>Ga0247841_10006218_pt1 | contig 18641 bp, 16 predicted proteins | sample LaCruzMarch2015__2_FD_192410 | JGI IMG/M metagenome (GOLD analysis project Ga0247841, IMG submission 192410) | Freshwater microbial communities from meromictic Lake La Cruz, Castile-La Mancha, Spain - LaCruzMarch2015_18m | ecosystem: Environmental > Aquatic > Freshwater > Lake | place: Spain... | reverse complement strand
CTTTAACCGATTGAAAAGTTTATTAAATGTCCACCGTGGGTTAAACCCCCAAAGACGGTACAAAATGATCACTGAAATTTTCGCCGGCCGATAACGATTCCAGCCCCACCAAAAGTTCTATTAATCCCTTTCTGCCCGCTTCCATATCATTTTTTAATTTTTTATAAGTAAGAAATTAAAAAATGGTTATGTAGTTCTTTAAAATTTTTTACCTGTTTCTATATTTATATAGATTTATTATTTGTATAGATATGGAAGCAGGTAAATAAAAATAACAGCGACTGCAAGGTCGCAACAGGAAAGGATCTATTCACATGGCAAACGGTACACATTCTGACACAGTTGCGGAGGTAGTAGTCATTTCTTCAACGAGCGCAAAAAAAAGGAAAAGAGGACTGAAAAAAAGATTGATCCTCGTTCTAAGGATCGTATGGTTCACGTTCTTGTACTTGTTATGGCCATTGTTCCGGCGCATACTTAAGCCGGCGGTGGTATTCTTCGTTTATCCGGGAAAGCCCTCGGACAAGTACGCGTATTTTACTCCATGGATGGAGAGGCATTTCCGCGCAGTGTTTCCGCTCGGTGTTCTGAAGTTCAATGGCAGGTGGGGTATTGTCGGCGCCAAGCCGATCACAACAGCTGAGATGGATGTAAAATCATCATTAGCCCTGACCACCATGGACCAGATCCAGAAGGAATTTCCGCTGGCTGTGACAGTTGCATTGGCCGGCCGTTTTCCTGGGTATGTCCACAGAGCTCATGGCAAGTTTCTTCCTCCGTTCGTGGAGGGGACGACCGGCACGGTGTTTGCGATGATCAGCGCCGCCAAAGCGCTGGCTCGTAAAAAATCCATGCCTCCGTCAGTGTTGAACATTGCGGTACTCGGTGGGGCAGGCGTAGTGGGTTCACAACTGGTGGATTATCTGGGGCAGATTTTTGGTAGCGTGATCGCGTTTGATCCGCGCTACACTGACGAAAAAATGTCCAAACGAACACTGTTCACCAGCCAGCCGGAAAGGCTTTGTGAAGCTGATGTCGCCATTGTTCTAACAGCTGAGGGCGACCAAGTAGCAAAGCTGGCGCCGTATTTCACAGAAGGAACCGTAATTGCCGACGACACTCACCCTTGTATGTACAAGGCAACAAGGGATGAGTTCACCACGCGTGGCTGTGATCTGTGGAAGGTCACGATGGAGGGCGACCTTTTGATGATCCCGCGTCTCCCCAACTTCGAGCCGAGCGACATCCCGGGTTGTCTGGTGGAAGCGATCACAGTCGCGATTGCTGGCTGGGGTGCGCTTGATACCCAACACGCCTTTAACGAGGCGGCGGCCAACATCGGGTTCAAGACCAAGCTCTATCGTCATCCGGACGAGGACTAAGAAGAAGGTCCGTAATGAATCGTTGAGGGGGTGCTTTCATAGGCCCCCTCTTTTTAATTTAATTATTCCAAATTTTTTGAAAATATGATATGATATTATCATTGATAAATAAACTATGATTTTATTAGATTTTCGGAATGTGGTGGTTTTGTTAGCCTTAGCTATAAATTTGATTTTGCTGTCAATTATTTATCGCTATGGTCGTAAAACACCTGGTGGTAGTGCCTATGCCGCTGCCATTGCTAGTATTATTTGTTGGATTTTGCCAATGGTTTTGTATCGTTCTGAATTTTTAGGTCAAACACTTTTGTGGGTGAGAGTATTATATATTATGGCGGCGTTTACTTCGACGACCTTTTTTTATTTTACTTTAGTTTTTCCTGAAGGTAAGCGAGTATCAAATTTTATTCAAGCACTGATTATTTTGGAAAATTTTGCAGTGGTGTTGTTGTGTTTACATCCAGATTTATTTATTCGCGGCGTTGTACTAGTACCTAATGATGAAAAAATAATTTTATGGGGGCCACTGTATATGGTTTATGCTGCCCATATTAGTTTATTCTTTTTAGCTGGATTTGTTGTTTTGTTTTTTAAATTAAGAAAAGCTAAAACTCTTGAAATTAAAAAGCAGGTAAAAATGATTTTGCTTGGTTATTTTGTTGGTGCTAATTTGGCGATGGTTACTAATTTAACATTACCTTGGTTTGGTTATTTTAAGTTAAATTGGGCTGGTCAGGTTTGTTCTACGGCTTTGGCAGTTTTCTCCACTTATGCAATTTTTAAATATAAATTATTAAATATTAAGTTGATTGTAATTGAAGCTTTCGTTTTGGTATTAAACTTAGTTTTATTTACCCAGTTTCTATTGTCTGGATCTTTGAACGCATTTTTTACCAATGGATTATTGTTATTATCAGTGGTAGCTGTATCTTATTGGCTGATTAGAAGTAGTTATATTGAAGTGCGACGACGTGAAGAAATTACTACTTTGGCTCACAATTTAGAAATTGCCAATATCCGTTTACAGGAATTGGACAAACAAAAAACCGAATTTTTATCCATTGCTTCACATCAGTTGCGCACACCATTGTCAATTTTGAAAGGTTTTATTGAATTGATTCAAGATGGTGCTTATGGCAAATGCACTAAGGATATGGATAAGATTTTTAATAATATGAATGAGAGCAATGAGCATCTGATTAAACTGGTGGATGACTTTTTGGATATTTCGCGGATTGAACAGGGGCGCACGAAATTTACTTTTGAGAAAAATGATATTAGTATGATTATCACCGAAGTGGTGCGCGAGTTGGTACCAAAAGCGGATGATAAAAAAATAAAAATTGAATATAAGAAAAGCGGCGATAAGTGGAATGCTATTATTGATAAAGAAAAAATTTATAATGTGATTTATAATTTTACTGATAATGCGATTAAATATAGCGACGATGGCACGGTGCGTTTAGACATTGAAGATGAAGACGATGGGATTGCTGTGCGCGTTCGTGATAATGGTATGGGTTTTGGTAAAAAAGACGAAGCGAATTTTTTCCAGAAATTTTATCGTGGGGACAATGTTAAAGCCAGCAGTGTGAATGGCACGGGATTGGGTTTGTATGTGTGCAGAAAGTTTATTGAAGCACATGGCGGGCATGTGTGGGGACATTCAAACGGTCTTGACAGAGGCAGTGAATTTGGTTTTTGGATTCCGATGAAACCGAAGGCACCGACGGTGTAGGTTTTAAAATAAATAATTTAAAAATAAAAACAGCCCGGCGAAGTACAAGGCTGTTTTTTGTTGTCATTGCGAGGATGCCGTAGGCCGACGTGGCAATCCACCAGCAATCTTATGTCGGGGAGATTGCTTCGCTTCCTGCGGTCGCTCGCAATGACAATCGGTTAAATTTTTAATCTTTCAGCTACATAATCAACATCTTTATCGCCTCGCCCGGAAAGATTTACTATTATAATTTTATCTGTTGAGAGTGTTGGCGCGAGTTTGATCGCATGCGCTACTGCATGACTACTTTCCAGCGCCGGAATTATTCCTTCTACCGTAGATAATTCTTGGAAAGCATTTAATGCTTCTGTATCATTGGCAGTGACATATTCTACTCGACCGGCATCTTTTAGATTGGAGTGTTGTGGGCCAACGCCGGGATAATCTAACCCAGAGGCGATTGAGTGTACTGGTAGTGGTTCGCCTTTTTCATCTTGCAATAAATATGTGAACATGCCGTGAATTTGCCCGGGTTTGCCTAAAGTGAGGGTGGCGGCGTGGTCACCGGGTTTGAAACTTTTTCCGCCCGGCTCTACCCCAATTATTTTTACGTCGTCTTCCAAAAATTCATGGAATAGTCCGATAGCATTACTACCACCACCAATGCAGGCGACCAAGTAGTCTGGTAGTCGTTTTTCTTGTTCCATAATTTGTTGTTTGGCTTCACGGCCGACTACTGATTGAAAGTCGCGTACCATCATGGGGTAGGGATGAGGGCCAACTACCGAGCCAATGCCAAAAAAAGTGTTTTGCGGGTCTTGGACATAGGCGGCAAAGGCGCTGTCCACCGCGTCTTTTAGGCATTTACCACCACCTTCGACTGTTATCACTTTTGCCCCCAATAGTTTCATGCGGATAACATTGGGGTGTTGTTTGGCAATATCAATGGCGCCCATGTGAATTTCACACTCCAACCCGACAATGGCCGCGGCTGTGGCGAGTGCAACTCCGTGTTGGCCGGCGCCGGTTTCAGCCAATAATTTTTTCTTTCCCATTCGTTTGGCTAACAGCGCTTCGCCAATGGTGTGATTTATTTTATGCGCGCCCGTGTGATTTAGGTCTTCGCGTTTTAAATAAATTTTGGCGCCCCCTAATTTTTTGGTCAGGTTGCGCGCAAAATATAATGGCGAGGGCCGGCCCACATAATTTTTTAACAAGTTATCAAGCTCGGCTTGGAAGGTTGGATCTTTTTTTGTTTGTTCGTAAGCCACAACCACTTCATCTAGTACTGTTTTTAGTTGGGGCGGGACAATTTGTCCGCCATATTCGCCGAAGTAACCGTCTTGGCTTGGAGAATTTTTTAAGTTAGTTGAGTCCATACATTTGTAATTAAAATAAATAAAACCAAACGCCTTTAGAGGCGCCAAAATTCCGTGCAGTGATGTTTGAAAATAAAATGTTTCATAAAACAAAACAACCGCCCAGAGGGCAGTTGTTGGAATTTAAAAAATACCAAATTACTGCCCCAGCGGTTGGACAGCCCACCAATTTTGGTTGATATTGGTAGTGATTTTCATATATTTGTAGTTTACGTGAAGGCAGATTATTTGTCAAATTTTAATTTATTTGCTGTGGAATAAATTTTTTGATATAATTATTTTAATTTAATTATAATCAAGAAGTTTATTATGCCAAGGAGGGAATTTTTTTATAGCTTGATCTTAGTGGTCGGCTTTTTTATTTTAGTAAATTGCGTGCGCGCGGAAGACTGCGCGACTTCGAGCGGTTGGTCTAGTTTAAAAATAAATGAGTTTTATGTTTTTGATAATGATTGGGTGGAGTTGTATAACCCAACCGGAGTATGTGTGGCGCTTAGCGGATTAAAATTGTGGGATAGTTCGGAAAGTTCAGCTATGCGCGTGTTGTCGAGCACAATTTCAGGCAATAGTTTTTGGTGGACAGCAGTGAATAATCGTTTGGGAGCGGTTAGCGATACAGTTAGATTAAAAAATGGCGATGAAACTTTGGATAGTGTGATTTACGGTGATGATATTTTACCGGCGCCCGTGGAAAATCAGTCGCTGATCAGAAATCCGGACGGTGGTGATGCTTGGATTTTGACAGCATCGGCCACTCCGGGATCGGTAAATTTTTTTCAAAGTATTGGTGGTGTTCCGACCACGACTCCGACTTCCACCCCGACTACCACACCATCCGAAGATACTTCAACCATTTGGGCGACTTTGCGTTTGAATGAAATTGTAAACGACCCGAGCGATGGCAACGAGTGGGCGGAATTTTATAACCCCACCACCAGCAGTTTGGATTTGGAGGGCGGATTTTTATGTGATAATCGTGGTACTACTTCCACAGTCGATTGTAAAGATTTATCCGGAACAATTGATGCTGATAGTTTTTTAGTTTTTGATTGGAGTGGATATTTTTTTAATAATGATTTTGATAGTATAATTTTAAAAAATCCGAGCGGAGAGATTTTGGATCAAGTAAATTATGGCGACGGTATTTTAGAAGCGCCGGAAAAAGGGCAATCACTAGCGCGGGCAGTTAGCGGTGCGGGCGCGTGGACAATTACCACCGCGATTACGCCTGGTGCGGAAAATAATATTGTGGCGCCAATTGTAGAAAATGTTGGTGGTGGAAATAGTGGTAGTGGAAGTGAAAGTAGTGATTCAAAAGAAATAATTAAGACAAACACGACTACTATCGTAAAATCCACCGTATCATCTGCCAAGAAAGAAAACTACATTGTTTGGAAAATAAAATATCCAACTAAAATTTTAGTAGGTGACAAAATAGAATTTGATGCAACTGGTACTTTGGATGCGCGCGGCGGTCGCCTTGATTTTTTGTGGAGTTTAGGTGAAGGTGTGGCCACTGGCACAAAAACGCAATTTGTTTTTGTCTCTTCTGGTGCGCATAGTGTTACTGTTTTTGTCACGAGTACTGCCGGCACTGTTTCTAGTAAACAATTTAAAATAATGGTTTATACCACCTCCACCGTGATCGCACCAGTGGTGATTAACGCGATTTTTCCCAATGAAACCGGGGCTGATGATGAGGAGTATATTAAAATAAAAAATTTAGCTACCAGCTCAGTGGATATTTCTAGGTGGAAATTATTTTATCAAGATGATAGTTATATTTTCCCCGCCAGCACGACAATTTTTGGTAATGATGAATTAATTTTTTACAAAGCAATTACTAAATTTTCTTTGAACAATAGTGGTGGCGAAATTGAATTACGTGATGTTAATGATTTTTTGGTAGATATTTTTCGCTATGGAAAAACTGTGGTTGGCAAAGAAATAATTAGTAGAATAGAAGATAATTTTTCTAGTTCATCTATTATTTTAGTGGCTACCACCACTATCAATACGGCTAGTACCACGAAAACTGTTCGACCTTCAGTATTTGGTCAGACATTATCAGTTGCGCGCGAAGTAATAGACAATGCTTGGGTGAAAGTGGCTGGTATTGTAGCGGTTTTGCCAGGGGTTTTTGGGTCACAGTATTTTTATATTGTAGATGAAACCGGCGGATTGCAGATTTATCAATATAAAAAAGATTTTCCGACTTTGCAAGTGGGAGATAAAATTACTGTGCAGGGGACTTTAAGTACGGCTTTGGGTGAGCGCCGTTTAAAAATGAAAGATAAATATGCGGTGGATATTTTGTCCACCAACAATTCTGTGCCGGAGCAAGAAGCGGATTTGTCGGAGTTGGACGAAACGCAATTGGGTGGTCTTATAAAAATTCAAGGTGAGATTACAGAAATAAAAAGTAATTTTATTTATGTGGATGATGGCGCGGGTGAAGTTCAGGTATATTTTAAACAAGGCGCTGGTATTAATAAAAGTTTATTTAAAGAAGGTGAAAATGTGTCTATAGTTGGAATTTTAGCAAATACTAAAACTGGTCTGCAAATTTGGCCGAGATCGCAAAATGATTTAACATCATTGGGACCATCTGATGATTTATTAAAAGCACAAGCTGCGTTATTGACTGCGCAAAATAATTCTAAACAAACAGCGGAAAAATATTTAACGGCCACGGCTGGCGGATTTTCTGCTTTAATTTTAGCTTTTTTTGCTCGCGCTCGTGGGGCGATTTTAGTTGGTGGGGCTAAAAAAATTGCCAGTGTGATTGGCAAATTTTTAGGAAGGGGTTAGTATTTTGCCTTTGACAAAATGGTTTTTTGTGCTAAGATATGGGCTATATGAAAATTTTAGTTTCAGGATCACTCGCCTTCGACAAAATTATGAATTTTCCGGGTAAATTTTCCGATCATATTTTGCCGGAAAAAATTCACCAGATTAATTTAAGTTTTGCAGTACAAGATTTAAAAGAAAATTTTGGCGGTACAGCCGGTAATATTGCTTTTAATTTAGCTTTACTTAGCGAAAATTCAATAGTTTTGGCTGCGGCTGGTAATGATTTTTCTTCTTACGCTGAATGGTTGAAGAACAATAATGTTAATGTTGATTTGGTCAATGTAATAGCTGACGAAAAAACTACTTGCGCTTTTATTACGACTGATTCGGTGGATAATCAAATTACCGCTTTTTATATGGGCGCGATGAAATATACCGGAAAAACACCAGATAAAAATTTATTATCCGATGCTTGGGCGATTGTCGCACCGGGCAATGTTGAAGACATGGTGGCATTACCAAAATTATATAAAGAGCATGGCGTACCCTATATTTTTGATCCTGGTCAGCAGTTGCCGGTAATGAGCGCGGATAATTTACGTGATGGAATTATTGGCGCCAATGTTTTGATTTCTAATGATTACGAATTAAGTTTAATAATGGATAAAATCGGTTGGAATGAAGCGAAAATTTTGGAAAATGTGGAAATTTTAGTAACTACTTTGGGCGAAAAGGGCGCACTAATAAAAACTAAATCAGAGATTTATAGTATTCCCCCGGCTCATCCAGAAAATACTTGCGATCCGACTGGCGCTGGCGATGCGTTTCGAGCTGGGTTTATTAAAGGATTGATTAACGGTTGGCCAGTGGAAATAGCTGGTAAATTTGCCAGCGTTGTGGCAGTATATACAGTAGAGAAATATGGTACGCAAACTCATAAATTTAATTTTGAAGAAGTAGATAAACGTTATAAAAATAATTTTAATGAATTATTACCAAAATAGTATGAATTGTGATATTAAAGATATAAATTTAGCAGAGCAGGGCAAAAAGCGAATTGAATGGGCCGAGCATGATATGCCGGTATTAGCGCAAATTCGCGCGCGTTTTGCCCAAGAAAAACCATTTGCCGGATTAAAAATGTCTGCCTGTTTACATGTGACTTGTGAAACCGCCAATTTAGTGCGCGCTTTGCAAGCCGGCGGTGCTGATGTTTTATTGTGTGCCTCCAATCCATTATCTACTCAAGATGATGTAGCCGCCAGTTTAGTTAAAGATTATGGCGTTGCGGTTTATGCCAGAAAAGGTGAGGATCGCGAAACATTTTTTTCTCATATTAAAGCGGCGATTGCGCATAGTCCAAATATTACTATGGATGATGGCGCTGATTTGATTTCTACTATTCACAAAGACCACCCGGAATTGTGCAGTCAGGTGATTGGTAGTATGGAAGAAACCACTACGGGTGTGATTCGTTTGCGGGCCATGGATAAAGATGGGGCTTTGAAAATTCCAGTGGTAGCAGTAAATGATGCTAAGACCAAAAATTTATTTGATAATCGTTACGGTACTGGCCAGTCCACTTTGGACGGTATTATTCGCGCTACCGATATGTTAATTGCCGGCAAAACAGTAGTAGTAGCCGGATATGGTTGGTGTGGGCGCGGTTTTGCTATGCGCGCACGAGGTATGGGCGCTAAAGTGGTTGTCACGGAAATTGATTCAGTGAAAGCATTAGAAGCGGCCATGGACGGTTTTGATGTGATGCCAATGATTGAAGCGGCCAAGATTGGCGATTTGTTTTGTACTTTAACCGGCGATGTAAATGTTGTTGACAAAAAACATTTTGAAGTCATGAAAGAGGGGGTAGTGGTTTGTAATTCCGGACATTTTGATGTGGAAATAAATTTGAAGGCCTTAGAAAAAATGGCAGATAAAGTAAATAAAAATGTGCGCAATTTTGTTGATGAATATATTGTTGGTGGTAAACGCATTTATATTTTGGCCGAGGGCCGTTTGGTAAATTTGTCTGCGGCCGAAGGACACCCGGCCTCGGTAATGGATATGAGTTTTGCCACACAAGCATTAGGAAGTGAATGGGTCGTAAAACAAACATCCCCATTAAAACCGGGTGTGTATAATATACCAAATGAGGTTGAGGAATTTGTGTCGCGATTGAAATTACAATCGATGAATATTGGCATTGATGAATTAACCGATGAACAGAAAAATTATTTATCCAGTTGGCAAGAAGGAACTTAAAAGTAAATTAAAAATACCCCCGCAGAGGCGAGGGTATTTTTTTATAATCAATTTAATTCACCGCGCTTTTACCCGCTAAAAAGCCCGTACTCCAACAGGCCTGTAGATTAAATCCGCCGGTTTGGCCATTAATATTAATTATTTCCCCGGCAAAATATAAATTATCAATTATTTTTGACTTCATGGTTTTATTGTCTATTTCTGGCAGCGCGATTCCGCCGCTAGTCACCATCGCCAAATCAAAACCAAATAATCCAGTCGCGGTTACTTTAAAATTTTTCAAAAGTAGTGTGATATCTCTTCTTTCTTTTTTAGTAATAGTATTAATTAGTTTATTATCATCTATTTTTAAAGATTTTAAAAAGATAGGAATCAATCTTGTTTGTATAAAATCTGATAAAAAGTTTTTAGTAGTTTTTTTAGGATTTTTATTTATTTTGTCTTGAATTTTTTTCTCTAAACTTTCCAAATCAGAATCAGAGAAAAGATCCAAAGATAACTTTACCTCCCCTTGTTTTAATAGCGCACCTATTTTTTGGCTGATGTTTAAAATTAATGGTCCACTTAAACCAAAGTGAGTAAATAAAATGCCTCCGGTTTCTTGAAAATGTTTTTTATTATTTTGCCAAGCACTGATTTTTACATCTTTTAATACCAATCCCGGCAAGTCTTTTACCCAGCTTTCTTTGATCTTTATTGGCACTAAAGCTGGCGTTAGTTTTGTAATATTATGCCCTAAATCATTGGCCCATTTGAATCCATCGCCCGTAGAACCAGTGATAGGATAAGATTTTCCGCCAGTACAGAAAATATATTTTTTAGCGATTATTTCTTGATTACCAACTATCAACTTTTCGATTTTATTATTTTTAGTAATTATTTTTTTAACCAGAGAATCAAGTGAAATAGTAACTTTATTTTCTAACAGATATTTTTTTAAAGCATTTAAAACGTCGACTGATTTTTCACTTACGGGGAAAACCCTATTATTATCTTCTATTTTTGTTTCAACTCCCAGATCATTAAAAAATTCAATCACTTTTTTTGGTCCGAAAACAAAAAATGCATGGAAAAGAAATTTTCCATCTTTGCCATAATTTTCTACTAATTTTTTTAAATTGAACTCGGCGTTAGTGAGGTTGCACCGGCTATTACCAGTTAAAAGAAGTTTTCTGCCTAATTGTTTGTTTTTTTCTATTAAAATTACCTTAGCGCCGGATTCTGCCGCCACTCCCGCTGCCATCATTCCAGCCGGGCCAGCTCCGATAACCGCTACATCAAAATTATTTTCTTTTATCATAATTATCGCGTTTTGAAATCAGCCATTTTTTGCGCAATCGCTTTGGTCACATTTTTATCTAAAACACTTGGAAGTATTTTTTCTACCGTTAACTCACTGTCTGTTAAATAGCCTGCCAATGTTTCTGCGGCTGCGATTTTCATCTCATTAGTAATCGTTTTAATTTTATTATCCAACACCCCTCGGAATAAACCCGGGAAAACCAGTACATTATTTATTTGGTTAGAAAAATCACTGCGACCAGTGCCAACAATGAATGCGCCGCCTTCTTTGGCTAGGTCGGGCATAATTTCTGGGGTGGGATTGGCCATAGCAAAAATAATCGGTCGGTCTGACATTAATTTTATAAACTCCGGTTTTAATATTCCGGGCGCACTCACTCCGATGAAAACATCTGCATTTTTTAAGGCTTGTTCTAAACTGCCCTCAGTGTTTTCTGGATTTGTTATGGCCAGCATTTCTGTTTTTATTTTATTTAAATCAGTGCGTTTTTTACAGACAATTCCTTGGGAGTCAACAAGAGTAATATTTTTAATTCCGTATTTGACTAAGAGTTTGGTGGTAGCAATGCCCGCTGCTCCCGCGCCATTAACAATAATTTTGATATTTTCCGGTTGTTTTTTAGCTAATTTTAAACTGTTAATCAGCGCCGCCAAAACTACTATAGCCGTTCCATGCTGGTCGTCATGAAAAATTGGTATGTCCAATTCTTTTATGAGTCTTGCTTCCACTTCAAAACAGCGAGGAGATGAAATGTCTTCTAAATTTATTCCTCCAAAGGTGGGTGCAATCGCTTTTACTATTTTAATAATTTCTTCCGTATCTTGAGTGGCCAAAACTATTGGATAGGCATCGACGTCGCCAAATTCTTTGAATAACAAAGCTTTGCCTTCCATTACGGGTAAAGCGCCATAAGGTCCAATATTACCCAAACCCAATACGGCCGAGCCGTCCGAAACTACTGCGATGGTATTGCCTTTGATAGAGTAGTCATAAGATTTTTCTGGATGTTCCGCTAAAAGTGATGAAACCGCGGCGACTCCAGGCGTATAAGCAACACTCAGATCGTCTTTTGTTTTTATTTCTGGAAATTTATTTTTAATTTCAATTTTTCCTTTAAATTGTAAATGTCGCTTCAGCGATTCTTCTTTGTAGTCCATAGTAAGATATTACTAGTTTTATAAATTAGTCAATTTTTTTGTTATTTATCAAATTTTATAAAATATTCTTTTGGTTTTAACTCTTGTTGTATTATTTCAACCCAACTTGGTTCTGCCTCTGAAATTCTTTTTACTTTATCGCCATCCCAAAAAAGTGGGTCAACTACGCGTGATTTACAGAATACTAAAATGTCGTAATTTGTAGGATCATTTTTAAATTTAATTTTATTATTCATTCTTTCAAAAAGGGCATTTAATGTTTGGTCAGTTTTTAGGTGGGGTGCAATTTTTGTTAACACTACTTCATCGGTAGTGTATAAGTCAGCTTCTGTTACATATCCCTTAGTAAGGGCGTGTTTTAAATAATCGCCAACTGTTTTATTCATCACAGCTGAAAATATTCCAGCATAGTAGTCTCTATTTAGTGTTAGGAATAATTCTGCATATTTTTTTGCGTTGGCAAAATTTTTAAAAATCCATTGGCCATTTTTTACTGTTAAATCATCAAAAAAGCGTTGGTCAATATTGATATAATTAAACATGGTAGCAGTCCGAAGTGAATAATCAATACGATCGGCGCATAAATCTGGCAAATCTTTTTCTTTAAGAGGAAAATTTTTGTCATCAAGTATAAAATCTAAATCAAGATTATATTTTTTAATAATTTCTGGGATTTCCGATTTTTTAACATAATCATCAAAAATATTATCCTGGTGGCTATGTTCTTTTTCCGCCTCTGCATCCATTGTGTAATCAATACAATGAGAAAAAGCTGAATGGGAGACATCGTGAATAAGCCCAGCCACCTGTTCTTCGATTGAAGCGTTGTATAGTTTAAGTAGCAAAAAAACACCAACTGAGTGTTCAAAACGTGTATATGATTTGCCTGGGAAGTATGGCTCGTAATATCCGGCCTGATCAATGCCTTTTAATCGTTGGAGAGTGGGGCAATTTATCAATTCTAAAATTACCGGTTCATCAATTTTTGTTTTGCCGTATAGCCGATCTTCATAATTCATAATTTCATTTTTTATTGCCCCACCGCCAATGCGCTGGTTCACCGGTTTTGTAACATATATAGATCAAAATCACGGTGATTGTAAATACTGAAAATAAATAGAAATATAAAAATTTTGCCAAGTCAGTGTTAAAAATTATTATTAATATTGTCAGTACCAAAAAATATATACCTAAAACCAGCCACCCTTGCCATGTAGCTGGGTACCAACCGTAGCCGTAGGTTTTGGCTTTAAACCAGAGTTGTTTCATATGCGGAAGGGGTGGGACGATGTTGGAACGTATTTAATTCAAATTTTAACTAATTAAACGACTTCTTACAGACAGAACATTGATATTTTTTAAATATCCAAATATAAAAAGGTATGGCAATGGGCAACCCTGTAACAAACAACAAAATTGAAACCAAAACAGTTGTTCTAGTCTTGCGACGCTCTGTAGCTATATTAGAACACGACGGGCAGGTAATTACTGGGTCTGCTTGTTCTTTTCCTGACATATAGTTTTAGAAATTTTAAACAATCGATTTAATTTTCGTATTTCCTATAACTTTTATGCTCGTAAATAGCGATAAACAGCCAAATAGGAAAAAACATTTGCAGAATCAGATTAAGCACCGAAATAATTATTGTAGTTATCAATATCCTTACATCGCTATTTGTAAATAACGATATCACATATAGTACAGCGAATCCTATTGCTCGACTAAAAGCACCTTTTGTCGCAATTTCTATTAAACCGAGCATTGTGATTACAAAAAATATTTTAAACTGTTTCTTGTGTTTATGAATTAAACTCAAACGTTCTTCTTCGGTTTTGACCCCCGCTAACTGCAAATATTTCTCAAAAACTTTATCTCTTTCTTGTTCTTGTATTTCATAATATCGTGCCCAGTCTTTAGTTGTATCCAAATTATTTTCCTCCATTTTAAGTAGGGTTTTTAACTCGGCAATTCTCTCTCTTTTTCTTTTGGAACGATAAGATGATTGGGTGCTCTCTAAAGCGTCCAGCTCCTCGCGATCTAGTTTGCTTATGGACATAAAAATAGTTTAAAAAGAGTGACTAAATTATATTTTTTTCAAAATATTTTCTCTAAATTGTTTTTGTAACTCGACACAATCTTTTTCTACTTCTAGTAGTAAATCAGACATATTAACACTATCTAGCTTGTCTATCTTATAACAAGAGCCGTTTCTGTGTTCTGGATAACGTTCGGCCTCATTATTTTTATCGGGTTTGACTTTTACTTTTGAAAAAGCATACAAACCAAAATAGTATTTTTCAATAATTTTTCTTAAATTGGTATCAAGCAATTCTAGTTTGGGGCTATCTTGTTTTTTTTCTTCAACTCCTGAAATGAGACAATTTAAAAGATCTATCAAATCATGACCTTCGGGATATTCTAGCCTTGGATTTATCTGCATTATTAAAGCTTTAAGATAAAGCTCTATACCGTGTTTCAAATTAAAAATAAGAGGCAACAACATTTCATAATCTGGATTAGCAGATGTAAAACCACATTTTTTGTCAATTTGCTGTATGTTGTTAAAAAAAGGTGTCTGCAATCTGTATGTTTCTTGCATTACTTTTGACAAAATAACAGCAGTGGCTAAATACATATCCGCCCCTACTACCCAAGCATAATGTTTATTTTTATCAGATTTCCTTATTTGTCTCATTTTAATAGAATTTTTCTTATTTTTTAAAGACAAAAGTATTTACGACTTGATTAAACAGTGGTTTAATTGTTTCGTATTCACTTGTTGCTGTGTCTAGGCCGATTGTATATAGGTTGTTTCCTTTCAAGAAAAAGTACATCATTTGTGTCATTTTATAATCCAGCAATTGTGAATCAAAATAATATTCTACCCAATAAGCAGGTTCGTCATTGATTTTAAGTTCTCCATATTTGATATTTTTTATATCTGAAACCTGTTTTTTAATACCTTCAACAAGTGGAGAATTAAAAAATTCTTCAGGAGAAATAAGGTCTTTAATTGATAATATTTGTTCTGGTTTACTAAGATTAAGCTGTTGTACCATTATGTTTATTGTACTACTTCCAGAAATTGCCCTCTGTACGGTGTTAACAGTTTCTCCATTATCACGTTTCCAGTTGTCTGGAAATGTAACACTAAAATTATATTTTGTATTTTTGTATAGGTTATTTGTCTGCTCACTATAATCGCTCGTATTTGTATCTTTAGAGAGCGTTAGTTTGTTGTTACTATTATATCCGTAAAATAAAATACAAAAGACCAAAATAACACCACCCCAAACCAAGATTTTTTTCATATTAAAATTTTGCATATTCAAAAAATAATTTAGATTATTATTAAGCATATCTTAACAAATAATGGCTAAAAAATCAAGGAAAATGCCCCACATTACAATCAATTGTTAAAATGGTATAATATAAGCCCAATATGAAAAACACCCAAATAATAGACAAAATAAGCCAAACAGAGCAAGAATTTCAAACAGAAACCAACTGTTTAAAAAAGCTCGTCATACTCCATAGCTATATGGACTTTTTAAAGACGGACAATGCTTTAAAAACTATGTTTGAAAAGGAAAATAGCCAAACAGAAACGACCCTTAACTCCCTACTTACAGGATCAACCACCTTTGCCGATTTTGAGATCAATACAGGTACACCCAATTTTGATAACAATACAGTATTTTTTTATTGTTTCCTCGACGCAATGTATAAAACAATGGAAGAATACAAGGTTTTGACAGATAAAGACAAAATAGAAAAATTTAAACTAAATGTTGAACTGGCCTTTAAAGACCCAATGCAAAATATGGTTTACAATATGGCTTTTTCTGTTTTGAATAAAAAAATAATCAACGAATTAAGTACCGAGGATTTTATCAAAGGACATAAAGATAATACATATTTTGATAAAGAACAAAGCGTTTTGCATATCAAAGGTAAAGAAATTAGAATCAAACGCAAAGCCGATCTGCCAATAGAACACTATATTTTAGAATGCCTGTTTGATCAAGAGGATAAAACCGAAGAGGTATATTATCAAGACATAGCCAAAGACAAGTTAAAAGAGTTGGAATACGACAGCTCGACCGACTGGAAAACATATCACAAAGCGTGCCAAAGATTACAAGACAAAATTCGGATTGACGCACAGATTGACGATTTTATCATTTTCACTACTGGCAAAACTGGTAATGTAAAAATCAATAACGATTATCTCTAACAATTCCCCCAAACAATAACCAAAACATGGCTTAAACAAAACCACTTCCAGACTTCCCCCATTTCTTCCCTGTAAGATGAGGGAAGTCTTTTTTTATATAGTAACCGCATAATTTTTGTGCGGTTTTTTGTGTTTACATACCCCGAACAATTAAGGGCGGAATGTAAAGCATATTTCAAAGAAATGTGTGATGTTGATATTTCCGACGAAACCGCTGACCAGTATTTAGACAGCTTCGCTGATCTTTATGAGGGTATGGAGAATATTTTGAAAAATCAATAGCTTAATTTTATTTAAAGGGTATTTCGCTTTTTTGGGAATGCCCGACAGGGCAGACCAAAAAACGAATACCTTTATAAATTAAGAATGGTTTTAAAGTTTTCTCGCCCCGCCCAAACCTGCCCGATTTGGGCGAGGGCGAGAAACAACGCTTACTCATTAACTGGATTATATGTACATATTTGGACGCAAAATTAGACTATTATTTTATTTCAAATAATTATGATTGAAGTTTACGATTTCAAAGTGATTGTTTCTGGTCGTGAGATCGAAACTTATCACTACAAAACTAAAAAGATATTTCGTGGGTTTACAAAGAAAAAGAAAATTGAAGAAGTCGAGGCCGAGGTGTGCGAAAAAAGAGAAGAAAAAATCAGCCCTGAAGACTGGGCGAAAATTGTGGAAGAATGGGGTTGCGACGAAGAAAAAGAAAAACTACATCGAGAACAGGCCGAGGCAAAAGAAAAGCAAAATCTAAAAACACAATCGTCAATTTGTCGCACCCGAACGAACATCAGAAGACTGACCAATTCTAATCCACATCTTAATAATTTTTTGACGCTTACTTTTGCTAAATCTATGCCGAACCTCGAACCTGCCAACAATCTATTTCATTTGTTTATTAAACGGATTACTCGTAAATATCCAAATTTTGAATATATCGCTGTTAATGAATTTCAAAAAGACACATACTATGACGGCCGAGTTAAACTCGATGGCGGATCTGTCCATTATCACTTGCTTTGCAATCTAGGGGCAAAATATACGACCAAAGAAGAACTGTTTGCATGGGAAAGACGCTTTGCTTTGAAGTATTGGCAGAATGGTTTTATTAAAATTAAGGAAGTAAGCCAAATTACAAACATGGGGGCATACTTTTGTAAATATTTAGGCAAAGATATGTTTGATAAAAGAATGTTTAGAAAAAAGAAATTCTTTTGTTCTCGAACATTACAGCGACCAGTTGAATTAACTGGCGATAAAGCAATCAGTTTTTTCAATCGGTTTGTTAAGCAAACAAAACCGATCTTTGAAAAAACCTTTAATAGTGAGTATGTGGGCGAAGTTGACTATTCCGCCTATACACTTGAAAAAATACCTTAATATGATAAGATATAAACGATTTCCAAGCGAACAACTAAATAGCAAATGCTTTTATTATATTTGTCCCCAAAAAGGGGCGGTTCTTGCCGACAAATATAGCATTTGCTGTATTTCGCTGGGAAATCCAAGAGCCGTCCCTTTTTGTTTTTAACAATTTTAATATATGAAATACATCTTGTATTGTAGAAAATCCAGCGAGGACAAAGGTAAACAAATTTTATCTTTGGAAAGCCAAGTTACGGAAATGAAAAAAATGGCTGTTAATTTGGGTTTGGAAATTATTAAAGTTTATACCGAAAGCAAGTCGGCTAAAAAGCCAGATAACCGACCGTTATTTTCGGAAATGGTTAAACAAATACAACAAAACAAAAACGATGATCTCGGCATTCTCTGTTGGAAAATTGACCGCCTTTCACGCAACCCGATTGATAGTGCGACTATTCAATGGCTTTTGCAACAAGGTAATATTAAAATAATACAGACGATTGATAGGCAATATTTGCCCTCGGATAATGTCGTATTGTTTAGTGTAGAAAGCGGAATGGCAAACCAGTATATTTTGGATTTATCCAAAAATGTTAAGCGTGGTATTTTAACCAAGTTAGAAAAAGGCGGTTGGCCTAATCTTGCCCCGTTAGGATATTTGAATGACGGCAAAGGTGGAATTGTTATTGATAAAGCAAGGACAAAATATATTGAAAAAATATTTACTCTCTACAACGAGGGCGACAAAAGTGTTAAAGAAATTTCTGATACATTATTTAAACAAGGTTTTAGAAGTCGTGGCGGAAATAAATATCACAAAAGTAAAGTCCACAAAATATTAAACGATTCTTTTTATTGTGGAATAATGACCAGAAATGGCAAACAGTATTTAGGCAATCATGAGCCGACCATATCTAAAAATTTGTTTGATAGCGTTCAAGAAGTTTTAAACAAAAAAGCCAATACGAAAAAGCAAAAGCTATATTTTACTTATCGTGGCGTATTAAAATGTGATACTTGTGGTTGCGTCTTAACGGCC
>Ga0247841_10006213_pt1 | contig 18644 bp, 13 predicted proteins | sample LaCruzMarch2015__2_FD_192410 | JGI IMG/M metagenome (GOLD analysis project Ga0247841, IMG submission 192410) | Freshwater microbial communities from meromictic Lake La Cruz, Castile-La Mancha, Spain - LaCruzMarch2015_18m | ecosystem: Environmental > Aquatic > Freshwater > Lake | place: Spain... | reverse complement strand
TTTTGTTTCAAACCATTTATAATATATGCTATCACGATTGTCAGAATACAACATATCACTCTTGGTAGAGCATCCCCCTCCCCTCCAAGGGGAGGGACGGGGTGGGGTCATTGACATCTAAGATGGTTCCTTAATTTCACTGGTAAGATTGCGATCAATCAAATTTCTTTTATTGTTTTATGTATGTCCCCATGATTGTCGTTAAAACATTTCTCGATATTTTACCTGAACGACACAACCGGATCAAACAGTTGTTGTTACAGCAGTTGATTGACAGGATGGGCAGATGATCGCATGAGGGGCGCTGCCTGTTGGTACGACAATCAGCTGATTTCTTTTTAACTGAACCGCTCTTTGATTTTTTTAAAATAGCTGCGGCTGACTTTAAATTGTTTTTCGCTTCCTCTCATTTTGATCATAGACGAATAATTAAACCACTTTTCTGCTTTCTCGATAAATTCAATATTGATGATCGTTGACCGGTGAATTCTCAGGAAATATTTCCCTGGTAACCGCTCCTCCCATTCGTTCATTGATCTGGCAGTCAGATATTCACATCCATCGAGGGTATTGATTAAGGTAAAATCCCCGGAAGCCGTAATATTCGAAACGGTTTCCAGCTTGATGAACTTCATCCGCTCACCACACATGATCAGGATCCGGTCGTCATAATTGAAAGGATCCGTTTTGTATTCAATCTTTCGGTCTGTTGAATTAAGTCTGTCGATCGCATTTTTCAGGCGCTCGTGCGAAACCGGTTTTAAAATATAGTCAACAGCATTTATTTCAAAAGCCCTGATCGCAAATTCGTCATGAGCAGTTACAAAAATGATTTTCCCCCTGAATTTAATTTTCTCCAGGATATCAAACCCCGTCTCATTGTATAATTGTATATCAAGAAACATAAGGTCAGGGTCATGCTCTTCGATGGCAGCAATGGCATTTTTAACATTACCTGCTTCGCCTACAATTTCAATCTCCTGAAAAGCCTCAAGTTTATTTTTCAGTGCGGCACGTGCCAGGCGTTCATCATCGATGATCAGGGCTGTCATCTTTTGTTTCATAATGAGTTGTATTGGAGATGCTAAATCGAATTATCCTGATGTTCTATGGCTAATTGAACTGAAACCCTGCCATCGTTTTCAAACATTTTAAAAGAATGTCTGTTTTCATAGGCATTTTCCAACCGTTCCTTCAAATTTGGAATGCCCGTTCCTTCGTTTTCAGTTTGTAACAATCTGCCTGTATTGCTGATCTCAATATGCAGGATATTATGTGTAACCGTTCCCTTTATATTAATTTTCAGCGGAATAGCGCTGGTTTTTATGCCATGCTTGACGGCATTCTCAATAAGGGGCTGGATCAGGAAACTCAAAACCTGATAACGGCCCGCTTCTTCACTACACTGCACGGAATACTCAAGTTTTTCTTCATAACGGATTTTCTCAATGGTCAGATAACGTTGAACGGCATCCAGTTCATCCTTAAAGGGAACATATGTTTTGTTCACATGCGATAACGTGTACCTGAGAAATTCTGATAATTCGGTTAGCATTTTATCGGCCATTTGCTGGTTTTCGAAAATCAGGGCCTGAATGGAATTCAATGAATTAAACAGAAAATGAGGGTTCAGCTGGTATCGTAGCATTTTCAACTCAGCCTGCTGGGCCAACAGAAATGCCTTCTCCCTTCTTTCCTTTTCAATAATCAGTTCAAACCACATTTTCAGGGCAACATACATCAAACTCCATATTAAAAGAGGATAAGCCATCTGGAAGGTTCTTTTAAAGATGCGTGCATTGGTAGAAATGATGGCAATGTTCTCCTTTAAATTATTGGCAAAATCGGAGGTTGTGCAAAAATAACTTTCAACTAATAAACTGAAGATCAACCTTAAAAAACTTGCGCCCAGCGACACAACGACGATCAGCAGAATGATCCTGCGTATCTTGAAATTGTCAGGCATCCTTTTACGATAGATAATGCGCATAACGGATGACAGGAGAACGGCAAACAGAAAGAGTGCGAATAAATTAAGTACACTGCTTAATTCAGCATAGCTCGAAAAATTCAATGCAACGTCAAGTCCAAAGAAGAGAAACCAGCCCGAAATATTAAAAATCCAAAAGAGACTGTTGCGATTTTTTATTTGCATAAGATGTATATGAAGAAGGAGCAAAGATAGATTAAATCTGTAATATATTGATATTCCTAGTGTTAAAATATCAAAATACCTCTTAGCTTCCAAAATCGCCGTTTAACGACGCATGGTGCAGCCTGGCGATTACCTCTTTCCCATGAAATGAAATAGCCGCAAGTTCGCACCCTGAATGCATATTAAAATTATGTCAAATAACAATTGTAAACCAACAAATTCAAGACAATGAAAAAAATCACGACAAGCATCCTGCTGTTATTTATCCTGCTTTCGCCGTTATGGGCAGATGGCCAGGTTATTTTTACCGAACATTCCATTGATGAAAATTTCCAAGGTGTGTCAACCATCTGCTCTGTTGACATCGACAAAGACGGAATGAAAGATTTGGTTTGTGGATCGGAAACCACCAGCGCCACTTCTCTCAGCATAGGTATCTGGTGGCTTAGAAATAACGGCGATGACACCTGGACCCGTCACGAAATTGATGGAAGTTTCAAAAATGTAATGTCGTTGGAAATTGCTGATATAGACCGCGATGGGAACCCTGATGTATTGGCCTCAGGCTGGAATGCACATCAGATTGCTTACTGGAAAAACAGTGGAGGATCTATTCCGGTATGGACGAAAGTGACAGTCAGGGCGAATTTTACCAATGCCCATGATGCGCATCCTATTGATTTGAACAATGACTCTTTGACCGATATTGTCGGAATGTCGGCATATCTCGGCCAGGTGATCGCCTGGTATCAGCAACCCAATGGCAGCTTTACAGAACAGATAATCGACAATTCATTTACAGGGGGAAGGGCGCTGTCGATAGCTGATTATAACAACGACGGGAATACCGACATCTCTGCTGTGTCTGCCACCAAAAAGCAACTGGTTGTTTACTATGCAAGCAATGAAAACCCGACTGTTTGGACGAAAGAGGTAATTGCCCAGGATTTGGATGGGGCACATGAAGTGATCAATTATGATGCTGACAATGACGGCGATATTGATTTATTGACCTCAGCCTACAACAGCAATCAGATCGACAGTTGGAAAAACAACGGGGCCAATCCTGTTGTCTGGACGAGGGAACCGGTTGGCCTTCACGTTGGAGTAAACAGGGCGCTACCTGCTGATTTTGATGGTGACGGTGATTTTGATGTCATCGCGACAGGAAAATTCCCCACTTCCAAGCTCTCGTTATGGGATAACCTGGGCGGAATCCCCAATACTTTCGCTGAAACCATTATCAACGATCAACTTTCAGCCTTCTGGGCGCTTTGTGTGGACGATTTTGACAATGATGGCGATCTGGACTTTATTTCAGGGGCATCGGTTAGCGGAGTGATAAGATGGTGGAAAAACAACCTTATCACAGGATTAAACGAGGCAGAGGTGAATTCGGAAGAAAGTATGAAGGTATTTCCCAATCCGGTAAAACGAGGATCCTCACTGGAGATAACAAATAGCTTTGTTGGAGATGTTGTTATTCAGGTGATTGATCTTTCGGGCGATACAGTTCTATTGGAAAAATTGCTCAAATCCAAAAAAAATTTACAGATTGATTTACAGAATAATGACTTATTGCCTGGAATGTACTACCTGAAGGTTCAAGGCGATTCGGGATTTCAGTGCAAACAAATCATTGTTCTGTAAAATATAGCTGCCGACATGTATACTAAAAAGCTACTTCATTTGATTCTCTATTTGTTGTTTGCATCCCATGGTTTTTCGCAAACATCCTGCTCTTTAAAACCAGACATCAGTGGATTTGAGGAAAATCATCACCTGAAACGAAAATCAGTCGGAGCGCCTGTAAAAATATTTTATGGTTTAAACGAAAGTCATAGCAAATGCTGGGCACAATGTTCCTGCAACGGACTGGTTGGGATTTCCTATTTTATGAAAACAAATCAATGCAAATTGGAACCAGGCTTTTCCGGAGATTTAATTTATAAATCCATTCAGCCTGATGGCGCTGAAAGTGAAGAAATAGTCACCTCGGGTATACACCTGGAAGTTACAGCGCTTTTATTTGATACAGGCTCCGCTCCTCATATTTTCCTGGCTGAATCAAATGATACAGATCAGGTGATCAGGCACTATTTTAAAACGGTATCCGGGCAATGGACGGTGGAAGACATCATTCATTTCTATAATGAAGGAGGTAAATATATCTATGAGTTATCAACGAATTCTGGTCCTGACAACTCGTTTCACCTTCTTGTACTGAAAACACGCTCAAATCCTGATTCTTATGATTACTACAATGCATACATAAATTCTCACCTTTACCATATAAGCAATTCAGAAGGCATTTGGACGAAAGAATTAATTCAAAATTACGACATGGTTTGGACGCTTGACGAGTACTCGAAAATGCTTAACCGTCAGGATATAGAGGTAGATAAAAACAACAAGATACATGTTGTTTTTGGTGAACAGGTTGGGTCTGCCAGCCGTCTGCGTTATGCAACCAATGCCAACGGGAAGTGGGCAATTGAAACAGCTGTTGATTATGCTTCCGGATCATGTGACAATGGGGGCTGGTACCCCTCGCTTTGTCTTGATAAACTTGATCAACCTTATGTTTCCTGTGCTTATGTAGCAAGGGTTTCAAGCGGATCGGCGATCTCTTCAAAACTGCTGTTCGTAAGGCGATCAGATAACGGTTGGATTCAGGAAATAATAGCTGACCATGATGATGGCTATTATGGTACTGATGGTCGGAATTATACCGGGTCATTGTCCCACCTCGTATTTGACAAAAACAACACACCTCATATTATCTTTTCAGATATTGCTTCATCCCACGAAAATGGCCGGAATTATTGGAACCTGGGCAATATCAGGCATGCAGTCAGAATAAACGATTCCTGGGAAATTTCTATTGTTTACAGCCAACCCTTACCAAATGGCTTTTTTAATGCCACTGAAATGTATGGAATGTGCCTGCTCGTTTCAGACAGCATTGACAGGATTCAACTTGTTAGCCAGGAACTTGTACTGAATAGTGCGAATGATTATAATTTTAACCTGATACAAAAAACGATCACCAATAGTATGTGGGGAAATGAATTACTGAACAAATGTGAAACACTTAAAATCTATCCTAACCCTGTTACTTCCAATACGGTCATAAGCTTTTACATGAAATCATCTTCCGATGTGAAATTAACCATACATGATACAAATGGGAAAAATATCTCTACGTTAATTAGTGAAAAACTAACCTCGGGACAACACTCAATTGTATTTAATGCCGGCCAATTAAGCAACGGCATCTATTATTGTACACTTATAACAACTGCAGGAATATCGGTCATGAAAATGGTTCTGATAAACTAAAGTACAACGAAAGAAGTCAATTTAAAATACCAGAATAACCTGTTCATCAAGAATCCTGTTCCGTTTGCCGACTGTATTTTGATCACATTTACATTTGGATAATATTTGTTATAAAAAATCATACAATATCAATCCCGATTCAATGAAAACAATTTCCATCATGTTTATGATTGCCTGGATGTTTATTAGTCTGGCGGCATCGTCCCAATCCTGGCTGAAATCAATTCCACCCGATGCTGACGGCAGGCCAGGTTTCCGTGAAACACAAAAATTTGTGGAAGCCTTCCGGAGCCAAAACCCTGAAGCACCCATGAAAGGTGAAAAACAATACCTCAGGTCTGATTTTTTCCTGGACGGCCGTATCGATGAGAGTGGATTCCTGCCATCGGGATTGTATTGGGACGAGGGCAAAAAAGTGATTGCAGCCCGCAACCTGAAAAAAGCAGTACAAACACCATGGGCATATCGCGGACCGTTCAATTCCACGGTTGGCATCAATTCGGGAGAGGTGGGAGGTTCCGGGAGGATCGACTGCATCGAGTTTCATCCTTCTGATCCGGACATACTTTATGTGGGCGCTCCAACCGGGGGATTATGGCGTACCGTCGATGGTGGTGTAAGTTGGGAAAGCCTGACGGATGAACTCCCGACACTTGGCATAAGCGACATCGACCTTCATCCGCTGGATCCCGATATTATTTTTATCTGTACGGGCACAAAAGATGTATGGTGGGAGACATTTTCGGTGGGAATTTTGAAGTCGGAAGACGCCGGAGAAACCTGGACGGAGACTGGCCTTCAATATGCTCTTGAACAAAACAAGTCGGTCCACGAATTGCTCATCAATCCGGCAAACCCTTCGATCATGGTAGCGGCTGCCGGAGCCGGGCTCTACCGGTCTGTCGACGGAGGGGACACCTGGACCCTTCTCATGGGCGGTAACTTCATGGACCTGGCGCAGAAACCAGGTGATCCTTCAACGATTTACGCCACTAACTTCAATTATTACAATTGCGGGGCGAAGATATACCGTTCAGTTGACGCCGGCGCTACTTTTCAGATCATGAGTACCGGGATTCCCCCTTCCGGAGTAAACCGGATTACCCTTGGCGTTACGCCGGCCGACCCGGAAGTTGTTTATGCACTTTGCAGCAGTTGCACCGATGCAGGATTTTATGGGCTTTACAAATCAGCAGATCACGGTACTACCTGGGCGAAATGCCCCAATTCGAATAATAAAAACCTCCTCGGATGGCAACCCAACGGACTGGATGCCGGTGGCCAGGGCTGGTTTACCCTGTCACTTTCTGTTGATCCTTTAGATGCCAACCATCTTCATGTTGGCGGGGTGAATATTTGGGAGTCGGCCGACGGCGGCGATATTTGGACATTGAATGCCCAGTTTTACGGCTCGGGGGCAGAATATGTGCATGCTGATATCCATAGCCTTTCGTATAACCCGCTCGGCAACACGCATTATAATACCAACGATGGAGGAATTTATCGCCACACCGGTGACCCCGATGGCTGGGTTAACATCAGCAATGGTTTGCACATCATGCAATTTTATCGTCTCGGGGCCTGGAGACAGGATGAATCCCTTATCCTTGGCAGTCCCCAGGATAATGGTACCGTACTATTCAGGGATACAATGCAATATGAACTCATTCTGGCCGAAGCCTGCGACAATTTTTTTGATTATGTACAACCCGATACCTGCTATTATGGCGGATATGGCGCCGGGTTAATGCGTTCGAAAAACGGTGGAGTCGGTTGTAGTCCCATTACACCCCCTGGGGAATCGAAATTCCGGTTCAATCCGCCAGCCATCATGCATCCGAATAATCCCTCCATCATTTATTGCGCATTCAAAAATGTGTACCGGAGTGATAACCGGGGCTCCAATTGGATAAAACTCACTCAGGATCAGTCGGGAGGCATTGATTTTACAAACCTTGAAATTGCGCCATCCAACCCAGAGTACATCTATGCGTCCACACAGAACCTGATCTGGATGACATCCGACGGTGGAACTACCTGGGAAAATATCAAATATGGCCTTCCCTCAGGACTTGTAATTTCCGATATAGCAATCTCCGCAGTTGACCCAAAAATGGTTTGGGTTTCCTTTTCAGGATTTTCGCCGGGGGTCAAGGTTTTCCGGTCAGTGAACGGAGGTCAGGCCTGGCAGAATGTCAGCAGGAACCTCCCTAACATCCCGGCCAACTGCCTGGCATTTGAACCCGGCTCCGACAACGCCGTGTATGTGGGTACCGATGTGGGAATTTACTATACCAACGACCTGCTTACAGATTGGGTTGACTACAGCGAGTCGCTCCCCAATGTCATCATTGATGAACTCGAGGTGCATCCCGTTTCGGGAAAAATCCTGGCAGCCACCTATGGGCGGGGCATGTGGGAGAACTACCTGGCTGATCCATTAACAGTAGGAATCCGTGAAAACACAGATCAAAACCTTTCAATTTACCCGAACCCGGCATCAGAGAAAATATGGATCGAATTTACCCCTCCCGGGCTAGGTCTGTATATCGTGACTATTATCAATGCTTCCGGACAGGTTGTCGGGAAGAAAGAAATCCGTTCTACCGGGATGATGACCCGATCTCAACTGGATGTTTCCAAACTCCTATCAGGCTATTACCTCATCAGGATAACAGGGAATAAAAGCGCATATAGCCGGATGGTCCAGGTAGGAACGTATCCATAAGCAGTTGGTTCAATGATTCAGGCTGGTGGTCTTAATACAAATCACGTAATGCAGATTTGTAAAGATTTCCGACAGGAATAACCTGGTCGCCAATAGTCAGGCTATTGCCTGTAACCTTACCAACTTTCGAAATGGCAACAACAAAGGAACGGTGAACCCGGAGAAATTGCTCAGCCGGTAATTTTTGGATAAAACCAGACAGGGTCTCCCTGACTACATACCGGTGGTCAATACAATTTATTTTTAGATAATTACCACATGATTCAATGAAATGAATATCGCAAACCGGAATGTTTTGTTCCCCCGAATCGACTTTAACCGTTATGAAATCATCACCGGAGAATGAGTTGGGCATTTCATCGTGCAATTTACCGGGAATTTTGCCCAGATTAAATGTACAACGGTTGACGGCTTTGCAGAACCTTTGAAATGAATAGGGCTTCAGCAAATAATCGGTCACCCCTTGTTCAAATCCTTCGAGCGCATATTCGCTATAGGCCGTTGTGATGATCACCGCAGGCTTGGGCTCCAGCGTTTCAAGAAACTCAAGACCGCTCATTTCGGGCATATTGATGTCGAGCAGGAGCAGGTCGGCCTGGTTACCGTGCAGGAATTGCATGGCATCCAAAGCGTTGCTAAAGGTCCCCAACAGATGCAAATCAGGGATCCTGGAAATATAGGACGCCAGGATCCGTTGCGCCGGCATCTCATCTTCGACAATGATACAGGTAATTTTTTTCACCTCTTTACCAAATTTTCATTTTCACTTTATAATCATTTTCTTCTTCAACCGTCTCCAGCGACGCTTGTCCGGGATATATGATCCCGAGCCTTTTCCGGAGGTTGGCAAGCCCGTTCCCCTGCCGGGGAGCCCGTTCCTTCGGCCTGGAAGCAATATGATTGACCGTTGTAAAGGTAATGCCTTCCGCGTTGCTGCTTAATGAAATGTACACATGGTTTATCTGTTTGTTTGCGCTGATGCCATGTTTGAAACAATTCTCAACCATTGGGATAAACAGAAGCGGTGCCACTTCGCGGTCGGAAAAGTCAGGCTCAACGTTAAAATCGATGGTGCACTGATCCTCCAGCCTTATCTCCTCGAAACTGATAATGTCCTCGATAAACCTGATCTCATCCGACAACCGGACCCTGTCGCTTTTTGCTGCTTCAAGCACGTACCGCATAACCGATGATAGCCTGAGGATTGCATCGGGTGCATTTTCGTGCCGGGTTACAATCAGTGAATAGATGTTGTTCAGCGTGTTGAAAAGAAAATGAGGGTTGATTTGTGCCTTCAGAAGGTCAAGCTCGGCCTTGAACTGACGCGATTCAGCCTCCCTGAGGTTTAACTCCAGCTTCATCTGGTTCGCAAGCGCCTCGTTCAGTTTCAACTGTTGTGCTATTCCGCTGCGGAAATACTGAACACCCCGGTAAATCAGGAAAAACAGGATGATCGACAAAACGGTGTTGCTCTCGGCTTCGGGACTCTTGACGACAAATTTGAAGATCAGCAGGTTGATCAACCCAAATAAGGCCAGCGTTGCAATGGATGAAATCGCGTAAATCCAGTATCTCATTGTTAAAAAGAACCTGCCGAACAAAAGGTCAAGCAGAAACACCGGGATCGTAAGCGGCAACACAAATCCCAGGCTGTTGCGCATGGCATGCATGGGATTTAAAATGCTGAGGAAAGTCAGAAAGATCAGAATCCAGGCGGAAAGCCAGAAGATGATGAAATAAACGATTTTTTCTTTGAATGATGATGATAATTGCATGGGCCAAAAATAATCAAGAATACCTTATCATATCTGCTATCCTCACCTCATTCGCCACAGTTTTCGTCAATCTGTCACAATTTCCGTCACTTCGTCACAAATAACAGGCGATTCTTGTAACAGAACAAATTTTCATCGTCAATTTGCAGCGATTTTCAGAATCAACAATAGTCAACTCAGGTGAATCCAAAACATGAACTCATTTATCTCATCAAATATGAAAACAAGAAATCTTATCAAACTTTTCTCGGTAGCATGTACGTTGCTTATTCTTTTTCAGTCAGGTTATTCGCTGCCAATCGATTCAACGGACAATAAAACAATTGTGGTTCTGGGGTCATCGGTAGCTGCAGGATGGGTGACCAGTTACAGGGAAAAATATGACATGCAGAATGGTTATGCAGCCAGGCTGGGCAGGCTGATTGAATCGCGCGGCTGGACGATAAAAAACATCAGCCTTCCCGGATTCGATACGAAAAGCACCATCGAACGTTTTGAAAAGGATGTGATACCGCTGCATCCAAACTTTGTATTCATCGGACTATCCATGGCCAATGAGGGCCTTACAACGGAAAATCCAGATTCAGTGTATGCCTGGTATCGTGATGGGATGGCAAAACTGATCGCATTATGCCGGGAACACGACATGGTGCCGGTGGTCGGACTGTGTTACAGCAACAATGATTATAGCGACTCCCATTACGAATATCTGAAACGGATGAACCTGCTGATCAGCAGCTGGGACGTGCCGTGCGTGAATCTTTTGGGTGCGCTTGATGACGGCAGCGGCCATTTCCCCGCAGGATATACCTTCGACGCCGGCCATCCCGATGACCGCGGTCATGAAGAATTGTTTTATGCTTTCGTTCCCGACCTGTTCGATGCGCTGATTCTGAAAAAAAATGTCTCAACGCTTTCTGTAAACTGCGAGAAATTCATCACGCTTGGTAAAAGGGCGACATTTCATCAAATCGATTATCTTCCGTGTGAAGTCATGCACCCCTTTTCCATGGGTATTTCATTCAGAACCAATGGCAACGGATTGCTTGGCGAGGTGAAAAGTTCAGGTGCGGGTAACAGGAAGATTCTGGTGAACAAAGAGGGATATCTGGTTTACCAGGGCAATGAGAAGTCTATTGTATCCGGCATCAAACCTGAAAAAAACAGATGGCATCAGGTAATGATCTCGCATGGATACCTCGTTCAAAAAACAACCCTGTACCTTGATGGCGTCTTCCAGGGTTCCTGTGAAGAACAAATTGAACCAATCGGATTTTTCCTCGGCAACGGCCCGGGAAAGGCAGATTACCGGAATCTCCTGATTTATCGCAGCGCTTTGAATCACAACGAAGTGAAGGTCATTGCAGAGGGAAACAGCCTGACTGGAAGTCTCGAAGTGATGGCGCCACTAGATGACAACGATTTAAAAAAAGGTATGCTTCTGAACAATGATGCGCATTCCCTTAGCGCTGCAATCATTGATCCTTATGACATCAATATCCGAATGGCAACGCTGGAAGAAAAAATTGCCAGATCAGCGGTTGCCAGGGCAAGTGAGCTGAAGGTGGAAAATAAAAAAGCCATCTGCATTGATCCGGCCATTCTGGACCAGTATACCGGTCAGTATGAGATCGCGCCCGGCGACTACTTCGTTGTTGAGAAGAAAGAAGGCAGGTTATATTTCACCGACCGCGGCAACAGCGCTGAACTGTTGCCGGAAGCCACTAACAGGTTTTTCATCAGGTACCCTGCCGATCTCACCGTTTTGTTTGAATCCGATTTACAGGGTCATGTAACCGGGTTGATTTTCTCCATGAATGGCAGGGAAATGAAAGCAAGTAAGGTAATTCAATAACAATTGTTAAACTTCAGGTTTATGTGCGCACTCAAAAAAACATTTTTTCTTTGTTGTGTTTTAAGCATTATCGCTATCAAACAACAAGCCCAAACTGTTACCGACTATGATGGCAATGTGTATAACACGATAACCATAGGAACGCAGATTTGGCTAGAGGAAAACCTTAAGGTTACGCATTACAACAACGGCGACTCCCTGCCCAATGTAACCGATAATAATGAATGGACCGAACTTACCACCGGCGCCTATTGTAATGATAATAATGATACAGGCACGGTGGCTGTCTATGGCCGGCTCTATAATTGGTATGCTGTTCATGATAACCGAAAATTATGTCCGGAGGGATGGAATACACCGGATGACAGCGATTGGATAATACTGTCCGCATATCTCGGCAATCAGGCGGGTGGGAAAATGAAAGAAACAGGAACTGCCCATTGGCTATTCCCCAATACTGGAGCAACCAACCAAAGTGGTTTTACTGCTTTACCCAACGTTGACAGATCGAACTACACGGGCCTTTTTTCTGATGAATTCAGAAACATGTTTGCACAGTATTGGAGCGGCACCGACAATGGCGGTGATGCTGCTCCAATTACCCTGCTCAGTTTTGGCTCACCTGATTTTGTGCTGGGAGATAACGGCAATAAAAAACGGGGTTTTGCCTGCCGTTGTGTAAGGGACGTCAATACGCAAATACCCGGTCATTTAAAGGATAAAACACTGATTTTTTATCCAAATCCGGCAAAGGACAAAATCATTTTGGCTAACTTTGACGTGGATGACCTGGATGTTACGATTTTCAGCATAACTGGAGAAATATTACTGCACAATGTATTGAATTCCAGTACCACGGAGATAAATATTCAGTCATTGCCAAAAGGCATTTATATCATTGAAACCAAATGCCTGGCAAGATATGTCAGGCAATATTTTATGAAAGACTAACAACCGATAGCCATGAAAAAACTGACCATCCTCCTGACCATCATGCTGATGATGATTTCCATTTCATCCTATTCCCAGGATAAAACCCAAAAACCTATTGAAAAGATTAAACCCGCCCTGCTGGTAATTGACATCCAGAACGCCTTTCTGCCGATGATGTCAACGGACAAGGATATGGCCATGGAATACATCAACGCCCTGATCGACCTGTTCCGCAAGCACGGTTACCCGGTGATCGGGGTTTACCACACCAGCACGGAGTACGGTGTCATACCAGGCAACGAGAATTTTGAATTTCCCGCAACGGTGAAGATCCTGCCCACCGATCCGAAAGTTATCAAAACCTACCCTGACGGTTTCAATAAAACCGACCTCGACAAAGTGATCAAAGACACTGGCAGCAACACCCTCTTCTTATGCGGTCTGAGCGCAACCGGCTGCGTACTCGCTACCTGGAACGGAGCCCAGAACCACGATTACAAAGCCTTCCTGGTGAAAAATGCCATCATAAGCCATAACTCCGATTACACGAACCAGGTGGAAGAGATATTTGATGCAGTATCTTATGACCTGGTAAAACTGCTAATCGAAAATTCGGGGAATTGAGGTGATTATGTGCCCGGTACAGGAATGAATCCGAATTGCTCCTCACATCAGAAGGCGCCCAATGATGCCAGCGAAATTACGTTTATTCCGTCATTTCGGGTGTAACTTATTCCTGTTCCGGTAATAATGTTGAGCGATTTGGGCGGTGTTACTTTTTTTATATCCAATATCGAAACCAACTTGTTGAGACTAACCGCAGCTTCGTCAAATTGCCCTGTGCCGAGTTTTATTTCAAAAGCACACCAGTCGCCATTGTATTTTTGAACAATGCTGTCCACTTCCAAACCGCTCGAATCGCGGTAATGATATACTTTGGCATCATTTGCCTGCGCATATACGCGCAATTCATGCGTAACGAGCGATTCAAATAAAAAACCTGTAAAATTCAGATCGTCTAACAGCGAATTTTCGTCTGCTCCCAACGTAGCGACAGCCAGCGAAACATCGGTAAAATGTCGTTTTGGCGCTTTTCGCAATGCAGAGGAAGATCGGATATGCGTGTTCCAGGCTGGTTGGTCCTCCACAATCATCAAACGGTGCAGGGCATCGAGATAATCATAAATGGTTGGTCGTGTAATACCTCCGGTTTCTTTTTCACGGATATCGCTTTCCAAAGTGGAAATATCCACCAATGTTGCGGTGTTTCTGGCAAGCGAACGCAGCAGGCTCCTTACTTTTACAGGATCGCGTTTCACATCAGAAACCCTGCTCATATCCACTTCGGCAAGTAATTCCACATATGAACGGTTTAAGTCGGTTGCCTGCGTAACATTTTTATTTAAGAGCGTGGGAAAACCCCCGATAATCAGCTTCTCGATGATAAACTCCAGGTCGGTGGGGTTGTCATAAATATCAATTTTCCCTCCTTCAAAGAGTTTTGCCAGACTTATTTTCCCCGACGAAAAGCCTAATTCCTGCCACGACATGGTGCGCATATCGACTATGGTAAACCTGCCGGCACCCGAGTGCATTTTTGCTGATTCTTCCGGATTTGCGGAACCAGTGAGGATGAATTGTGCATTTTTTTGACGGTCGTCTATTTCGTGGCGAATGTAGTCCCAAAGTTTGGGTTGCGCCTGCCATTCATCAATCAGGCGAGGCGTTTCGCCCAGCAGTAAACGTTTGGGTGCCGTGCTGAGGAGTGCCTGTACTTGTTCGTCTCTGTCAACATTCAACACACTTCCAGCCAATTGTTTTGCCGATTCAGTTTTCCCACTGGCTTTTGCGCCCCTGATGAGCACCGCTCCCGAAGCGTTGAGTTTTCGCTTTAACTCGTTGTCTGATATACGTTGTTTATAATCCATGGATAATGTGAATCAAGGGTTAAAAATGTTGACACATTGATCAGAAATTATTGTTCCTTTTCTCATTTATTGCAGTTGGCTTTAGCCAACTGTCCAGGTTTGATGTAGTTCAATGGGCTTCAGCCCCATTTGTTTCAATTCCCCACTTTATTTATCAAGGAAGAAATTCCTATCGAAGTCTGATTAATGGGGCTGAAGCCCCTGATTCGCCTTATTATCCCTTTAGCAGTCAGCTAAAGCTGACTGCAATAAATAGTCCTTCATTCGAATATCAACCCTTGATTCGCATGGATAGTTAAAAATGCAAACATAATATTATTTTACATTTTTTGGATACTTTATTTTACATATATTTAATTTATCGGTTTACACTTTTCAATTCCATTGGTTTACATTTTTTGAGTGATGGCGTTGAAAGAAGATTCTTGTTTTAAGAAGTGTTTATCCGGATTGCTCTCCATCTGTATACCTTCAGAATCATTTTGCAAAGCCATACCATCCATTTGTAGTATGACCGATTCTTAAATTGGCATCCCTCAATACTTTTATATCCTTGTTAGAGCCAAGCTTAGAGGGGCAGTATGAATAAAATTGAAAAAATGGAAATTTTAAATTCACAAAATAAGAGCACAGCCTGTGCAATATTTATTGCATTAGCTTTTTTGACTTCAAGTTGTATATTACATGCAAAAAATAAGAGTGCAATTGATTCTGAGTCTGACACGATCGCAAATATTACTTTTTTTAAAGACGCTCCGGGCCAATACGAAATAAAGGGAAATAAAGATTCCATTTCAATTCCTTTTGAATATTATGGGGGCAATAAAATACTTATTCATGGAGATATAAACGGCAGAAAAGTTAAGCTTCTTGTAGATAATGGGAAACTCTGGGATCAGGTTTGGTTTTATAATGGTGAAGTAGATTCATTGAATCTGCGATACAAAAACAGCATCCAACAAGAGGCTGAAGGTTTAGGTGAAGATGGAGGTTCTATCATCATTGACGGAACTGATGTCGATATAACATTTGGGGATGTTTCTTTTAGAAATCAACCATCACTGATTTCCACTCCCGATGCAGGATGGCAAAATAGGTTTCCTGGAGTAAATGGACAAGTAAGCGCACTTTTTTTTAAACATTTTTTTGTAAAATTCGATTTTGAAAATTTCGTTATTATTTTAACAAAGCCTGATAAATTTAAATTTTCAGGAAAAGGTCAGGCTATCACCATACATAAAAGAGATAATGGATCTTATTGTATTCCCTTTACTTTGCAAATAGCCGACAAATTGATTGAGAATTATTTAATAGACATTGATTTAGGTACTATTTTCCCTTTACACTTATTCGAGAATAAAAAAATGAATATTCGTCTTCCCACTAATGCAGAAAAACACATTTTAGGTTATGGTGGATCTGGTAAAATTATTGGCTATAGTGGTAATATAAATATAGTGAAGATTGGCAACTATTCCTTTGTTAACGTTCCGACTGAATTCGTTGAAGAATCAAAAAACTTTTCAATTATTGAAACTGGAACATTCGGAATACCATTGATGAATAAATTCAATATTACTTTCGACTATTTTAACCTGAAAATGTATATCGAACCCAACAAAAATTATACAACGCCTTTTAAAAAAGAGTATTAGTATAATATTTTTCAATTAATTTAACAATGAATAAAGCCAGTCTCTAACAACAAACAGGCGATATGGATCGAATCTATACATTTTTCAGAACCTGGTTTTACCTTGGCCTGGCATTAACTGCATCGATGGCCTGCGTTGCTCAACAGCAAACTCCGGATACAACTTCAACGGATTACCGCATCCTGAAGGCTGTTGAAACAGGTGATGTCAATGCCTTTCAAAAGCTTATCTCCTCCAATCCTGCGCTGATTAAGCTAAAAGAACCTGCCCGTGATGAGCCGCTGCTACTTATAGCTGTAAGAAACAACCAGCCGGGTATGGTCGATTTGCTCATGGAGAAAGGAGCAGATGTCAATACGGTCAACAGAAGCGGAAACAATGCCTTGCACCTTGCCGCATTCACAGGCAATTACAACCTGATGGAGATGCTGATGTCAAATGGCGCAGACTATCAAATCAGTAACGCCCGTGGCAGAACTCCGGTGGAATATGTCTCCTATGGTAAAAACCCACAGGTTTTCAAACTCTTTCTTGAAAAGGACCCAAACATCCTGTTTACAAAAACCGCTGAAGGGGCAACGCTGTTGCATTTCGCTGCATCTGCCGGAGATACTGCCGGATTCACCTACTTGCTCGGGAAAGGGTTGGATATAAAAACTGAAGATGACAATGGCGCCAATGTCATGCATTGGGCGATGTCGGGAGGGGAAAAAGCCATGCTGGGATATTTGTCCGTGAAAGGGTTGGATTATCATTTTATTTCTTCCAGGGGCTTCTCCCCCATCACCGCTGCCATGATGTATAACGCAAAGAGTTCCGTTGAATTCCTGCTTGAACACGAGATGGAGATAAACCAGCATTTTCCTCCCGAAAACAACACCCTTTTGATTGAAGCATGCAATTCCAATGCCCTTGAAATTGCAAATTACCTGATCGGTCTTGGAGCCGATATTGATGCTGAAGATGCCAACCATTTCACGGCCCTTTCCTGGGCAGTTATCAACCGAAACCGGGAATTAGCCAGGTTACTGGTTGAGAAAAATGCCGATGTCAACCACACGTGCAACAATGGCGCCTCTCCCTTTTTGCTGGCGGTTGAGCGCGACAGTCTCCCGATGATACAATACATTGCCGCACATGGTGCTGATGTCGGGATGGCAGATACTTCGGGTATGACAGCCCTGCACCGGGCAACCATCAGCAACAAGATCACGGTTGTGGAATACCTTCTCAGCCTTGGCATCCCCGTGGATGCAAAAAACAATGACGGGATGACAGCCCTGCACTATGCCTCCATCTACGGCCGTCAGGAGATTGGCAAAATGCTTGTTCAACAGGGCGCTTCTCCTGGTTTTCAGGATAACAAAGGGCACTCACCGGTTTATTATAGTGCATTGTATGGGCATAAGGAATTGAATGAAATGTTTATCGGGATTACCGATAACCATAAGGAAATGCTTCCTCTGTCTCCTGGCAGGGGTCATGGAGAAGCGGTGATTCATTATCTCAACAACTCCGGATTTGCCATCGAAACGGCAAACCATCTGCTGATATTCGACTATTATCACTTTTATCCTGCCCCCGACGACCCATCGCTTTTAAATGGAAGGATCAACCCGGATGAGCTGAAAGGGAAAAAGGTTGTGGTTTTTGTAAGTCATGAACATGGTGATCATTATGATACAACTATCTGGAACTGGGGCACCGGAAATTCTGGCATACGATATGTCATGGGCTTTAAACCGGTTGTCAGGCATCGTTATGATTATGCCGATCCCCACTCGGAGCTGAAGTTTGACGGAATTACGATCAATCCGATCCGATCAACCGATTCCGGTGAAGGCTTCCTGGTGGAAGCCGATGGAATTGTGATCTATCATCCGGGCGACCACATCAATAAGGAGAGCGGCCTGGCAGCTGATTTTAAAGGAGAAATCGATTACCTGGCAGGGTTGGAGAAAAGCGTGGATATTGCCTTCTTCCCTGTCAATGGCTGCGGTTTCCCTGATGCCGGGATTGTCAAAACCGGGAACATCTATGTCATCGAAACCCTGAATCCCCGGCTCTGTATTGCCATGCATGCCGGTGACCATGAATGCAAGGCATTTATTGCCGGGATTGAATCGGAATTTCCCGGGAAACAAACGGCATCCGGCACCTTCCCTGGAGATCGTTTCATTTATCTGAAGGAATAGCCAAAAAAGAACCATTCTTTGCCATGAATCCAATGAATCCTGATCAAACACACAAAACATGAGAAAATCTACATTTTT
>Ga0247841_10006212_pt1 | contig 18645 bp, 18 predicted proteins | sample LaCruzMarch2015__2_FD_192410 | JGI IMG/M metagenome (GOLD analysis project Ga0247841, IMG submission 192410) | Freshwater microbial communities from meromictic Lake La Cruz, Castile-La Mancha, Spain - LaCruzMarch2015_18m | ecosystem: Environmental > Aquatic > Freshwater > Lake | place: Spain... | reverse complement strand
GGCTGTGCTTCATCCAGTTGACGTCATCACGCTTGGGGTAATCGGGCCGCGAGTGGGCGCCGCGGCTCTCCTTGCGGTGCAGGGCGGACACCGCGACGGCGAGCCCCACGTCGATCAGGTTTTCCAGCTCCAGGGCCTCGATACGGGCGGTGTTGAAGACCTTGGATTGGTCTCCGAGCCGGGCATCCTTGAAGCGCTCGCGCAGTTCGCTGAGCTTCTGGTAGCCCTCGGCCATGACCTCCTCGGTGCGGAAGACCCCCGCGTGGTCCTCCATGCATTTGCGGAATTCGGCCCGCAGTTGGTGCGCCGGCACCCCCTCGCCCTTGCGCTCCCAGCGGGTGAGGCGGGCCATGGCCTGCTCCAGGCTGACCGGGTCGGTCTCACGCCGGTGGGGGTTGGCGCGCACATACTCGATGATGTCCTTACCGGCCAGACGCCCGAACACCAGGATGTCCAGGAGCGAGTTGCCGCCCAGGCGATTGGCCCCGTGGACCGAGGCGCAGGCGCACTCACCAGCGGCATAGAGCCCGGAGATGACCTCTTCCGCGCCGTACTTGGCCGGGATTACCACGCGTCCGAAACGGTCGGTAGGGATGCCGCCCATTTGGTAGTGGGCGGTGGGGAAGACGGGGATAGGCTGGCTTACCGGATCGGCCCCGGCGAAGATGCGGCTCGATTCGCGGATGCCGGGCAGGCGCTTTTCGATGACGTCCGCGCCCAGGTGTTCGAGTTTGAGGTAGATGTAATCGCCGTTCTCGCCGGCACCGCGCCCCTCCTTGACCTCGGTGACGATGGAGCGCGCGACCACGTCGCGGCTTGCCAGGTCCTTGGCGCGCGGGGCATAGCGCTCCATGAAGCGTTCCCCGTCCTTGTTGACCAGGAAGCCGCCCTCGCCGCGCACCCCCTCGGTGATCAGCATGCCCTTGCCGGCGATGCCGGTGGGGTGGAACTGGTAAAACTCCATGTCCATCAGCGGCACCCCGGCGCGCAGGGTCATGGCGCAGCCGTCACCCGTATTGATGTGGGCGTTGGAGGTGGTGCGGAAGATCTGACCGCAGCCGCCGGTGGCGAGCAGGGTCGCCGTGGCCTCGATCAGCAGCGGCTCGCCGGTCTCGATCTCCAGCACCAGGGCCCCGCAGATGATGCCCTCCTTGTCACGCACCAGGTCGAGCGCGAAGAACTCGTCGAAAAAGTGGGTCTTGGCGCGGATGTTCTGCTGATAGAGGGTGTGCAGTATGGCGTGTCCGGTGCGGTCCGCCGCCGCGCAGGTCCGCGCCGCCTGATCGCCGCCGAAATCCTGGCTCTGGCCGCCGAAGGGACGCTGGTAGATCTTGCCATTGTCGAGCCGCGAGAAGGGCACACCCGCGTGCTCCAACTCATAGACCGTCGGGATCGCCTCGCGGCACATGAACTCAATGGCGTCCTGATCCCCGAGATAGTCGGAGCCCTTGACCGTATCGAACATGTGCCAGTGCCAGTTGTCCGGCAGGACGTTGGCGAGTGCGGCGTTGACTCCGCCCTGGGCCGCCACCGTGTGGGAGCGGGTCGGGAAGACCTTGGAGACCACTGCCACATGGATGTCGGCGGTCGCCAGTTGCAGTGCCGCGTTCAGGCCGGCGCCGCCGGCGCCGATGATCAGGGCATCGAAGTGTCTGGTTGGGATGGACATGGACAGATTACCCTGGGGTTCCGGTTCCGGCATTGATGACGGCGATGACAATGGCCTTGAAGCCCCATAGCCCCGAGCCCAAGAAGGTGAAGGCCACCAGCGCGAACAGGACGACCCGCACGCCGACGTTGTGCACATAGTCGAGAAACACGTCACGGATGCCGACCCAGGCGTGGGACAGGAGTATCGGGAAGAAGAGCAACAGCGCGGCGGTGACCAGGGGTTCTGCCACCCAGGCGCGCAACGCCTGGTAGTCCACGGGGGGATCGAACAGGAATTTGATGAAGAGATAGGAGACAAAGAACGCGAGATAGACGGCGGTCAGCCGCTGGGTCAACCACGCGATGACGCCGGATGCCTGGCGACTCATTGTGCGATCCTCCAGATCAGAATCAGGCCCAGGACTACCACCGCCGCGACCATGACAATCCAGGCGCCGAGCCGTGAGGGGGCCCGGTCGAGGCCGATGCGCAGGTCCAGGAGCAGGTGGCGAATCCCCGCGAAAAGGTGGTGCAGGATGCTCCAGGCCAGCGCGAGCAGGGCCAGCCGTACCAGCCAATGGTGGAGGAAGGCGTCGCTGGCGGCGAAGCCTGCGGGTCCCGACACGGCCCGATCGAGGAGGATGGCCCCGACCGGGATGGCCAGGACCATCAGGATGCCGCTGATGCGGTGGAGAATGGAGGCGTAACCGGTGGCGGGGAGTCTGATCCGCCACAGATCCAGGAACACGGGTCTGGTCGATTGCATGCTTGATCCTGTGTGGATTGCGAAGGCTGCGGGCGCCGGTCGGCCCCCCGCGACACCGGCCCGGGGGCCCGGTGCGGCGTCCGGCAGGTGCGACGGGCCTCACCTGCACTCAAGCGTCCTGCGCGCCGCCGACAGGGCGCCCAAGGGTCGCATCCCCTATTGTGCACTGCAACAGCGTCGCGCGTCACCCGGGTGTGCATCAATGGGCTGTATTTGGGCTCCACCCAGTGTATGGGTAGGTGATTCTTGGGTCCGCGCTGCCGACTCGTCCCAGGCGCGCACCGGCGCCAACCGGAGGTCGAGGCTTCAGCCGGACGAGGCTCGCCCGGCCCGCCCGTTCGCAGTCGAGGCTCCACCGGCTAAAGCCTCGACCTCCGGTTTCAGCGACGGCGCTACGTCGGGCATTTCGCAGGAACCCGAACTGGCCTATTCTATCGCTTTCGCGAGTTACACCCCCCGCCGATCAGGAGGTCCAATGCGCTGCGCCCACGGTTGCCTCGTCGCCCTCGCACTCTTTGCCGGTGCCGCCCCGGTGTGGGCGGTCAGCGGTCTCATGGTCCATTGCGACATCGCCGACGCCTAAGTATCGCTGGACGGTCGTGCGCTCGGCACTTGCACCCCGGGCCGGTTTACCGTCGAGGCCGGTAGCCATAAGCTGCTGGTCCGCAAGGACATCGACGCAGAGACCGAGTGGTTCTATGCGGGGGAGGTTGAACTCCCGGACGACGAGATCACCGAGGTCAAGGTGGCGCTGAAGACGCACCTCACCGCGGCGGGTATGGAGCGGGAGATGGCGCGGAAGGAACAGGAGCGGGCAGCGCGGGCGGAACAGTTGCGGGCGGCGACCGCCCCGCGGGCGGAACGGCTCAGCGGCGAATTCGTTACAGTCAAGGGTGGTTGCTTCCAGATGGGCGACCTCTTCGGCGATGGGGCCGCAAAGGAAAAGTAGGTCCACGAGGTCTGTGTCAAAGGGTTCAAACTGGCGAAATACGAGGTCACCCAATGGCAGTGGCGACAGGTGATGGGCGGCAATCCCTCCCATTTTCAGGACTGCGGCGATGACTGCCCGGTAGAGTACGTCAGCCTCGATGATGTTCAAGCCTTCATCAGCAAGCTCAATGCCCGCACCGGACAGCACTACCGACTGCCGACCGAGGCCGAGTGGGAATATGCCTGCCGGAGCGGCGGTAAGCAGCAGCGCTACTGCGGCGGGGATGATCCGGAGCCCCTCGCCTGGTATCTCGACAATTCCGGCGGCAAGACACATGCGGTCGGCGGCAAGCAGGCGAATGGGCTCGGGCTGTACGATATGAGCGGTAATGTGTGGGAATGGAGCTGCTCCCAATACGTGGAGAAATATGCGGGTAGCGAAAAGGAGTGTTTAAGCAATAATGATGCCACCGCTGGCCGGGTGTTGCGCGGCGGTTCCTGGAACGACGACGCGAGGTACGCGCGCGTCTCGAACCGCGACAGGTACACTCCCGACAGCCGCAACGACTGGCTCGGTCTGCGGCTGGCCCAGGACCTTTGACCTTTGTCCCTTATGACTCTTACCCTTTTCGCTGGTGGCGGCGTCCACCCGCTAAAGCGTCGACCTCCGGTTGGTCCTGCGCCCCCAACCGGAGGTCGAGCCTTCAGGCGGCGGGCGCTCGCGGGGCGCGCCGCGGTCGCGGCCAGGTCGCCACCGGCTAAAGCCTCGACCTCCGGTTGGTCCTGCGGCCCCCAACCGGAGGTCGAGGCTTTAGCCGGAGGGCGGCGAGAAGACCGCGGTCGCTCCAGGCTTCCAACGAATCACAATGCGTAGCAGCGAGGGCACCGGGAATGACCGAGCAACACCGCCCGCCGCACCTCTATCTCGACGACCAGTGGTATCTGCTGAGCGCGGCAACCTGGGAGCGGCAGCCACTGATCCGCGCGGAGGAGGACAAACGCCTGTTGCGCGATGTCTTGCAGGCGAAGACCAGGCGCTTCGAGATGCGCCTGCGGGTCTGGGTCATTCTCGATCAGCATTATCACCTGTTGTTCCAGACGCCGGCCCGGCAGCAATTGCGCCGCTTCGTGACGGAACTCCATGGTGCCTCCAGCCATGCGTTCAACACCCGGCTCGGGGTGCGCGGTCGGCGCGTGTGGGAGAACTACTGGGATACCTGCATCCGCACGGAACAGGATTGGTGGGCACGGTTCAACTATGTCCATTGGAACCCGGTGAAGGACGGGTATGTGGCGCACCCCGGTGACTGGGAATTCTCCAGCTACCGCTATTACCTGCGGACCCGGGGCCGCGATTGGCTGGATGACTGTCTGAACCGGGCCGCGGAAATTACGGGGGTCGATGGAGACGAGTTCTGACCCGCACCGGAGGTCGAGGCTTTAGCCGGTTGATATTGGCAACGCGGCGTTTCAGTCCTGATTGGGCCTCGACCGGCTAAAGCCTCGACCTCCGGTGTGCAGGGCTCGCGGCGTGGTGGTGACCGGACTGATTGATCAAAGCCGTCCGGTCATTTCCCGACCTGTCGGCACCATTCGCTGCACAGCTTTCGGAACGACCGACTGCCGGTCCGGGCTTGATCCAAATTCATTCGCGCTGAAAAGGCGGGCTGATCGGTGATCTCGCGATACCGGCCCCCGACCATCCGCAGACCGATCCGCCCCTTGGCGTCGCGCGGAGTCTCGGGATCGGCCGCATCGGTGGGATCAAAGCGGAAGCCGCGCTGACTATCCGTCAGCCATTCGCCAAGCCGGCGCAAGAGGACGGGCAGCGCGGGGACCTCGCCGTCACCTTCGACAATCGACGCGACGATCTGCATGGGGTCGGCGCTACTCGGCCCGCCTGTCCTTGCGCGGTGAGCGGGGTCCAGGTAGTCCCTCAAATAAATCAGCGGGACGGGAACCTTGGGCTGGCACAGGCCCGCAATCAGGACTCAGCTGATTCAGGCGCATGAGTTCGCCGGTGGTAAACAGGTGTTCTTCGAGCATCTGACGCGACGCTGCATCGATCGGCGCAATCCGGGATTCACCCCCTTCAGAGACCACAGCAAGCAGTGCTGCGGGGGTCAGCGTGGCGTCATCGAGCAGGTCCGGGCTATGGCTGGTGACTAGAACCTGCGTTTGCTCCGAGGCGCGTCGCAGTGCCTCCCGCAAGGCGGCGAAGGCCGCCGGGTGAAGCGCCGTTTCGGGCTCTTCGATCCCGACCAGCCGCACTGAACGGTCACTGACGCCCTGAAACAACGCGACGAGTGCGCCGAACACACGCAGGGTGCCGTCGGACATGCCCTGGGCAGGGAAGCGCCACGGATATTCCGCACCCGCCACCTCCTGGCGAAACTCCAGTGTCTCCATGGGACCAAGCGACTTGTGCTCCACGCCCTTCACCATCGGGACCATCGCGCGCAGGTATTCGCTGACCAACTGGAGCGTCTCTGGGGCGGTGCGCACCAAGTGCCTTACCAAGCTGGCGATATTCTCGCCGGATGGCTTGAGTAGCCGACCTTCCTGAGGTTTCTGAAGCTCCCGCATGAGCTTCGGGTCCAGGTTATAGAAGCCCATGGCCGTCAGCGCATCGAAGACGGGGCGGAAAGCGGGGAGCCCCGACGCGGCCACCAGTCCGAGCCGGTCCGACGTGACCGCGGGAAAGGACTCCTCACTGGTCGTCACCAAGTGGCCGCGCTGAAGCTTGAACCCGGGGCCGCTGCCCTCCCAACCGATCGCGCACTGTTCGTCCTGGACCTCGTAACCCCCACCCTTGAGGGCGCCGACCATGAAGGCATAGAAGCCTTCGCGCACCCGCGGCGTGCCGGGAAGCCGAAACTCCAGTCGAATCCCAAAGTGGTTTGGGCGCCCGCTGGAGCGCCGCCGCACCTCGTTGAGCCCGCCCCGCTGATTCAGTGCATGGTCGAGCGAGCCGTTCAGGGCATCCGCCACCAGATGCAGGGCATCGAGAAAATTGCTCTTACCTGACCCGTTCGGCCCGAGCAGATAGGTCAAGGGTCCGAGCCGCACGTCGCAGGCCGCGATGCTTTTGTAATTGCGCAGCACGACCCGCGTAAGGAAAACGGACGACGGCATGGGTGGACGCGACCCCTGAGCTACTTGCGCCTGACGTAGGCCTTAAGGCGCGCGCGGTGCTTGATCTGCCGCTCGGTCAGGTTGTTTTTTATGCCCTTGAAGGGGTTTGTGCCGCTCTTGAACTCGATGCGCAGCGGGGTGCCGGAGAGGCCTAAGTCCTTGCGGAAGCGGTTGATGAGATAGCGCCGGTAGGTGTCGGGGACGTTCTCGGTCTGGTTGCCGTGGATGATGATGAGCGGCGGGTTGCGCCCGCCCTGGTGGGCGTAGCGCAGTTTGATGCGCCGGCCGTGTACCAGCGGCGGTTGGTGCTCCTGGACCGCGGCCTCCAGCAGGCGGGTCATCTCGGGGGTGGGGATGTCGCGCATGGCGTTGGCGTAGGCGCGGTCGACCTCATCGAGCAGCAGCCCCACGCCGCTGCCGTGCAGGGCGGAGATGCGATGCTGGGCGGCGAAGTCGAGAAAGCCGAGCTTGCGCTCGATCTGGGTGTGGACCTGGGTGCGGGCGTCGGTGTCCAGCCCGTCCCACTTGTTGATGGCGACGACCAGCGCACGCCCGCTGTCGATGATGTGGCCGGCGAGTGTGGCGTCCTGCTCGCCGACACCTTCGTGGGCGTCCAGCACCATGATGATGACATTGCACGCCTCGATGGCCTGGAGCGTCTTGATGATGCTGAACTTCTCGATCACGTCCGTGACCTTGCCGCGGCGCCGCACGCCGGCGGTATCGATCAGGGTATAGCGGCGCCCGCGGTATTCGACCGGGATGAAAATGCTGTCGCGGGTGGTGCCGGGCAGGTCGCAGGTGACCAGCCGCTCCTCACCCAGCAGCCGGTTGATGAGGGTAGACTTGCCGGCGTTGGGGCGCCCGACCACGGCGACCTTGATGCCCTCGTCCGCGCCCGTGGCCTCGGCGTCGGGGTCCGGGACGACCTGCGCGGCGCGGAATGCCAATTCCTCCAGCAGCCCTTCCATGAGGGTGCGCACCCCGCGCCCCTGGCTGGCGGAGATGGGTACGGGGTCGCCGAGGCCCAGGGCATGGAACTCGGCGGCGACCAGTTCGCGCTCCGCGTGGTCGGCCTTGTTGACCACCAGGCTCAAGGGCTTGCCGAGCCGGCGCAGGCGCTCGCCGATCTCGTGGTCGCCGGCGGTGCAGCCGTCCTTGGCGTCGACCAGGAAGATGATCTGGTCCGCCTCCTCGATGGCGGCCTGAACCTGGCGCTGCATCAGGGCCTCGACCCCGTCGGCGTCGAAGCTGATCCCGCCGGTGTCGACCACCACGTAGGGGTTGGGACCGACGCGGCCGACCCCGTACTGGCGGTCGCGGGTGAGGCCGGGGAAGTTGGCCACGAGGGCGTCCCGGCTCTGGGTGAGCCGGTTGAACAGGGTGGATTTGCCGACATTCGGACGGCCCACCAGGGTGATGACGGGCAGCATGTCGGAGGTGCCTCTTTAGCGTGTGTTACGGGTTGGGTTCTGGGGGGTCGCCGCTGGCTTGGCCGGGGCCTGGGGCGGCGACGCGGGTGCCGCCGGTGGTGCGTCGGTCCCGGGCTTGGCGGCCCTGGTCACTTGGGTGGGGAGTGCCGCCTGGTCCAGGGCCGCCGCTGACTGGGCGCCGCCGCGGCTCCCCCCGGGGGCCGTGCCGGTACTGAGCACGGTGAGGGTGCCGTCGGTAGCGTAGACATAGAGCCGGTTGCCGACCACCAGCGGGCGGGCGGTGATGGCCTTCTTGCTCACCCTGGTGCGGCCGACCAAGCGGCCGTCGGCCTGGGCCATCAGGTGCAGCCAGCCGTCCAGATCACCCACGGCGATCAGGTTGCCGAGCAGGGCCGGGGCGGTGAGCTGGCGGTTGCGCAGCCGTTCCTGTTTCCAGCGCCCCGCGCCGCCGACCGGGTCCGCGGCCCACACCAGGTCCGCGGAGTCGGTGATGAAGAGGTTGGACGGCGTGGCGGCGAGCCCGGCGTGGGACGACAGTTCCCGGCGCCACAGCACGCCGCCGCCCTCCAGGTCGACCGCTGCCAGGTCACCGTTGTAGGTGCCGACGAAGACCACCTTGCCGATGACCACCGGGTCGGCATCGATGTCCGTGATGCGGGCCAATTCCGAGCGCCCGCCCGGCGCGGTGACGATGACCTCCCACAGTGGGGTACCGTCCGCGGGGTCGAGTTTGACCAGCTTGCCGCCGGCGAGCCCGACGATGACCCCGGTGGGGGCGATCACGGGGGAGCTGCTGCCGCGCAGCGTCAGCACCGGTGCCGGGTAGGGGACCCGCCACAACTCGGTGCCCTTGGCCTCGTCGAGCGCGAGCACGGTGTCGTCGAGGGTGTGGATGATCACCTTGCCGTCGTCGGTGCGCCGGGGGACCGAGAGGACCTCCCCGCTGACCGCGGCGCGCCACAGTTGCTTGCCGTCGGTGCTCGACAGTGCGATGACCTGGCCGTCGCTGGTCCCCAGGATCAGGCGCTCCCCGGCCAGTTCCGGGCCGGCGCTCAGCGGCAGCCTGGTGTCCTTCTGCCACAGGACGCGCCCACTGCCCGCATCCGCCGCGACCACCCGCCCCCGTGCGTCGGCCACGTAGACGCGGCCCCCGCCCACCGCCGGGACCAGATAGATGCGCCGACCCTCGCTGCCCTTGGTGAGGCGTGCCGACCAGAGGGTGGTGGCGGTGACCTCGGGGGCGATGGTGGCGAGTTTGGACGGCGGGCTGGGGTCCTTCTCGCCGCCGAGCCAGGGGATGTAACTGCAACCGGTCAGGACGCCGACGACCAGCAATACAGTGCAGGTGCGCCGGGCGCGGCGGTAGTCGGGGGGCCGGATGGGCATGGTGTCGGTCGGCCTCAACCGGCGCTGGGCAGGTTGTCGAGCTTGAGCCGGATCAACTGGGGCAGGCCGGTCCCGGCGGTGATGGCCTGCTCGTAGGCGGCGCGTGCCGCGGCGCTGTCCCCGCGGGCGGCGGCGAGGTCGCCGCGCACGGCCGCGAAGTCCCCGGCGAAGGCCGCGCCGTCGTCATGGGCCGCGACGGTGGCCGCGGCGGCGTCCAACTGCCCCAGGGCGAGTTGGATGCGTGCGAGCCGCAGGGCCGCCAGGCGCGTCAGGGCCGGGTCCGGGGCCTTGACGAGCAGCCGTTGCAGGGCGGTCATGGCCGCCGGGGCGTCGCCGCTTTCATATAGCACCCGGGCCGCGACCAAAGCGCCCAGGGCGGGGTAGGGGGTAGCGCCGTATTGCTGGTCCAGGATCTGCGCCTGCTTGGCGGTCGACTCGGCCTCACCCGCGGCGGCGCTGATCATCAGCTGCTCGAAGGCGGCCGAGGCCTGGGCACCGACACCGTTGCGGTAGTCGGTCCAGCTGCGCCAACCGAACACGACCGCGAGGCCGATGGCCACCCCGCCCACCACGGACATGCCGTTTTCCTTCCACCATTTCTTGATGGACTCGACCTTCTCGTCGTCGGTTTCGTATTCGCTCACGCTCGGTTTCCTTATATAGGGTCTGGGCACTCGTGCAACGGCTGGATTTCCGCGCGGCGCTGCCGCCCACCACCGCCGCTCGTAGTGACAGGTCGTACCCGTCGGTTGGAAATCAGACAGGATTAACAGGATTTCTCAGGATTAACAAGATGATCAAGCAATAGTGCAGCCGGTTTTCCATCCTGTTGATCCTGCAAAATCATGTTAATCCTGTCCATTTATTCTCAAACTACCTCGCCGCTTGCGGTTCTGGCCGCGGTCAGGAGGGCCGCAGTCTGAAGGAGGTCGAGTTCTCGTTGCTCGGCCGCCTCACGCAGTGGCTTGATGCCGATCACGCCGCGCTCCAGTTCGTTGTCGCCGATTACCAGGGCGACGCGTGCGCCGCTCTTGTCCGCGCGCTTGAACTGGCTCTTGAAACTGCCGCCCCCGCAGTGCGTCATGAGCCGCAGCCCGGGGACGGCGTCGCGCAGGCGCTCGGCCAGCAGCGGCGCCTCGCGCTGCGCCCGCTCGCCCACGGCCACCAGGTAGGCGTCCAGGGCGGACGGCGCGCCTCGCGGCGTCAGTTCCAGGAGGTCCACCAGGCGCTCGATCCCCAACGCAAAGCCGATGGCGGGGGTGCTGGGGCCGCCCAGTTGCGCGACCAGTCCGTCATAACGCCCGCCCGCGCAGACGGTGCCCTGGGCGCCCAGGTCGTCGGTGATCCACTCGAAAACGGTGCGATTATAGTAGTCCAGTCCGCGCACCAGGCGCGGATTGATTCGATAGGGTACGGCGGCGGCGTCCAGTCCGGCCCGGATGTCCGCGAAGTGGTCGCGGGTTGCGGCCCCCAGGCGGTCCAGGAGGGCCGGGGCCCCGGCCACGATCGCCGCTGTCTCGGGGCTCTTGGAGTCGAGTACCCGCAAGGGGTTGGTGGTGAGCCGCCGCCGGCTGTCCGCGTCTAACCGGTCCCGGTGTCCGTCCAGGAAGCATACCAGTTCTTCGCGGTAGGCGGCCCGCTCCGGTGCGTCGCCCAGGCTGTTGATCTCCAGGCGCAGCCCGGTCAGGCCCAGGGCGCGCCACAGGCGGGCGGTGAGCAGGATCACCTCCAGGTCGATCGCGGGCCCGGTGAGGCCGAAGACCTCGACCCCAAGCTGATGGAATTGCCGGTAGCGCCCGCGTTGCGGGCGTTCGTGGCGGAACATCGGGCCGCGATACCAGAGGCGCTGGGGCTGGGTCAGGAGGCCGTTTTCGATCACGGCGCGCACGCACCCGGCGGTCCCCTCTGGGCGCAGGCTGAGCGAGTCGCCGTTGCGGTCCAGGAAGCTGTACATCTCCTTCTCGACGATGTCGGTGACCTCGCCGATGGAGCGCTTGAACAGGTCCGAGGACTCGACGATGGGGGTGCGGATCTCCGCATAACCATAGCCGGTCAGGACCGCCCGGGCAGTGTCCTCGAGTCGCTGCCAGGCGTCGATGCGCGCCGGCGTGACGTCGTGCATTCCGCGAATCGCCTGGATGGTCTTGCTCGCGGCGCCGGCGGGTGCAGGCCCCAGGTCCGGGTCGGCGGCGTCGGCCGGGGTGCTCATTCGGGGTTTCTCGGGTCGAACTTGAAGCGCGCGTCCTTGCCGCGGGCGCGGCCGGCAAGGTCGATGGGGCGCCCGCCGACGGTGACGCCCAAGGCCGCGGCGTTACCGATGATCACGGCATAGGGCGGGCTGCCGGACAGCACCCGGGTGTCACCCTTGCGCATCTGCCCTTTGAGGATCAGCGTGCCGGCGGCGTCGCGGACGTTGATCCAGGTGGCGGCGGAGAAACTCATGGCGACCTCGTCCGGGGGGCTGGTCGGCGCGCCTGCCGCCGGCGCGGCCGCGGCGCTGCTCCCCATCGCGTCGGGGGGCGTGTCGGGGGTCGCGAGCGCCGGACCTTGGGCCTGGGCGGCGGGTGGCGCAGGGGGCAGGGCGAGCGCCGCCGGCCGCACGGTTTCCGGGCCGGTGGCGGCCGGCAGCGGCAGCGCCGGGCCCACGGCGGCGGCACCTTGGGTGGCCGACGCGCCCGGCTGGTCCAGCGGCGGGCGGGTGTCGCCCGGCGTCGTCAGTGCGAGGCCGGAGGCGTCGCCGGGAGTCGACGACGACAGCAACTCGGCCCGGTTTTGCCACCAGAGTGCGAGCATGGCGACCACCGCGGCCAGCAAGGCGAGGCTGATCGATCGCACCAGGATGTGACTGCTGCCGATCTCCTGCCGGGGCAGGGGACTGACCCGCAAGCCGATCGGCTCCGGGTCGGGATGGGCCGTGCGAAAGGCGGCGATCAGCGGCTCCGCATCCAGCCCGAGTAGGCGCGCGTAGTTGCGCAGATAGCCGGTGACGAACACCGGGCCGGGCAGGTCCTGATAGCGGTCCTGTTCCAGGGCCTCGACCGTCGCGACCCGCAGATGGAGTTGGGCGGCGATGCGTTCGACCTCGATCCCGCGGGACTGGCGCTGCACGCGCAGGCGGCGCCCGGGGTTTTCGGAAAACTCGACGACATTTTGATCGTCCGGACTGACGGCTTGAATTGGATTCATCGCGAAGGGCTCATTGGGGGTCCCGAAGATGGGGCGCTGGATGGGGCGCCCTCGGACGGAAATTTGTCGCGCAACACCTGTTCGTAGGTCTCGGCACCCTTGACATTGCCCAGCTTGCGCTCGGTCTTGATCGCCAACTGTAAGGCCTGGGCGGTCTCGGCGTTGGCGGTGACCACGCCCCTGAGGTAGTCATCCAGGTAGCGGCGCAGGTAGGCCTTGGCCGCCTTGGCATTGTTGCGGTTCCACTCGATGGCGGCCAGCATATACAAGGCCGGGCCATACTTCGGGTTGGCGGTCAGGGCGCGCTGGTAGAAGGTCTCGGCCGCGGCGGCGTTGCCGGCACTCATGGCGCAATTGCCGGCGTTGGTCAGCGAAAACCAAGGGGTCTTGTAAAGCGGGTTGGCGAGCGCCTTGGCGTACTGGGCCTGCGCCTCGGGGTAGCGCCGCTGGGTGCAGAAAAAGCTGCCATAGGCGTCCAGCACGTCGGGGCTGCGGGGGGTAAGTTCCAGGGCGCGCTTGAAGTTCTCTTCGGCGAGCGGGGTTTCACCGATGCTCTGATAGATCAGGGCCAGCATGTAATAGCCGCCGGAGTTGCGCTGGTCCGCGGCGATCGCCTTTTCCGCGTTCTTCAGCGCCGCCTCCGTTTGGCCCAGGCGGGAGTACTCCGCGGCGATCGCGACATAGAGGTCCGCCGGGCTGCTCTCGGTGCCGCTGGGTGCGTCGATCGAGCTCGGCGTCCCGCGTGCCTGGTGCCGGCTGCAGGACGCGCTCGCCAGGCACAGCGCGCAGAGGGCGAGGATCCGCACCAGGGCGGTCACCGGTACGGCCACGTGGTTCATCGGGCCTGGCACCGGGGAGGTCCGTCGCCGGGGGGCGGGGTGGGCAGGCCGACCGTGACCGGGCGGGCGCCGCGGCGGGTGCGATCCGCCACCCGGCCGACCAGTTGCCCGCAGGCGGCGGCGATCTCGTCACCGCGCGTCTTGCGGGTGAAAACCAGCAGGCCGGAGCCCATCAGGCGTTGGCGAAAGGCCTCCAGTTGCGCCGGGGGTGTGGTCTTGAAACCGCTGTCGGGAAACGGATTGAAGGGGATCAGATTGAGCTTGGACGGGGTGCCCTCCAATAGTCGAATCAGTTGTTTGGCGTGCTGGAGACTGTCGTTGATGCCGTCGAGCATCACATATTCCCAGGTGATCTTGCGCCGGTGGTCCCCGGCGAGATAGGCGCGGCAGGCCGGCAGCAGTTCCTCCAGCGGATATTTGCGATTGATCGGCACCAATTGGTCGCGCAGGGCGTTGTTGGGCGCATGCAGCGAGACGGCCAGGGCCACGTCGCTGACCTCGCGCAACCGATAGATATTGGGCACGATGCCGGAGGTGCTCAGGGTGACCCGGAACTTGGAGAGATTGTAGGCCAGGTCGTCCTGCATGACGGCCATGGCCTTGACCACCGCCTCGAAGTTCGCGAGTGGCTCGCCCATGCCCATCATCACCACGTTCGAGGGTGCCGCGCCCAGTTGCCGGGTCGCGTGCCAGACCTGGCCGACGATCTCGCCCACCCGCAGGTTACGATTGAATCCCTGGCGGGCGGTAGCGCAAAAGGCGCAGTCCAGCGCGCACCCGACTTGGGAGGAGACGCAGAGGGTACTGCGCCCCTCCTCGGGGATATACACCGTCTCGATCCGCTGCCCGTCAGCGAGTTCCATCACCCACTTCAGGGTGCCGTCCGCGGAGGGCCGGGAGTGGATGATGCGGGGCAGGCGCAGCAGCGCGTGGTCCGTCAGTGCCGCGCGCAGGCGCTTGGGTACGTCGGTCATCGCGTCATAGTCGATGGCGCCGTGCTTGTGGATCCACTTGAACAGATTGCGCCCGTGGAAGGTCTTGAAGCCAAGTGCGGCCACCAGGGCCTCACAATCGGTGAGGTCCAGGTCCAGCAGGTTCGGCCCCGGGGGCTGGGCTTCTGGCGGGTTAGCCATCGCGGGCGCGCGCTCGGGCCGGGGTCAGCGGGTGCGCGGGCAAAGGCCGTCCGGGAAAAAGAACGCAATTTCCACCGCCGCCGTGTCCGGGGCGTCGGAGCCGTGCACCGCATTCTCGGTAAAGGAGTCGGCGAAGTCCGCCCGGATGGTGCCGGGGGCGGCGTTGGCCGGGTTGGTGGCGCCCATGATGTCGCGGTTCTTCGCGACCGCGTCCTCACCCTCCAGGGCCTGGACCATGACCGGCCCCGAGGTCATGAACTCCACCAGTTCGGCGAAGAAGGGCCGGTCCTGATGCACGGCATAGAAGGCCGCGGCCTGCTCCTTGCTCAGGTGCACCATGCGGGCGGCGACGATGCGCAGTCCGGCCGCCTCGAAACGGCTCAGAATGGCGCCGATGGCGTCCTTGGCGACGGCGTTGGGCTTAATGATAGAGAGGGTGCGTTCGACTGGCATGGGGGCTCCGGATCAGGTGTTTGAGGGCGCGCCCGCGGCGATAATGGGGCAAGGTCCCGGGGTCGTCCCCGGCGCGCCGCAGTGGCCGCCGCCGGTGCGGGCTGGTGCTACGCAAGTCGCGCAGTCTACCGGCAAGGGGGATGACCGGCAATGCCGGGTGTCTGCCGACGCGCCCGGACCGGGCGCCCCGGGCGCGCGGCAGTGCCCGGCCGCGCCGGTCGGGGGCCGCAAGGCCATCCGGCCCAGGCGAAAGTCAACCCGCAGTAGAGGTGAATCATGGCCCATTTCGACGTCTTCAACGGGGATGCGGACGGCATCTGTGCGTTGCGGCAACTGCGGCTCGCGCACCCGCGCGAAGCCACCCTGGTCACCGGGGTCAAGCGCGACATTACCCTTCTGGAGCGCGTTGAGGCCGGCCCCGGGGACCGGGTCACGGTGCTCGACATTGCGCTGGACAGCAACCGTGCGGCGCTGACCCGGATATTGGCCGCGGGTGCCCGGGTGCGCTACTTCGACCACCATTTTCCCGGTAAGATCCCCAGCCATCCCGGGCTTGATTGTCACATCGAGACCAGGCCGGACAAGGGTACGAGCCTGTTGGTCGATGAATTCGTCGGCGGGCGTTTTCGCGCCTGGGCGGTGGTGGGTACCTTCGGCGACAATTTCGATGCCGCGGCGTCCCGTGCGGCGGTACCGCTCGGGCTGGCCGCGGCCGAGCTTGCGCTCCTGCGCGAACTGGGCATCTGCATCAATTACAATGGTTACGGCGCCGCCGTGGCCGATCTGCATTGCGCCCCGGATGACCTGTATCGCCGCCTGTGCCGCTACGCGGACCCGCTGGCGTTCATCCGCGACGACCCGACCTTCCGCCGCTTGAGCAGCGGCTACGCGGATGATCTGGCGCGCGCGCGCGGCACCGTGCCGTCACTCATGCAGGCGCGCCACCAGTTGCGCATTCTGCCCGACGAACCCTGGGCGCGGCGCGTCAGCGGGGTCTGTGCCAACGCGCTCGCACAGGCCGCGCCGGAGTGTGCCCAGGCCCTGCTGACGCGACTGGCGCACGGCGGCTTCCTGGTGAGTGTGCGTGCCCCGCTGACCCGCCCCGTGGGTGCCGACCAACTGTGCCGCCAATTCGCGACCGGGGGCGGACGCAAGGCGGCGGCCGGAATCAATCACCTGCCCGAAGCCGACTACGATCGCTTCGCGGCCGCCTTCACGGCCGCCTTCTGAGCCGTATCCCGAACCCACGGTGGGCCTTGCGCACGATTCCGGTCGACCCTTGCGGGGCCGCGTCGGGCCCGCCCCGGCGCGCGCCTGGTGAACGCACGTTCATTTGGTCGTCAGTCAGGGTGGACGGCTTTGCTGGTGACAAGCGCGCCCGTCCCCACTATACTACTTGGCTTGGGCTGAGTGGCAGAGTGGTCATGCAGCGGCCTGCAAAGCCGCCCACCCCGGTTCGATTCCGGGCTCAGCCTCCACTCACGAATGCCCCGCTCGCTTGCGACGGCGGCGGGCCGGCGCTAGTGCCAACTGCCCCGCATCCCTGGCGAGCAACCGTCCGCACCACAACCGGCAGACTCCCGGCGGGGCTGCGAGCCCCGGAAGGCGGCGTGGACCGGGGCTTCCTAGACCGCGCCCGGGTGGCGAAATCGGTAGACGCAAGGGACTTAAAATCCCTCGCCGCGAGGCGTGCGGGTTCGAGTCCCGCCCCGGGCACCAATTCGTTGGTCGCGTCTGCGGTTTCGACGTGGTCGGCCCGCTCGCGAGCGGGCGCCGCACCGACCGATCGCTACCCAACCCCACCCGGCGGGTGCCGCCAATAACGCTCGCGCGCGTGTTTCGACGTCTGCGGTCCAGCCCCTGGCCCCCGTGGCTTCCCTCTCCCCTGTCCTTTCTCCCCGCTCGACTGGCTGCTTCCCACCAGCGAAACGTCTTGACTGATCACTGTCGGCACCATTGTCGTGGTCGCGAAACGAGATGAAGGTGCGGTACGCCGCGCTGCTTTGCCCCGCCCCTATGACTCTGGCACGGTCCCCCGGGCGCCGGAACGAGCATTGGGCCCGTTGCGTCATTCGCGTGCCTGCTCCAGCGGTTAGGTGTCATGGATCAAGGCTGACGCCTTGGACTCCGGAAGCTGGCCGCTGGCCGGAACGATGATCAAGGCCCGGGCGGCGACGAGCGGCGCGGCGCAATACTTGCCCGGTCGCGCCGCGCGCGAATGACACTGAGTCCGGTCGCGACCACTGCGGCGCGGCACCCTGATACGGCCTCATCCCGCGGTTGGCCATCGGCTGCGCTGCCGCCGATCAGAGTCAAGCCGCGGACCGTGCCGCCGCCGGCCAGTGACTGACGGTAGCGACGGGCGTGGCGATGAGACCGATGCGTGGCGGGGTCGTTGCGCCCACGGCCACCGAATGCCTGACCGGCGCCTTATCCCCGCCGCGAGCCAACGCAGGAATGCCCGTCGGCAGTTGTCCGCGATTGAATCGCCCGGATGGCCGAGTCCCCGGCGGCGCCTGTGCCAACGCGCCGCGGCGCCGGTGCCGGGGCGTGCCGTCGGCTGCGGTGCGGTGGTCCGGCGCCCGGTATTTTTTCTCTTCCTCACTTGACTTTCATTGCGAAACGAATACATTAGTAAGGGCGCGCTCGTGACAGCTATCCGCGGCGATACGCAGACCAACTCAGTCCATCCATTTTCAGATCGGAGGTACCCATCGTGGAGTACGCAAACCTTAACGTCGATGAGATTCGGCAGCGGCTCGAGGAAATCGAGCAGAACAAGTCGGAATTGCAGCGGGCATTGACCACCCGGCGGCAAGAGGCGAAGCAGGGCGTGGTGCAGCAGATCAGGGACCTGATCAGCCAAAACGGGTATGAGGTCGACGAGATCGTTCCCTTGATCATGCCCCGTCGTCGTCGTGGGGCCGCGGTCGCGACCCGTGCGACCCCCTCCGGACGCGACTACACCCGTTATGTCGATCCGGAGAACTCGGAGAATGTCTATGTCCGGGGCGTGCTGCCGGGGTGGATGAAGCAGAAGATGCAGGAGCAGGGCTACGATGCGTCCGTCAAGGCGGATCGCGAGTCGTTCAAGGCCAATTACCTCCAGGTGCTCGAGGCCTGATTCCCCGCGCCCTGAGCCCCGCGCCGGATTTCCGAGTCGAAACCGGCGCGACGCCTGGCTGATGAGGCGAGCAAATCCACCGCCAGGTGTGCGTCAAGGCGCGCCCCCGATGGGTGTGCTTCGAGCGGGTCACGATGGGCCATCGCGCGGCGCTCAGCGCGGCGTCGCAGCGTTCCGCAGGGTCGTCGCTGCTTGGGTGCGGCCTCCGTCTCGGTTAGGTTAAGTCAATGAAAATATTGGCTGCGATGAGTCGGGTACGGGGGGCATCAGCGGGATTCGGTGGCGGGATCGAGCAAGTCCAACAAATCCGCTGGCTTTTCGCTTCGTATGTGTCTAGACTCCAAAATCTGGGCGATCCGGCGCGAAGCGGTCGTTGTACCCCGTCGCGCGGTTGATTGCTTTTCAGGCGTTCAGGCATCTCCGTCGAGCGTACATTTTCTTTCACTTTGCCTGGATCGGTCCCGAAAACGCCGGGTAAGCCGTCTGGGCAAACAGGCTCGGAGCCTCCATGTCTTTCGATTCGCTCGGCCTCAGGGCCGACTTGCTGCGCGCCGTCGCGACGCAGCGCTACGGTCGGCCGACGCCGATCCAGGCGCAAGCCATCCCAGAG
>Ga0247841_10006211_pt1 | contig 18646 bp, 25 predicted proteins | sample LaCruzMarch2015__2_FD_192410 | JGI IMG/M metagenome (GOLD analysis project Ga0247841, IMG submission 192410) | Freshwater microbial communities from meromictic Lake La Cruz, Castile-La Mancha, Spain - LaCruzMarch2015_18m | ecosystem: Environmental > Aquatic > Freshwater > Lake | place: Spain... | reverse complement strand
TGGCAAAGGGTGATTTAAGAACCAAAGATGAAATTTACAAAGAGGGAAAAAAGCTGATTACCGAGATTGAGGAGCGGGGTGTTCCAATTGCTGTCGGGTACGGCAAAAACAGCTGGGATCTTGAACCGGAACTTGACAAAAAAATCCATCTTTTGTACGAAGATTCAAAAGCCTGTTTATGGAAGGAGATGACGGAAACGTTTATTGCCACCATTCCAAACCACGTGTATCTCGAAACCGATTCTGCCGACAGAATAGACTACGTATATCATCCCCCAACAGGAGAAAAACTGAGTGCAAAATCTGTTGAAAAACTGTACAGGTTGAGAAATAAATGGAACGGCAAGAGCCCGGATGTTCAGATTTTGATCTCCGACGGGTTGAATGTAAGCGCCCTGGCTGACGAAGGTCACCTGAAACCCTACTTGAAATACCTCAACAAAGAATTGAACCTGGCTGGTTTGCGCGTATCCGGCGATAACATTGTCATCAGGAATGGTAGGGTAAGGGCGGGATACCGGTGCGGAGAATATCTCTTTGGCCAGGATTCAGCAGTTGATAAACCCAAAGGCATTGTTCACATTATCGGTGAACGGCCGGGTTCCGGTCATCATAATTTCTCCGCTTATCTTTCAGCGCCATTGATCAGCACTTGGAAGGAAAATGGAAAACTGGATCACGATCACTCCAGGGTCGTGTCAGGCATATCAGACACAGCGCTAAAACCCGAATTAGCAGCCAAAGAGACAGTGAAGATTTTAGCAGAAATGTTTGGCGCCTCACGGTAGTGGATATATTTCGTGTCACCAACTATTTAGACTTTCTTTGTATTTAAGTAAGAGACTATTTAAATTTTAACATACTATTCATTTTTCTTTATTCATTTTTCACTGGCAATTATCCATTGTACGCTATTCATTGGGTTGACGACTAATGTAAAATGAAAAACGGTGAGTGAAGATGGAATAATGAAAAACTAATAGTTTTCAATGAGTTACAAATTTCAAAATGAATTTTAAACAGACGCTAAATTACCATACCTCAAAAACCAACCACTGATGAAGTCAAAAACCAAAATTCTGATTGCCGCTTTTATCCTGATCGTTGCCGGCGTTATTGCAATGATAACCTTATTTAACAAGCCCGCAGACAAGGCTTTGGTTAAAGGAACTGCGGCCATGTCCGAACCAGATCAGACCCAGGCTATAAACAAAAAATCCATTCAGTTAAGAATGGAATTTACCAGGGATACCCTGCAGCTGAAAAGAATGATCCAGATTCTCGTGTATTTTGAACAATTCACTGAAAGGGTATCGCGCCAGATCGATACAGCATCGGCCAGGCTCATGTACCATCCTCTGTATACGGATCAGAAGTTAAAGCCAACCTTCGTTGCCCTGCAGGAATATAGTACTTTCCTGAACAATAACATTGACAAACTGAAATCGACCAAAGTGATGCTAACAGAATTCTTGGCGAACAGTGACGATGATGAAATGCCGTATAATGTTGAAAAGAATCTGCGCGATTTTGCCAATTTTATCAACCAGATGTCGGCGCGTGAAGCTGTTATGGAGCAGGCAGCATATGAAATCAATACCTATCTCGACAAGTCGGTCAAGAAGAAACTGATGCAAATTGAAATCAGTGAACTGGAAAATTTCCGGAACCAGCTTCTTATGGATAACCGGGTAACTTTTATGATGCTGGGAGATAAGAACTCCCTGGCCAGGCTTTCAAGTTATGCCTATACTGATGGCTCAAATCTTGCCACCGCTGATGATGCGATGAGTAAACCGTAGTGATTTCGGGCTCCAGTAATCAATGGTTTTTTCCATGGCAGATTTAAATCCTATTTCCCTGTAGACCTTTTCATTAAAAAATGTCGGCTGCATTATAACTGCCTTTTTAATTTTAAGTAACGGTATCCTGCCATCAGGATCTCCCTTCCAGCCGCTTTCGTTTAATTTGTAGGCGAATCCGTAGGTTAAAACCCTTTCCATCCATCCCTGGCCATATCCTCATCAACGAAAAATGCCGAATCCATATCCTGAAATACAGGATTGAACTTTGTTTTATATAAATCGACGATTTCATACCTGTGTCCCGCTTCCCTGATGCCCCTGACAAAATTGTCAAGAATTGCTTTTGTAAATGACATTGGATTTGGATGTGCGTAAATGATCAATACTTTCATGGTTGTAATTATTTAAATGAAAGATATCTGTTGACTCTTTTTGCATATTCCCTGTATTCATCGCCATACTGCGAGCTCAGGAATTGTTCTTCTCTGATCATAATAAAATGATGGATGATCCATGCACCAATAAATGCCAGGATATTGATATAATTTGGATTGAAAAGACAGGAAGAGAAAAGGATGAAAATAAATCCCAGATAAAATGGATGCCGGCTGATCGAATAAATACCCTTTGTTTGCAATTTATGATTTTCAGAGGAAGATAAACCGAAAACCAGATCATTATTCAGTCTGAACGTTGAAAGAAATAACAGGACAGTTCCAATAATCAGAAAGGCTACAGCCAATATATCTATAAAAACAGAAGGGTTAAAAAATTTGTAAACATGTATATTTAGTCCTTTCAGGAGCAAAAATGTCAGGTTTACGAGTACCAGCATTTTTGCCAGCAGAAAAAATACCACGGGAATCGGGGGGCGACCAATTATTTGTTGTTTTTTGACGATTGACCGGCCAACAACGATTGTTATTAAAAGAATTAATAACAGGGAGATAATTAAGAATCAGACTCTTAAAAGGGTATCTGCCGGCCTTTTTTTATGGTTGCTGCGAAACTTCAGTCCGGCAATGCAGAACGTATCATCCAGAACACTGATTGAATCCCGTAACATGTTGATAACTGAACGTTTGTAAAAATCTATTTTATCCGTCAGGTCACCGCTATGTTCGTGGTTCCTCTTCACGCCATAAATTCCATAGGTCCCGCAGAATCCATGAATAGAAGGGAAATACAAAATCAGTGAAAAAATAGAGGGTGGCGATGACGACCAGCGCTGAAGCAGACCGGGTTGATCAGCAGGGCATCCGGAAGCATGCCGGAAAATACAGGAATAGCTGCCATCCATCTCTTTCCCCTGGCCCACAGATTCATCGCCATGACAAATTCTGCGATGACAGGGCCACCAATAATGGTGGCAGTAAACAGTTGCTTCAGACTGTAAAGTCCCGGTTTTATCATTTTCTCCTGTTCTATGGATGGATGAGTGAACCGTTGTCAATATAATTTGTGATACGTCGTCATCACTGTTCCTTTGCTGGCAGCAATGTTTTCCCGAAATCCGAGATCAGTTCCTCAGCAGTTTTATCATATATCTTCCTGAAAGCAATGTTTTTATCTTCGATGACATACATCTCCTTAAATGATTCAAGCCCCCAGTTTTCAATCAGATATTTAACAAATAGTCCGGACAATGAATATGCAATCGGCCAGTTGTTTTCGGCAGGTCCTCCCCAGAAAGCCTGCATTTCGCCTTTAACCACCAGGGCTGTCATGTCATAATCTGAATGTTTTCGGAGCATCCTGGTGTTCTTGTTTGCGATTGAGGTATCATTCCCCCACTGGTAATATTCCTGGATTCCTTCGCTGAAGAATGAATTGATGGATAATCCGACGGATTTCTCCCAGATGGCATGAAATCCTTCATGCTTGATAAGGCCCACGCTGAACCCGACACAATGAAGCTGTTTCATAAACACTGTCCCGAATGTTCTGTCGCCTGGCAACTTGCCAAATCCCTGCATAAAATAGAAATTAGCATAAAAGGTGGCTTCAACAGTAAAAAATGCCATCATCCCGGCCCGTATATTTTTTACCCAAAAAGATAAAACCGTTTTTTGTCTTCGTAACCAGGACGTTAAACTTCTCCTAGTTTGCAAATCCATTGACAGGCCCGAATAGTAACAGAGGTCTTTTGTAATCCTCTTCGGTCAGCTCCGATTCTTTTTTTGCCCGCAGCGCCGTGTCAAGCAGGAAGTATCCGTACATTCGTTTGTATTCGTTATCATTCCCATACCTGTCCGACAAAACCATGATTTTATCTTTATGATCATAAAAAGAGTTCCAGATGGCGCCGGTGCTGTCAGGTCCCGGCAACGTCAGTACGTCAAGGTAATTTTGACCGAAGGAGATCTCGAAAACCAGGAGGGTCAACACTGAAAGAATCATTTTATTCATTTCCGTTTATTTTTTACAAATGATAGAATCCGATGCAAAAGGAATCCGAAGATACGGCATTTTCAATTTCTGCCCGAAGGCCATGATCATGGTCCTTTAGAATACAAATGGAAACGCGGCCTGGCTGCCATTTCCCTTCTGATCCTGAATGTCCCCATGGCTGATCTGTTGACGTGTGCGCATCAGGTTCGCCAAACCCGGCCGAAGTCATGCCCAATGGATCAAACAACCGTTGTTTCATCAGGGATTCCCAGCTTAAGCCGGTTACCTGTTCCGCCATGCAGGCCGCGATCATGTAGCCAAAATTGGAGTAGTTGAATTCCCAGGGTTTTATTGCAGAAGAGGAGCTGAGATTATCCTTCAGAATTGCCAGGCGCCTCTCCATCGTTCACTATTACTTTGAGAGCCTGCGTAATAGCTGCTGATTTGTCTGATCCCGGTTTTATTTGTGCACAGGCAGGTTGGGTAAAAGCAAGAAACAAACCCAGTGCGAACATCGCCAGTCCTGAACGACTGCAGCAGAAATCCATTTTTGATCGGGTCTTCATCTTTTCTGTCTGCTTTTCAATGAACGAATCTTCAATTCCTGTCCAGGTCAAACTTCCAGACACAGTTCATCCATGTTTTATCCGGTTCGGCGTATTTCAATGTTGCCGGGAAATCGGGAGAAATACACATGGATGATACCACTAATTTTCCCCCTTCGACATAGCTGACAACCGGATCCATCACCCGTTGCCTGGTACCTCCTCCGTATGTTGAATACTCAATGTTCATGAGTGTTTTATCAAGTACTAACATCACCATGTCCATTCCGCCATCGATGGATTTATACAATGCATCGCCGGTAACGGGGAAATCATGTGACGAGGAAGTGCCGATCAAAACATATTTTTGATCATCGGTTCCTGCCACATATTTCACCCAATCGGTTTTTGACCCTCCTATGAACGATGAATAAACCGGCTTATTCGAATCCAAATTGAATTTCATGATAAAACCATCGGCATTCCCGCCAATATATTTCCCGTTTAATGCACCGGGTGTGACCGGGAAATCAGGTGACTTTGTTTCACCGGCAAGGATAATATTACCTGCATCATCTGCAAAGACCGAGTTGACCTGGTCGGTTGAATCGCCTCCGATAAAGGTTGAATAGTCAATTTCAGAGAGATCTTTGCTGACGATTGTTAAAAAACCATCCTGCTTTCCTGCCATGGATTTTTGATAAGCATTATTTGTGGTGGGAAAATTATCCGAATAAGTTGCGCCGGCGAGCATGATTTTTCCATCCAACCCGAAAGAAGATGATCTGATATAGTCAAGGGAGTTTCCACCTAAATAGCTGGAATACAAAATTTTATTAAGATTCAGGGATAAGGCTGTGATTGTTATGTCGCCCGACATCCACGATTGGCTGCTGTCAGGCGGTGCGGAATTATCGTACTCCTTTAGAACAGCTCCGGGTGTTGTGGGGAAATCCTGCGATTTTGTTTTTCCGAACAGATACAAAGTATTGTGATCCACTGCGAGTGCTGTCCAGTGATCGCTGCCTGAACCTCCGAGGTAGGTGGAGGCGACATACCTGCAATCATTGGTGAATTTTATAATGTAATGGTCATTTTCACCTTTAAGCGATTTTTGATAAGCATTGTCTGACACCGGCAGATCATGCGATTCCGTCGTAAAACCAACATACACGTTGCCGGAATCATCAAGGGCCAGTTTTAAACAGTAGTTCTCCGAACCTGAACCGCCTATGTAAGTTGAGTAAATTAAATCTCCTGCAGGCGACAGCTTCATTAACAAAGCATCGCCCCCGGTCACATCCTTATCCGTATGCCCGTTGTATCTTTTTTGAAAAGCATCGTTTGTTACCTTTAGCCCTTCCCTGGTTCCGCCGGCAACAAATATGTTCCCATGCTTATCAACCGCAGATGGCGTAGAAGTGTGCACTCCGCCGCTGGAAGCCAGCCAGGCTGAAAAATCAATTTTTTGAGCGAAAATGCCGGAAATGATCGTCACAAATAGAAATGCTGCAATAAAGAGTGTTTTCATGGTTTTTGAGTCTGATTTATATATTCCATAAATGACCTCTCCCCGGCCCTCCCCTTGGAGGGGAGGGAGAAATTTCACCAAAACTAATGCGTTTATTATCTAATAATCATTTACATAAATAGTCAAAATTTGCAATAACAATGCCTGACAAAATCCCCGACGTCCCCCTCCCCTTCAAGGGGAGGGTCGGGGAGAGGTCACATATGCAGCGCCTAACCTCCCCCTCCCCTCCAAGGGGAGGGCCGGGGAGAGGTCATATTCAACAGTGGATAACGGTAGAAATTTTGGCTATTGAATACAAATTTTCCTGACAGTTATCTCATTATCAACAACCAGTTTTATAACATACATCCCCTTCGGATTGCCTGTCATATCAATGGGGATGCACTCCCTGAATGAATTTGTACAGATGGCCTTCCCCTGAAGGTTGTATACACCAACGAGTGCCGTTTTTCCGGGGGATGAATTTAAAGAAATGTTGAACAGCCCGCAGGTTGGGTTTGGAAAGACCCTGATACCTTCCTGCTGACCGTTTACCTGTTCTGTTGAAACGAGACTATTTACCGTAATTTTTAAGGTTGTTGACACTGATGACCCAGCCGTATCGGTGGCTGTAACCCTGATATTCAGCGTTTCGGTGATCGGAGGGGTGCCTGCAAATGTTCCGGCGAGGGTGTCGAACGTCAGCCATCCCGGTATGGGACTTCCATTGGTCAGTCTGGCTTGATACGTAAGTGTGTTGTTGCCGTCATCATCGATGAAGGTGCTTTCGGGAATGGTGAAGGTGAGCAACTCGCCCTTAATGGCTGTCTGGTTTGGAATCAGATTAAGGACATAGGGATGGTACTCATCCTGTGCGGAGTTCAGCGGGAGGCCAAGGTTGACCGGTTCGCTCCAATCCGGACCGTTTTTCATACTGTAACACAGGTCGGCCCCTCCTACCGGGTTGGGCGGATTATAGGCATAGTAATAAACACGCTGTCCATCGGGCGAATAAATGGCCTCCTCGGCCGAGCGGTTTGCTGAAAAAGAGACGGTATCCGGGGCAGTCCAGTGGTTGTTTTCGTATCTCATGATCATGGTAACCTTATCGGGCCAGTTCCCCAGCGCAAAAAGCATCTCATCACCGGCGGGCGAGATGGAAATGCCATATTCTATTCTGCCTGGCAGGGATATGACTCCCGGGGCAAATACCTGGGGTATATTCCCGGGAGGTGTTTGCCCGAGGTATAGACTATCGGGGGGGATCGGTTGTGAGATGGCAATATTCCCCCACCCCAGGAATAAGATAAAAAGGAATGCTGATTTTTTCATAATCATTCATTTGTTTAGGTTAATAAGGCACAAAAAAACCAACAAAAAATGCCATTAGCGACCTGTAACGCGTTTCCGTACCATTTAAACTGACAAACCGGGCCGATTTGTGTGTTCAAGGGGATATCGCAATTGCCATTCCCGTTATCACAAGTTTCATCAGCCCGGCGTCGTTGTTAACCGATCTGTCTTTTTCCAGCCCCGAAATAACCGATACTCTTCGCATGGCATCATCCATCTGCCTGGTGTAAAGTGGATTTTCGTTTATTGACCGGGCGGGGACGGGGTCCCTGGGTTCGGTCCGGGCGTGTCTGATCATCGCTGTTTCAGGGCCTATTTCACCGGATTTTTCAAGCCAGACCGTATCTTTAAGCAGCATGGGCCGATCCACATAAACCGTATCGGCTACCGCCATCCGGACGGGCATACGATGATTTTGCAGGAGCAGAAATATGACCATGAAAAGGAGGACCGAAGCAGCCAGAGCAGCCTGGTAAAAGGGAATGCGATGGTTGAGGAGCCGTGACAAGGATAGAGGTATGGAACTTGACGGGGGCATCGACTCCGAATCGAAATGTTGCATCAGCCTGTTTTTAACAGATGGGTCGGGAGTGATGGGTGGTTCCCTCCGTTGCATTCCGTGTTGGGCAACCAGCACCGCCTCCCTGAAGTGGTTGTAATCCTCCCTGGAGATGAATTGCAGAACCTGGTCTCTCTCCCGTTTTGTCAATGCTTCAAATGCTTTTTCCTCAAGAAGCCGGTCGAAACCGGGTATGGCATCAAAAATATTTTCTTCCATGATTTAATTGATCAGCGGGTTAAACACCTTCAGTTGTAATGAAAGAGCTTTCAGGGTATAAAACAGTCTTGATTTGACAGTTCCTTCCGGACAGACCATCAGTTCGGCTATTTCGGTAATGGTAAGCTCCTCCTGGAAACGGAGCAGGAAAACCTCCCGGTGGATTTCGTCAAGCAGGTTGAGTTTGACTTTGAGCTCCTTTTCGAACAGCCGCATGTCCAACTTTTCAGATCCATCAGAACAGCCATGGATTTCCGGGAAACCGGAAAGCCGGTAATCCTCCCTCACCTTAAGGCTTCTGTACTCATTTTTACACATGTTCAGGGCAATGGAATAGAGCCATGGTCTGAAGGTCCTGCCTGGTGTGTATTTACCGGGGTCATTGAGCAGCTTGAGAAAAAGATCATGCAGGAAATCCTGGGCTTTGTCAGGATCCTGTCCCAGTCTCCTGTAAAAGAAATTCACCATCTCACCTGCATAGCGGTCGTAGAGCACCGCGAATGCTTCGCGCTCCATTTTTCGGAGGCGAAGCATCAGCTCTTCATCGCTTTGCTGTCGGTAACTGTCGGGGTAATGGCTCATTGGCCAGGCTATTCACAGTTAATATACTCTTTCATATCCTCAGCGTTACCGGCCTTGCCGGCAATTGCGGTCATCAGCTGCTTTACCTTTTCCAGTTTTTCACGTTCCCCCGAAAGCCTGTAATGGCTGCACAGCTTTACAAGTAAGGGCAGATAGCCAGTGTTCATCTGCGCCACCACTTCTGCTGAAGGATCAGCCGCAAAGTTCACCTTCAGGTAGTCGAGCAGGTAGTCATTTTCGAAATGGCGGCGGATCAACCCGAGATTGTCAAACTCCTTTTCCTGATAACGCATGGCCAGCCCCGCAAGGTATAAATCTTTCTGAATATCTCCATCGAGATAATACCGGGTATCGAGGGTGAGAGCAAGATATACAGGACGTTTTGCCTTTGACATTACCTGTGCAAGGATGGCTTTCCTTACAGCAGAGAGGGAATCCTGGCCTTTAAAATCCCCGGCATTTAGCTGAATATCAGGGATCTGCAATTCTCCGAAGATTTTTTTCCGGTAATCATCTTTTGCCAGTAGGGGGATGTTGAGCACGGCAACACCGGGCTTCAGCCCAAGTGCATCCTGCAGTACCCAAAGGGGAAAGGTGTCGTTATCACCGGCGGTGAGGATGATGGCGTCATCATCGAGGGTTTGCAGCACGTTATAGTTGTAGTTGAGGATGCCGGGGGCGATGTCGTTGCTCAGGAACCATCGCTTGCTGAACTCCCTGCGTTTTTCACCATTCCTTTTCACTTCGTACCATAGCACCATTTCATCGAGCATCTCGACCGGTCCCCCGCCCAGTTCCCAGGCCCGGAAAAGGTCCTTTTCATAATCCGGACCATCGACGGAATTGTTGTACAGTTTGATATAGATCGATTCGTAGGTACCCGGCATCGCCTTTTGCACCATACCGGCAATATCGGAGAGGTTTTTGAAATAGTCGCCCCGGGCAGCCTCCCAGCGGCCACGGTCGGTGAGGCGGGCCATGCGGTTGGCGGTATAGTAAGAGATCCATCCGGGACCGTTTTTCGGTTCCCTGTCAAGAACCGACTTCCAGGCCTTTGCCTGCGCCTGGTACCATTCGAACGAATGCACCTCCTTTACGATGGAGTAAACCTTTTCGGGCTGCTGGGCATACAATTTCCCTGTAACAAGGATCGCCGCAATGAAAATGAGGGCGGATAATATTTGTCTTTTCATGATGATTGGGATGTTTTTAGTGATTTGATATTACAGGTATACACTTCAAAAAGGAAAAGGTTCAGTTGCCTTTGAACTTGTTCATCTGGTAATAATCTATCTTTGCCGTTCAAATTCATAATGATCTGCATATAGAATATGACGTATAATTTCGATAAATTCATTGACCGTACTCACACTTCCTCAGTAAAATATGATTTACGGCAAACCGTGTTTGGAAAGAGCGATATAATCCCGATGTGGGTTGCGGATATGGATTTCGAAACACCTGATTTTTTGTCCGGGAGTGGTTCCTGCGCTCAATTTTGCAGTGCATGCTTTCACAAAACCAGGTGATAAAAATAGCATTCAGCCTCCGGTTTATCGACCGTTTTACAGTGCAGTGCGTGATCACAACAGGGAATTGATTTATAATCAGTTAATTCCCAAATGCGGACACCTGCCTGATTGATTTCGAATTGCTTGAAGGGCAGGCAAAAGATGCCGGATTGCTGATTCTTTGCAACCCACACAATCCGGTTGACCGTTGCTGGAACCAGTTGGAACTTGAAAAGATTGCACAAATCTGTCTGAGGTACCATGTCCTGGTGTTTTCTGATGAAATTCATGCCGACCTGGTTATGCCGGGCTACAGGCACCAGGTTTTCGCCAATTTATCCCGCGAAGTTGCTGAAATAACCATTACTGCGCATGCCCCAAGTAAAACATTCAACCTGGCGGGACTTTCCACTTCATCTGTGATCATTTCGAACCCGGCTTTGCGATCTGCAGTTTCGCCCTTAATTGAAAAAATGCACCTGGGTATGGGAAATCTTTTCGGGAGCGTTGCATCGAATGCTGCATACCTGCACGGAGAACCCTGGAGATTGCAGCTCATAAGGTATCTTAAGGATAACATCGATTTTACAGAATCATTCATTCGCGAAAATATTCCTGCCTTGAAAATGTTCAATCCGGAGGCGACCTACCTGATCTGGCGTGAATTCCGAAAATTCAGGTTCGATGATGAAACTCTGAAGAACAAACTGATTCATGAGGCAGGATTGGGTTTTAACCAGGGAACCGAGTTTGGTCCTGGCGGAGAGGGCTTCATGCGGATGAACATTGCCTGCAGCCGTTCAGTGTTAAAGGAAGCGCTTGGACACCTCCAAATGATATTTTCCAACATTCCTGTCAATGAATAAAGTGGCTGTGAACCAGGTGAATTTGATGTTATTATCATTGTCATCGATCAGGATGCCACAGGCGCGTGATACATGACGGTTGGGATAACAATCCTGTTTTTGTACCAACTATCCGGTAGCTTTCTATCTGTGCCTCTGAAAAGAGGGAAAACTTATTGAGTTTTCTGACCATCAGCAGCCAGCCGGGACCGGGGCAAAGCTGATAATCCGTTCATGTCTGATAAAATCAACATCCAGGATGGTCTCCCCGGATGATTTGACATCCACGATTTTATAATCAATATTGCCTTGGGATTCGGCGGGGTAGTTGCTTTTTATGCTGCCTGAAATTACCAGGATATGATATCTGCCAGGTTTTAAATTTAACGTATAATTTCCGGTCGTTTTTGTTGCAGAACTGATAACGGCCGGTAACAACTTTATTCCATAGATGTATTTCAATGCCAAATGCGATGCCGCATCAAAATTGTCAAGTGCTTTTTGAATTTTCGCAGGATCTATTAAGGTATTTATTGACAGGTAATAGTTGGATTTGCAGTATCGAAAATTTTCCATTACGTCTTCCATGGATTTATATTTGGTTGACCTGATATCAGTTTCACTAACAGCATATATTTTAGCTCTGGCATCAGCCTGTTTTGCCGATGCGTAGTAGTCCCTGTGTGTCACAACACCTGCCAGCTTCACATTTTCTGCAGGTGGTTTCCCATTGTCTAAATTAAAGGACAACGTGATGGTGAGGATGATGATACCGATAAGAATATTTTTCATTGTTTTGGATTTAATTTTATTTCACAAAAGTAGTTCCTAAATAAAGGCGCCTTGTTACTGAGTAGTTATTGATTTGTTAATGACCTGTTAACGCTGTTTTTTAACCTGGAAAAAAACTAATTTTGGGGTCTCCTATGAAACTGAAACGTACCTGGCTGTTTATCGCAATTTCTTCTATTGCATTATTGATGGTGCTGGTCATCCAGGTGAACTGGATATTTCAGACCGCAAAAATCAAGGAAGCGCTGTTCAATGAAAAGGCCAATATGGTTCTTTCAAGGACGACGGAGGCGCTGCGAACGGACAAGGAAACCTGCATGAAAATCGATGCCATTGCTGATATCGACGGCAGATCAGGAGCAACCGTAAAACTGGGTCAGCATGAGCTCCGCAAAATAGATTCGTTGTTTAATCATTACATGAGATTCTACAACTTCCGCATCGGCTATTCATTCGTGGTGGTAAAACCCGGATTGGCTGCCGCTGAAAAGGAAAGCAGTTCTTCGAATTACATTTATAACAAGCCCCTGGCTGATGCATCCGGTAACACAGGAATAGAACTGAAGCTCATTTTCCCGGATAAAAAGCAGTTCATCCTGGCGGAAATGGGGACGATGTTTATCACATCTGTCATCCTGATACTTGTCGTACTTGTTTTATTCTGGAGAACCATCCAGTCCCTCATGATGGAGAAGAAAATATCGGAGCATACAACAGACTTCTTAAACAACATGACGCATGAATTCAAAACACCACTGACCAACATTGCCCTGGCAGGCAGGATGATGATGAAGGATTCATCAACACATCAGGGTGACAGGATAAAACAATACACGGGCATCATACTTGAAGAGAATGAGAAACTGAGGCTCCAGGTTGAGCAGGTGCTGAGCATGACCGCCCTTGAAAAAGGTGAAATTCCTTTGATTAAAACGGAACTTGATTTTCATGCCCTGATCCATGAATCCTTAAAAGGCATCGGCATTCAGATCGCGAACAGGCAGGGGACCATAAAATTGAACCTGGTTGCCGAAAGGCCTTCGATAACGGGAGACAGGACACATCTCACCAATGCCTTGTGCAACCTGGTTGACAATGCTGTTAAATATTCTCCCGGGAAACCGGAATTAGCCATTCAAACATCTAATGCAGGTCAGAAGTTGATTGTCGCAGTCTCGGACAGGGGAACAGGGATAGAAAAGGGTTATCAAAAAAAGGTGTTCGATAAATTTTTCAGGGTTCCCACCGGCGATGTGCATGATGTGAAGGGATTCGGCCTCGGGCTATCCTACACAAAAAAGATTGTCGAATTGCATGGTGGGGCCATTGAAATGCAGAGCGAGAAAGGAAAAGGAACAACATTCGTCATTTCACTTCCTCATGGCTGAAAAAAGGGTCAGGATATTGCTGGCGGAGGATGACCTTAACCTGGGCGTCCTCCTGGTTGATTACCTGGAGACGGAGGGATTTGACGTTAAGCTGTGCAAAGACGGGGAAATGGCGTTAAAAGTATTCCGGGGCGACCAGTTTGACCTGTGCCTGCTTGATGTGATGATGCCGAAGATGGACGGTTACAGCCTGGCCAGGGCGATCAGGGCAAAGGACAAAACTATGCCTGTCATTTTTATCACGGCAAAGTCGTTGCGGGAGGATAAATTCAAAGGGTATGACCTGGGCGCGGATGATTATATCACGAAACCTTTTGATGAGGAAGAGTTGCTCTGGAAGATCAGGGCTGTGATCCGCAGGATACCGGGAAATACCACTGACCACAGGACTGAGATCATCCCGGTGGGCTTATATGCATTTGACTGCAAAAATCAGTCTCTGACCCTGGGTGGTAAAACAAAACGCATTACCGAAATGGAATGTGACATCCTGAACTATTTATCTGTCCATCGGAATAAAATAATAAAACGGGAAGAACTTCTCAAAGCGATTTGGGGAGAGAATGACTATTTTCTCGGCAGGAGCCTGGATGTATTTATCACCAAGATACGCAAATACCTAAAGGAAGATCCGGATCTGAGTATTGAGAATGTGTTCGGGGTAGGATTTATTTTTAATGTCCCGGGGGAAATGTAATCCGTGATGAATACCCTGTAGATAGACAAGGATTACGACGGTAATGGAATCCACATCACGGTTTTACCTTTAGTTTTTTCTTTGCTGGTTGACCGTTGAGGGGCTTATTCTTTTGTTTTTTGCTTTGGATAATCATTCCCTGCCGGATACCCCCGATAGTTACAGAGATTTTTTCCGAAACGCTTCCTGCGATCAGAATACCCTTTTGATCAAGGAATGGTTCAGGTTTTCCAGGACTATATAGTAGTAAAACAATAACAAGTGCCATGATCATTATTGCCAGGACTGAAATGGAAATTACAATCATACTTGAAACAGTTTGTATAAAATTATACCGCAAAATCAGCCTCCTCATTTCTTTCGGGAAATTTAAATCTGACGGAAGTGAAAATCAGGCGGTTGAAAGGGTTAAATCACTACCTCAGGGATTCTGGATTACTGTAAGTCGGTACACAACAGACCGGTTTATTGTTGCAATGCAACCTGGTATGCTTCAAGTCTTGTGCGTTTTATTGAATTCCTGTAACATAATAGCCAATTTCTCAATAAAGATCCCATTAGTCCCACAGCATCCACCCAGTACTTTAAAATCGTATTTTTTTATCAGGGAACATATTTCACTAACCATTTCGTCAAAATTTCCCACCTGTAGTATTGGATTGTTATTTAATTCTTCAGGACAAAGCGATGACGAATTAGCCTGGATTCCTGCGAATCGCTTCAAATACGGAGAGTTCTGATTAATTTCATGATCCAGCGCCATCTTCAGGTTGGAAGGGTGGACGCAATTTGCCATATAACAAATTGGTTTTGGATTCACCTCATAATCTATTACTTTTATAGCTTCTGCTATGCCTGTTCCGTCGAGCAAACAACCATCTTTTCTAACCATAAAACTTATGATATAAGGTAAGCAAGACGCTGCCATTGCCTTGGCCATGCCGATTGCTTCTGTCAGGGCAGGCATGATCCCGGCAAAAAGGAAATCAACCTTTCCTTTAGTGAATTCGGATACCTGGAAAGAATGGAACGCATAAGATGCCGAAACGTCAAGAGCGTCTGCTGATTGGTAAGCATCCCCTCTGCAACCGAGCAATCCGCCGATGAATATTTTTTCAGCAAAATTTGGATATTGGCTTCTGATTTCTTTTAATAATTTGCAAGAATCAATGATCAGATTCCTTTTATTAATGCCGGAATATTTTAATGTTTCGAAATTCACTTTCCTTGTAGGAGTCATGAGCATTATCGGTATATCAAACTTGTGAGCTATCCCGATGTATTGCTGATAAATTTTCGATATGATCTCCGGGCTCTCATATATTAACCCGGCATGATTAATTTGCCTGTTCAAGGTTATATTAAACTCATTTTTCAGCCTTTCGACTATTGCACCCTCAGTTAGTATAAATCCCCTACTGCTGAAGTACTTCTCAAATTGCATTCTGAACAATGTTTATTAAGGTTAAACAATAGCCCTTATGCGGGATTTTTGAAAGTTTTTGGATCATCTCTTTTAAGGTTCCGTCTGACAGTTTTGCTTCTCCGTACATCGAATCTACAGGAGTGTCTGCCCCTACACCACTCAGTCCGGATGTGTGGATTAAAAGATCGCGAATGGTCATTGGCCGTATTGCATCCACGGTATGTATTCCGTCATGATTCATGGATGAAAATACTTCCAGATCCTTTAGCTCGGGATTATAATTACCAACCGGGTCATCCAGTTGAAAATGGCCCTCATCGTATAGCATCATCACGGCAACACTTGTCACCGGCTTGGTCATCGACGCCAGCCTGAAAATAGTATTGAATTGCATGGGTTTATCAACATCCATCAACCCATACTTTTCAAAGTGGACTACTTTCCCGTGGCGGGCAACCATGGTGATCATACCGGGCAGTTTATTTTCATCAACATATCGCTGCATGACAGGCCCGATCCGGTTTAATCTTTCTGATGACATACCAGCGTCTTCCGGTCTGTTGGTGCAATCCTTTATTTTATGCTGAGAGTGTCCCGTTAATGCTGCGAGCAGGAGGCATAAAATAAATGTATTTTTCATATTGTTAAGCCAAATTAACTTTGACGGAACAAAACTAAACGGATTGTATCCGGAATACAAAGAAAATACGATGAAGGTGCGGGGATTCAGATTGAAAGTGAATGACCCTGGGATGAAAGTGAATGGTTGCTACGAATCCAAAATCCATCATATGTGCTTAATGTAAGCAATCGTTTGATCATCATCTTCTCGCCTTAATTTCCATCGGTAAAAGGCAATTATAAACAAACCGGTTGACCGGAGTTTCAACCCGGAAGAGTTCACCAAGTTTAACCACGGTCCCGTTCTGATATTCCAGTTCCGACGGCTTTCCTTCACGGATATCGCGGGTCAGCGAGGATGTTGAGTTATGGGGAAAGGTATCGATGAATGCCACGGCTTTTTCGACAAAGTCCGGCTCGATACGGATCCCGATCTGCTGCGATAAACGGAAAATCTCATCCAGCAATTCAATCATCAATTGCCTTGTTTCTTTGAGTTCACGTAATTCTCCGTAGGTCGTTCCGGTCACGGCCAGGAGGCCGCTGACACATATCGGGATGAATTTTTTCCATAGATCGGCCGTGATATCACCGGAGATCCTTGCTGTGATTCCTGCCTGGTCAAATACGGTTTTTAACCTGCGCATCCGTTCTGTTTCAGCATTGTCAATTTCTCCAAAAATAATGACCGGCTCAATGCCTGAATGATTTATGAGGCCGGGAGATTCAATTTTGCTGATAATCCGGCATAAACCACCAATGATGTTTTCCTGATTAAGATGGTCTTTTAGTTCATCAATCACCGAAACGCCATTTTGTAACGGTAAAACCATTGTATCCCTTCTGGTCAGCGCTCCCAGGTCGTTTGTGATGTCTTTTATCTGCCATGCCTTCAGGGCTAAGATGATCAGATCAACTGCTCCAATTGTTTTAATGCTGTCAGTGGCTTTAACGGGAGCTACTTTAAAATCACCTTGCAGGCTCTTGATCGTCAGCCCGTTTTGCAGCATGACTTTTAAATGTTCCCCCCGGGCGAGAAATGTCACATCGTATCCGGCCCTGGCAAGTTTTCCGCCAAAGTAGCCACCAACGCCCCCCGTTCCTATTATTGCTGTTTTCATGATTATTTATTTTCCATGTAATCCGCTGTGAACCTCATCCGGTCCTTAAATGGTTTAACCAGGCAGCTATCGGGCTGGATACAACCAATTAACCCTGCATCGGGTATGGGCAGTTGTTCGATGGCGTTTATTTTTTATTTGCTTTAATACTTTGAAGTCTGCCTTTTAAAAAATCAACATTCCCCGAAAATCGTGTTGCAAGTTCTATCGCTTTTTCATAACTGTTAATTGCCATTTGAGTATTGCCCGCAACTAAGTATCCTTCACCAAGGATGTTGAAGGCATCAGGCGATTCAGGAAATCGCCGAACATTTTCTTTGAAAATGGTAACAGCTTCTTCATGCTTTCCATTACGCACAAAATTCCATCCGTAAGAATTCAGAAGACCTGCATCATACGTTATCTCATACCCATATTTATCGGACTGGCCATTATAAAAGGTATCAATAGCACTAAATCCATCTGTCTTTATTCTGTTTACATCAAAATCCCAGCCATCGTATATGAATTTTAACGCATTCATAATACCAAGCGCTGTTCCGCTTCCATGGTTTTCATCAGGCAGGAAATCGAGTTTCCACCTTAGATCTTTAGATGCTTTTGTTTAAATGGTTTGAGCAAAAGTAAAGGCATCGCCAATAGTAGAAGGAGTTTCATTTCCACCTATGTCAAAATAAAAAAAACTGTGTTTTAAATTTAACCCGGCAAGCTTTTCTTCCGCTGCTTTCATAACCAAACCGTCATCCCAATAAAGAGAAGGATTAAGTGCAATATAGGCATTGAACATATTGGTATGTAAAAGGAAAGCATGGGTCACACAAAGCCCTCCTTTTGAATGGCCACAAAAGATTTTATAAGGAACTGTGCGATAGTTTTTCTCAATAAATGGAAAAAGTTCTGTCTCAATAAATGACAAATATTTATCCGCCTCGCCAATTTTCTCACCGGGCCTGTACACCCTTAATTCATTCTCCTCTTTTTTGTCATACCATGCTGTTGCAGGCCGCGTGCCCCTGCTATATTCAGGCTTAAAGGGAAACATGTCTCTTGCAGGATTGACTTCTTCGATTGAAACAATTATGAACGGTGGACACACCCCGTAATCAGATAAATACCTGACAAGGCCGATCACTCCCGAAACTCCATCAATAACATACAATACCTGGTATGAATCCTTCGAATCGTCATAACCAGATGGAACAGAAACATAAATTCAGAACTCCTGACCTGGTGCATCAAAAATAAGTATTTCCCGGCACATTAGCGCAAACAGGAAAA
>Ga0247841_10006209_pt1 | contig 18659 bp, 17 predicted proteins | sample LaCruzMarch2015__2_FD_192410 | JGI IMG/M metagenome (GOLD analysis project Ga0247841, IMG submission 192410) | Freshwater microbial communities from meromictic Lake La Cruz, Castile-La Mancha, Spain - LaCruzMarch2015_18m | ecosystem: Environmental > Aquatic > Freshwater > Lake | place: Spain... | reverse complement strand
CTACCAAGGTAGAATATGAATCTGAAAATAAAAAAGAATTACTTTCGGAAAAAGAAGTTTTGAAAGAGCTTTGGCGGAAAGAAGCAGCCTTGAAAGAAAATTTACTAACTACAAAAGAGGCCGAAGGTTTACAAATTTCACTGATCGATCATCTTAAAAAAGTTTTATCGGATGATTCCATACCGGGTTTGAGATTTAGAAAAATTCTTATCCAAAAAAGTTATCAGACTTGGTGGTCTGATGTTAATGGTTATCCTGTAGAAAAACCTTGGGATAAAATATCACCCTTCATGGAACTTTTACAGCAACATGAAGCAGAAAAAACAATTAAAAAGAGATTAGAAACGGAGGGGTTATTTGCAGAATCTCGTTCTCAAGGGGAAGACCAACATCTTTTAATTGGAAAAAAAGACGGCACGGGAGAAAAGGCACATATTATTATTGATGGTAAATCTGGTGAAATAAGGGTGGAGGATAACCAAAAGGAGCCTACGGACCTAGTTGCAAAGATAGAAACCATACTTACGCTACCAAACGGTAAAAAAATTAGAACTACGCGAGAAATTTTAGAAGTAATAGAATAATATATCTAAAAAATAAAAATCGCCGAATAATTAGGCGATTTTTATTATGTTTGGCTATCCAAGAGTAATTTTTTTATCTTTTAATATAAGTTTACTTTTTAGGAAAAATAGTAGCTCACGTTTTTCGATTAGCGTTCCTTCCTTGAGTAAATATTTTACATAATTTTTTGCATTGGCCTCTGACTCGTGAGTTTCTTGTTTGTAGCCAAGCACCCCGATTCTGAATTTGTTGAATCTTGCAATCTCTTGGTTGATTCGCGATTTAATTCCAAGCTCATCTAAGTTTATTCTATCTATTAAATCTACTAGTTCGTTGATTAAATCCGGCTCATTAATTCGTGGGTTATCGCACTCAATACCTTTCCCTTTTGTGCAGAAGTAATAGATGTGTTTGTTAAATCCTCCACCTTTGAGTTCTTTCATTTTTTCTTCGGCCGATATTCCTGATCCGCAGTGTCCGCATTTTATCATTTTGGTGAAGGCGAATTCTCTTGATTCAACTTTTGGTATAAGGTTTGCGTTTATTACTGCCTGAGTTTTATCAAATAATTCCTTTGTAATTATTGGAGTATGTTTTCCCTGGTACCATTGATTGCTCTTTTTGGGATACTCAAACTCTCCATAATAAAATGTGTTGCGAAGTATGAGGTAGATGTTCGATAAACTTAATGCTTTGCCATATTTGGTTTCGAAACCCATATTTTTCAGCCAACCGTGGATTTTTCTGCCCGGCCATTGTTCGTAAGCTATTTTCTCAAATACCTGCCTTATAATAGGAGCTCTCTTTGGGTCCGGATGGCATTGACCCTTTTTGTCTACATTTTTCTCATTTAAGTACCCCGTTGGAGCACTTCCCGGTCGCCAACCCATTTCGCATTTAGTTTTCATCCCACGTTTCACATTTATGCCCCTGTTATCATTTTCTAATTTAGCCTGGCTGCCGAGAATCATAAGCAGGAATTTTTCATTTGGGTTATTGGTAAACACCTGGCTGTGGGTTCTTATCTCCACCAATAGCTTTTGGTCCATTAAATCAACCATTGATCCTAAATCGCCGGCGTTTCTGCTCAATCTGTCCGGTGCCCAAGTCAGAATGCCGTTGTATTTTCCTTCTCGGACTTCGGAAATCATTTGGTTGAACACTGGCCTTTGGCCTACTTCTTTGGAAGAATGCGACTCACGTTTAATCTCTACAATATTCAAGTTTCCTTGTTGTGCGACAGATAGCATTTCTTTGATTTGGCTGTCGATACTTAAGATCTGCCGTTCTTCTGATTCGGTGCTTTTACGTGCGTAAAGGCAGTACTTAATAGGGGTGGTGATAATAACGGGGGATGAGTGACCGTTAAATTGCGTTGTTGTTTGTTGCATGTTTGTATTGATTAGTTAATAGTGTGTATTCGACCTTTCTACATCAAGGAATGACGCAACTGTGCGCGGTAGTCCAGACCTAGCCAGTTGATAACTCGAGCATGTAAAGAGCGCTTGAAAAAGTCCTATTTTAAGGATAAAGTGAATATAATAATTTAGTTACTTATATAAAAAATAATTTATGAATATTCAAGAACATATAATCAAAGTTTTTGGTCAAAAATGCAATCTACAATTAATGCATTTCGATAAATCTGATGGCAAGAAGTGGAAAGATATTTTTGATATTTGGAAGAATTTGAAACTTGGTCTAAGAGACTATAAAGCCAGGGAGCCAAATTTCCCAGAAGGTTTGTCAGAGGTTGCCTTTTGTTTGTGGTCTGGGGCAGGAAGATATTTAAAGATTCGGGGAACAAAGAAAGGAATTGCCGGATCATTTGATACATTTGATTTAAAAACAGGAAAGGCTCAGCAAATTAAAGCTTGCAGTATTGATAATGACCTGACCTCATTCGGACCAAAATCGAAGTGGGATGATTTATACTTTCTTGATTTCTATAGTGCAGGGAAAGTTGATGGATGTTTTGACGTATATCTAATACCTAATAAATACATAAGCAATCAATCTCTTAATAAAAAAGAAAAATTCACGGATCAACAGATGCAAAAAAGGCGACCGAGGTTCGGCATTAAAAAAGAGATAATTGGTAGATATAAGATAAAACCTTTAGCAAAGTCGGTGAAAGTTTGGTAGTTATGCCATCGCCCTCATCATTTGTTTTGCCACAGCTTCAAGTACGGGGACACTTACAGAATTTCCTGCTTGCTTATAAAGTGCCGAGTCCGATATTTTTGGTAGCTGAAATTCTGGCGGAAAACCTTGAATTCTAAAACATTCTAAGGGGGTAAGTTTCCTTATTCCTTTTTTGTCCTTTATAATCGGCACATTATGGCCTCCCATTCCCATATTTGCAGTTAGAGTAGGGCAGACTCCGCTTTTATTCTCGCGAACATACTGTCTGCGCCACTGGTAGACCTTGCCCTCTTCCTTAACAAAGTTTTTCAGCTTCTCAAATAGTGGTTTGCCGTTGTAGTAATATTTTTCATCAACATTTTTCTCAAGTAGATCTGTAACTTTTGCTACTAATTTCACTGGGTTAGGGAATTCAAATTTATCGCGGTACTCTTTATTTTTGAATCCTACAATATAAATACGTTCGCGATTCTGAGGAACATTTCCATATTCCATACTGTTTAACACTTTTGGTTTTATATGATAACCTAGGTTCTCTAAAGTTTCTTGAATTATCTTGAATGTTTTGCCCCCATCATGGCTTCTTAAGTTTTTGACGTTCTCCAATAAAAAACCCTCTGGCTTGCGGGCATCTAAAATTCTTGCGACATCAAAAAATAAATTTCCTCTTCCCTTTTCATCTTCAAATCCTTTCCGGTATCCCGCTATTGAGAAAGCCTGGCAGGGAAATCCTCCCAATAAAAAATCGAATTCCGGCAAATCATTAATTCCAATCTTTCTCATATCTTCCACTACAAGTTTTGATTTTTTAAAATTTATATCGTAGGTAATCTTGCACTGCTCATCAAAATCATTTGCAAAAACAGTCTTGAATCCTGCCTTTTCAAAGCCTAGTCTTATGCCTCCAACTCCAGCAAAAAGGTCTAGCGTTTTAAATCCGTGCTTTATTGCTTTTACGGCAGTTTTTTCTAGTTTATCAGCAATATTACTTAATACTTGGACGACTACGCCCCTTACCTCAACTTCCTTTCTAAAAAGCGGAAGCATGCTCGGATTTCTTGGTTCGAGCCTAAATCTATTTTTTTCTCTGTAAAGTTTTTTTAGGGTTGCTTGGTTTTCATCTATGATAGCCACAACTGTTTGTCCATTTTCTGCAACGGATTGTTTTTTTATAATTACAATGTCTCCATCGAAGATCCCTTCATTAATCATACTGTCTCCTGCGACCCGCAATGCGTAATAACCATCAGCCTTCTTTATTCTAGGATCAACTACCGAAATTGTATCTTCAATATTTTCAATTGCTTCTATCGGCTGTCCCGCGGCGATTTTTCCAACTATGGGTATTTCTATGACTGACTTAGTCTCCTTTTTAGGGGCTAAGCTTCTCTGAGAACTATCAGTTTTCAGAAGATAGCCCTTTCTTCTAAGTATTCCTATATGTTCATGGACTGTCGATATCGCTTTTAACTTAAATTTTTTTCTTATCTCTTCAAAAGTGGGGGATATGCCATTCTCATCTATATATGAGTTGAAAAAATCAAATATTTGCTTTTGCTTTTTTGTTAATGTTTCCATAGCTTATTTTATTATGTTATAATTGATTATACCCGAATAAAAACCGAATATCCAAGCGGTAGTTATCCACAGGATATTAAAATAATTAGTGAGGCTAAGAATTAATAAAATAATCTAAAAATGGATAATGAAAATTCCACAAAAGAGAAGGAACTAACTCTTAAGCAAAAAGCGTTACTTTGCTTTTACAAATTGCGACAATTAATTTATAACGACTGGTTTAAAACAAAAAATGACTTAATTGCATTCAACGATTCTTTTCTTTTTTACTTTCTAATTTATTGTATATTTTTGTTTTTGTTTAATTGGGCTCTTATTAAATTAAATATAAACATTCCCGATGATCGTATTTACGATCTAGGTTTTGCTACTGCTGGGATAATCGGCGCTTCTATTGCTATAATATTTTCCTTTTCAACTTTTATACTTCAAAGTACGGCGGATTTGTTTTCCACGCAATATTTGAATAAGTTTATTCAAGATAAAAAAGAAAAATGGTTATTTTGGCTACTTGTACTACTATCTATAGTGTCGTTCTTAATACCAATATTTATAAAATATTTCGCGCTTCAGCTATTAATCACGATTTTGGCTGTTGCATTTTATTTAATTTATTCATTATATAGGCAACTTAGGACGAGAATTAATCCAGAAACCACTTTAAATAAAATTAGAAATGATGCAATAAATAATTTGGAACGGGTGAATAGAATACTGAAAAAGCATTCTGGTATTCAGAACAAAATTTTTGAACGCAAAAAAGAGGAGGAAAGCCTTGCATTGGCTGTACAATATAAATCTAATCAAACCTGGAATTTAGTTACACTTGAGAATGTTAAATATTTATATGAAATAGGCCTGAGGCTACTTTCTAAGAATGAAATAAGCTCATTTAATCTAACCTTAGAGTATATTCATGATATATATTTAAGGCACTTACAGTTAAGGGATGGTCACCTAATTAGAGTGCCAGCAAGTATTTGGGGCGTATATACGTTTGAAGATGAAGGATTTACGAATAGAATTCTTGAATATCTTGAGTCTATTAGTAATCGCATTATACAAGAAAAAAGAAAAGAGAATATTTATTATTTATTATCGGTTTATGAAAGCCTGCTGTCTTTTTCCTTGAATATTAAATACGCTGATAAAAGTTTTGTTACCCAAGGAGAAAATCCGCTGTTAACTTTGATATTGGCTTATTATGTAGGGCTGATAGAGAAATTAATAAAATCAAAAGAAACTGATTGGATTTGGGAATCAATAAAATCCATATCTAAAGTTTCAAATTTTGTTCTAAATAAAAACTATAACTATTTCGTTTCAACTCAATTAAATCAAACCATAAATAAAATTTCTATAGCATGTCTAGTAGATAATAACGAAACATTTTTGAAAGAAATTGGAAATATTTATTTCAATCAGATTAGGATAGGTTGGAACAAATACGCTGAAGAAATTTTCTGGAGAGATTTGTTTGAGCAGTTAAAAAAGAATATGTTGGCGTTATCGACCTCAGGCGGGAGAACGAGCCTATCAATCAGTGACCTGTTTATTACTTTTCACACATGGCAAGTTACCGTAATAAATTGGATAATCGATACAAAAGATGAGAAAGAAAAGAAAGATAATTTGGACAGATTCTTTAATTTATTGGAAAAGTGGAGTCATTTTCTCCTTGATTTTGCAAGAGATGAGGGCTTGGAGGATAAACAAATAGGACTGCCGATTATTCAATCAATTGATAATAATATAAGAATTATTTATGGTATAAAGGGTAATTTCCCTAAAACAAAGATAGATTTGGGTAAGTTATATAAAAGCCAGTTTTATACTCTAAGTTGGTATTTCCATAAAACAGAAAAAGTAGATAGCGATTTTCTGTTTAATCTTGAACAAGCGCTTGAGATTCTTTTGAGAGAGATCAGCCATAATCTGAAGAATAATGACTTTAAAACAGATTATCCGATCGAGTTGTATATAAGATTGGTGAAAGAGCATTTTGATAAGGCAGATCTTGGTTATGGCTATAATCATCCAAGAATAATAAAAAAACTGGTTTACTTGGGATTATTTTTTCACAAATACAAGAAATTTAGTCTTGAAGCAAGCATTCTCTTTGAGATCGATAACCTTAATAAAAAATATCTAGAATTGAATAAACAATTTTTTGAAATGAAGCAAAAAGAGGAGAACTTAATGGGACCCACTGAATTTCAGTTTTGCAAAGAGCTTTATGATTTAGAAGAAGAGTTATTCTCGTATAATAGCGGTATGCTGATGGATATAAAGTATATTATAAGCAAGGAAATATCTAGGAATGAATGGAACACCTTTAAACAAAAAATAAGTTATTGTAAGGGGATAGAATATAAAACAGTGCGAACGTTTTAGTAAATGCTTTACAATTTTTTGATACTAAGCTAGGGTAGTGGACTAATAGGTCGACATATTGTAATATTAATTTAACAATTTAATAATTCCGCCTAAACTCATAGATTTCTATGGGCATGGCATAAAGTCGAGTTAAGCATAAAGATCCCATCATGGGGTTGCTTAACTCGCCGTATAGGGAAACCTATGCGAGAGACTTCGGTCTCTACCCGTGGTGGGTTTTTTATATAGTAAAATGCCCTTCCCCTGGTAAAGGCAAAAAATTATGGCAATTATAATCTCAAAAGACGGCAAAAATGCCAAGAAGATAGATAAAGCAGAATTTGGTAAAGAGGGGTATCTTCAAAACTATATCCACGAAAATCCAGAGTCGATTCCTGTTTATGAAATAGAAGAAGATAAGAAGCTTTTTGTGGTAGCAAGGGAGTTTTCAACCGAGTCTGGCCCGATTGACGCTTTAGCTATAGATAAAGATGGCGATATATATGTTGTTGAAACTAAGCTGTATAAAAATCCTGACAAAAGGACAGTAGTTGCTCAAGCTCTTGATTATGGAGCTTCTCTTTGGCGACATAGTGATTACGGTGAATTTATAAATCAAATAAATAGCGAGATTAACAAAAAATTTAAGGTTAGCTTTGAAGAAAAAACAAAAGCATTTTTTAGTTTGGATGATGAGCAAGTAGCCTTAATACTTGAGTCAATAAAAAGAAATCTTCAGCAGGGCAATATTAAATTTGTAATATTGATGGATGCAGTGGACGATAGACTAAAAGATTTGATTGTCTATGTTAATCAAAATAGCCAGTTTGATATTTATGCGGTTCAGATGGAATATTATAAGTTTGAAAGTTATGAGATAATAATACCTAAATTATTTGGAGTTGAAGTTAAAAAAAACATGGCTACAATTAATGTCGGTCCGAGACCAATTTGGGATGAGCCAAGTTTTGTTGCTCAAGTAAAAGAAAATTTAACTAATAATTCCGAAAAGTTAATTAGCATATATAATTTTTTCAAATTAAAAGCTGATAAAATTAAATGGGGAACGGGTAGCATCAACGGCTCTTTTGCGCCTATTATTGACGAATTATGTAAAACCATATCTCCATTTTCATTTTATTCAGACGGAACTATTATTGTAAAATTTAGTTGGCTTGATCATTATGGAAACAAAAAGGCTGTAGACAGGTTTTATGATGTTTTTGCCAGTGAATTAACAAATAAAACTAAAATCAAAATTCCAGAAGACGACCCAAGAAAGTTCAAAATAACACCAGAAGATTTTCTAAAGAATTATGATGGCATAATGAGCGCAATCAAAAAATCTATTGGAAAAAATAATTAAAAAATAAAATTTATGGAAAAATCTAAAGGGAGAATTATATTATGGATATTTATCGCTATATTTTGTTTAACGGGAATATCCTCATTGTTCAGCGGAGATTTCGTTTTTGCTATATCATTTTTGATAATGGCCGCGATTTTAATTCCTAAAACAAGGGAAATTCTGTCCGAAAAATATCATTTTAATCTGACAAAAAGGATTAAGGTCATATCTATTATAGTTTTATTTATAATAGCGGGGATTGCCTCGCCGAAAAGCCAGAGTACCGATCAAGTCGTTGAAAAAGTGAATAACACTTCGAATAGCACCAACCAAACTGCAAATGTAGAAACAAAAGCGCAAACAACTGTTGTTCAGCCCGTAGCAGAACAACAGAAACCCATATCAACTATAGACCAATTGTGGACTATTTTAGATCAGACCATTAAAAATAGAAACGGATATGATATTAGCTATAATGCAGAAACTAAAACCGCTAAAATAGTGCGCACGGAGATGTCTTTTTACGATGAAAGCTCCTTAGTAAGAGAAAGCTATAAGGTTTTAGTTAAGTATGGTTTAGAAGCCTTTAAAAGAGATGATGTAAAATATTTAACCGTAAACTATAAAACAGAATTAACAGACGTATATGGTAAAAAAACTATAGAGAATGTGATTATTTTAACTATTTCAAAAATAGAATTTTCTAAATACGACTGGAATAATTTAAATTATCAGCCAATTTATCGGCAGATGGAAAGCTCTTGCTCGGAATATTATATTCACCCTGCAATTTTGAAGAATCTAAATTATGAAAAATTATATTTGTATTTGTAATACACATTAAAATTGCTAGATGACGAAAATCCTGCGATTAAGTCCAGTTAGTCATTATTCAAAAATATCCATGTGAGTCGTGGCCCGGGCTTGTCTTTTTCTATTGCTTTGTGTCCAACAATACAAAACGCATCAACAAGGTCATCGTGGCGTTCAACTCCAAACCCCGTAAGCTGTTTAATTAGTGTTTCAGCTCCTTGTTTTGGGAAAAGAATTTTTCCAGTTTTAATTAAATTGCTTATGGTAGCTAATCTTGATATTTTGTCAGAACTAACTTTTATTCCTTCAGCATGATAGTTTTCGTTATGAAGCTGGTCAATTACGGCTCTTTGATATCCCACGTCTTCAATGAGTATTTCTACGGAAGAGTAAATTTTCTTATTCGCGTCGTGCGAGTTTTTTATTTGTAATATTGTTTCGGGAAAATTCATTTTGCGATTAACCGGATTTGGCAATATGTACACCTTAAAACTTCCCTCGCTGCCAAAAATTAACGCGCTGACTATGGCGGTATAGTCAGCAGTCTCTTTTTGAGAAATCGCCAAGTCTACACCCATAACAATGTTGTGAAAAGAGCCCCTCCTTTTGGGAATTTTGTCATAATATTGAATCCACCCAGGATGGATAATTTGATAATCAGTAGGAATGGCGCGTAACAAATAATCTCTTTGCCAGGTTATTTCATTGCCGATGCTTTTTCTTAACTCATCTATGGCTTGAAGATTGGGAAATTTGCCAGGCCATGCTATATTGTCTTCTCCGTCGATAATTGGGATCTTGATGAAAACTCCGTCCATTTCTTTCTTGTTAATTTTTTCTTCTATCCTTGAAAGAACAGAGTCTTCTTGGAGAAAGTTGCCCAGGATTATCACCCTGGTATTTATATCACCAAGAGGAAAGAGTTCGCCGGTTAGCCAGTTGTATGTTTTATCCCTACCTTCCATTGTTTTGGCGGAGGACGAATCTTCTATGTCGTCGCAAATTATTATATCCGGCCTGTATGGACCCTCTCTTAATCCGCGCACGCCTTCCTCTACGGAGATTGCCGTCATACGTGCATTATATCTTGGAATTATCAGCGTACTTGCATGCCAGCGATCTTCGCCTTCTTTGAAGGGTCCGAGGTTCTCGCTTAATAATTTGTTGTTTTCGATCTCTTTTCTTATATTCATCAAATGGTCCCTCGCTCTTTGTTGTGTTTGGCTGGCAATAACAATGTGTTTTCTTTGAGGTAAACCCATTATGCACCATAGGGAAAATGCCGTATTCAGGATGGTACTTTTGGCAGATCCACGAAAAGCCATTATCACGGCTCTTTTTATGCTTTCATCCTGTGCAATTTTAATCATTTCAAGGTGGAAGGGGGCTACTGGATGAGTGAAGTATCTGCCAAAATAAATATAAAAGAACCAAAAGAAACTTTTTTTTGTTAATTCTATTAGCACGCTTCTGTTTTCTAGTAGTTCTTTTAGCGCCTCAGGGGTTATCCCCTGAGGCAGGTTTTGTAATTCTTGTGTCATATTTTTGTTGATCTTTATTGTTTAATAATATTCCGGCCATGGCCAGCGATTTTTCGACTAATTGCTGTTGCTCCGTTGTTAGAGGCTCCTCTTTGACGTTGAGATTGCCGGTAACTTCTATTTTGTTGTTGTACTTAGGATGATGTGCCTTAAGCCAAAGCTGAACGGCTTGGAAATTTTTATCTTTAATAAGCGATATTAATTGACTCTCTGACATATCGGTTATCAAATTTTCTCCTTCTTGTAATGCCCCTTCAGCTAATTTGGCGAATTCTTTATCCTCCTTTTTCCAACGATAAAAAGTAGCCCTGCTTATGTTTGCTTTTTGAACTGCAATTTCAACAATCGGCGTTTGTTTCAACAGTCCTAGCAGTATTTGTTTGTCTTTATTTGACTTCATAGTTTTTTAGCCTTTTGGCCGGTTAATTTTTCCCAGCGATGTTTTATGACCTCGCAATACACGGGACTTTTTTCCATTCCATAACATCTTCTACCAAGTTTTATCGCAGCAATTAGGGTACTTCCGCTACCCGAGAATGGTTCGACTACCAAGTCTCCGCGCTTGGTTAAAACCTTTATGTAGGGGATCAGAAGTCCCAAAGGTTTTGTTCCAAATATTATTCCTTGCCCCGAACTCTTTTCATCTGCTGCATTCATCTCAATAAAATCTGTTGGACAGTACTTTTTACCCTTTTTGTAACTTTCCCATTGGGGTTTCCCAGATGTGGCGAATAAGGCATTCTCGTATTCGTTTTGTAAAAGCTCTTCTTCTGGTTCCAAATTAAGCTGGACGTTTCCTCCGGTTCCAACTAGGGCAATGTCTGTCTTATTGAAAAACTTATACTTTGCAGCAAATCCGGAAACTCGATTAGGTAAATGCCAGGTAATAGTATTTCTGTACTTCCAATGTTTTTCAAGCTCGTTCCAAATAGTCCTTAAGTTTTTTGGGTTTTCGAAAATTAATATGGAAAAGTCTGGCTTTTGGATTTTGGCTACATTTGCCATCCATAATTCTGTAAAATTATCTGGCAAGGTTTCCGTTCCAAGGTATATTCTGTTTTTCTTTGCACCAAAGCCGGTTGTGATTCCGTCCTTTTGTTTTGTTTTGCCTTTTAAATAATTTAATAAATATGGTGGGTCCGTTATGCATGCCGAAGCCTTTTCATTTCCCATAAGTTTTAGCATATCTGCTTCTACCATTGAATCTCCACAGAGAAGGCGAGAACCATTCAGCTCGTACATATCTCCTGGCTTTGTTTCGATTTTGTCTATTTTTAGTTTCTCTAACTCCTTTTGTAAATCAAACTGTTCTGGCACATCTTCAACTGCAAAAATGTCATCAAGCTCTTCTGAAGAAAAACCAGCTTGAGACAGAAAGGACTCGTCAAACTTTGCCAGCAAATCCCAATCAAATTCACCAGTATTTTTATTAAGCCTTATATTTAATTCCTTTTCTTTCTCTAAGTCTGGGATATTCAAATAAACAACGGGCATTTCTTTTAAACCTAATTCAACGGCGGCTCTTAACCTCATATGTCCGCCGATAACTATGCCATTTCTACCATCGGCACAGTTTACGATTAAGGGATCTACCACTTCAAATTGTTTGAGGCTTTCTTTCAATTGTCCCATGGATTCATTGCTAATTTTCCTAGGGTTATATTCCGAAGGCCTTAAAGAATCAACAGAAACATAAACTATTTTTATTTTCTCATTTATTTCTTTTACCATAATATTTTTTATTTAAGTTAATAATTTTCTCAACTAAATAAGGCCTGCGGAATGTATCCGCAGGCCTTGTGTGTTCGTTTATGAAAAAACCAAGAAATCACAAGAAGTAGCGGAATAAATCCGAATACTTCCCGTATCTTCTTGGTTCTTCCATTGTTTTGAAGATTTTGGGAATGTCGACCTTTTAAGGTCCTTATTCAATCGTCTTATTATATTTTCGCTCTTTTAAAAGAGTTTGTCAAGTTTTTCCGCGATTTGTCGACTTTACTTCTATCTCTAGTAGTTGTAATCTTATATTATATAGCTATATTTTATTATACTACATTGTAAAAAATGAAATTATTTTCTGATAATTTACCCCCCGTGAATACTGATGAGGAGTTAGCTTTGTTAAAAAGCCAATTTCCTCAATATGACGCAGGATATATTTGCCAGTCCACGGCCGTTTCGCGGAGCGACCTCAAGGATTGGATGGAAAAATTATGGGAACAGTATGAGCCTTTTGCAGACGAAAAATTTTTAGAGCAATTTAAGTGTAGGTTTGCTCAGAGATCGTGGGAATTATATTTAGGGGCGACTTTCTTAAATCGTGGTTTCAAACTTGGGCAGCATAAAGAGCATGGGCCGGATTTTGACGTTCATTCTCAGGATGATAAGCGTCTTTTTTGGGTAGAGGCTGTTTCAACTGAAAAAGGCGATGGCTTTGATAGGGTTCCAAATATTGTTTACGGCGTTGTTGTGGATGTGCCAGAAAAACAAATGCTATTGCGTATTGCCAATGCGCTGGATAAAAAATTTAAGCACTATATGTCTGGAATAGAAATGGGGGTTGTTCAATCTTCCGAGCCGTATGTGATAGCCTTAAATCGTTCTGACTTACAACATCCCGATCCGTCTATTCCTCTTATTCTTAAAGCACTTTTTCCTATTGGGCATTTAGCTTTAAGGATTATGGTTGACGGAAAGAGGGTTGAAAAACCAGAATCTTTTTGGACTACGAGGCTAAAAATAGACAAAAATAACGGGTCTGACGTTCCCATGTTATTTTTTGAGGATAAGGAACACGAAGGAATAAGCGCAGTAATATATTGTATAGACAGCATTCTTAGTAGTCCTCAAAACCTCAAGGAAATGGGTGAAAATTTTATTGTTATTCACAATCCATTTGCTAAAAATCCATTGCCTAATGGAATTTTTCCATTTGGAGAAGAGTACAAAGTAGAAGGTGAATTCATCAAAAAAATTAGGGAAAAAAACAAAACTAATCTAGCAACGTTATAATGAAAGAATTTTCTGTTTACAATTTGGAATTCCCTGTTTATTTGAATGAATTAAATATTGGGGGATATAAATTCAAAAGGGTCACAAATTATGCGACCTCTTTTGCTAGTTTACAGCATACGATAGAGGTTATAGGCAGTGAGTATCCAATTAAACCCAATACCGGAAGTCACCAGCGTACTGCTACTGTCGAAATTCCCGAAGAAGAATGTAATTGTATCTTGCCATGGATAGACAAAAGCCAATTCACAAAACTACAAGACGTGCTTCTTTTTTTATCTCTGTTTACCGGGCGAAATGTGTTTGCTCTTAAGCCCAAAGAGGAGGGCTTGCCTCTGCGTCCAGATCCAAGACAGCATTATTGGGGAGGCCAGTTTAGACTATCGGCATATTGCGTCCCAAGATGGAAAAATAGAAATACTGAGATTATATTTTCTGACGAACAAATAAAGGGGATTCCTGTCTTTGATTTTTACCGAATTGATTTTGGCTTAGAAAGAACCATAAATGAAATTATTGAAACTATTTCGTCTCCAAAATGGCAAGATAAATATGACAACGGTTATTTTATATTCACTTTCAGGCAGGCAATGCGTGAATATGATATTGAGCCAGCATTTTTATTATGTTGGACTGTTTGGGAGCACCTTTTTTGTTTGCATAACAAAAAGTGGTTGGACGAGCAAACCATAAATCAAACGAGCGGGGATAATAAAATATCTTTTATTTTATATAAATATTTTTCAACTGGCATAGATCAATTTGCGAGAAAAAATATAAAGCGACTCGTTAAAGCAAGAAATCGTTTAACTCATTTCGGCCAATCAACCGACGATATCGATATGGAAGAGATGAAGATGTTTATTAGAATTACCGAACAAATTATGGCTCTTGTTTTAGAATTGCAGCCGTCTAACGCATTAAATTCCCTAGATTCATTGCAGGAATTTTTAGGGGACAAGGCTTAGTTGCATTATGGTCGTACGCCTGTTCATAAAATGAGACACCATATTGTCTCAAAATGCAAAAATGATACACCTGTTTTGTGTCTCATTTGTCTCATTTTACGAATAAAATTATAGAAAACAAGACCGGAATGAGACACGGTGGGAATCTTCCAATTTTGGTTAATTTTGGTATAATCAGTTAATAAACGTAAGACCGAGAGGCCCTGAACTGGAATTCGCCGAAAGGTCAGATTTGCCCTTAGGAATTAAGGTTCTAGACCGACCTCGCCTGCACTAAAAATGGTAAAGGATAAAAATAGTAAAAATTTAACTTTTTCTAAAACCTCGGTAAACGACTTAATTTTGTTTTGCATACACTCAGTAATCGCAAGCTCTGAGCAGTGTAGTTTTGAAAGATTGGTAAAGGAATGTTTTACCTTGTTCCCCGACACCCTTAGGTTTCCAAGATATCCTATTTGGCCAGATTCTAGAAAGTTAGACAGGCCGTTGAGAGCGCTTAGAAATGAAAAATTAATAGTTGGTGACCCAAAAACTTATTTTATTTTAACGGCGGCCGGAGAAGAAAGAGCCGCGGCGGTTTCTAAAGCCTTAAGGCAGGGAAAACTTTTATAAACATATGTTTGACTTTAAATTAGGCGGACTAAAAAATAAAGATTTTTCGAAGGTATCTATCAAGTTTTTAAAGAAGATTACATCGATAATTGGGACAATTTTTTTGTTGGTATTTTTTTATGTTTGCTTTGAAATTTACATTCCGTTAAACCCAGGGTCGCACGAAAATATTGTTTATACCGTGCAAAAAGGATGGGGTGATGATGAGATAGCTAAAAACTTGCAAGAGTTAAAAATAATTAGAAGCGCCTATTTTTTCAAATTTTATGCAATTTTGTCCCTAAAGCATTCAAGCTTGCAGGCTGGAGAGTATAATTTGTCTCCAAAAATGTCTGCTTACAAAATTGCCAGCAAAATGGCACATGGCGACGTTATTAGAGATAGGGTAGTAGTTTTAGAGGGGTGGGACATAAAAGACATTGCTAAATATCTGCAATCTAAAGGCATTTGCGACCAGAATGAGTTTATTTCTCTTACGCAAAAAGATTATAGCAGTGAATTCGGGTTTTTAAGCGACAAACCAAAAAATTTAGGATTAGAGGGCTATTTGTTTCCAGATACATACGAAATTGCCAAAGGAGAAAATTGTGGTGATATTCTGATAGCAATGTTAGATAATTTTAGCCAGAAGCTAACTCCGGCCCTTAGAGCTGAAATCAAGAAACAGAAGAAGTCAATTTTTGATATAGTTACAATGGCCTCAATGATAGAAAAAGAGGTCAGGGGCATTGATGATAAAAAAGTTGTTTCAGGAATTTTGTGGAAAAGAATATCAATTGGCATGCCATTGCAACTAGATGCAACAATCAATTATATTACTGACAAAAGTGTTCCAAGTGTATCAATAAAAGACACAAAAATAGACTCTCCGTATAATACATATAAATATTACGGGTTGCCAAAGGGGCCAATCTCGAGCCCCGGCATAGACTCAATAATGGCCGCAATTTATCCAAAAAAGACAAATTACTGGTATTATTTATCAAACGGCAAAACATATTTCAGTGAAACATTTGAACAACATAACGCCGCCAAGGCAAAATATTTGGGTAGGTGACTCTTGACATGCCGGGCAAGATAGATTAAGATATAAGCACAATATAAAAAGCCATAGACAATAGGTTGCGTAAGCATAAACCCTATCGAGGCAAACTACTCAGCTTAGCTGGGGAATTGCTGTCTATAGAGACAGTTTTTTAATTAAAATTTAGACCGGTCGATTAACAATTTTTCCGTAACGAGAAGTAAAGATTTTGAGGCGAGAATTTGGAAGTGCGAGTAGGCATACTAACGAAGTAATGTATGCCGGCGAGCAATTACAAATTTGCAGCCAAAAGATTTAATTCGCAGTAGGAAAAGATTGCTAAACGAGCGGTCCTGATATGGCGCTAACTAAAGTACAAAAAACAAAACAAATAGAAAGCATCAAAGAGAAGGTTGCACAGCAAAAATCAGTAGTTTTTGTTGATTTTGCAAAGGTCCCTTCAAAAGACTTGTTTAGCTTAAGAAAAACACTTAAAGAGGCAGGTTGTGGCTTAAAGATTGCCAAGAAAACATTGGTTAGAATTGCTTTTGGTCAATCTAACATTTCTTTTTGGAACAAGATAAAAGCAGTCGTTCCCGGACAGTTGGCTTTGGTTTTTGGAATTAAAGATGAAATTGAGCCAGCAAGAATTACAAACAAGTTTGCCAAAGATCACGAGAATTTCAAGATTTTAGGAGGAATTTTTGAAAAAAGATTCATTGATAAAGAGAGAGTGTTAGTGTTAGGTAATTTGCCAACAAAGAACGAATTATTAAGCAGATTGGTCGGCTCATTGTCCAGCTCAGTGACAAGTTTTGTAAGAGTATTAGACAAGATAAGAGAAAGCAAAGAAGTTACAAAAGTACAATAAATTATATAAATTAATAAAAATTTAAAAAACAAAATTATGGCAGAAGAAACAAAGGTAGAAGTTCCAGCTAAGTTCGAAAAATTAGTTGGTGAAATAGAAAAAATGCCAGTCGTAGAATTGGCAGAATTAGTAAAAGTTTTAGAGGCTAAGTTTGGAGTTTCAGCAGCCGCCCCAGTAGCAGTTGCAGCCGCAGCCGGCCCAGTTGAAGAGAAGACATCTTTCAGCGTTGAGTTGAAAGAAGTTGGAGCTCAGAAAATTGAGGTTATTAAGGTTGTTAGAGACGTAACTGCAAAAGGATTAAAAGAGTCAAAAGACTTGGTTGATGCAGCCGCAGCCGGAACAGCCCAAATGGTAAAAGAAGGAGTCAAGAAAGAAGAGGCCGCTGAAATTGAAAAGAAATTTGCAGCCGCTGGAGCCAAAGTCGTAATCAAATAGATTTTAAGCGAAAAAACAGGGGAAACCCTGTTTTTTTGTTATAAAAGTGCTAAAATTGTTAAAAGGGTATGGGCACGTAGCTCAGCTGGTTAGAGCGCACCGTTCACATCGGTGAGGTCTGTGGTTCGAGTCCACACGCGCCCACATAAGGTTATGGTATCTAAATTTAGACAACTTGTTTGGACAGAGCACTCTAAAATAAAAATGAGGCAATATGGCCTTTCAAAACAGAAACTTTTGGGCATACTTTATAAGCCAGAAAGAAAAGAACAGGGGATTGTGCCTGGCACTACGGCCGTAATGAAAACTAACAAAGTTTTTTTTAAGGCAAAACAAGTGACAGTGAAACAAGCATGGGAGAAGCCACGTAAAGCCCCAGGGGAGATTTGGCTAATGTACAAAGATGTCAAAAACCCTTCGACTGGCTCAGGGCAAGCTAGGAAAATAATAAGCGCATGGCGTTATCCTGGTATTTCAAAGCCCGGCGAGGCCATACCAATTCCAGAGGATATTAAAAACGACATAATTAGTGGTATAATATAATAATGGAAAAATTAGGGTCGCAAAATATTTTTATAGCCTGGATAGCTTGGCATTTTTACGAAATGCCTAGGTTTTTGTTAGGCGTTTGGAAAAATTATATTCTGTTCGCCTTAAATTATTTTTCGTTGCCACTTTTGTTAAAATCATTTTTTTCACCGTGGCGCAGATATAGGTGGAACTATCCTAGAGGTTTTTATTTGTTTGAAATTTTTAGCACATTTATCTCAAATGTTTTTTCTAGGTTAATCGGCGCAATAATGAGAACCGCTTTGATTATCGTTGGAATTTTATTTCAAATTTTTGTTGTTTTTACAGGGTTAGTCATCTTTTTATTATGGTTGTTGGTCCCATTTATTGTAATTTTAGGACTTGCTTTTGTTTTTGTATATTAATATATCTATATGCCATTTAATTTTAACTTAAGAGATACAGAAATTTATCGGGCGATAAAACGGGAACGATTTTTGTTGTTTAAATTTTCGGGCGTTTTTGAAAACATATTTTTAGTCTTTTTTATTGTTTCAATTTTACCTGTGGGGCTTTCTTTTTTGAACGTTTCGTCAATCAACGGTTCAGCAAAGATGTTGGCTCTATTTTTTTCTTTAAGTCTTGGATTTTGGAATATTAACTTGTTTACAAGGCTTAAAATAAAAAGGCCTGCAGTCACAGGAAATATTCTAGATGAATCTATAAGTATACAAAATTATAATTTATCTGAGTTTTTAAATTTTGATACAGCAAAGATTGTTTTAGAGGCTACAAATTTTTGCAAAAAGAAGAAAATTCTGGTTAATTCCGCTGCTCTTTTGTATTCGAGCATAAAAAACAG
>Ga0247841_10006207_pt1 | contig 18665 bp, 15 predicted proteins | sample LaCruzMarch2015__2_FD_192410 | JGI IMG/M metagenome (GOLD analysis project Ga0247841, IMG submission 192410) | Freshwater microbial communities from meromictic Lake La Cruz, Castile-La Mancha, Spain - LaCruzMarch2015_18m | ecosystem: Environmental > Aquatic > Freshwater > Lake | place: Spain... | reverse complement strand
ACTGGCGTAGGATCGGAAAATAGAGAAATCATGATCGGTAACGTCTTTAGGATAACCATTAGAAATAAAAACATCTTGAAGTCCATCGTTATCAAAATCTGCAAATAGCGCGGTCCATGACCAGTCTGTTTCATGAATTCCTGAAAACATACCCTGTTCTGAAAATACAGGTAATCCGGTTTTAGAATTAACTCCCTGGTTTACCTGTAAGGTATTTCTCATGAATTGATGATTATAACCAAATCTTTTGGTGAAAATTTCCCTTTGATAACTGCTTTCCCCCTGAAATAATTTTTTCCTCTTATTATAAAAAGGCTGCATTTCAGTGGTTAAAAGGTCCTGCAGGCCGTCATTATTAACATCACCAACGTCACTTCCCATAGCCGTAAGACTGATGTGCTTGAAAATTTCTGCTGCATGATTGGTAAAAGTACCATTCTTATTATTTATGAAAATAAGGTCATCACTTTCAAAATCGTTGGCCACATAAATATCAGGATAATGATCTTCATTAAAATCGACGATGAGGGTACTATGACTGTAACCATCCAGTTGAATACCTGCTTCTTCCGCAACATCGGTAAAAACCGGGTGTCCTAATTTATCATTCCAGTCATTTCTGAATAGTCTGTCCCGGTTTAAGGCCTCTTTTCCGATACGTTTTTCAATAAATTCGTGAGGATATTTTTCCTCAACCCAATTAACGCCGATAAAAACATCGAGATCACCGTCCAGGTCGTAGTCAAAAAATTGCGCGTGGGAAGCATGAGAAGTATCTGCTAAACCATATTCAGCCGCCATTTCAGTAAAAGTGGGCGTACCGTCTGACTTATTACCATTATTAATGTACAAGAAATTTTTTCGGTAATCAGCCTTTCCATTTAACGTATTACACACATAGATGTCTTGTTTACCATCTAAATTAATATCGAGGATAGTTACGCCAGATGACCAAAATTGGTTTGAAGGTTTTTGGGTACCTGAAATTTTAGAGGTTTCGGTAAATTTAAAATTTCCTTTATTAATATATAGAGAATTATCAGATTGGCTTGCAGTAAAAAACAAATCATTCAATTGGTCGCCATTCAAATCGGCGATAGCAACACCACCACCATTATAAACGAACTCACTCACTAAAGCATTTAGGGTATCATTAACCGTTATTTTATTTTCAAAAGAGACACCTGAATCTGTGGCATCTATTTTTGTAAACAGGAACTCTTTTTTATCACAAGAAAGGATAAGGGAGAGACAAAACAGGCTAATTAAAATACGCATAAACTTTTATTTTGAGTGAATGTAAAATTAAAAAGGGCGCCTCAATTTTACGCATTGAGGCACCCTTTTTTATAAAACAAAAGGAGTTAATTAATAACCAGGATTTTGTTTTAGAACGGTACCTTGTAAATCTATTTCACGTTGAGGAATTGGATAATACTCATCGTTTCCAGCGGTAAATTTAGCACCACCAAATTTAGTTACTAAAATTTTAGCTTCATTTCTAAGGTAAGCATTTAGCACTGGTTCAGCGATACCCCAACGAACTAGGTCGAAGAATCTGTGACCTTCACCAGAAAGTTCAAGTTTTCTTTCCATTCTAACTACTTCATTTGCTGAAGCTTTAGAAGCAAAGGCTGATTCAGGATAAAGGGCAATCACATAATTAGCTGCAGGTGTTCCGTCAGCTTTTTTAACCCAGTGAGCTTTATTAGCGGCACGGGCACGAACCAGGTTTGTTAATTCTCTGGCTTTAGTCAAAGAACCAGCTTCAATTTCAGCTTCTGCTGCCATTAAAAGAACATCAGCAAAACGAATGATCGTGTAATTCATAGTTGCATAACCACGTGTCCATGAGCTACCGTCAGTCAATTTATTTTCCTGAGACTTATAGTAAACATATTTCTTTGGAGAATAAGGACCAGCATAAGGTTGAGCGCGAATCCATGCTTTACCAGGGTGAGCAATCCAATCAAGATATGGAATGCCACGACGACCAATGGAATGGTCTAAACGTGGATCCACTGGACCTGCATCAGGTGTAAATGGATCACTAGATTCAACACCATAGTCATGCTTTAAGGCATTGGCGTCACTATTGTACGTTCCATCTAAAAGAGGAAGACCGTCTTTTGTGCGGAAAGTATTAGCCATATCAAAAGAAGGTTGGAAGAATCCACAGCAGTTACCGGGACCATCTAATCCTGTATTATAAGGATAGTTAAGGTCATCATAGTAGTTTGCATTCGCTACGTTACCTGTATTCATAGAAGATTCTACGTCCATAACTGCTTCAGCATGATTATCAAACTCAGCGTTAAAGATTTGAGTATAATCCTCAAGTAATTGATATTTTCTACCGTTAGTTGTTTTACCATTAGTAATGGTATTATCAAACCAGGTTTTTGCTTCGGCATACTTCTTTTGGTAAAGTTTAGCTTTACCCATATAAGCAGCGGCAGCCCACTTGTTTACACGACCAGCCTGACCTTGAGTTTCAGGTAGGTTGGTAAAAGCAAACTGGAAATCAGCTTCGATTTTGTCCCAAACCGCTGGCGAATTTGCAACTTTCGGAATTTCAGAAGCAGGTGTTTTTTCGTCAAAGTATGGGATACTGTTGAAGTGTTTTTTAAGGTCAAAATAGAAATGACCTCTCAATAATCTGGCTTCCCCTGCAATTCTTGCAGCATCAGCTGGGCTGACATCTTTAGCTTGGGAAAGAAGACGAAGTACGGTGTTACAACGGCTAACTCCTTCGTAACGGCCTCTCCATAAAGAGGAAAGATCACCTTGGGTTGGATCCGTTTCATAACGTTGCATTGGGTTAATGGAAGAATAGTCACCCGGGTCAGTTCCCTTATTTGCCTCACCACCACAGATACTACCTGTTACCCAGTGGTTTGGACCTTCAAGACGATTTCCAAAAACACCATTTAGTGCAGCATAAGCACCAATTAATACGCCCTCGACACCGGCTTTTGTAGCTAGCTGAGCGTCTGCGAGGGAGCCTGTTGGGGCTACCTCTAAAAAGGAATCTTTACAGGATACAACCAGGACCATAACCATAGCCATGACCATTGACATCCTTTTAAAAATATTATTCATTTTCTTGTTTTTTATATTAAAGAAACAAATTAAAGTTATGAAAGATTAGAAGCCAATGGAGAAATTCAACATGTATGATGGTGTAACTGGGTAGTTACCAACATCTATACCGAAGTTTGTATCAGCTCCACCACCTACCATTGGGTCTAAACCAGTATATTTTGTAAGTGTCCAAATATTATTTGCAGAAACACCAACGCTAAGTTTTGATAATTTCAATCTCTTTAAAAGAGAAGAGTCAAAATCGTAATACATAGCTAATCTTTGAATACGTAGGAAAGAACCATCTTCTACGTACCATGAATTGGCTGCACCATTCGTACTAATGTTAGAGGCGCTTTCCCAAATTGGAGCTTTTGCGTCATTTCCTAAAGCAGTTGTCCAGGAATCTAAAGCACGAACGCCTTTAGCCGATCCTTCAAAAGAACCAAAGAAATCAGTAAACCATTTTGATTGGTTGAAAATTTTGTTACCAATAGAAGTATAAAGGTAAATTTCAGCATGTAAATTTTTGTATCCTACATTGAAGTTAGCACCTCCTGTGAATTTAGGGATTGGACTACCGATGAATGTACGGTCAGCAGGAGTAATCGATCCGTCTCCATTAACATCTTCGTATTTGAAACGACCTACACCTGCACCAGGTTGTTTGGAAGCATCAACCTCCGCTTTGGTATTGAAATATCCAATCATTTTATATCCGAAAAACTCGGAAAGTCCATAACCAGGTTGATTTCTTATCGGGGCAATACCTCTATAAGATCCACCGTCGAAGAAAGGAATACCATCAGCTAACTTAGTGATTTCATTATGTAGGAAAGCATTATTCAACGTCAGTTCGTAGGTTAATTTTGATCCTAAATTACCTCTGTTGATAATTTGGAAGTCAATACCTCTGTTTAACATACTTCCTACGTTAACGGCAGGAGATGCAGCATAATTTCCTGCAACACCAGGAAGTGGAACAGTAAATAGAAGGTCTCTGGTAGTTTTTTTCCACCAGTCAAAAATAACTTCCAACTTATTGTCGAACATAGAGATATCAAATCCAATGTTAATGGTTTCACTTGTTTCCCATTTGGCATCAGGATTACCAATTCTACTGGAAGCAAATCCTTCATCAACACCACTACTTTGTCCGCTAATTGGATAAAAAGTTGAACCACGGTCAGAACGGTATAAGAAAAACTGGTTACTTGGGTCAACGTTATTAGAGTTACCCATTTCTCCCCATCCACCACGAACTTTCAAGTCTCTGATCCAGGTAACATCTTTCAGGAAGTCTTCTGAGGTTACACGCCAAGCTGCTGAAAAGGCTGGAAATATACCATAACGTGAGTTAGCACCAAAACGAGATGCACCATCACGACGAAGTACCCCTGTCAGGTAATACTTTTCTTTGAAATTATAGTCTAATTTTCCAAAAATAGAATAGAAATTAACGCCGTTGTACAAACCACTGTTAACCTGTGGACTTTGTACTGTTGATAGGTTAACAAAATTCAAATCTGTAGAAAATGGGTTAATACCACTACCGTTAAAGAAACGACCTTTTCCTGTATTCAACGCTTCTACACCCGCTAAGGCAGTGAAACCGTGAGCGCCTAATTGAGCTTTATAAGAGGCTGTATTTGATAACACCCAGCTCATTCCATAACCACCTCCTTCACTGAAGGTATTGGATGCTTCTGGTTCAGAATCTCCTAAATAGATGTAGTTATAATTCTTGTAAAAATTGTTATTGTAGTTTCCACCCAGGGAAGACTTAATTGTTAAACCTTTAACTGGTTTAATTAACAAATAAACATTACCAAAGGCACTTGTATTGAAACCACCGTCATCACCACTGTTAAGATTTAATCTTCTCAAAGGATTTCTTGGATTATTAAAACCAGCCGCTTTTGTACTGGCATAACTTCCAAATTCATCAAATACTGGAAGAATGGTAGGCATTCTATAAGCAGACAATACTTCTGATTCGTCGTCAGCCACACCGATACCACCAGCATCACCCTGTTGACCTAAAACAGCTCTGTAGGTAACCTGAAGATTTTCACCCACACTTAACCAAGGCAATAAATCCCATTCAGAGTTAGCACGGAATGAATAACGTTTGAATTCGTTTTCATATAAGATACCTGATTGATTCTGAGCGCCTAATCCAATGTAGTAGCGTCCATTCTCCGTTCCCCCACTAAATCCTAAACTATGACGCTGCAAAGGAGCAACTCTAGTAATGGCGTCATACCAGTTAGTTCCTTCCAGATTTGGTTTAATTAAAAACACATTAATTGGATTGGCTTTGTATGCCGCTTCGATTGCAGCTAAATCTACATTTCCAACGACACCATTGGCACCATTTGCATGCAAATAAGTTGGCATACGAGGTGTCGCCTGGTTTCCGTATTGTGGGTGGGTGTAGCTAACAGCTGTTCCATTGGCAGCTGCGTTATTGCGGTATGCGACGTGCGTCCAATCGGCCATTTGCTGAGGATCAAGCATTTTCGGAGAACCATTAACGTTTGGATCAGTAAATCCTGTCAAGCCGTTGTAAGTTACTTCCATTTTTCTAGCCTTTCTTGTACCTGATTTTGTGGTATAAACGACCACACCATTGGCTGCTCTTGCACCATAGATAGAGGCAGAAGCGGCATCTTTAAGAACGGTTACCGTCTCAATATCATCAGGATTGATGAAATCGGTATTTTCAGTAGGCACCCCATCAACGATGTATAAAGGAGCGTTTCCACCAAAAGCACCAAAACCACGAACACGAATTTGACTTGTTGTTCCTGGTTGGCCATTGGTAAGTACAGTTACACCCGCTACACGTCCCTGTAATTGTTGTTCCACGTTACCCGAAGGTATGGCAGCCATTTGTTTCGCGGGTACCGTTGACACCGCACCTGTAGTTTGACGCTTGCTTTCAACGGCATAACCTGTTACGATGATTTCATCGATGGTAACCCCTTGACTTAGCGAAATGCTAAGTTTCGTTTCAGCGCCCAGTGTTAACGTTTTTGCAGTGTAGCCTGTGTAGGATATTTCCAACACGTCTCCTGCCTTCGCATTAATGGAAAAGGATCCATCCAAATCGGTTACGGTTCCTGTAGATGTTCCAGCAATAACTACCGATGCACCAATAAGCGGTTCTCCATTGTCAGCGTCAACCACCGTTCCAGTGATTTGACCAAACATGGCAGAAGAAATAAACAAGAGACAAAAAAGCATTGCCTGCTTTTTCATGGTTCTCGTCACTTTTTCGAAAAATTGTACCATAAGTTGACTATTGTTAATGAAAAAATTGAGTGAATTATTTTTATTTAAAGTAATACTTTACTTTATTCATTTTAGTACTTGTTCGGATGTTAGGTTACAAAATAAAAATAAATATAAATAGTTTTATCACCAATAAAAACTTTTGAATGAATAATTTAGCAAAATGTATGGTAATTATAGACGAAGGTCTGTTCATCTCTATTTTTAGCTATTTTTTCGGAAAGAATGTCCCGTTAAACTACTAAGTCCTCCAACGATTCCACCCATTAATGAACTAACAAAAATCATTACCATCCAATTCGTATCAGAGGCGGGTAACATGAAAACCTGCCCTACTTTGTTGGCTAATAAATGTTCATTTGGTAAACTTAAACTTAGTATTTTAACTAGCCACAAAATGAATACCCCAGCAAAGCCACTCCAAAAAGCCTGTTTTTTTGATGATGAGAAGAAAAAACTGGCTATTAGACAGACAGGTGCAATGATCCACCAGGGTAAAAAGCTTTGTGCAATAAAACAACTAACTATGATGATTAATATTAACATGTGATTATTTTTTTGAAATGAGAGAAATGGTTTGTTTGATTCTTTTTGCGTCTGGCTTTCCCTTTTCATAAAAATAGAGGGAATTTAATTTACCACCAGCCCAATTTTCAACCATATTATCGTAATAAAAACTACCCGGATTGCCTGATTCACCACCAGGAAAAAGTCCATAAGCTTCAACTTTATCACCCAATGAAACGATCATTTTCCAGGATGGTCCTGTTGTTTGAGAAATAGCATTTACTGCTGTTTTTGACCCTCCAGTATATAAGGTCTTTGTTCCAAATCCTGAAATTTTTGCTAAATGGGCAACATTCGTTCCTTTTACATTGCCCCATTCCCACGTTGAACTTATTTCTCCATGAGTCTTAAACAGACTATCAATCGTTTCTTTAAAAGTAGTGGTAACTATGTCTCCCATAGTTTCAATGGTAGGTGTTTTGATATTATCATACCATTTCGCTGTATCATCTGTTAAAAGAAGTTGTACCGTTCTATCCCTGGAAGGAATAACCGTTGGGTTTTTTGCATCTGAAAATTCATCTTCCCAAATACCACTAGCTAACCTTTTATGCCACCATTCAAAAATTGAAGGGGATATTTCCTTTGCGTCATACCTGTATGCCCAGTCTTTAATGATTGCCAGTGCCTTTTTCTCCCGGGCATCCAGGGCAGAAACATTTACATTTTTAATTAATACATCCTTTACATTTTCTGCGTGAATGCTATAATTATCATTTTGTAACTGTCTAAAGTCATCAACAGTTGCCTTATTCATATTGGCAAGTTGTCTGTTTATCCTTGCTCCTCTTTCATATCCTGTGTATTCCCAATGCAAATAGTAAGGATAAGTTGTATCTGCTGAAAATTGATTGGCAGAGGAAACAAAGCCTCTTTGTGGATTTTTCACGGTTGGATTTTGTTCTGCAGGAACTCTTCCTTGCCATTCATGAGCAGGATTACTTCCATCCAGTAGAAATTTACCTTGACCTTTCCATTTCAATGGAAAATAACCATTGGGCGTAATAGCTATATCGTTTTCCTTACTGGCAAAGATAAAATTCTGGGCCGGAGCTACATAGTGTAATAAGGCAGCTTTGTAATCTGAATGATTCTTAGCTCTGTTTAATTCGTAAAATGTTTTAATATCATTCGACGGCTGATGCGCAATCCATTTTAAAGCATAGCCAACGGGAATGTTATTTGATTTTGGTAAGGCGGTAGGTTTATCGCCTTCTAAATATACGATGGGACCGTGGTGAGTGTAAAGAACAGTTTCTGTAATAGTTGCCTGACCTCTGACTTTGATGACCTCAACTACTTTCTTTACCTTCTTCCACTCTTTTCCTACTAAATATTCATTTTTAGATTCATCCTTAAAAGTAATTTTATACCAGTCAAGGACGTCAGAACCAACATTGGTTACACCCCAGGCAACATCTTTGTTAAATCCTATAATCACTCCCGGTGAACCTGGAATAGTAACCCCATACACATTTATGCCGGGTGCTGTCAACTGATTTTGATACCAAATGGCGGGTAAAGTCATTTCAAGGTGAGGATCGTTTGCTAATAATGGATAGCCAGTAGATGTTTTACTGCCCGATATAGCCCAATTATTACTTCCTAAGCCTTCTTCCTTTGGATTCAGTTTAATACCTGTCGTGGTAAGGGATACGTCTTCAGGTACTTTGGGCACAGGTACAGGATCAAAATCCCATGTAGTTCCCGTCGGGATAATGGGATCTTCCCTAAACGGATAATTTGGAAATAAATCTTTTATAACCTCAGGTCCAAATTTTGATAAAGCATTGGACAGATAAAAATCATTGGAAGCCGCTGCCAAGGTAGCTGACATTAATTTTAACAGATAGGCTGAATTAATGGGTTTCCAATTTTCAGGTTTGTAATCTAACAGCTTAAATTCTATCGGATAATCTTTTGGTTTAAGCGTACTGATATAGGCATTGATTCCCGCAGTATAAGCGTCAAGAACCATGTGCATTTGTCTATCTTTTTTGACAAATGCTTCCATGTTTCTGGCACCAAAGCCCATACCCATTCGTCGGTTATATTTGTCTAAATCGATAGCCTTTTCACCAATAACTTCAGAAAGTCTTCCCGCAGCAAATCTGGTTTGAAAATCTAATTGCCATAACCTATCTCTGGCAACAATAAATCCTTGGGCAAAATATAAATCTTCTTCATTTTCAGCTTCAATATGGGGAATCCTGTTTTCATCAAAATAGATATTAACTTTTCCAGTCAATCCTTTTATATTTAGGGTACTTTCTGTTTCCATTTGCCTGGGTTCAGCTTGTTGCCAAAATCCATTAAATGGGTCCAGAAATTTTGCTAAAGGGGGTAAAGGACCTATTTTTGTGTTTAAAAGAAACAGAATAGCTAGGGTTAGGAATAAATAGAAAAAAGAAGATAAGTTGAATTTCATGTTTACGTTTTTAATAACATACGAAATTAAAGTTTTTAGGACATTTTAGTAATATAATTTTACTTTTTTATCCGTATTCCATTAAATTATTTGTTTCTTTAATTTAAATATGCTAAAGTTACTAACTTATATATTTGACATGTTATTGAATATCATTCAACAAATAGGAGAAAATTTTGCAGCCATTTCAACGCTTGAGTGGATAAGTACGGTAGCTCAAATACTTAGTGTCTGGTATGCCCTAAAAAATAATGTACTGGTTTTCCCGACGGGTATTATTGGCGTTTCATTGGCAGCCTACATTTATTTCTTTAAAATATCACCTCCCTTATATGCGGAAGGTTTATTACATATATACTATTTTGGGATGAGTATATTCGGATGGTACACATGGTTGCAAAAAAAGTCAGATCAAACACTGGTTTTTCCTATCACCTGGAGTTCTGCCAAAGAACGGTTCTTTGGATTAATACTGGCTTTTGCTTCCTGGATTATTCTTTTTAGCTGGCTAAAATTTAATACGGATAGTAATACGCCCATGGCTGATGCCTTAGTTACCTCTTTTTCTATTCTTGGCATGTGGTGGATGGCAAAACGAAAAATTGAAAACTGGCTGGCTTACCTTGTGTCAAATGCCATAGCTATTCCACTAAATTATTATAAAGATTTATCTCTGTTTTCTCTAATGTATATTATTTTCTTCATTATGGCGTGGAGAGGCTTCATTCTTTGGAAAAAAGAGGTGTCAGTTTCTTAAGAATTTCTCTGTCGATTTATGTTTCTTTTTCAAATTCTATAGAAAGATACCCACCGTAAGCATTGGCTGGAGCTACTATTTGTGGAAGTCCGTTCTTCATTATGTCTATGGATTCCTGATGAATATGACCTGAAATGATGCCTATAATATTATTTGATGACTTAACCATAGAATAAAAGGATAAAGTGTGAATGGAATGACCGCTTTCTGACCATTTTTCACGTCGCTCCAATGCAAAATTTTTATCGTTTTTACCATTCCATTCAGGATGAGCACAGCCAAATCCTAAACCCCGGCCTTGAATGTAAAATGGAATGTGCACACACAAAATGATGGGTTCATTTTGGGCTATTTGCTCTTTCAAAAAGGTAAGTTGTTCTTCTTTAATTTCATACGTAGAGTTATCAATAGTTATTATCCTTATGCCATTTATTTTTCTAACAGCATACAGTGGATTCTCACCTTGATATAAGGGAGTGAGTCTTTTTTTAATCCATGTTTCTCTTAAATAATCAGAACTTCCCGGCATTCCCTCATAGTGCCAGTCATGATTGCCTGCGGTAAAAAGATAGGGTATGCCTACTTTTTGTAATTCATCCATGACAAAAGTTATGGCAGCTTCAGATGGAAAACTAAAGATATCTCCGGCTAATATTAATAAGGAAACATTTTCTTTTTTGGCTATTTGTAGCGTCTCTACGAATGCTTTTTCTGGATGGGTTTCTTCTCCTGTCAGAAAATGCTTTGTCTTATTGTAAGCTTTGGCCATTCTGCCGCTGTACATTGTAAATTCATTTCCTCTTTCATCATCTTTAAATAAATGGGTGTCAGCTATAAAAAGACAGGAGAATGATTCGGTTACCTCTTTTTGATAGAATCGAAGTTTATGTCCATCTTTTGAAAAAGTGCCTCTTTCTGTTTTTTTATTTTTCCAAAGGATTGGGTTGTTGCTAAATGGCAGAAATAACCATAAACTGTTTGATAGTAAACTTCTTCTTTTCATAAGAAATATTTTGTTTGACCGTTCAAAGTACAAAATTTTATCGTTTTTTTGTAAGAAAATGAAAGTAGAAGGTACGCATGAAATACATTTTCCAATAGACAGGACCTGGAATTTTTTAGTAGATCCTCAACTTATTGGAAAGCTTATTACGAATATAAGTTCAATTGAAAAATTGAGGGAAGATATATATTTAGTGTCGGGAAACCTAAATATTAGTGGTTTTTCAGGTATGCTTTCGGGTACGTTACATATTCATAAGAAAAATGAGCCTAAAAGTTTTACCGTAGATATTTCACAAGAGGGAAAATGGGGGGTATTGTCTGCCAGCATTGATTTTATGCTAACAGAATCTTCACCAAATAATACCCTGGCAAATTATAACGTTCAATTAAAATTACCTCTTTTAGTCAAATCAATGATCGGTAATAAAATTAAAGAACTGGTTCATCAAAATGCCTCAGCTTTTTTTCAACTTTTGAATAATCAAAAACCAGACTAAAATTTTAATAGTTCTTCATAAATTGCGTAAACAGGTAATCCCATGACATTGGCGTATTCTCCCTCTATTTTTCTTATTTTACAAAATCCTATCCATTCCTGAATACCATAAGACCCCGCTTTATCCATAGGATTAAATTGGTCGATATAATAATTGATTTCATGATCGCTCAATGTTCCAAATGTTACTTTGGTTTGATTAGAAAATACGACCTTTTTATCCATATTTCGCAAGCAAACCCCTGTATAAACGATATGGGTTTTGTCACTAAGCAGCTGTAACATTTCATAAGCCTCTTCTTTGCTTCCAGGTTTATTTAATATTTGGTTATTTATAACAACCACACTATCAGCGGTAAGTAATATTTCATTTTCATTCATTATCTCCAAATTAGCCGCGGTTGCTTTTTTATCGGCCAGATATGCAGCGACCTCTTCAACCGGCATATCACTGGAAAAATCTTCGTTAACATCCATCTGATGAATTCTGAAATTGAATCCAGCTTCTCTTAATAATTGAGCCCTTCTTGGCGATTTTGAAGCTAACACAATGACTTTACTAAATGGTGGAAAAGGGGGATTAGTATTACCCATAAGGATTAATAGTTAGGTAGGTTATTAAAATTAAACCGTTAATCATGATTAACTTTATCCATAATCCAACGTTTCTGAAGGCTTTATCATCTTTAGCCTGAATTAATTTTATAATGCTAACAGACAATGGAAGTTGGATAAGTAGACTCTGTATGGCGAATAAATAGGGAATATTTGAAAAAATAGCCTGACTAAAAGTAAAGGTTATGACCATTGAAATGACCAATGCGATGAAGAGGGCAACAAACGTTGTATTTTTTTTACCAAAATAAACCGCAGCGGTATTAATATTTGCCAATTTATCTCCCGCTTCGTCCTGAAGATCTTTAACTATCTCTCTATACAAATTTGTTAAAAAGGCAAATATGACGTAGGAAAGTAACAATCTATGTACTGATACAAATGAAGAGAGGTCTTTTATTTTAAGTTCATTTAAAATGGAAGCCTCAGAAAGGAAAAATATACCTGGTACGGCGGCGCAAAACAGGGAGACTATTATATTTCCAACGTAGGGTGTGCCTTTGAACCAACGGCTATAACCATAAAGCAAAAAAACGGCGACTGGATAGATAAACCAATAAAATAAATCATTTCTTTGGACAGCCAAATATAGGGAGATAAGCGCGCCAGTGATTATTATGGAAAAGTATATTTTCCAGGCGTTAGATTCACTTAAATGAACTTGAATTATCCTTTTATCTGGTTTATTAACCCTATCGGTTTCAATATCATATATATCATTGATAATATAACCTGAGGCTGTAATAAGTATCGTTGCCACAGCGAATAATACAAATTCAAAAGAATTGAACGTACCCGACAGGGAGAAATTTCTGAAGGTTTTGTGTAAAAGTTGGTAATAAATCAGTCCTTGAGTTACTGCAACAATAATTAAATTCGGCAGGCGTATTAGTCGGAATAACACGTTAATAGCATGTTTGAATTAAATTAAGACACATTTACATTCCATTTTCCTTGAATTTGCAAGGTTTTTTGAATGACATCTCTGATACAGCCACGGCCCCCGGGAATGGGAGATATGTAAGTTGCCAAAGGAAATATTTCGGGTATCGCGTCAGATGGGCAACAAGGTAAGCCCACTTTATTTAATACGGGGATATCAGGAAAATCATCACCCATGTATAAAATATTATTGTAATCTAAGGCATATTTTTGGGCGAATTCATGTAAAGAGGGAACTTTATGATGTTTCCCAACAGCTACAAATTCTATACCTAGTTCGTTGAGCCTTTTAGTTATCCCCAAGCTGGTGCCACCGGTGATGATACCAATAGGAAATCCCTCTCGAAGAGCTACTTTAAGGGCAAAGCTATCTCTTAAGTGTATGGTTCTTAAGAGCTCACCGGCCTCCGTGATCTGAACCTCATTATTAGTAAAGACGCCATCCACATCGAACAAAAAAGCCTTGACCTGACTAAAATAAGCTAAACTAGACATAAAATAATAAGTTTATTTACTGGTTATCACGCCATTCATAGACCCATTTTGCTTGAATCTGTTCTAAATGTCCTTCTGTCGATTCTTCTCTTGTTCCAACAAAAAGAGGAATCTCCAGAATCCAATCTAAAAGCTCAGTAAAGCGGATTCTATATATTTTGCTTTCCCCAAATTCGTCACCAAATTTTTCATATAATTTGATGGCAATATCTTCGTGGTCTGACCATTTAATGGGTAAATTCTCGAATTCTTGAAATGGCATGGTTAGCTCTTTTAAAATTTAATTAATTAATGTTCGTGACCAATAATTCGATGCTGATCTGGTATTTCTACCTTAATGATAGCATCATCGGATAGCACGATACACTGGCAAGCGAGGCGACTGTTTAATTTTGGTTTTATAGCTCTGTCTATAAAATCTTCCTCTTTATCAGATATCTCCTCCAGGTATTTATCGCCTTGATGAATGTAGATATGACAGGTACTGCAAGCGCAAACGCCGCCACAGTTATGGTTTAGATGAATAATATTATCTTCTGCAATGTCTAAAATACTTTGGTCAACACTAACATTTTCAATCTGAATTGGCTGATGAATCGTTTTGTCTTCAAAGGTAAATACAATAGTAGCCATGATGATTTTTGTTCGGGTAATAAATACCTTTAACAACGAAATATTTTTTTTAGTTTTATGTTTCCTCTGTTTTTTAGAAATAGTAAAGAACAGAAGCAACAATGGCGGTCATAAAACAAGCGATGGTTCCAGCTATCATGGCTTTCAAGCCTAACTCTGTTAACTCTTGTCTTTTATTGGGAGCGAGGGCGCTAATGCCTCCAATTTGAATGCCAATGGATGCAAAATTTGAGAATCCACATAAGGCATAAGTAACTATGATGAGTGATTTAGGATCGAGTACAATACCTTTTTCTCTTAGTAAACCGAGATCAGAATAGGCAACAAATTCATTTATTACTGTTTTTTGACCAAGTAGTTGGCCAACTATAACAATATCTTGCGTAGGAGTGCCAAGTAACCAGGCGACGGGAGCAAAAATGAGCCCGAGAATGTAGGTGAAAGTTAATCCTTCAAAACGACCAGAGGTTGTTTCTTTAATATACTCGTTAACCCCTAACCATTTACCAGGGAATTGCATAATAAAATCATTTAGCATATAGACCAAAGCCGTAAAAACCAGCAGCATTGCACCTACATTAATAGCTAATTTTAATCCGTCGGTAGTACCTCTTGAAATGGCATCTAAAAGATTATTTCCGTTGTCTTCAATAACTTCAAGATTCGCTTCTGCACTTTTTTCTACCGTTTCGGGTACAATTAGCTTAGCAGCAACGATGGCAGCTGGTGCAGAAATGATAGATGCCGTTAATAAATGTTTTGCAAAGAAGAGTTGTTGCACCGGGTCATCACCTCCTAAAAAGCCTACATAAGCCGCAAATACACCTCCCGCAATGGTGGCCATTCCTCCTGTCATCAAACACATTAGTTCTGATCTGGTAAAACTACTTATGTAAGGTTTTACCACCAATGGGGCTTCCGTTTGTCCAACAAATATGTTAGCTGCCGCCGCTAAACTTTCAGGGCCTGTAACACCAAGGGTTTTTTTCATAATGATAGCTAATACATATATTATCTTTTGTAAAATGCCAAAATAATATAATATGGATGAAACCGCTGAAAAAAATACGATGGTTGGTAAAACCTGAAAGGCAAAAATATATCCAAAAGATTTGGTATCTGAGACTAAATTACCAAAAAGAAATGTTGCTCCTTCTTCTGAAAATTTTAAAATTACCTGGAAAAAACCTGCCGCATAGTCAAATCCTTTATTTATAAAAGGGACCTTCAAAACTAATACGGCTAAAACAAATTGCAATAAAATGCCTAAGAATATGGTTCTCCAAGCGATTGATTTCTTGTGTGAACTCATTAAATATCCAATACCTATAAGTACTGCCATACCTAGTGTAGCACGTGAAATAGTAAGAAGTAAATCCATTAATTCCTTTTTTATTGCATAAAACTAAGCAAAGAGTGGCGGATTAACTATTTTTGGGAAAACAAATCGCGTGCAACCATATATTATTGGAATTACAGGAGGTAGTGGATCTGGAAAAACCAGTTTTATTCTCCATTTAAAGAAGAATTTTATGCCTGATCAGGTTTGTTTTATTTCTCAGGATGATTACTACAAACCGAGAGAATTTCAAGACCTGGATAAGCAAGGTATTTTAAATTTTGATTTGCCTCAGTCCATTTATAAGGATGAATTATACGCGGATATTTGTACATTGAAGGCGGGAAAAGCCATTGTTAGAGAAGAATATACCTTTAATAATAAAGAGCTTACGCCTAAATTACTTCAGTTTAATCCCGCACCCATTATTATTGTCGAAGGTCTTTTTATACTTTATTTTGAGGAGATTAGAAAGATTCTCGACCTTTCTTTATTTGTTCAGGCAAAAGATAATCTAAAAGTTATCCGACGTATCCGGAGGGATCAAACGGAAAGAAATTATCCTATAGATGATGTGTTATATCGTTATGAAAACCATGTAATGCCTGCCTACGAAAAGTATATTAAACCTTTCGCAGATGATGTTGATATTATCATTAATAATAACAAGCATTTCGATCAGGCATTACAAGTGGTGAAGGGGTTTATTACCAGTTACTTGCCCAAGTAATTTTCATTCATTAGCAACACCTAACTCTTTTAGTTTTTTTGCCAGTTTTTTGGGATTGGAAACATAAGATTCCAAATTATAAAGCCTGACTTTTTTAAAAGCAATGGGGTGACTCTCACTTTGTAAGGAAATATATCCACCTTTGATTAATTCCCCGTCTCTCTTTTCAGCGGGGTTATGACGATTTACAGTACCACCACCAAATTGTGGTTTTTGATAGGAAAGTACCATTTCATCATTGGCAAAATGCTGAATGATAGAATCTCCCAACACTAAAAACTTAGCATTTACCCATTGGTCCCCATGAAAGGTTTTCGAGGTGGAGTTAATACAGTGTTGGGTTACCAATTTATCTTTCATAACTACATTGGTACCAGGAGTACATAAATTACAGGTGGTACGATTGTTTTTTCCATCGCCGCCTAAAAATTGAGCCTCAATAGAAATGGGGAAATCTTGATCTTTGGTCATGGTTAGTGGAGATTGGCCATGAAGCATTACGCCACTGTTTCTCCATGCCCAACCTTCTCCTTTGGGTGCCTGTTCACCAAAAAACTTATAATCAATGTCAATCAAATAATAGTTAAAAGGTTTTTCAAAGAAAATATGTCCGTACTGAAAATCAAAAGCAGTATAGTTTTCATAGGAAACTTGCAGTTCTCCGTCTCGAACCCTAAAGGTTTCGCCATAATTTTCCCCTGTTTCATGTTTGGCAATTTTGACAATCCATCCATCGAGGTTCTTTCCGTTGAACAAATCAATCCATCCATCATTTTTTTTAAAATTATGGGACATACCCATAATCAGGCAAACTCCCAGAACCAAAAAACCTACATTCCATAAAGTTTTATACATTTTCATCCGCTTTTTTATTTCTAAGATACCCTTTTTTTGTTATTTTTTTACGTTTGACACATAAATCCATTTTCCGTCTGTATTGGCAGAAATAGAATGGTTATACATATCTGATACGTTGGCAGCAGGAAAATAATAACGGCCCTGAAAAGTGGCATTTAGTTTTACGGTAAACTTTTTGATCTCTCTTTCCTGTAAACTAAAAAAGTAAGAGGTTCTATCTGTTTTGATATCTAAATAATCATAATTTATTCCTGATTGATTATTAAAATCGGTAATTCTTTCATTAATGATTTCCCAACCTGATGGAAACACTTGAGTTAAACCGAGGTCTTGATAATGGTAGGGATTTTCTCCCGAATGTTTTACCGTAATTTCAGCAGTAAAATCCTCACCCTGAGGTATTTGTGCTGGATCTAATTTTTTACCATTTAAAGACTTGAAATTTATACTGAGTAAAATTCCTTTTTTTGAGGCTACCACTTTTCCCAGTTCCTCCTGACCAGATTGTACCCATTGAAAGAATAAGGTAGATTTGCCCGTGTTTTTAATTTGCACTTTTTGCTTGCCTGAAAAATCTTGAAATTGGGTGAAACTTGTGGCTTCATTGTGTTGGACATCCACCCATTTTCCATTTGTTTCTTTTGAATTAAATCTAAATTTGGTTGGTTCCTCCGCTTTTTGGTTACCCAGATATTTACTGAGCGCTAATAATGCATAAGCAGTAGAATGGGTTGAATACCAGTTATTGGATGACAGGTATTTTCCTAATTGCAAGGCCAGGTTAGCTGAAACCGTCTTATTTCCCGAAAGTAGATAAGCTTCTAATAATTGCGCTTTATCTCTTACATCAGAGCCATAAGAATTATAATAGCCAATGTTGGTTTGCTGTTTTTGTTTACTGTTTAAAATTTTTATGGCTATATCTTTATTGCCTGCCAGAGCATAAGCGCCAGCCAGCCTATTGGCAGCGGATAGATAAAGTGACTTTGTTTCTCTCATTTGATTCATTGCACCTTTCTCAGCTTTCCCTGCCAAGGCTAAGGTATAAAGTCTGTATGCCTGATTCATTTGCGACGTTTCAGCCGACGCCCAGGCCTCATTTATATTTAACCCTTTTACGAGCTTCACCTGAAATTTTTCCCATTTCTTAAGCATATTTGCGGGAACGATAAAACCGGCTGTTTTGGCCTCTAATAAAAACTGCCCTGTATAACTGGTAACCCATTCATCAAATTGATAATTTCCTGGCCAGTAGGAAAAACCACCTGAGGATAATTGAAATTTATTCATTTGCTGTATGGCAGATTGAATATGTTTTTGTCTTAGTTTAACCTGATAAGGTGTCAGCTTAACCCATTGGTCGAGGTATAATTGAGAAAATGCAGCGGAAACAGTTTGTTCTAAACATCCGTAGGGGTA
>Ga0247841_10006205_pt1 | contig 18674 bp, 19 predicted proteins | sample LaCruzMarch2015__2_FD_192410 | JGI IMG/M metagenome (GOLD analysis project Ga0247841, IMG submission 192410) | Freshwater microbial communities from meromictic Lake La Cruz, Castile-La Mancha, Spain - LaCruzMarch2015_18m | ecosystem: Environmental > Aquatic > Freshwater > Lake | place: Spain... | reverse complement strand
TTTAAATTTAAATGTTTCAATTCCTAAAAAAGAAATAAATAATAGTAATAAGAATAATGATTATAAATTATTATTAAAACAAAAAATAAAATTAGAAGAATTAATTAATTTAAATAAAAATAAATTATCAACCTTAGAATCAGAATTTAATTTATTATTTAAAAAACAACAAAATACAATCGTTAAAAATAAACCTTTAAATCAAATAAAATTAAAGACATCAACAACAGTTAATAAAGAAATTAAATTAATTAATATTGATGATATATTAAAACAAATTGAAAAAGATGAAAAAGAAATTGATAATTATAATATTATATCTGATAAAATCCATAATTTACATCTCTTATTAGATACCTATAAAAATGAATTATTATTATTAAATACCGATGAAGAATATAAATATGACCCAAAATGCAAATATTGTTGTAAAAGACCTTGGGTTTGTAGAATAAATGAATTAGAATTAAATATTTCTAAAATAAATGATGATTTATTACATTATTATAGTTTAATTACCATTGAAGATATTAATAGTTTTATTGAAAAGAATGAAACCAATAAAAAAATTAAATATAATTATGATTTATTAAAAGAATGGTTCGATTATTATAAATCTAAGGAACAATATGATAAATTAAATAAAGAATTAAATAAAATTATTACTGATAAAAATGATTTATATAAATTAAATGAAAAAAATATTGATGAAATCAATGATATAATTATTAATATTGATATTTTCAATAATTATTCATATATCTTATATGATAAATTAAATACAGTAGAACAATTTGAAATTTATAAATCTTGGGATTATATATATAATCAGTTGATTTTAAATATTATTGATTTAAAGAAAACTATTTCAAAAACCGAAGATGATATTAATTATTATAAAATTATTAAACCACGTATCCTTAATTATTATCAATTATCTGATTTATATAATCAATGGTTCGAATATGATACTACTTTGAAAATTTTACAATCTTATCAACTCCTACAAATTACAGAAATTATTGATAATTATGAATATTATAATTATTATTCTTATCTATTATTTGATAAATTAAATACAATACAACATTTCGAAATTTATAAATCTTGGGAATTTAACTATAATGAAATCATTACTAATATTAATATTTCTAAATTAAATATTAAAAATACCGAAGAGGATATTAACTATTTTAAAAATATTAAACCTCGAATCGATAAATACTTCGAATTATATGATTTATTTAATAAATGGTTAGTTTTCGATCATAATACTAAAATTAATAATACTTATCATCTATTCAAATTAAAAGATATCTTAGATACAACTGATAAATTTATTGAATTTAATACCAATAATAATAATAAACCATTTATTAAAGAAAAATTAGATTTATATGAATTAATTAAAATTAAAGAACGAGATATTAAAATTATTAATGATAAAATTATTAAATTAACTACTATTAATTCATATAATAACGATAATAAAGCCAATTATAATAAATTATTTGATATTATCCTCGATTTAGATATTACTATCGATATGTTAGAAACTGTTATCATTAACTTTCAAGCCTTTAAAATCGAATTATATGAAAAATATATCTTAAATAGATTAACTGATAAAACTAATAAAATTATTAAATCTTTATGTCATAAAGATACTAAACCTTTTAAATTAGATTATAAATTAACTTCTAGTAAAGATAGTGTTAATATTAATTGGTTAATTAATAATGAAACCATATCATTACATTCTAATGAAGATGCTAAACATATTATTGGCATTAAACACGCCTCTGGTTTTCAACATTTCGTTATATCTATGGCTTTAAGAATGAGTTTATTTATGAATAATTATGAAGTCCAATGTAATCAATTGTTTATTGATGAAGGTTTCGTTAATTTCGATAAATATAATCTTTCAATTGTTCCTTCTTTCCTTAAATCCTTATTATCTTACTTTAAATCTGTTATTATAGTTTCACATATCGATTTAATACAAGATAATGTTGATGAAATCATTGAAATTGATTATAATAAATTAACTTCTGTCTCTAATATGCATTATGGTTTAACCAAAAATCCCATCATTAAAAGAAATCGTAAATAAAAAAATGATTATTTTTATTATTTATATTTATATTATATAAATGTCTACTACTAGTGCTGAAAGAAGCAGAAAATATAGAGAAAAAATGAAATCATTAAATATTGATGATTTTAAACAAAAAGAAAAAATCAGAAGTAAATTAAATTATCAAAATTTAAAAAATAAAAATATTCTATTATTTGATTCTGATAATGATGTTAAACCTTATGTTTATCCTGATTCTGATAATGAAGATGTTAAAGAAGTAGTTATTAATGAAGTAGTTAAAGAAGATGTTAAAGAAGATGTTAAAGAAGTAGTTAAAAAAGATATTAAAGAAGATGTTAAATTTATTACTGATCTAAATATTTTAGAAATTGATGATTCAGGTTTTATTATCTATAAACCTATCCCTAAACGTCTCAATCCTGTTAATACTTCGTATTTACAACCTCAGACTATTAAATTATATTTCAATTGTTTCAAAAAAGCTTATTTTAACTATTTTCAGTCTCATATGGAACAATTATTTCAAGATGAATTATTAAATCTTTTACATAATAATCCTTATAATATCCTTTATATTCAAGAAAAACTCGATTTCTTAAATAATGACCTTTATTTATTCATTAAATCCTTAAACAAAAATGATATCCAATTTATTTATTCTATTATTTCCAGAATTGATGGCTTCGATTCCATTATCTGTAAATTATATCCTTATATTCTTCTTAATCAAATCCATTATCAAAATTCACGTGATAACAAAATTATGGACGTTCAAGAAAATCTTAAATATAATCGTTTATCTTTCATTAAGTCCGATGTCTTACGTCTTTTACATCTAAAAAATTTAGATAATAGAGAAAAACTATTATTCTCCTTATTTATGTTATTTCCTGTTAGACGACCTATTGATTATATTCGTATGTTCTTAATCGACTCCGAACCTGTCTTTGATGATTCTATTCTTATTAATGAACGTAAAAATTATTATTTTAACGCTAAATTCTATTTCTATCGAACTAAAAATAAAGAAATTCAAATCTTTGACGTTCCTAATGAATTAGATGCCATTATTAAAAATTATATCAATCTTAGAATTAATGGTCCTTTATTATTAGATAATTTTAATAAAGAATATGATAATTCAACCATTCGTATTCATATTATGAAGGTCTTTAAAAAGATTTATGATATTTCATTTACAGGTCTAGAACTCAGACACTTCTATTCGACCTATATTAATCAATTAGTTAAAGAAAACAAATTATCCATCTTAGAACAAATCGATATCAGCAAAAAAATGAATCATAGTTATGAAGAAAATAAAAAATACAGTTATATTATTCCTTCCTAATTATTTTTTATTATTTAATGCTAAGGTTTTTTAATAATTTAACATTTTTTATTTTCTACAAAACATTTTTTTCAAATTCATATCATTTTTTCTTACCATAATTTTTTAATTAAAAATATTTGTTATCTAAAATGGTAAGTTAAATACAAATAATGAATTTGTTTGACACAGTGCGTTATATATTTTCGTCAAACTTTTCTATTTTGTTCAAAAGATGTAATTTAATGATTTACCAATAAAAACTTTATTTTAATTGGATAAAAAAGGATTTAAAGACTTTGGATTTTAAAGTATTAAATGTAATTATAAGTTAAAAAAGAATTATATATAAACAAAAATAAATGACATCAGTAAAAAAGGAACGAAATGTAAAATACCTAGTATATAATGTAATGAATGATAAAATTAAAATATAAGAGATATTCATCGAAAAAAGAAAAAATTATTCAGAGGAAATCAAAATCAACGATAAAATCGTTATAAGACATAAAAATACCAAATTCTTAACGGAATAAAATAAAAAGTAAATTATAACATCATGTAGGATTAAATTAAGATTTATTAATAATACTAATCTATTGTTTTTTTATCAAAATTAAATATAATTTGATGTAAATGACAAAAAATTTTGCCAATAATATACAACTGATTCCAGCGTCTAACTCAGGAGAAACTCGACCGAGTCAGGCAACTGACGGAGGGGGGGGACATCTAATATACAGGGGGAGGCTGGTCGAAAGCGACCGGCAACAAATCAGCAGTTCCGAAAGGAAAGTAGCCGTAATATTGCCGACGATACAATATGTCGACCAGCTCGTCAGTGTTCCCATAGGTTGGATCGATCAAAATTACCATACCATCCAAAACGATGTAAGGCATCTGAGTTCCGAACACATAAGGGTCAGACACGGGATAGATAGTTCCGTCAGCGCCAATGAAGTAGACGATTGTCCGTGCATCATAAACCGGAATCCACAAACCATCCTGATTATCGTTAGGAAGAGTTAAGGTGTAGAAATCTGGGTTAAAAGTCGTGGGACTGCCAACATACTGCAGGTGATACCTAGGGCGCTCGACAGCTGGAACAACTGGAGCATCAACCATAGCAACACCGATGCTGGAATCAGTGGGTGGGGGTGGGAGAGTGGGGGAAGATACAGGAACATCAAGCGAGAGCACACCAGACTCCACACCATCGTGCGGATGCTCGACGGTAGGAATAGGTAGCTCAAAATCGCTAAGGTGAACAGTATCCGGCGGAGATGCGAGCACATCAAACGAATTACCACCGAGCACAGGCACAGTAGTTTCATCTGGAAGCTCACCAATCGGGACGTCAGGCTCGGCGCTCTCATCACGCGATGGAGTCAATAGCGCACCAAGATAGGAGCCATCAACAACCAAACGAGGAAGAGGATTACCAACAGCTGGGAATTCTTCGCTATTATCGACATCAAAGACAGGATCGACCATATACTCGAAACTCATAAGAGTCTCAAGAGTGTCAGCATCAATCTGATGAATGATATCCGGAATGTAAAACGAATGCACAGTGAAAAACTTGCGGAATTCTGCCGATTTTTTGGAACACGAACGGCGAACATCTTTACAGAGCTGATTACAGACTGTAAGAAATTGGTTTGCCATATGACCTAAATGAACGGACATTTCTTCCGGAGATATTTCTCCATCTTCTATCTTTTGGATATTATTCGACAGACGAGCAGATGCGGTGTTTCCTCTCTGAATGAATGGTTTCTTACTTTTCGCTTCCTTCTTCTGAGCATTGATAGCACTTTTGACATGCTCCAAATTCTGAATAGCTTTGCGAATGTAATAGTCACTCAAAGATAAACGATAAACGCGCAAGCCATCAAACTGTATGCCATTCTCAGGGTCATGATCCAACAAGAACTCGAGAAAACCGTGATTAAACAGGCACTTACCGGTAAAGCAATGCGTACTTCTCTTACAGTTATGATTCGAGAGAGTTCCGGGCTTTTCGGGCAATCCTTGTTTCTTGTAGGCTTCGAAAAAATCCTTTCTCACTTCGGGGCGATAGTTATGATTATCCGCCTTACAAAGAGGATCAATGCAACAGTCAGCGTTTCCGCAAACTGTTCCTTTCACATCTTCAGCAGGGCTTGATACTTGTTTCTGTTCTTCTCCACGCTCTCCTGTTTCTTTGGCTTTTAACCGGAATTGTGATGCCAGTTGAATTATCCAAAGAAATAGAGCTTGGGTGCCATATTTTAATTCCGAGGCAGGAACTGCTTTAGCCGAAGCCTTAGCGGGAGTCGAAGCACTTGAAAATGCAAGATTACCACGACGTTTGCTTGACTTTCCGGAACCACCACAAGCAGGTGGACCACCCTTAGATGAAACAGGGGCAGTAGGTGTCTCAGCCGGAGCTTCGACGGGCACTTGGGAACCATCAGCCGGAACTGATGGGAGTGCAGAAGTGGGACCACCCATAGATGAAACACGGGCGGTAGACGCTGTGAAGACATAGTCTTCGTAGTTGGGATAGGGATAAGACCCGTCCGTAGGTGCACTTGCTTGCGACGACATAGAATGAAAACTTGTAGCGAAAGCAATTTGGGGGGGGACCGATCAGCACCTGTGCGTCTCGGTGTATAAGTAAAATAAAAACTAAAATCATTTTTTATTTATTTGCGCTATTTTTAATACAAAAGTATATTAAAATTTATAAAATAGGAATGGAAAACGAAGAATTGTATGCTGATTTATTTGCATATAGATTTGTATTATTGGATATTTATGAAAATAATGAGAGAGAGATAATAAAGAAATTGAAAATGAAATTATATGAATGGGGACATCAAAGATATAATATAAACGAAATATTATATAATTTTTACAATTTTTATTCAATAGAGATAACACGAGAGGAAATAGAGAATACAAATATAATAATATTTGCACCAGAAACAAATAATAGAAATATGAATATATTAAATTTATTATTGAATATGTTAAATAGAAATGAACCAATAGAAGAGGAGGAGGAATTAACAATATTAACAGAGGAGGAATTTAATAATTTGGAAAGTGAAAAATTTAAAGAAACGGAAGATATAGATTGTGCGATATGTATAGATAAGATAGAAAAGGATATGGAAATAATAAAATTAAATTGTAATCATAAATTTCATAAAAATTGTATAAGGTCATATTTATTAAATTATAATAATAAATGCCCGATGTGTAGGAGTGATATAAACGAATAAATGTATTACAAATACATATTATTAAATATATTAATGATATATCTAAATTATAATACATCATATTTAATAACAAGAGCAAAGATGTGTAGAATATGTTATAGTAAATTAAAAAAATTTAATATAACAAAGAATAAATTATTTAATGTATATGATGATTATAAATATATAAACAGTAAAAAAACGAAATCAGTTTGTTATATATTTTATAATAATAGTAATATTGATGTATGTTTCAAAGGAACCTCAACATTAACAGATGTCTATTATAATTTAGATATATATCCAAGGAAATATTTGAATAATAAAATAAGAATTCATAACGGATATTTGAAAAAATATTTATCATTAAAGGATGAAATAATTACAAATATTAATGAATTAATAAAGGAAAAGGATATAAAGGAAATAACATTTAATGGATATTCGGCAGGAGGAGCTATAGCAAATATAGCATCATTAGATTTAAGTTATATTTATGATAATGATAATATAAAGATAAGTTGTATAACATTTGGCGCACCTAGAGTAGGAAATGAGTATTTTATGAAGGAATATAACTTAAGGATAAATGAATCGATAAGGATAGTGAATAAGAATGATATAATACCATTGGTTCCACCACCAATAATATATAGACATAATCACGAAGCGGTAGTAATGGAAAATAAGAAAATGAATTATTCAATATTTAATATATATAGATATATAAAATACACACATTCGATAATTACATATATAAAAAATTTATATTAGAAAAAAATAGAGGCAAATGTCAATAATAGAATTATCAAATTATGACGAAAGATTTAAAAATTATAGAAAAATGATATTATATTTATTGAATGTAAGTTTAAAGAATAATTGTTTAAGAATAGGAGATAATAATAATTATCTATTAGGGAATAATATAAATTTGTATGAAAAGATAGGTTCAGAGAGTAAATATGGAAATATATATAAATGTAAAAATACAAATCCAATATTTGAGGGAATACCTAAATTTACAATAAAAGTTCAATTATTTAATAAAGTAATAAGAAATGAAATAAGAATAGCATTAAAGATATCAAATTATGGAATTAAATATAAGATACCAAATTTACCAATAATTTATAAAATAATAAAATGTAATGATTTATCGTTTGCAAATAATTTTTTAAAAATAAAGGAGAAATCTAAATCTAAATCCAAAATAAGAAGTTATGTAATGATATTAAATGAATTGGCAAAAGGAGATTTATATTATTTTTTAAAGAATACTATGATGTCTGATGAATTATGGCGTAATACATACGAACAAATCTTCATATCATTATTAATATTACATAGTAAAGGCATATTACATAATGATGCACATGGAGGTAATTTTCTGTATCATAAGATAAAGAAAGGAGGTTGTTTTCATTATAATATAAATGAAGTAGATTATTATATTAAGAATTTGGGATATATATGGACATCGTGGGATTACGGATTAATAAAGAAGTTGGAAACATATGGAAGTTATGTATATGATTATATGGATATATTATTAGTAATGCGTAAGAATGATATTACGAAGATGACACCAAGATATAAGAATCATAAATATTATAAAAAATATCAATGGGGTTATTTAAATAAGAATGTGAATGTATCGAATGATATACAAAAATTACAGATAAAATTGTATGAGAAGTTGGGAGAAAGTAATAAAAATAATCATATATATCAAATAAAAAGGTTAAAATTAACGGAGGATTTATTTTTAAAGTATTTTTTGAAAAAGGGATTATTATTTATGGATAAACCAGATGGTAAAATAATATCATCAGTGAAAATAAGAATACCTGTATATAAAGAAGGAAGAGATTTAAGATTACCAAAAAACAAAGAAAATTATTTATAACTTTGCCATTAATGCAAAATCGAAAACATCATTCCACGACTTAATATTATATCTATAATTATTATAAATGAAATAACGATCGATGGCAAAATTAGAATAATCAATATTTTGAAAATTAGGATTAGTTTCAAAAAGAATTTTAATATTTTCACTATTAAGTTCCATAGTAATCATTTGTTCCAAATCTTCATTTTTCATAAATCTAGTAGTAAATTTACCATATTCATAAACAATATTCCAAGCAATTCCTTTTTGAATAATAATGAAATAAGAGTTAGAAATATGATTATGGTATAATGATAAACCTGCCATTAGTTATATAACTAAAGATATCAAAAATTAAAATTCATTTTTTTTATAATATTCTTAAAAATTAATAAGAATTATATAAGGATAAATTTATTTATAATTAAATAAAAATGACAACTGAAAATTATAATTTGGAGGAGAGACAGATTATAAACTACTTAAGAAAGAATGCCAGTAATAAAGAGAATCAGAATAATATAAGAAATAAACTATTAAGTTTATTTTATAAGACTATTAATGATATTCCTATTACAATTAAAATAGATATCGATAAATCACGAGAACTTCTAAAAGATTATCCATTATATTTTCAGTTAAAAACAAGAGAAGAAATTATAGACCTATTTAATTCTGCTGTGTGTCCTAAGAAGCCTATTAATTACAATCATAATAGAATGGATTATGATATAAAGGATGATAGTTATTTGGAGATATCGAATAGAACCTTTAGACCATTTTATGTAAATAATTGGAAGGAACAGACAAAAATAATGAATGGAGTTGGAGTGGAGAATCAGGATTCATTTTATATGGAATATTTGAGATATTATTTAAAATACAAAAGATTTCCAGATTTTAATGAATATTTAAATTATATTTATTATAAATTCAAAAGACCGGTTCATAAGGATATTAGAATAGTATTTGATAATATTGAGAAATCCTATGAATCAATCAAAGAATATATAAAAAAGAATGATTTAACATATAAAGAAGTGAAATTAATTTTAATTAAATCTACAGGAATTAATAATAGAAAAGAGATGCAGGCGCTAAATATTAATTCTCATCATAAATCTTTATATTAGTATAATCTAATAATTTATTATACATAGCAGAAATAAACTTAAGAATATCATTTTTATTACAAGTATAAATATGATTAAATAGAATCATCATAAATTCTATTCTATTTTTATCATCTTGATCTGAACTTTTAAATAAAGTTTTTAAATGTTTAATAAAAGTTAAAATAATATTTGATTTATTTTTTTCTTCTAATTCAAGTTTTTTAAAGTCATCTTGAATTTCTTTAGCTTTAGCTTTATCAGGAGTTACATCAACACCTAAAATTTGTTTCTTTAAATCATTAAATTTTGCAGATTCATTACTGATAAATAAGTTATAGAATAATACACTAATATTCATATAAAATGTATTTAATAAAGTTTTTAAATATTCCTTTTGTTCTTTATCTGTTTCTTTATCTGTTTCAATTACATCTAATAAATAATTTCTATAATTTCTTATAAGTGATTCTTCAGTAGGACTATCAGAAATTTGATGACTATATTTATAAACACTTAATAATACATCAAATCCTAATGGATAATAATTATCTTTATTAAACTTTAAAATTTCTGTAAATATATTACTACTAATAAAATAGCTTTGATATAAATTTTGTGGTCGTTTTTCTTGTTGTGGTTCATTATCATTAAAAAAATTTTCATATTTTCTAGTTTCATCTATATCATATAATTTAGAATAATTTTTACTATCTTTTTTAAAGAAAAATATACGCAATAATTCTAAACTATTGAATTTTTTAATTTGTTCTATTATTTTATTTAATAAAATTTTTTTAATATCATCATTTAAATGTTTTGATAAATCATAATCATTCACTTTTTTTTGAATATAAGTAAATTTTTCTTGATTTAAATCAAAAAATAATTTATAAATACGATATGCAAATTCTAATAAAAATAAAAGGTTTCTATCTCCTTCTTTTATATCTTCTTCTTTTAAATTTATAATATCACATATTTCATTAATTAATAATTTATAAATTTCAATAACATTTATTGTATCAAATTTAAATTTATCAGTTGTTAATTTAATAATTCTGTCAGCTATTTTAAATTCAATTAAATTATCAAAAGTATTATTACTAGAATATATATTTAAATATTTAATACATAATAATAAATTATTTATATAAGAATCAAATAAATCATTAACATCAGAATTAATATTATATTGAATAGCAACTTTATAATAATAATAAGCTAATAATAAATATAATTCATTTAATATTACATTACTATTAACAACAGTCTTAAAGGTATCTTCATCAATTATTTTTTTAATTATTTGAATGGCAATATGAAATTCATTTAATGCATTATAATAACTATAAATTAATATATAATTTTCAATTTTTTCAGTAAGAGATAAATCTCCACCAAAAATTAAATTACTTGTATTTTGTGGAATATCGTGTATTTTTTTATATAATTTATCAATTTCAGAATATAATAATCCTTTTATTTTAGGATCTGTATTAGTGTTTGCTTCAAATAACATATTAGCTGAAAATTTTGTTATTTCTTCTTTTTCCATTTTCTCTTTCTCTTGTTTATCTTTTTTCTCATTTAACTTTTTAATAAATACTTGTGTAAATAAATTATTAAATAATATAAATAAATTATTTAAAACTTCTTGATTTAAATTATATTGATTAGAAGTATATTTATTTATATCATCTTGTGTAAGCTTAAATGAAAAATCCTTACATTTTGTTATAAAATCCTCAAAATTAGTAACATTATCAATAATAAAATTATATATAATTATAATTAAGGATTCAATATCATATTGATTATATATATAAAAAATTTTCTCTATTTGATTCTCTGATTTGTATGAAATAGCTTTATATAAATCTGTTTGTAATGAAAAAAATAAGTATAATTTAGTATTATTAATATAATATTCATTCATTAAATTTATAAATTTAATACTATTTAAAAATATTGTATACATATTAATTTCCGTAGAATCACTTTGATTATTATAAAACTGGATATCTTTAAAAATATAAAAATTAAAAAATGTATTATAATAATATAAAGTAATATCTATTTCTTTTTGATTTGTATACGTTGCTGGTTGTTGTTGAAAAAAATGCGTGTTTGTAAAATAGGGATACATTAAATGATATTGTTGTAAATCTGATTGTTGCGCACAAGAATCATTAACTGATAATTTCTTAGTTTTAGCGGATATAATAACAATAAGTTTTTCTATTTTTTTAAATAAATCTTTATTACTTATTGTTTTATCAATTAAAATTTTAAATAATAAAGATAAAAAATATTTAAAAATAAAATATAAATATGTCATTTTAAAATCATAGACTATCACTTTATTTGTAGTTGAATCACTAATTGTAATATCACTTATATTTATATTATCATTATAATTCATATTTTTAAAACTGTCATTATCATAAATATTTTTTAATAATAGAAATAATGCATCAAAAATTAATTTTTTATCTTCATCAAGTAATGCACCACCTTTAATATTCTTAGATTTCTTAGATTTTAATGAAATCATATATATCTATTTAATAATAATAGATAATTTAAAAATAAAAAAAACAACTTAGTCAAGTTTGAGACATTCAAATACATTTTCAATAGGAATGTCATATTCATAAGTTTTAGTAATTTTTTCATTTTTTTCAGTTTTAGTCATTTCAAGTTTGGCGGAATTAAAACCATTAACAATTTTCATTCGGTCATTAAAATTCAAACGATGACGAAAACTACATTTACTATTATAACAAATTTGACCGTTAATACAATTTTTTCTGCGATTTTCAGGATTATCTTCTTTTTTATTGGGATTAACCAATTTATCATAAAGATTTTTAATAATCTTTCTATCTTTCAAAGAAATATTATGATAATATTGACAATCATAATCGATACAGAAAGAACTATTATTACAAATGGTGGAATTCATAGTATAATTAATAAAAATAAGGGATAAATAAAATCATTTTTTTATTAGATTAGAAAAGAAAAAGATAAATTAAAATATGACAATAACATTTATATTAGATTTAGATGGAACAATAATAGGAGATTGTGTATATCAATGTGAGATATATAAAATATATATGATATTAGGGAAATTAGGAATAAAAATAAAAATAAATGATATATTGGAGGAATGTTATAAAAATAAATCGAAATTATTACGACCATATTTTTCGTATTTCATATCAAAAATGAAAGAATATATACCAACATCACAATATTATATATATACAGCATCGGATAAGAAATGGGCTAATAAGGAAATAGAAATAATAGAAAAGAATTTAAATTTTAAGTTTAATAGACCAATATTTACTCGAAATGACTGTATTCATATTCAAAGAGATAATAAGATAGAATATAGGAAATCGATAGAGAATATAAAAAAGAAGATAAAAACAATAAATCCGGAAATAATAATAATAGATGATAATGATGTATATATAGATAATAATGAAATGTTATTAAAATGTAGATGTTATAATTATAAATATTTCTGTAATTATTGGGATTATATACCAATAAATAAAATAAAAAATAGAATAGTATTAGAATATTTAAGGATATTAATTAAAAATAAACGTTTAAATCCATTATTTGAAATGAAAACGAATAAAAATAAATTGGAATATTATAAATGGTTATATGAGAAATGTGATGATATAAACCGTTCAAATAAGAGATATAAGAAGGATACTTTTTGGTTAGATTTAACAAAAATAATAATAAATAATAATATATCAATAATGAATGAGAATAGTATAAGATTTATTAAAAAGCATTTGGAGGAGAGCGAGAGCAATAACCCGTATTATTAAAAATGAAATATAACCAATAGAAAGGTCCAATAGCCATAGCAACAATTAAACCAAGAAATTTATCAGTAATGGTTCCATTAAAAGCGAAGCAAATAAGAGAAGTTAAGAAGGCGAGAGCACCAGTAAAAAACCATATTAACCAAAGGATACCTAATAAAATACCGATAGTAAAACTAGAATTATTAATAATTTCTTCTTTAGATTCTTGGAAACCTTCTAAAATTAAGTTCATTAATTATCTAAATAATTAAGATAAAATAATATTTTCATAATAATAAATACACATTAAAAAAGCATCGCTTAAATCATCTTTTTTTTTATGACTATTATAAATTTCTAGAAAGTGAGAATTATAATATTTATTTTCTAATAAGAATTTACAGAAATAAACAGCTTCAACTTTATTTTGTTTATAACTGGAATTTTGCATTTCTCCATCATATTTATTAATGATATTAAGTTTATGTTTGGGAGATAAATAAATAGTTTCTATATTATAACCAGAAAATCGACTAATTAATTTAAAATAGGTATTAATAGTAGTTTGTATAGTTTTCATTAGAGAAGTCATTTGACATTCAATTAAAACCACCAATTTTTCATTATTATCAATAGTTAATTCATGATTAATAATAATATCTAGGAAATCAATAGTATTATCAATAACTTTTTGAATATTCGAATTCTTACTAAGATTCAAATCAACCTTATTTAAATTCAAAAAATCAATTTTATAATTTTCGTTATCTTTATATGAATTTATATAACAATAAGCCATATTTTTAATACCGATGTCGAAGGCTAAAATTTGGACCATTAGTTCTATTAACAATTAATATAAGTTGTTTTTACATCAGTTAAAATGGGATTATCGACTAAAGCTATTCTATAATGTATATGTTTATCGAGGATACCAGCAACAGGAACTTTATATTTATTGGGGCAATGAATATGAAGAATAGCTTTTTTATTATTAATGATGGCAATACCACTGTTAGTATAATTACCATAAGCATCTTTGGGAGTTTCAAATATATCATTTTTATTATCGGAAGCGGTAGCACTCCAATAGATTACTTTGGAACCATTAGGATAATCAAAATCGAGTTCAATAGAATAATTGGATTTGGGAGGATACATTTCATTAGGAATTAAAGCAATAGGATAAACAGTATTACCTAAGAAAGGAAGGAAAACCTCTTTAAAATTAAACATAAAAAATAAAATAAAGAGGATGATAATAGAAATTGATTTAAAGAACCAATTGGAATATTCGGAAGTAGCAATATAAATGGCATTAATAATAGAAATAATAAAAATAGCAATCATAAAATAGAAATGTATATTTATTTTTAACATTATTCTAATAATAATTTAAGATTTTTAATGATATCTGGCAAAGTTTTAAATTCAATAGTATTTTTAGTATTGATGGATTTATAATATTTATCAATAGATGTATATAAATCATTAATGAGAACTTTAGTTTCATTGGTATAATTATCAAATATCAAATTATTATTAATAATAATATCATTTAAATGATTAGAATTTAAATTAGAATTCATATGAATATTTTTGATAATATCAATATCAATATTTTTATATTTCATAAAATTATAATAGATGGTATTTAGATAATAATTATATTTTTCAGTTTCTTCAATTTCAGTTTTTAAACGTTCATTATCGATATGTGGTATTTCATTTTCAATCATAATTTCAATTAATTTTTTTTTGGAAATTTTATGAATATTACCTTCAATTTCTTTACCTTGTTTAAGAAAATAGATATTAATATCATTAATCAATTGTTTTTTCGATAATTTGTAGAACATTATAAATATATAATAATAGTTATAATAAAAAAATCATTTTTTTATTTATATTTATTTCCTTTAATATTTAATACATTATAATATTGATTTATAGCAAAATGGTTAATAATCTGATATTCTTTTTTTAATAGTTCTTTATTAGAACTACAAGGATAATTCAAATATAATTCAATATAACAACAGTTCCAATTATTATCATAATTATTAATAATATATTTAGAAATACTAGTATTATTATTTTTATGATTTGAAAATCTGGATTTAAGAGTTTTAATAGTGCTACCAATATAAATATGATTATCTAATTTATCATAGAATTTAATAATATAAATTTTAGCATTTTTAAAGCACGACATTATAAATAATAAAAAAGTAAAAATAAAAACTCATTTTTTTTCAATAATTTTAATATTACTATTATATAAGATTTAGATTATTTAATTTTTTTGGAATAATAATAGGAATAATCTAATTTCTTTTGAATAAAAAAAGATATTATTAATCTACAAGTTCAATATCAATGAAATTATAGATTAAATCATCAATTTCTTGATAAACATACATACAATGAATTTTTAAATTACCACAATTCATATATATATGATTTTGATTTTCAAGTTTAACATTTGAAAATACACTTTGACGTTTAAGAATATCAACTACAGAAGGTAGATAAGTGGTGATATCATCATCCATATTAAACGTTTGTTTATCCTTCTTCGTATCAACAGTGATCAAGTCGTAAATCATAGAGACTATAACCATTGATATAAAATAAGGACACATTGAATGTGAATTAAAAAAAATAATAATAATTAAATCATTTTTTATGAATAATTATAATAATAAATACAAAAACTCTTCAGATAACCTCTAAAATAAATCGATTGATTTGTTATATAAATTTACAATCCAAATATTTCAAAACATCAAAATAATAATAACACAAAAATTTAAAGGTGTCATAAATGATGTTAAAACGAGTTTTTGAAATTTGCTTGATTTCAGAAATCAATGGCAATTTTCTTTTTAAGTTTTTAAAGATTTGATGAAGCAATTATGAGAAATAGAAATACGGAGTAAAATAGTATTCTTAAGAATAGAAACAAGAGAAATCATAGAGATAATTTAAAAGAAAATCATTTTATATATATATTAATAGTAAATGGATGAAAGAGAAAAAAATAATTTAATAATACAGAATTATTTTAAGACAAATAAAAAAATTGAGAATTGTCCTTATAATGAAAAGAATAAAATTAAAATAAATGATGATATATATTTAACTAAGAAAATATATGAAGATGATAATTGTGAGACATATATAGGAATAATTAAAATAAATAATAAAAATTATAAAATATCTTGTCAATTTGGATATTGTAGTTATTCCAATTATATAACAAATCAATTATTATTGAAACTTCAAGGAAAAAATATTCATTTTCCAGTTTATTATGGATATAATACATGTTATTATATGAATAAAGATATTAGAGAAATTAAAGATATATCAAATTTACCATTAATATTGCAAAAATTAATAATAAGAAATAAATCAATTGAAATATCAGATGATATGTATTTTGAGGTTGTATTACATTCAAAACTACCATTAATATTTACAAATTTTAGAAATGGTAATATAAATGACTTTATAAGTAAATCAAAAATTACAGAAAAACAAATATTTAATTTTATAGCTCAAATTTATTTAACAATGTTTTTTATAACAAAAGAAATAGAAAGAATTGATATTGAAGATATTGGAACAACATTTGTATTTGAGAAAATAAAGAAAAAAACAAATTTCTTTTATAATTTAAATAATAATAAATATTATTTACCAATGTCAGATTATTTATTTAGTATATATAAAATAGAGACAAATAAAAATGCAAATTTAAATAAAAATTTAAAAACAATAACAGATTATTTATTGTCTCTAAGGATATTAACACCTAAAATTAAACTTTTTTTAAGTAATATAAATAATAATAGAATTATAACATTTGATTTAATTTTAAAATTATTGGTAGAAAATAAAATATTATTAGTTGATAAATAAGACAAAAAACTTATTGTCTATGAGTGGTTCAACACTAAATTAAACGTTGCTGATAATCTTGATGTTGATGAGATTAACAATATAATAGTATTTAATCTCATTATAATCCTTCATATCGTCAAAGACATAATCGCATCGAATAGTTTTGTCTTGATAGCTAACTATGTATTTGATGTCATTTTTCTTAACAAATGAAAGACCGTGTAATTGATTCTTCAATTCAGCAAAAATAGCTGGAAGGTCCGATGAAATATCATCATTAGAAGGTATTTCTTCTTGAATATAATGATTGCCAACATCTCGCCAATAAGCAGGATTAAGAAGAAGTCTAATAGCATTAGCAATAATAATCGCAATACTTTCAACAGAAACCATTTGACTCTTAGTTAATAAGAAATAAAAATAAATATATCATATTTTATAATAATTAATAATAATTAATACAAAAAAATTAATCACGAATAGTAATGGAAATCCATTTGTGTAATTGATTAGAATTACTATTTACAACTTCGAGATATAAACATTTGAAAATGTGTTTATCACATTCAAATAAAATCATATCATTACTATAATAAGTAATATTATAAGATTTTGCCAATTCCTTATTAATATCAATGAATGTAAATTTATCAGAATCGGATAAAATAATATCTTTAGAAATGTTATTAATATCTCTTTCTGATTTATCTAAATCTTTAATAATAGAATTCACAGCTTGTTTAATAAGAATAACTATTTTTTTAATAGTCATTGATAAATAAAAATAAAATAAATATAAAATCATTTTTTTTTATTATTTATAATTAATTTAATTCAATATTATTAAAAGAGATATCTAAGTGTTTTATTTGGTTTATCTCTTAAAATTATGATATAAAACCATTGAGAATTTTAATATTCTTATATCAACAATTATAACTTAATTATTAGTAAATGAAATAATATTCTATTTATAATAATAATTATATATAGTCAATTTTTATAATTGTAAATGACAAAAATAAATTCTTGCCAATTTTTCTTGCATTTCAAGAGGAACGTCTAGTCTGACTTGCAGGATGGGAAATGTTGAGTTAGGAGTTTCGATTCCGTCATTTAAAACTTGATAATTCTTGATACTACTAATTATCACAAATTATTCATTTTAATGTATTTTATTATTTTTAATACTAACATAATAAAATATATCAAAATGTAAATAATTAAGTTTT
>Ga0247841_10006204_pt1 | contig 18677 bp, 11 predicted proteins | sample LaCruzMarch2015__2_FD_192410 | JGI IMG/M metagenome (GOLD analysis project Ga0247841, IMG submission 192410) | Freshwater microbial communities from meromictic Lake La Cruz, Castile-La Mancha, Spain - LaCruzMarch2015_18m | ecosystem: Environmental > Aquatic > Freshwater > Lake | place: Spain... | reverse complement strand
AACCAGGCACTTTAGTCGTCACTAGTCCCGACAGCGCGGTTTTTGCGCAAGGCGGAGAAACTCAAAATATTATTTGGACTATTCCGGCGGAAAGCGATTTAGATTATTTTGATATAAGTTATTCTTTGAATAATGGTGGTACATGGACACAGGTTGCGACGACAACTCCGACGAGCCGAATTTACCCTTGGTCAATTCCGGCAGCGACTAATTCCACCAGTAGTTTAGTTAAAGTTGTGGCCTATGATATTTATGATAACTTTTCAACGGGGACTTCGTCGGTATTTACGATTGATTCAGTTGATCCAGTGATTGTTATGGGGAGTATTGGCTCAACTACCATCGCTACTACTTCGGGCACGACTGTCACGGATAATATTGATAGTGCAAGTGATTTAACTTATGTTTGGACTTCTGAAAACCCACCAAGTGGAGGTACTTTAGTTTTTACTCCATCAAGCTCGATTATGGATCCAATAATGGCTGGAACGGTAACCGGTTATTATACAGCAAGATTAACTGTAACGGATAGAGCGGGGCATAGTTCTACAAACTCTTTGATGTTTAGATGGCAGGCTGCACCGGGCACGCCAGTTGTGACAAACCCAACCGATATTACTTTTGTTCAGGGTGGGGCAACCCAGAGAGTTGATTGGTTTCTATCCGATACACTTGATTTAGATCATTTTAATATGAGCTATTCCATCAATAATGGTAATAATTGGAATTTAGTTACCACGGCTATCGCGTCTACTAGTCGTACTTATGATTGGTCAATCCCGGGGGGCCTTAATTCAACGAGTAGTTTGGTAAAAATTGAAGCCTTTGATATTTATGGGAGTAGCTCTTCAAGTACTTCAGCTATTTTTACAATTGATTCAACTTCTCCAGTCGTAACTATTGGGAGTATTGGTACAACTACAGTCGCGACGACTTCGGGAACAGTTGTGACTGATAATATTGATGGTGCTGGCAACCTAACATATTCTTGGACATCAGTTAGCACGCCCCTAGGTGGTACTCTAAATTTTTCGGCGACAAATGTTATGGACCCAACTATGTCGGGAACAGTTTCTGGTTCTTATATCGTACGCTTAGATGTTAACGATAGATCTGGTAATAGTTCTGTTAATAATCTTTTAACTTTTTATTGGGAGGGCGCTCCTACTATCCCGATAATAAACAATCCGAATACTTCTACTTTTGTGAAAGGTGGCGTTACTCAGGCTATTGATTGGACAATCCCAGTGGAAAGTGATTTAGATTATTTTGATATTAGTTATTCTCTAAATAATGGTGGCTCCTGGACATTAGCTACTTCGAGCGTCGCCTCGACGACCCGCACTTATAATTGGTCAACTCCAGCCGCCGCTAATTCATCAAGCAGTTTAATAAAAATTGATGCCTATGATATTTACGATAATTTCTCGACTGGCACTTCATCACTATTCACGATTGATTCAACGGCTCCAGTAATAGTAATTGGGAGCATTGGTTCAACTACCGTAGCTACTACTTCAGGCACGACAGTTACGGATAACATTGATAGTCCAAGTGACCTTATTTATTCTTGGGTGAACACAGTCTTTCCTCCAGGAGGCACTTTAGTCTTTACACCATCAAGCTCGATTATGGACCCAGCCATGGCGGGAACTGTTACCGGCAATTACACAGTACAATTAACCGTGACTGATAGAGCGGGTAATGCCTCTTCTAGCGCCTTTAATTTTGATTGGCAGGCTGAACCAGGCATACCTATCATAACTAGCCCGACATCCGCCGATTATATTAAAGGCGGCGCAAGCAAAAATATTAATTGGTATATCGACTCGATTGATTTAGATTATTTCGATTTAAGTTATTCTTTAAACAATGGTGGTTCGTGGAATTTTATTGCTTCAAGCTCAGCTGCGAGTCGCACTTATGCTTGGACAGTGCCAGCGGCAAACTCAACAAGTAGTATTATTAAAGTTGAGGCCTATGATGTATATGGAGTTAAATCAACCGGAACCTCCGCGACTTTCACAATTGACTCAACGCCACCAGTAATAAATATTGGCACTCTTGGTCATATAAATATTCCAACCGCGCCAGGCACGACAGTCACTGATAATATTGATGGGGCTAGTGATTTAACTTATTTCTGGAGTTCAGTTATTTGGCCGAGCGGTGCTACTTCAACGTCATTGGTTTTTTCTCCATCTAGTGCAGTTGTTAATCCGACCTTAGAGGGTACAGTCTCCGGTTCCTATACAGCCCAATTATACGTTGAAGATAGATCGGGAAATGTTTCCACTAATCCTTTAACTTTCTTCTGGGATGGTAATCCGGAAGTTCCCGTAATTACTAGTCCGACGAGCACAGTTTCAGTTCGCGGAGGAGCAACTCAGGATATTACTTGGACAATTCCAGCAGTTAGCGACTTAAGAGATTTTAGTTTATATTATTCTGTCGACAATGGATTATCTTGGCCCGTGATTGCAACGACTATTTCTTCAACTAGCCGTAGTTATTCCTGGACTGTTCCCGCGGCCTTAAACTCTACTAGTAGTTTAGTAAAAGTTATCGCTTATGACACCTCTGGTCCATATGGTAATCAATCAGTCGGCACCTCGGCTAACTTCACGATTGATTCAACCGACCCGGTCGTAAATACTGGCACGATTGCTTCACCGATTAGTGCGGCCACTTCTTCAGTTGGCGTATTTGCAAGCGATAATTTTAACGCGGAATCAGATTTAACTTTTTTATGGACAGTATTATCTAAGCCAGATACTGATGCCACCTTAAATATAAGTAGTCCGAGCGCGACGAGCACTTTATTTTCTGGGACATTGTCGGGAACTTATAGCGCCCTTTTATCAGTCACTGATAAGAGTGGAAATATCGGCACGAGTACTTTATCTTTTGTTTGGACTAGCCCGAGTGACCCGATTGTAACTAGTCCTAGTGCCGGTGCTTACTTAAGAGGAAATAGTACGACGACTGTCTCCTGGACTTTAGTTGACCCAGGAAATCTTGATCATATAGTGGCTGAATATTCTACTGATAACGGTTTAAATTGGAATATAATTGACAATGCATTAGCGAGTACAACTCTTTCTACAATTTGGTCTATTCCAGCGGCTACAAATTCAACTAGTAGTTTAGTTAGAGTGTATACAGTTGATAGAAATAGTGATGAGTCAATTGGCACATCTTCACTCTTTAACATCGATTCCGATGCACCCGTGATTACAATTGGGAGTATTGGGACGACTACGACTGCGACTACGTCAGGTACAACTGTGGCTGATAATATTGATAGCGCAAGTGATATGATTTACACTTGGGCTTCAGCCAATACGCCGCCAGGAGGAATTTTAGTCTTCACTCCCTCAAGCTCAATCGTCGATCCGTCGATGGCCGGTACTGTCTCGGGTAATTACACAGCCGAATTAAGCGCTCAAGACAGAGCGGGAAATATTTCTACGAGCAGTTTAATTTTCTTCTGGCAGGGTGAGCCAGGTGTTCCGGTAATTACTAGCCCAACCAGCACGGTTTCCGTGCGCGGCGGAGTAAGCCAAAATATTGATTGGTCTATTACGAATATTGTTCCTTTAGATCACTTTGATATCAGTTACTCTCTTAATAACGGTAATTCTTGGACTGTAGCAACTACTTCAGTCGCTTCGACTAGTCGTACTTATGCTTGGTCTGTGCCAATCGCGACTAGCTCAACTAGTAGTTTAATTAAAATTGATGCTTACGACATCTATAATAATCAATCGTCTGGCACTTCTTCTAACTTTACGATTGATTCATCAGCACCTTTTGTCTCGGCCGGATCTCTCGGCACGATTTCTGCGGCCACGGCTCCAGGTGCAAGCGCCACTGATAATTTTGATTCGGCTGGTCAGCTAACTTATGCTTGGACGCAAGTTAGTGGTCCAGGAACAATATCCTTTAGTGTTCCAAATATTTTAAACCCGACTATCTTTGCTAATTCAAATGGAACTTACGCGGCTCGCTTAACTGTAACCGATAGAGCTGGTAATTCAAATTCTAGCGATGTTTCCTTCACGAGAAGTGGCGGTGGCGGTGGAGGCGGTGGAGGAGGTGGAGGCGGTGGCGGAGGTATTGTAGGTCCAGCCTGTTCTTCGGTTACTTATACTGCCTGGGGAAATTGTTCAGGTGGATATCAATCAAGAATTATCCTGACGCAAACGCCAGTCGGGTGCACCTTAACCCAGCCGCAAATAGTTGCTCAAACGCAAGCTTGCGCCGGGAATCTAAATATTTGTGCGGAAGTTATTTATGGCACTTGGATGAACTGTGTTAATGGTTCCCAAACGAGAAATATTTACTCGATTGTTCCGGCTGATTGTACTTTAAGCGAAGCACAAATTGCCGCAACCACACAAACTTGCGATGGCATAACAAATATTGGCGGTTGGGATACTGATGCCGCCTCTGTTATGGATACGGCCCGAAAATATTTTACGAAAACCGATGAAAAATTACTCGGCTCGCTGCTCGGTCGCATTTTAATTGCCGTTGAAAATAAAGGGAGGGCTTGGTATGTGGACCCAGTGACGAGAAGTAAATATTATTTAGGTAGCTACATTAATGCTTACTCGGTTATGCGTTTAATGGGAGTGGGCATGGCCACCTCTGATTTAAAGAAAATGCACATTGCCTTTCTCGATGAAGTGGTCAAAGATATCCCTGTTAAAGGGGACACATTGGCTACTCGACTAGAAAGAGCGCTCGGCGTCGATTGGAATAAGAATTTGAATAACACTAAGGAGGATCCGGCACTACTGCGACGTTTTACGGGACGCATGTTAATTCAAGTGCAAACTAATGGGGAAGCTTGGTATGTCGATCCAGTTTCTAAGAAACGTTATTATTTGGGTCGCCCGGCTGAAGCCTATGCCATTATGCGCGGCCTAGGGTTGGGAATTACTAATGTTAATTTAAATAAAATTCCGGTCGGAAATTTCAGCCCGGCGCAGATTAAAAAAATTGAAGATATTATTAGTGGCAAAACAAAGTAATTTATGCTCCAACATAATTTTCTCACCTATAGCGGAAAAATTATTATTTCGATTATTTTAGAGATAGTCTATTTTCCGATTTGGTGGTATAGCGTGGGTCTTTATCGTTTGCTAAAAAATACAGCAAATATATTTCGTAATCAGGAAAAATCTCTCGGTTTTTTAGTTTGGGCAAAAAATATTTTGGTACCGATGTATGGACAAACTGATTGGGCCGGGCGCCTTATCAGTTTTTTAGTTCGTTTAGTTCAAGTAATTGGTCGCGGTTTTGTTCTTACTATTTGGCTAATTATTTGTTTGGCGATAATAATATTTTGGCTCGCTTTGCCACCGTTTCTCCTATTGGCTTTAATTTTTCAAGTCTTACGGTAAATAAATTATTATGGTAGTTGAAAAGACAAGTCCGGATCAAATTAGTTTTAGTCTCGATTCAAGCAGTGCTCGTCCCGGTGCCTGGTTTTTGGGTCGGTTTTTATATTGGGAAAAAACTTTAAAACGCTCCATCGTTGCTTTACAGCGGAGCCAGGAAAAGATTGAACGCCTGCTCGAGTTTTTAACTTGGATAATAATTTTTGCTGGCTGGCTTGCTTTCGGCTTTTGGCTTTACTATAATCAAGAAACTCTAATTGCTGAACCACTAAAAATATTATTTTTTTGGAATAAAAGTAATCCCTTAGTTTTAGTTTTTTTACTTTCCTTGTGGTTTGATTTATTTTTAATTTATAAAAAAAGCGAAGCCAAGGCAGCGCTTAGGAAAATATCTCCTCGCATTTTTGATTTAAAGTCGAGTAAAAAAAATTTAAAACCAAAAAAGTATAATGTTGCGAAAGCGTACGGCCCCTCAGCTCTCAAGGCGATTGAGGACACATTTATTCTTGCTAATAAATTAAGACAATCAGAAGTAACTATTATCCATCTTTTTCGCGTGCTTCTTAAAACAAAGGAAGTACAGACTTTATTTATTCGTTTAAATATTAATGCTAAAAAATTAGTTGAGCTAGTCGATCACCGCTTGGTTAAGCCTCAAGATGATGATTTTTCAGGCCGGAGCGAATTAGCGCCAGCGCTTGAAGAAGTTCTTATTTTATCTTTTGTCGAGGCTTATAATTATAACCAGGATAATGTAGATGTTTTAAATTTAGTTTCTTATTGCTATCAAAAAGATCCGCGGCTCGCCGAAATTCTTTATGAACTAGAAGTCGACCAAAATAAAATAATAAATACGGTTGCCTGGTTTCGCCTTAATCGCAAGATGCTTGCGAGCTATAAGAACAATCGCCAATTAGCCCTTCTCAAACCGGGTAACAATATGAATCGCGCCTATACGGCGATTGCCACACCGACACTTGACCATTTCTCTCATGACATCACCGTGCAATCAAAATACGGAGCTAACGATATTTGTGTTGGTCGGCAAAAGGAAATTAATTCCATCTTTGATGCCCTGACTGGTGGACATAGTGGCGTTCTTTTGGTCGGGCCCAACGGTGTCGGAAAAAGCACAATTATCACGGGCCTCGCGCAGTTAATGGTCGAAGAAAAAGTCCCTGATTTTTTGAAAGATAAGCGTTTAGTTGAACTTGATGTATCTCGTTTAATTAGCGGAGCGGAGGCAGCTCTAGCCGAAGATCGATTACTTACGGCTATTAATGAAATAAATCGCTCGCGAAATATTATTTTGTATATTGATAACATTGAAAATTTAATTGGTATTAGTGCTGGTAGTCAGGAAAGTCTAGATTTATCCGAAGTTTTGTCTGAAGCGCTCAGTCGAAAAAATTTAATGTGTATTGCTTCAGCGACCACGGAAAATTATGCAAAATATATTGAGAATAGAGCACTGGGCACCGTGCTTACTACTATTGGCATAAAAGAACCGGAGTTTAATGAAGCCATTCAGATTTTAGAAAGTAAAGTTGGCTTTTTAGAGTCAAAATATGACGTTTATATTGTTTATGGTGCCTTGGAGCAAGCCGTTAAAATGTCCGAACGCTATTTACGGGATAAATTTTTACCGCTAAAGGCGATTGATTTGCTCGAAAAAGCGGCTTTAATCGCCGCCAAAAATGCCCAAAATGATCCGAGTAAACTTTTTTGCGGGCAGGAAGAAATAGCGGTGGCGATTGGTGAGATGACGGGTATCCCCGTAAGTAAAGTAACAGTTGATGAAAGCCAAAAATTACTTAATTTAGAAACGGAAATTCATAAACGCATGGTTGATCAAGAAGAAGCGGTCAAGGCCGTCGCCTCGAGTTTGCGTCGCGCGCGGACGCAACTCAAAGAGGGCAAGCGTCCGATTGCCAGCTTCCTATTTCTTGGGCCGACCGGAGTTGGCAAAACTGAATTAGCCAAAGCGGTTAGCCAGGTTTATTTTGGCGATGAAGATTATTTGGTGCGGGTTGATATGAGTGAGTATCAATATCCCGACAGTGTTCGCAAAATGATTGGTGATGTTGATGGCGCGCTCGGTTACTTAACTGAAGCCGTCCGCAAAAAACCATTCTCCTTAATTTTATTGGATGAAGTTGAAAAGGCTCATCCTGATATTTTAAATCTTTTTTTGCAATTATTTGATGACGGACGACTAACTGACGGCCAGGGAAGAACGATTAGTTTTACGGAATCAATTATCATCGCGACTTCTAATATCGGTGCTCTTTATATACAAGAGCAGATACGCGCCAAAACGAGTATTAATATAATTAAGCAAGAATTAATTGATAATCAACTTAATAAGTACATGCGGCCGGAACTTATTAATCGTTTCGACGGCATTATTGTTTTTAAACCGCTAAGCGAAAGTGATGTTCAGGCAATTGCGACTTTAATGCTTAAAAAAATTAAAAAAAATCTCAGCGATAAAGGTATTAATTTAAAGGCGGATAAAGATGGCGTTATAATTTTGGCACATGAAGGTTATGATCCCAAATTCGGCGCTCGTCCTTTGCGTCGGCTTCTCCAAGATAAAATTGAAGATAGTATTGCCAATAAAATTTTGAGTGGTGAGCTAAAAAGACGCGATACGGTCGTTATTAATTCCAACGCGGAAATCGAGGTAGAAAAAGCGCCAGAGTTGTGAAGCTTTTTGTTACATATATGTTTTATTTTTTGATTTTTATATCAAGTTTAGTTTTAACGGCGATTTTAACCCTCCTCGTGAGAAAAATCGCTGTATTTTTTCAAGTTGTCGATGCACCTGATAAAACTAATGAAAATAGCCGTAAGATTCATAAACAAGCGATTCCGCTTTTAGGCGGGGTCGCCATTTTTTTAAGTTACTTTATTTTGCTAATTTCCTTTGCGCCTCGTTTTTTGTCTGGCAATTTACGGCTTTCTCATTTAATCGCTTTTTTTGTCGGTGCTTTAATTATTGTTATCGGCGGCGCTTTGGATGATAAGTATAATTTGCGGCCTAGTGTACAAATTATTTTTCCCTTACTCGCTATTTTAGTATTGATTATCGGTGGCGTCTCAATTGCGAAAATAAGTAATCCCTTTGGTGGATATATCAATTTGGAGGCCTTCTTTTTTATCGGACCGCTTTTAATCGCAATTTGGTTACTCGGCATGATGTATACTACGAAACTACTCGATGGCGTCGACGGCTTAGTATCAGGGGTAAGTGCCATTGGTGGTTTCGTAATTTTTCTGTTTACTTTGACCACGCGCTATTATCAACCAGACATCGCTTTCGCGGCTATTCTTTTGAGTGGGGCGGTTTGTGGTTTTTTAATTTTTAATTGGCATCCCGCTAAAATATTTTTAGGCGAAGGTGGTTCGCTCTTACTTGGTTATATTTTAGGCGTGCTGGCGATAATTTCCGGCGGTAAAATTGCGATTGCCTTGCTCGTGATGGGCATCCCCATTCTCGATGTTGTTTGGACGATTCTGCGTCGTCTTCTCCAGGGCAAAAACCCCTTTCGCTTTGCCGACAAAAAACATTTGCATCATCGTCTGCTCGCACTTGGTTTAGGACAAAGAAAAACAGTTTTAATCTTTTACGCTTTATCCCTAGTTTTCGGTTTAAGCGGATTATTTTTGCAGAGTCGCGGTAAATTTTTGGCTCTAATGCTACTTATTTTTTTAATGTTTATAATAGTGGTTGGTTTTTGGTTGCTTGATAGACGAAGTAAAAAAAATGTCGTCCTCGAGGAAATGACTAATCCAAAAAAATCAAAATTACTTTTACATATTTGTTGCGCGCCTTGTAGCGCTTATATCAGTCGTGAACTTTTGCAGCCAAAATATGATTTAACCTGGTTTTTCTATAATCCTAATTTAAATTCTTTGGATGAATATAATTTGCGGCTTGAGGCGGTAAAATCAGTAGCGACTAAGTTCGCTATCCCTTTAATAATTGAGCCCTATGAACATAAAGGTTGGCTAGCTTCGGTTAGAGGTCGTGAGCAGGATAGTGAACGGGGTGAACGTTGCCGTATTTGCTACCGCGATCGCCTGTTAAAAACTGCTCAATTAGCTAAAGAAAAAGGTTTTTCGTTTTTTACTACGAGTTTGCTCGTTAGTCCCTATAAAGATACAAAAGAAATTATTAAAATTGGGCGCGAATTAGCCACGCAAAATAATCTAAAATTTTTAGATACTGACTTTCAAGCGGACAATGGATATACAAAGTCGCAAGAATTAGCGAAAGAGCTCGGAATTTATCGCCAAAAATTTTGTGGTTGTGAATTTTCTTTGAAATAGAATATATGATAACAACGAATCGGCAATCCCAGTCATATGGCCTTACAACAAAGTTTGTTCTTTACTTTTTGTGTATTTTTATATTTGTTTTAGCATTTATTATCTCGGGGAAGACGACACTGGCGGCGGCGCCTGATTCTGATAAAGACGGTTTAAACGACGCTCAGGAACTTATTTTTAAAACTGATCTGACGAATCCTGATTCCGACGGTGATGGTCATAAAGACGGCTTGGAAGTTGATTGGGCCTACGACCCCTTATCTAGTTCAACAAAAAAAATGCCGCAACGTTTAGAAATTGATTTAAAAAAACAAAAATTAACATATTTCGTGAATAACCAAGCCTGGAAAGATTTTGTAATTTCTAGCGGTAAGCCCGGCATGGCGACACCAAAAGGTGAGTTCAAAATTTTAAATAAAAGCCCGAAAGCGTGGTCAAAAACTTATGGTTTATGGATGCCGTACTGGCTTGGCTTAAATCGAGGCGAATTTGGTATTCATGAGTTACCAATATGGCCAGGTGGATATCGGGAGGGCGCCGATCATCTCGGTAAACCAGTGTCCCACGGTTGTGTGCGCTTAGGAATTGGCTCCGCGAGTTATATATATGATCGGGTAGCCGTTCATGTGTCTGTTATTATTAAATAAAAAATTATGTTTAGTGATGCTTTTGAGGCAGTCGGTCCAAGTCTAAATAAGACTGAAAAGAAACCGAGCGAAGCCCAAATTACTCTAAAAAAATTAAAAAACGCACTTAAGGATCGAGATTGGCGTCTCGTTATAAATACTTTAGAAGAATGGCCAGATTCAGCAAATTTATCAGAAGAAGACAAAACTGATTTAGGCAAATCTTTGGGTAATCTCCACGACTTAATAGAAAAGAGAAAAAAACAAGGTAAAGTATTTTCAAGTGAATCTTTGAGTGACTTGAGTTTTGAATTAACAGATGTTTTGAAAAAAGTAGAGGGAAGGCAATCGGAGGAATCCTGAGTTTTGTCACTCGTTTTCTATTTGTTTTCCTTCCTCTAAAATGATATAATTTATTTAAGCCATTTTAGCGCTAATATTTTTTATTTATGTCAAAAAGAATATTCAAATTACCTTTGCTCTTGGTAATTTTAATCATTTTAGTTAGTGGATGTACTCTTCCTTGGAAGAAGACGGCTGTTGTCGATAATCCGAACCCGTCTAATCAAGGAGGCACGGTTATTGATGATATAACTGCGAGTGCATCGAGCACAAAAAGAATAAAAAAATTTACTACCTATGATGAGCTTAAGAAATTTTTAGAAGATAATAGTTCTAGTCAAGATTATAGCAATAGTTTAATGATGCGCGGCACCTCCGACACTATGATGACGACCTCTTTTGCCCCCACGGCGGCCGGTTTGAGCGCTAGCGCTGGTATGGCGGAGTCAAGTATGAAAGTAAGTAATACCGGTTCTCAGGCGAGCCTAGACTACTCAACTACTAATAACCAAGTCGCAGGCGTTGATGAAGCTGATATTATTAAAACTGACGGTAATTATATTTACGCTCTTGTCCGAAATGAATTAAAAATAATTAAGGCCACCCCAGCTGCTGAAGCCAGCATAGTTAGCACAATTACGTTTAAATCCCGTCCCGAGGATATATTTATTAATGGCACAAGTTTAGCCGTTTTTGGCGCGGACGAGCAAATCTATGCTATGGAAATGTATAGTAGTTTTCGCCGCCAAAATCCCTATACTTTTTTTAAAGTTTTTGATTTAACTGACCCGGTTAATCCAAAACTAGTGCGTGATTTAGATTTTGAAGGTTCTTATACTGACGCCCGTTTAATCGGTGATTATGCTTATTTATTTACCAATAGCTCCGCGAACTATATCGAAAATGAACCGCTTGTCCCTCGGGTTTTAGACGGGGGAGAAGTTCTATCCAGTAGTTGTGAGGTGAGCGCTAAATGTTTTGCGCCTGATGTTTATTATTTTGATATTCCTTATGATTCCTTTAATTTTACAAACATAACCGCGATAAATATTAAAAATAACGGGGAAGCGATTAATGGCCAATCATATTTAATGAACTACGGACAAAATCTTTATGTTTCCCAAAATAATATTTACGTTACCTATACGGAATATTTAAATGAGTATGATCTCGAGCAGTCAGTTAAGAAAGAGTTGGTTGTCACTAAGCTAAGCGCCGAAGATCAGGATAAAATAAAAAAAATTGAGGCAGTCGATAATTTTATCCTTAGTAAAAATGAAAAGAAAAATAAAATTGCCGCGATTATTGATCGATATTTAAATAATCTATCTGATAGTGAGCAGAGCATTCTTCAAGTTGATATTGATAACGGTTTAAAGCAAAAATTGACCGAGCAAGTAAAAAACATGGAGAAAACTGTAATTCATAAAATTGGTATTAATGGAAAAAATGTTGAATATCGGGGCATGGGCGAAGTCAGCGGCCAAGTTTTAAATCAATTTTCAATGGACGAAAACGGTAGCTATTTCCGTATCGCCACTACTCGTAACCAAATTTGGTCACGCTTTACTGATAAACCAGAACAATCATATAGTAATGTTTATGTGTTAGATAATGATTTGAAATTAGTCGGTAGTCTTGAAAATATTGCGACTAATGAACGAATTTATTCTGCTCGTTTTATGGGTGACCGCGTATATTTAGTTACCTTCAAACAAACTGATCCGCTCTACGCCATTGGATTAAGTGAACCAACTAAACCCAGCGTTTTAGGCGCGATAAAGGTTCCTGGTTTTTCAAATTATCTGCACCCGGCGGATAAAAATGGCAATAAGTTAATCGGTTTTGGTCGCGATGCTGAGGCGGTAGGTGAAGAAAGCGTAAAGGTTAAAGGTTTAAAAGTTGCTCTATTTGACTTTACTGATTTAACTCAACCAAAGGAATTGGATTCATATCTTATTGGCGACATGACGAGCGATTCGATTGCCTTGCAGGATCATAAGGCCTTTCTTTATTCCGAAGATAAGAATCTCTTGGCTTTGCCGGTGGTGCTTCGAGATAATAATAGAATTAGCTTCGCTGGTTCAATGGTTTTTAATATTGTGGACAATCGCTTTGTCTTAAAAGCAAAAATTGATCATTCCGAAGGGGGTAATTTTTCCGGGGCGGACTACTGGCGCGGATTCAATTATTATGATAACACTGTTAAGCGCAGTTTATATATAAATGATAATCTTTATACTTTTTCTAATAAATTTTTAAAGATTAATAGCCTAGGCGACTATAGCTCGGTTAAAAACCTAACCTTGACGACTGGGGGTGATGACTATATTATTACTCCGGAGCCGATGCCGCTTTCGCAAACACCATCAGATATGCCGCCATTGCCTGTTGATCCAGGGACTAGCGCATCAACTCCGCCTGCGCCAATTGACCCCGGAATAGCTTTGCCGAATCCTGATTTAAGTACTTCCACCAACCCCTAAATTTTGTTTTTATGAAAAATGATTACTGGTACTTGGTTTTAATTCCATTTGCTCTTTGGGTTTTAAATGAAATTTTTCTTTATAAACCCGTTTTTTTCTTTCTGGCTCTAAGTTTCGGAGTTTTGATTATTAGTTTTAGTGTACGTGCTTTTGTTAAAGATAAAAAAGCCAAATTCTGGGCAGCTTATATTTTATCTCCAGTTTTATTTTTTTTAAGTTTCTCTTTCTATAGTTCAATAATTATTAGTTATTTTTGGATTCAAGTGATATTTTTGCTGATTGCTTGGTTTATTTATTCCTATTTCCAAAATATATATTATTATTTTTCGTTTGGTGCTCCAGAAAGGGAGGTAAAAATACGACGCCTCATGATTAGTGGTGCTTTTTTATCAACCTTCGCGCTGGCCGCCACCCTTTATGGGCTACCTATTTTTTTAAGTTGGCCTTTTATCTTGCTCCTTTTATCATTTATTATCATAAGCCTTGCTCTTTTTGGTCAATTTTTTATTTTTTTAAATAATATATCTCGGGAACAACGGATCTTTTTAGGCATAAATGTTTTGGTATTAGCTGAATTTGCTGGGATATTCTATCTCCTTCCTTTAAATTTTAATATTCTTGGTCTCTTATTAGCGATTATTTTTTATCTCCTATTGCTATTGAATGATTGGCGCAGTGAAAACAGATTAAATTTTATAAATTTAAGATGGCCCATTATAATTAGTTCTCTGGTTATCGTTTTTATTCTTTTGTCGGCTCGCTGGCTTTAAAAATAATATGTTATGGCTATGATTAATAAACTAAAAGAAAACGTTTTACTTGTTATTTTTTTGGCAGCAGCGACCGGGGTAACGGCGGGGATATGCGGAGCCGTTATTTCTCAAGTCTATTTATTAAGCGACTATTCTTCGCCGTATTTTAACCAGGATGTTAATCTGACTGATTTGAATGCGAATAATCGTTCAAACTTAGTTATCCGTGATCCCAAAACCGTGGTTGTTAATCAAGATTTAAAAGTTTCCGAAACTATCAATTCTTTGTCATCCTCTCTCGTTAAAATTTATAAAATAATTATTCCCAAAGTTGGAGCTGCTTCCTCAAGCCCCGAATATTATCCGCTTGATAAACCATTATTTATGGGTTTAGTGATTACGAGTGACGGTTGGATAATGTCTTCGCTGCCCCTGGAGTTTAAAGATGCCTTTTCGACCGCTGACTATGTTGCCCTAACGTCTGATCGTAAAATATATAAAATTGATAAAATTAGTATTTTGAAAAATTTACCCGGGGACGTAATTTTTTATCATCTCGCCAGTGCTAGCAACTTGGCCGTCAGAAAAATTGTGGATCGGTCCGAGCTTTCTTTGGGGCAGTCACTAATCGTCATTGATAATTTTAATAATGTCTGGCCGACTACACTTTCTTCTTTTAAGAAAACGCCAGCAGTTTTAAATAGTGATTCTCTTAATGCTCGCTTGTCTCTTGCTAATAATTCTGAGGCCGTGCAAAAAAATTCATTTGTTTTTAATTTATCCGGTGATTTAACCGCGGTTATTAGTGCTAGTCAGGAAATTGTACCAGCCTTCACTTACGCGAGCTACTGGCAGAGTTTCTGGAAAAATGAATCAACTCTTCGTCCTACCCTAGGTGTTAATTATCTTGACCTCTCATTGGTGCGCATACCTAGCCTGAATTTAGATAAAGGCGCCTTGATATATCCCGGAATTGATAAGGTCGCTGTCATGAAAAATAGCCCTGCCTATCTAGCAGGGCTAATGAGTGGCGACATTATTACCTGGGTTGATAATCAAGAAATTAATAGTACGAATGATTTAGCCGACTTGATTACTAAATATAAGCCGGGAGATAAAATTGGGCTTACTTATATGCGCGATGGTCAAGAGGGGGAATTCGATATAAAGTTAGGTGAGTTAAAATAAATTATTAATATGAAAATAGCCTCTCTAAAGAGTTTAAAAAATATTAAAAATAAAACCGTTTTTTTAAGAGTTGATTTTAACGTCGCCCTTAAAGCCGGAAAAATTGAAGATGATTTTCGAATCGTAGCTGGCCTTGAAACAATAAACTATTTACTCGAAAAAGGGGCGCGCCTTATTATCGCCTCGCATCTGGGTGAGCCAAAAGGGGGATTTGAAGCCGCATGCTCACTTAAGCCGGTGGCAACACGTCTTAAAAATTTATTAAAGAAGCCGGTTAAGTTTATACCGGGTCTACTCGGACCAAAAGTTATTCAAGCACTTAAAACTCTATTACCGGGTGAAATTTTAATGCTTGATAATTTGCGTTTTAATCCTGGCGAACTGGCTAATGATCATATATTTGCTAAAGAGTTGGCCACACTCGCGGATATCTATGTCAGTGATGCTTTCAGTGTTTCTCATCGCGATCAAGCTTCAGTTTCGGCGATAAAAAAATATTTACCAAGTTACGCCGGCTTACTTTTAGAAAAAGAAATTATTGCCTTAAATAAAATTTTGAAACCGAGTAAGCCTCTAGTAGTTATAATGGGGGGCGCAAAAATTAGCACTAAAGCACCATTAATTTCTAAATTATATGCGTCTGCTAATTATATTCTTTTAGGTGGTGCCCTAGCCAACAATTTTTTTAAATTTCAAAAATTAGAGATCGGTAAATCGATGTTTGATGAAGATAGCCAGGCTTATGTCACTAAATTTTATAAAGGAAGTAAATTATCTCCAAAAATTATTTTACCTCTCGATGTCGTTGTTAAAACTAAAAAAGGTCTTGCCCAGGTACGCTCTCCTTATTATGTAAAGAAAGATGAGTATATTTTTGATATTGGTCCAAAAACAATTTCTCTTTATGCTAGCTATATAAAATCCGCGCAGACCTTAATTTGGAATGGACCAATGGGCAAATTCGAAGAAGCTAGTTTTAAGCAGGGGACGCTCTCAGTTGCTCGCTTGGTGGCCTCGCGGGCGGGTGGTAAGGCTTACGGCCTGATTGGTGGCGGGGAGACCGTAGCTGCCCTAAAACTTACCAAGATGGCTGAATATGTCGATTGGGTTTCGACGGCCGGAGGCGCCATGTTGAGCTATCTCGGTGGTAGCAAAATGCCGGGTTTAAGTAAAATTGTCACAAAGTAAAAAAATTAAAACGAACTATATGACAAAAATAAAAAATATTGTGGCTCGGGAAATTTTAGATTCGCGGGGTAACCCGACCGTTGAAGCCAAAGTTGTATTGGAGAATGGAATAAGCGCTAAGGCCGGCGTACCCTCAGGCGCTTCAACCGGAAGCTATGAAGCTCATGAACTCCGCGACGGGGACGCAAAACGTTATGGCGGTCTGGGCGTGCTTCAGGCTGTTAATAAAGTTAATGAAATTATCGCGCCAAAATTAATTGGTCTTGATGTTACTGAGCAAAACGAAATTGATAAATTATTAATTACGCTTGACGCGACACCAACTAAAAAAAATCTGGGTGGCAATGCTATTTTGGCTGTCTCCTTGGCTTGCGCCCGAACGGCTGCTTTAAGTCAAAAACAAGAACTATATGCCTATTTGCAAGATAAATATTCATTCACCAATAAACCAAAAATTCCCACACCCCTTTTTAATATTTTTAACGGTGGCAAACATGCTGATACAAATTTAGATTTTCAAGAATTTTTAATTGTGCCACGAGCCATGAGTGCTCCAAAAATGATTCAACTGGGCGCCGAAGTCTTTCACGAGCTCGGTAAAGTTTTGAAAGAATCAGATTATGATACCGATACCGGTGCTGAAGGCGGGTACGCCCCCGATCTTGATTCAAGTATCGAAGCCATTGAGTTAATTTTAGCCGCCGCTGTTCGGGCTGGCTATAAGCCAGGCGATGATTTTAAATTGGGCGTCGATGTCGGTTCCTCAGTTTTGTATGAACCAGCTACCAAAAAATATGTTTTTTCTTTGGACAAAGCTTATTTTAGTTCTTCCAGTTTGATTGGTCTCTATAATGAATGGTTTAAAAAATATCCTTTTCTTTATTTAGAAGATGGCTTGGCTGAGGATGATTGGGAAAATTGGCGCGAACTCACAGCCGAGTTAGGCGATAAGATGTTAATTGTCGGTGATGATTTATTTACGACTAATTGCGATCGCTTGCGCCAAGGACTAAAAGAAAAAGCGGCTAATGCCATTATCATTAAACCGAATCAAATTGGCACCTTAAGCGAAACAGTTGACTGTATTAAACTTGCCCAGAAACATAATTACAAAGTAATTGTGTCTCATCGGAGCGGCGAAACTAATGATGACTTTATTGTTGATTTAGCGGTCGCGAGTGGCGCCGATTATTTAAAGGCGGGCTCACTCTCGCGAGGCGAGAGATTGGCTAAGTATAATCGCTTGCTCGAAATTGCTGATCTTATTAAATAAAATGACAAATTCTACTGTGCAAAATAATTTAGATATTCCCCTTACGGCTGGACCGGTTGTTTTTTTATTACTTGATGGTTGGGGTGTAGCACCACTTAGTGAGGCTAACGCTATGACAAGCGCTAAAACTCCTTATCTCGATGATTTAATTAAAGATTACCCGGTTGCCTTACTGGCGACGTCTCATAAAACAATCAATGCTCGCTATTTAAGTTTGGGTGCAGGGGGCGATTTAAGTGATGAAAATATGGTTCCCGCAATTACTTTAACAAAAATACTTGCTCATCATAATTTAAAACAAATTAAAATTACTGAGACAGAGCGCTTAGCCGCTTTAACCCATTTTTTTAACGGTCACGAAGAAGGCCGCATTATAGGAGAAGAGTGGAATATAGTATCTTCAGAAGCAGGAGATCATAGCGTTAAGCCCGCGCTCGCTTTAAATCGTATTAGTCGTGAGGTAATTAAAGCAGTAAATTCAGAAAAATATAATTTTTTGTCAATCGCCATTCCGACTTTAGATTTGGTAGCAGCGAGTGGTGATTTCGAGGCAGTTAAAAAAGTTCTTAAATCGATTGATCAGAATTTACGAAAGATCGCAGAAACCGTACTTCATAAAAATGGAGTGTTAATCATTAGTTCGGCTTGTGGCAATGCCGAAAACATGAAAAGTATGACGACCGAATTAGTTGATAAAAATATTACCAATAACCCCGTGCCGGTTGTTATAGTTGGTCGAGATTATAAAGGTAAAACTATTGGTCTAAGTGAGCCCTTGAATAATGATTTGAGCTTACTTGCCCCGGCAGGTAATTTAGGCGATCTCGCGCCCACAATTTTAGATATTATGAATATCGATAAACCAGCGGAAATGACCGGAGAATCTCTTATTGACAAAAAATAGAATTTAGTTTATATTGTAGAGTTAAAAAATTGTACATATATAACAAATAAATAAAAAAATAGGAGGTCGTCATGAAAAAAAAGGAAAAAGGCATAGGTTTAAGAGGCGCTAGGGAATTAGGCTTAGTTGGAGAAGCGAATATTTTTAAAGCAGTCGGCGTCGTTATCGCTCAACA
>Ga0247841_10006203_pt1 | contig 18679 bp, 17 predicted proteins | sample LaCruzMarch2015__2_FD_192410 | JGI IMG/M metagenome (GOLD analysis project Ga0247841, IMG submission 192410) | Freshwater microbial communities from meromictic Lake La Cruz, Castile-La Mancha, Spain - LaCruzMarch2015_18m | ecosystem: Environmental > Aquatic > Freshwater > Lake | place: Spain... | reverse complement strand
CTAGTTAACTCAATTACAGTTGTGCCTGGGGCTATTGGCGCTTGGCGCAAATCGGCTATTTCCGAATGTGGCGGGTTTAAATTTGACACTCTAGCCGAAGACGCTGACCTGACAGTCGAAATTCTGAAGAAAGGTTATATTATTGAAACCGAACAAAACGCACTGGCTTATACCGAAGCGCCAGATAACTTAAAAACCTTTTTGAAACAACGTTTTCGTTGGGTTTTTGGTACTCTTCAAGTTGGTTGGAAAAACCGTAAAATCATGTTCAAACCAAAGTACGGCTTGGTTGCTTTTTTCGGCATTCCTAATATCTTAATTTTCCAATTATTCTTTTCAATTTTGGCTCCGATTGTGGATCTGATGATTCTTCTAACCATTATTTTAAGCATTTGGCATTTTCAACAGCATCCGGCCGAGTTTTCTCTGACAGATGTAGCACCATTTTTTGCTTATTATGCTGTTTTCGCTCTTTGCGATTTTGCTACCGCCTTCTTGGCTTTCTGGATGGAAAAAAGGGAAAATAAATGGCTGTTACTTTGGCTGCCTCTCCAAAGATTTTTCTATCGTCAACTTGTTTATTATGTCACTTGGAAAGCCTTAGTTATTGCCCTTAGAGGTAAATTTGTTCTATGGGAAAAAATTATACGCAAAAATACGGTCCAGGTTTTACCGGTTAAAGCTTAAGTTCTCTAAAAGCTAATTTGTGAAGTCGTGACTATTTGCTTCCAGACGCCCTCAGGAACGTCGGACGCGTCTACAAACTGCCAATCCACCTGATCTATATCATTGAGTCCTAAATAATCTCTGACGGCTGGTGAGACATCAAGTCCGGCACCGCTATTTTCGGTATTTGAAGGTCTTTCGGTACCAAAAACGTAATTGCTATCATTGTAGTTAAATGGTCCGGCATCTTCCCACTGAGCATAAACAGTGCGGTTATTCTTGGTAATTTTAAGCCAATGATTTTTGACCATCGACTCGGAAGATGTGTAGTTTTTATCCTTGCCCCAATAAACTATGTCAGCGGCATTTTTGCGGCGATTGCCATTGTCGTCTAAATCATTGTAGGGGAGTGCCACATAAAAAGGATTTTCTTTGGCTTCGAAAGCCGGGCAAAAGCCTTCTCTTTTATCTGGGTTATCAACACCACCAAAATGTTCCTGCCACATACTATCCCAAGCACTGTCGGAATTAGCTATAAAACCATTTTCCTCATTTGACTCCTCGCCAATCCAAAAAACAGTTGTCGTAATTTGCTGGTGCAGGGGATAAGATCTTGAATTCGTATTGATGGAGACTGGCGCTGGCGACACAGGTGAACTCACTGGATTCGTTGGCTCTGATGCTTGAGTAGATGTTGATCCGGTTTTAATTTTAGTGGCCTTTGTCTCTTCTGGCGTATTAAAGTTTAAGGGATTATAAATTTCGACTGGATAGAGCAAACTAAACCGAACTTTCGGACTGCAGGCGCTAGTGTTGTTAGCAATGAGCGGCTCTTTCTCAAGAAAATCTTGATACGCCAAAAATTCACCCATAGCGCAAATGGCAACTAGCCCGAAAATTCCAATCCAGTAAACTCTCTTCATGCTTACGATTGTACCATGCTCTCGAGATAATGCAAACCATCTCGAATTTCTACTTGACATGGGCGCGAATTAGTGCTATACTAGTTATTGAAAGTTTGATTGATCTCGTAAGATGTAAATCGACCCGAGGAAGACAAGCTTCGGTCGATTAAAATAGTTAATAAAAAGAAAAGACAAAATGGACGTTCAAAAAAACAAACTTTTTGTTGGTAATCTTCCTTTTTCGTTGAATGACGGCAGCCTAGCTGCAGTTTTCACCGATGCCGATCCAAGCCTTAAAGTGGTTGAAGCCAAGGTCATCACTGACCGCGACTCAGGCCGCTCCAAAGGTTTCGGTTTCGTCACCTTGGAAACCGATGAAATGGCCGAATTGGCCATCACCGCCGTTAACGGCAAGGAATTCGACGGACGCGCTTTAACAGTCAACATTGCTCGACCAATGGAAAAACGCGACGATCGCCGACCTTTTAACCGCTCATACTAATTTGCTGGTTAATCTAAGAAACACCCTTCGGGGTGTTTTTTAGTACTAAAATTCGCTCATTGTTGACAGCTTAATCTATTTGTTTTATATTATAGATAACCCCCATAGGGGGATATAAAAAAGAAAGGAAGAAATGCCGTGTTGTAATAAAAAACAAGAATTGACCAATCGGATTGCCCGAATTGAGGGCCATTTAAAAAAAGTCAAAGAAATGATTCAAAATGATGCTTATTGCATAGATGTGATTACGCAATCTCTTGCAGTCCAATCGGCTCTAAGGGGCGTGGACGATGTGATTCTCGCTAATCACTTAGAAACTTGTGTTACAGATGCTTTTGTCACCAAGAAGGGGATTAATGAAAAAATTGGAGAATTAATTACGACTCTAAAGTTTATGAGGCGCTAGCCTCTGTTGTATGAGGCGCTAGCCTCTGTTGTATGAGGAGGTAAATGAACTATTGGTTAATCTTTTTGACAGGTTTAACAACGGGGGGATTAACTTGTTTGGCTTTACAGGGCGGTCTTTTGGCATCGACCTTAGTTAATACTAGTGGAAAAGTTGCCCGTATTCGTGGCATCAGCTTATTTTTAATTGCCAAACTAATCGTCTATACGATTGTCGGTTTCATTCTGGGATACTTGGGCAAAGTGTTTGCTTTTACACCCCAGACTCTCGGGTTTTTAAACATTTTTATTGCTCTTTTTATGCTGGGCGTAGCTTTCGAGGCTTTAAAATTGCACCCGATTTTTCGCTATTTTCTAATTCAACCACCAAAATTTTTGCGTCGACTGATTTTTCGTCAGGAAGAAAATAAGGGTGATTTTTCCGCTCTTGCTCTGGGTATTTTTACCGTTTTGATTCCCTGCGGCACAACCCAGGCTATTTTGGCTTTGGCGGTGAGCGGCGGTAATCCGATTCAAGGTGCCTTGACGTTGTTTTTCTTTGTTTTAGGCACAATTCCGATCTTCTTTGCCCTGGCATATTTGGCGACGCAATTAGGCGAGAATTATAAAAAATTCTTTGCTCGTTTTGTCGCTGTGGTTCTGATTTTACTTTCTATCTACACACTTTCGAATGGACTGAGACTCTTGGGTATAAACTTTACCATAAAAAAACCAGTTCAGACAGAAAATAGTATTGTAGTTGGAGACATGCAAAAGGTAGAAATAAAACTGACCAATCGTGGTTATTTACCAAGTCAAATCAAAATAAAACAAAATGTTCCGGTCGAATTAACTGTTTTGGCCAACGGAGCAACTACCTGCATCAGAGTCTTTGTGATTCCAAAACTTAATTATCAAGAAATTGTGCCTGACACCGAACCATTAAAGTTTACTTTTACACCCAAAGAAAAAGGGACAATTCCTTTTACTTGCTCGATGGGCATGTATCATGGCGAATTTATAGTGGAATGATAGGAAGGAAGACCGATGAAGCAAATCGATATTAAAATTTCCGGTATGCATTGCACGAGTTGCGCAGTCAATATTGAGAAATCGATTCTTAAAATTCCTGGTGTTAATGACGCCACTGTTAATTATGCGAGCGAAAAGGCGACTGTTCATGTGCCGGATGATTTTAGTGAGTCTCAAAGAATTATCGACATAATCAAAAAAGGTGGATATAGCGCAATTGTAAGTGATAGTCAAAGTAAGTCGCAAGAAGACCACATGCATCATGACCACGAGAAGATGGTTTGGAATAAGTTTTTATGGGCCGTAATTTTATCTCTGCCATTAGCTCTTTTTATGGTTTTGGATTTAATAAATAAAAGCATCTTAATGCCCTATGAATCTTATATTGGTTGGATTTCTTTGGGGCTAGCTACCCCAGTCCAGTTCATCATTGGTGCTCAGTTCTATCAGGGGGCTTGGCATGGTTTAAAAAATCGTACTTTTAATATGGATTCTCTTGTGGCTATCGGTACATCGGCCGCTTATTTCTATTCTTTGTTTAATTTATTGAATTCTGGAGCGTTATATTTTGAAACTTCCGCTCTTTTGATTACTTTTGTTCTTCTGGGCAAATTCTTGGAAGCCAAAGCGAAAGCTAGAACCAACGAAGCGGTCAAAAAGCTTGTTGGACTTCAAGCCAAGACAGCTAGAGTTATAAGAAATGGAAAAACTTTTGACATGCCAATCTCGGAAGTAAAAATTGGTGATATTATTTTAGTCCGTCCGGGCGAAAAAATACCGGTTGACGGTGTTATTACTAAAGGACAATCAACTCTCGACGAATCGATGGTGACAGGTGAAAGCCTACCTGTAGATAAAAATGTGGGCCAAAAAGTGATTGGAGCAACAATCAACATAACTGGTTCATTTGAATTTAGGGCTGAGAAGATTGGCCCCGACACCTTATTGAGCCAAATTATAAAATTTGTACAGTCTGCCCAGTCTAGTAAAGCACCGATTCAAGCCTTTGCAGATAAGATTTCGGCGATTTTCGTCCCTGGCGTTTTAATTATTGCAATAATAACTTTTTTCGTTTGGTTTTTTATGGCTCAGGCGGGTTTTGAAGCTTCAATTTTATATGCTACGGCCGTGTTGGTGATAGCTTGCCCTTGTGCTTTAGGGCTAGCCACACCCACGGCGATTATGGTGGGCACGGGGCTTGGCGCTCAAAACGGCATTTTGATTAAGGGCGGAGAACCACTGGAAATGGTTCAGAAAGTTACGACGATCGTATTCGACAAAACTGGTACCTTAACCGAAGGAAAACTTGTTGTTACCGATATAATTGGCGAAAATATTCTACCAATTGCCGCCAGTCTGGAATATGGTTCTGAGCATCCGGTGGCTGAAGCGGTTATGGCTAAATCGCGGGACGCAAAAATTGATTTGTCAGATGTTTCAAATTTTCAGGCGATACCTGGTAAAGGCGTGGCCGGTGAAATTGCGTCGAAAAAGTATTTACTTGGCAATAGAAAACTAATGCTGGATTTTGGCGTAAATGTTGGTAACCGGATTGGTGAGATCGAAAAGCTTGAAAATGAAGGTAAAACAGTTATGATTTTGGCCGATTCTAAAGTTTTAGGTTTGATTGCGGTTGCCGATAAAATTAAAGATACATCTAAAGAGGCGGTTGAAAAGCTCTCTAATATGGGTTTGGAAATCTATATGATTTCCGGAGATAATTTACGGACCGCTAAAGCCATTGCTCAACAAATCGGGATTGAACATGTTTTAGCTGAAGTTTTGCCTCAGTCTAAGGCGAGCGAGGTTAAAAAATTGCAGGATAACGGCAAGATTGTGGCCATGGTTGGGGACGGTATCAATGATGCACCCGCTCTTGCTCAAGCTGATTTGGGTATAACCATGGGGTCCGGCACGGACGTCGCTCTGGAGACTGGCCAAATTGTAATAATTAAGAATAATTTATTAGACATAATTACTGCCATTCGACTTTCCCAAGCTACATTTTCCAAGGTTAAGCAAAATCTTTTTTTCGCCCTCTTTTATAATACTTTAGGTATTCCGATCGCTGCCGGCATGCTGGCAAGCATTGGTTTGACCTTGCGGCCAGAATTCGCCGGCTTAGCCATGGCCTTAAGCTCTGTTTCGGTCGTATCGAGCTCTCTACTGTTAAAAGGTTTTAAACAACCTTGCAAACAGGTTCAAAAGCCGTTAAAATAAGAACATGAATCAAATTTTAATCATTATTTTAATTGGTCTGGCAACAATCGTGAGTACTTTTTTGGGCGGACTTTTTGCAATTCGACTCAAAGACAAACTCCATTTAATCCTGGGTTTTAGCGCTGGAACAGTTTTGGCGGTGGCTCTTTTTGATTTGTTTCCGGAAGCTTTGACGCTCAGTGGTAATGAAAAACTGGATACGGTCATGCTCTTGATTGCGGTTGGTTTTCTGGCATATATGGTTTTTGATCGATTTTTTTCTTTACATGCTCACAATGATGAAACTCAATGTGACAATCCTGGCCATCGTGGTCGCTTAGGGGCCTTAACTCTGAGCATTCATAGTTTTTTGGATGGCCTGGCCGTGGGCCTCGCTTTTAAAGTTTCGCCGGCTGTAGGTTGGATTTTAGCGATTGCTGTTTTAACCCACGACTTTTCCGACGGTATTAATACTGCCAATATGATCTTAAAAAATCATGGGACAAAAAAAGAGGCTTTTAAATGGCTAATTGTTGACTCATTGGCGCCAATTGCCGGTATATCCACCGCTTTTCTCATTACCATATCTATGCCAAATCTGGGGCTTTTATTGGCTCTTTTCGCGGGATTTTTCCTTTATCTGGGCGCTAGTGATCTGGTTCCGGAGAGCCACCATCATCATCCGACTCTTTGGACAACCCTTTCTACTATATTAGGTTTTCTCGTTCTCTATGTCGTCATTCGCTGCTTTTAATTATCAACCTGTGGATAACCTGTAAAATTAGTTCTTTTAAAATTCATTTTTTTCTTCTTATAAAACAAAAACGAACCTGTTAAACGGGATTTCACTTGACAAAAAAACCGTCCCTCCAGATAATAGGTTTGTAACCAAAAACAAGGTTAAATTTTAAATCGAGAGGAGGTGATTTAAATGGCATATTCAGTGCAATCACAAAAGACCGGTGAAACTTACATTCTTCACTCAAAGGATGTAACTCTCCGCGGCGGTCGTCTGCAGACTATATATTTCTTTGCTCGCCAAGAAAAAGAAGGCGCGATGGACGAACTACCAGCCGGTTACGAAGTTATGGAAAACTCACGAACAGGTCTTCCAATGCTTCGCAAAGCAAAATAGATATTTGTTGAATATAATTAGGAGACTCGTTTTCTTCCGGAAAATTCGGAAAAAGCGGGTTTTCTTTTTATTAACTGATTGACAAACCTGAATTTTTTTGCTAAAATACTGGTTAATGTGAATACGAGAAATCGATTACGCGCAAATTTAGTCTAGACTTTTTGTATTCATGGCGTTTAATTTTGACGAGGAATCATTTCTCTGTTAAACTAGAAAAAAATACATTTAAACAAAACATATGAAAAAATCTGAATTATTTTTTACCTTTATATTAATCCCGGTCGATCTTCTCATGACCGCGTTAGCTTTTGTCTTGTCCTATCAATTTAGACTAAATTTCGAGAACCTACCAGTCACTTATGTCCAGCCGTTTATGGACTATATGAACTATTTTTTACCAGTTTTGCCGGCTTGGCCAATTATTCTGGGTTTATCTGGTCTGTATACCATGAGCGAACGCCGATCTGCTGTAAATGAATTCGGCAAAATTGTGGTTGCCTCGACGGCCAGCATTGCCGTGGCCATTGCATGGATCTTTTTAACGCGAACCTTTTTCTTCTCTCGATTAATTATTATTCTGACCTGGGCACTCTCGATTGTCACAATTACGGTTGGCAGAGGTTTAATTAGATTGTTGCAGACTTGGCTTTACCGATACGGCATTGGCGTGCATCGAGTAATCATTTTAGCTGCCAATGGCTCCAGTAAACTGATTATTGAAACAATTAAGACTCGTCCATCCCTGGGTATGAAAATCGTAAAAATTATTGATCAAGAGGGGATTGAAAAATTAGAAAAAATCGTCGAAAATAATCCTTGCGATGAAATTATTTTGGCAGACTCAAGTCTTAAAGAGTCGCAAGTCGCTCGAATCTTGGATTTTTGTCGCGCTAATCGCCTTTCACTCAAAATGACCCCAAATTTATTTTTAGTTAATTCCTCATATATCGATATCCAGCAATTAGCTGGTATCCCCATTTTGGAATTTAAGCGTACTCCTTTGGATGGCTGGGGTAGAATTATTAAGCGAAGTATGGATATGCTCGGCTCTTTTCTCTTAATTATTGTTTTGTCACCAATTATGTTGATTGCGGCAATCTTGATAAAATTGACTTCCAGAGGTCCGATTTTATTTCGTCAGGAGCGTGTCGGTCTGGAAAAGAATTTTACGTTTTTAAAATTTCGCAGTATGAAAATTGAATATTGCACTGGCGAAAATTATGGTGGTGAAAAAGCGGAAAAATTTCGCGAAGAACTCAAAAAGAAAAAGAACGAAGTTGATGGTCCGGTTTTTAAAATTAAAAATGATCCGAGAATTACTGCTTTTGGAAAATTTTTGCGCAAAACAAGCATTGATGAACTGCCTCAGTTATTCAATGTTCTAAGAGGAGAAATGAGTTTGGTGGGGCCTCGTCCGCCCATGCCAGAAGAAGTGGCCCAGTACAGCAACTTCCAAAAGCGCAGGCTGGGTGTCAAACCGGGTATTACCGGCTTGTGGCAGGTTTCTGGCCGATCGGAATTGTCTTTCGATGAATGGGTAAAACTAGATGCTTACTATATTGAACATTGGTCGCTCTGGCTCGATTTTGTTATTTTACTACGGACGGTCAAGGCGGTCATTGTTCGCAAGGGTGCCTACTAAGATGGAAGAAAAAACGCTCAAAAATTTGAAAGTGGCCATTGTCGCTGAAGAGCTGACACAACTCGGCGGAGCTGAGCGCGTGCTCGACGCCATCATGGAAATTTTCCCAAAGAGTCCGATTTATACGCTTGTGTGGGATAAAGAAAAAACTCAACATGTTTATGACAAGTTTGATGTTCGAACATCTTTTATTCAGAAAATGCCGTTTGGGATTAAGAAGTACAAATGGTATTTGCCATTTTTTCCTAAAGCCATTGAAGCTTTTGATTTTTCCGAATTTGATTTAATTATTTCTTCGTCCTCGGCTTTAATTAAGGGGATTAAGACGGAAAAACGCCAGACGCATATTTGTTATTGTCATACGCCGACCAGATATTTGTGGAGCGATGTCAAAGACTATTTGAAAACAGCGCCCATCCCAGCCATTGTTCGTCCGATTATGCCTCTGGTCGTCAAAGCCTTGAGAAAATGGGATCTTGTTGCTAGCCGTCGTCCGGACTTTTATATTGCCAATTCTCACAATATTCAAAATAAAATTAAAAAATATTATGGTCGCGAATCGATTGTGATTTATCCGCCGGTGGAAACCGACAAGTTTAAAATTGCCACGGAATTGGGAGACTATTATTTAATTACTGGTCGCGTTGAGCCATACAAAAAAGTTGACTTAGTTGTCGAGGCTTTTAATCGTAGCGGCAGAAAATTAAAAGTTATTGGCTCTGGCACAAGAAAAGAAGAATTAGCTCGTACCGCCAAACCCAATGTGGAATTCATGGGTAGAGTTTCGGACGAGGAATTATCGGCCGCTTATTCAAAATGTTTGGCTTTTATTTTTCCGCCAGAAGAAGATTTTGGAATTGTGCCAGTAGAGGCCATGGCGGCTGGCCGCCCAGTCGTCGCTTTTAAAAAAGGTGGCGCTTTAGAAACCGTTGTTGCCGGCGTTACGGGCGAATTTTTCTTTCCACAGACGCCATTAGCTCTAAATCAAACTTTAAAAAAGTTTAAACCAAAAAAATATGATAGCCAAAAAATTCGCGAACACGCTAAAAAATTTGATAAAGAGGTGTTCAAAACGCAATTAATAGAGTATATTGAAAGTAAACTTAAATAACGAAAGGATCTTATGGAACTTCGTGACTATTTAAAAATTATTGCTAAGTATTTCAAAGTTTTTATAATTATTACCGTAATCACGACGGTTGGATCGGCTGTCTTTACTAAATTGCAACCGGTTTCTTATCTAGCCTCCACGACTTTTACGGTTAACAAGGCATCCAGCCTTGACCAAAAAAATGTTAATTATTATCTTTTTGACAACTATTACAATGTCCAATCAGCCGGACTTTTCTCGCAAATTGTGACAACTTGGTTTGAATCTCCCGCGCTTGTCAAAGAAATTTATGAGCGGGCCGGAGTAACTGTACCAAATGTTTCTCAGAAGAAATTGGGTAAAACTTTCAAAGCGGTTCGTGAAGAACCGGCTACGATCAATGTCAGTATCAGCGGTAAAAATAAAGAAGAACTTTCGAAACTGATTACGGCCGCTTCAACAGTGATTCAAGAAAAAACCAACGAATTGGGGCAAAATAGCGAATCTTTATACGAACTGGTTAAATTTCAACCAATCGTCAGCGACAACATACCGAGCGTTCCAGTAAATACTATTGTTGGTTTGGTCGTCGGCATGCTCTTAGGCGCATTTGCCGCTCTGATGATTGCTTATTTTAAACGAGAAGACTAATTTGTTTAGGAGGGGAAATTCCTAAAAAAAACTCGCTTAGCTTGAGAAAGCTAAGTATTGATACAATCCATAGAATTGAAAAAGTTACTCATTTGGAAAAGAAACGCTCTTATAAGGTGAAGTGGTGGATCCCTTTAATTTATCTGACTGTTTTAATCGTAATCATATTGTTGACTACGATCTTGTTTGAAGCCAAAAAACAATATTCTGCCTTGAAAATTTTTCAGAAAGGAAAATACTTAGTTCTCTTTCAAAATAACGCTGAAATGCGCCCAACCGGGGGTTTTTTGGGCAGTTTTGCGGTGGCTCAATTTGATCAATTTAACTTAAAAAAAATTGATTTTAACTCCAATATTTATAAAATCGACAATGAATTTGCCAAAACAAATCTAATTGCCGCCCCAGATCCTATTAATACGATCAACGACAATAAATGGACAATGCACGACTCTAACTTTGCCGTAGATTTTCCAGCGGCAGCGCGCCAAATTCAATGGTTTTACGAGCAGGAAACAGGCGATTATGTTGACGGAACTATTGCTCTCAATGCCTCAACTTTTCAGGAACTCTTGAAAATTACTGGTCCGATTGCCTTGACCGAATACAACACGACTGTTAATGCTGAGAACTTTTTTAGCGAACTGGCTCAAAAGATTGAAAAAGAGTATTTTCAGACAAAAGATAATCAAGTGGAAAATGAACCAAAAGAGATTCTTAAAAGTTTGATGCCGCAACTTTTAAAAAAGGCATTAGAAACGAACAAAATTGCTTTAGTCAAACTGATTTATCAAGAATTGTCTCAAAAACAGATCCTTTTTTACGCTAATGAAGCTCGTTTGGAAAAAAATATTATTCATCAGGGCTGGGCTGGTGAAGTAAAACTAGCTGAGAGCGATTATCTTTATATTAACAACGCCAATCTAACGGATCTAAGAAACAACCGTAACGCTGGCGCCAAAACATCTTTAAGTATTGATGAATCTATAGACTATCAAGTGACTCATAAAATTGGTGGTTGGCAAGGCAATTTAACACTGACGCGTGCGCATACTGGTAGTTATACATGGCCGGACGGGGTCAATATGAACTGGACTAGGATTTTAGTGCCGCTGGGTTCGAATCTTCAAAGCGCGACTCTCAATGGTAAAGAGGTTTTAAGTGAAATAAAAACTAACGAAGAATCAGGCAAAACCGTCTTTGGCCTCTGGATTAATACCGCGCCGCAAAATACCAGTATTTTAAAACTTCAATATACAATTCCAATTAAGACCCAAAAATATTCACTCATTATTCAAAAACAGCCGGGCAATTTGGGAGATCAACTAAAGGTAAAGCTCAATGATCGTCAGTTATTTAACGGTCTATTCGATCGAGATCATTTGATTCAATAATCTTTAAAACTTTTGAGAATAAGCGTACAATTAAATCAAGAAAGGAATAAAAATGAATCCATTTATTGTGCAAAGTATGTCGCCAATGGCGTGGACCGGTTTTGTTATTTTAGTGATTTGGTCTTTAATTTGGAAGGGTTTGGCTTTGTGGAAAGCGGCCAGACGTGGAGATACCCCTTGGTATATTGCGCTTTTGATTGTTAATACCATGGGGATCCTAGAAATCGTTTATTATTTTTTCATTGGCAAAAATAACAGTTCTTGCTGTTCAGTTGAGGATAAAAAAGACTAATTTTTTAGACGCCTTGGACGCCGAAAAGGCGACCAATCAAGTAGCCGGCTAGAGCCGCGCCCATACCAATAATGACCATTTGCAGACCGCTTTTAAACGGTTTTCCAATGGTCATTTTTGCTTTATATAACCCGACGAAGAATAAAACAATGGCAGAAATGGCTAAGGCCAGCCAAATTGCGTTTTGGATCGGCATAAAAAAGAATGGGGTCAAGGGCACAAAAGACCCGACTAAAGCGGCAATGCCCACCACGAAGCTGGAAGTATAAATTTCTTTTTGGGTAACTTCTTTGAGTTCCAATTCTTCTTTCATCATTTGATCAACCCAGAGTTTATCCGAGCTCATAACGTGGGCAGTAATGTCATCCAAAATTTTGCCATCAAACCCCTTGGATTTATAAACACGGCGAATTTCCGCTTCTTCTTTTTCGGGCATTTCTTTAATTTCTCTTTTTTCTCTTTCTAATTCCGAGACAAAATGATCGCGTTCAGCCATTTTGGAGGTCAAAGCCACCGCGGCCATGGAAATGCTTTCAGCAAAAGTAGCAGCCAAACCGCCGGCAATGACGATTCGCGGATCGTTTGAAGCGGCGGCCACACCTAGAATAACGCCCAGGACATTGACTAGACCATCTTGTCCGCCAAGAATTGTATCCGACAATGTGTTTCCGGTCGATTTGCGTGATAGTTCGCCTAAATGCATAATTGCTCCTTTTATCTATAATACAACATTTTTTGAGCAATCGATAAATCTGAAATCTTGTAAAAATAGCAAAAGGCCGCCAGACTAGCTGGACGGCCTTGATGCGCTCGATATTCAATTCGCTTGGCGACGCGGTCGCCGATGGTGCTGCCCGTAATGGGCGTGAGCTGCGATGTTTGGTTTGCGCGACCACGGTTGCTGCGATTCGATCGTCGCAGCAAGCTCCTTGGTTTTGTTGACGGCCTTTCGGATCTTTCCGATCGAAGATTCGATCACTATCAATCGAACAAGCAGCATCAAAACAACCATGAGGATAACGAATTCCATTGGTTTGCCCTCCTTTAGAGCTCCAGTTACAGGTTAGATGAAATCTCCGATTATCATAATATTATACCATAAAATGACCCAAAAGTCAAGGTAAAAGACGTTAAATCAAGGCTTTTAAAAAACTATTTTTTTAACGCCAAAGAATTGTATAGAATTTGCATTGTTGAAATGTGAAATCTATAATGGTAATGTAAATACTGACTTATAAAAGAGGCGTACAGCCCTAAATTTTTAAATATTGTATTGTTAACCCCTCGACTACTTCTCGACTTCGTTCGAAGTAAAGCTCGGGGTAAAGGAGAGATTTTCTATGGCACAAGAATATACAGCTAAAAATATTACTGTACTCGAAGGTCTGGAGCCGGTCCGAAAAAGACCTGGCATGTATATTGGTGGTACTGGCATTGAAGGCTTGCACCATTTAATTTGGGAAATTGTGGATAACTCCTTCGATGAAGCCATGGCTGGCTATGCCACACGTGTAGACGTCGAACTTTTGCCAGACAATAAAGTTAAGGTTTCCGATAACGGTCGTGGTATCCCAGTAGACAAACATCCGCAAACGGGAAAATCTGCGCTGGAAACCGTTTACACGGTGCTCCATGCCGGTGGAAAATTTGGTGAAGGCGGCGGTTATAAAGTTTCCGGAGGTCTTCATGGCGTGGGTGCCTCAGTTGTAAACGCCCTTTCCAGTTGGCTTCGGGTGGAAGTTTATCGTGACGGTAAGATTTACGCTCAGGAATATAAACGCGGCAAGGTAATGGGTGATGTAAAAGTGGTGGGCGATTCGCCTTCGGAAAAAACCGGCACATTTGTCACGTTTCAACCAGATCCGGAAATTTTTCCCAGCACGGAATTTTCACTTTCAACAATTTTAAATCATTTGCGCCAACAGGCTTATTTAACCAAAAAAATTCATTTATGTGTCACCGACCATAGAAAAAATCCTGATGAGCCGGGCTATAACTTTTATTTCGAAGGTGGCATTGCCAGTTTTGTCCGCCACATTGATAAAAATCGTGTGTCTTTTAATGACCCACCGTTTTATTTTGAAAAAGTAGTCGGCGACAATACAATTGAAATTTCCCTTTCTTATACCGACGACTACAATGAGCATGTTTATACTTTTGCCAATAATATTCACACGATTGAGGGCGGAACCCATTTGACTGGTTTTCGTACCGCCTTGACTCGTGCCATTAACGACTATGTTAAAAAGTCGGAAATGGGCAAATCGGGTGAACTAAACTTTTCTGGAGATGATGTTCGAGAAGGTTTGACCGCAGTCATTTCAGTTAAACTACCAAACCCGCAGTTTGAAGGCCAAACCAAAGGCAAACTGGGTAATCCAGAAATGAAAAATTTAGTTGAACAAGTGACTTACGAGGGCCTGGGCTATTATTTTGAAGAACATCCGGCCGAAGCAAAAAAGGTGATTGAAAAATGTGCCTTGAGTTTACGGGCCAGAGTCGCCGCTCGCGCCGCTCGCGATACAGTCATTCGTAAAGGCGCCCTGGAAGGCATGACTTTGCCAGGCAAGCTGGCCGATTGTTCAGAAAAAGATACCGCTAAAACAGAACTATATATTGTTGAGGGAGACTCCGCTGGCGGTTCGGCCAAACAAGGCCGCGATCGTAAATTCCAAGCCATTTTGCCATTGAGAGGTAAAATTTTAAATGTAGAACGGGCTAGGCTGGACAAAATGCTCGCTTCTGAAGAAATTAAACAATTAATTATTGCCATTGGCGTGGGTATCGGTGACACGGTTAAAATGGAAAAACTTCGCTATGGTCGCATTATTATTATGACTGATGCCGATGTTGATGGGAGCCATATTCGAACCTTGCTTCTGACGCTCTTCTATCGCCATTTCCCGGCTTTAATTACTGAAGATCATTTATATATTGCTCAACCGCCGCTATTTCTTCTTCAAAAAGGTAAAGTCAAAGAATTTGCTTACAATGATGATCAAAGAGATGAGATTCTGAAAAAATTGGGTAAAGACGGCGTATCAATCCAGCGCTACAAAGGTTTGGGAGAAATGAATCCGGAACAACTTTGGGAAACAACCATGAATCCTGAACATCGGATCCTACTCAAAGTTTCGACCAAAGATGCTCAACGCGCTGATGAAGTTTTTTCCATGCTTATGGGTGATGAAGTTGGTCCCCGAAAACGTTTTATTCAAACCCATGCCAAAAATGTTAAAAACCTAGACGTTTAATAAACTTTAAAGGAATTATATGCCACAAGAAAAACCCGACGCCAAACAATTTGAATCCAATGACCAGCAGATAGAAGAACCGAATTCATATTTGGAAACGCAAAAACAACATAAAGATTGGTATAACCAGAATCAAATGGGACGTCAGGGAAATCGTCCAAACATGGTACCCAAAGAAACAAAAAAAGCACCAGGAACGCACAAACATAGTTTGCGTAAAGAAGCTTAAGGAGTAGTATGCCAGAGGAATCAAAAAAAGACGAAAAGAAAACCAAGGATAAAGATAAAGAAGAAAAAGAAGATATTAAAGACGTAGAAGCCACTACTGATGAGGCAGTTGAAGAATTGGAAGAGGCGGCCGAGGAACTCAACCCGGAAAAAATTGCCGAAGCAGCCACGATTTTTGATTTTGGTGAAGATGACGGTAAAGAGGCCAAGACTGATTTTGGCTTGGTTAAATCCCGAAATCTTGAGCAGGAAATGCAAGAATCATACTTGGCTTATGCTATGAGTGTAATTGTGGCTCGCGCTCTGCCGGATGTTCGTGATGGTTTAAAACCGGTTCACCGCCGTGTGCTTTATTCCATGAATGAACTTGGACTCACCAGTAAGGCCAAATACCGCAAATCTGCCACTGTGGTGGGAGACGTTTTAGGTAAATATCACCCTCATGGTGATATTGCGGTTTATGATACTTTAGTCCGTATGGCGCAAACTTTTTCCATGCGTGAGCGTCTTGTTGATGGACAAGGAAACTTTGGTTCCATGGACGGAGACTCCGCGGCCGCCATGCGTTACACCGAATGTCGCTTGAGCTCATTGTCTGAAGAAATGATGGCTGATATTGATAAAGATACGGTAGACTTTGTGCCAAACTACGATGGGTCTCGTGAAGAACCAAAAGTCTTGCCGGCAAAGTTGCCAAACTTATTGCTCAATGGCTCAATGGGCATTGCTGTGGGTATGGCGACCAATATTCCGCCCCACAACTTAGGCGAAATTATTGATGGGACAATATATTTAAGCGATCATCGCGATTGTACAGTTGAAGATTTAATGGAATTTGTCAAAGGCCCGGATTTTCCGACAGGCGCAGAAATCTTCGGTCAAGAACAAATTAAAACCGCTTACACTACCGGCAAGGGCAGTATTGTCATGCGGGCCGTGGCCAATATTGAAGAATTAAAACGTGGCGGCTTTCGCATTATTATTTCTGAAATTCCTTATCAAGTTAATAAAGCGGAACTTATTTCTAAAATTGCCGATTTGGTTAAAGATAAAAAAATTGAAGGTATTTCCGGGCTGCGCGATGAATCCGACCGAACTGAAGGTGTGCGCATTGTAGTCGACTTACGAAGCAACGCCTACCCAAAGAAAATTTTAAATCGACTTTATGAATTAACGCCGCTTCAGACTTCTTTTCATGTCAATATGCTGGCTTTAATCGATGGGATCCAGCCCCGCGTTTTAACAATCAAAAATGTTTTAGACGAATATTTAAAGCATCGCCAAATAGTGATTCGACGTCGGACTGAATTTGATTTGGCCCGGGCTAAAGAGCGCGCTCATATTTTGGAAGGTTTACGCATTGCTCTGGCGAATATTGATGAAGTCGTGGCTGTCATTAAAAAGAGTAAAACTCGTGACGAAGCGCAAAAGGCGTTGTGTACAAAATTCAATCTTACTCAAATTCAAGCCAACGCTATTTTGGAAATGAGACTGTCCGCTTTGGCTGCCTTGGAAGTTGAACGAATTGAAAACGAATATCAAGAAAAATTAAAGTTGATCAAAGAGTTAGAAACCATTTTAGCTTCCGAAGAAAGAATTTTAGGAATTATTAAAAAAGAATTACAAGAAATTAAAGCCAAATATCCGTCGGAACGCCGTACTAAAATTTATGCTCATGAAATTGGCAAATTCTCAGCGGAAGATTTAATTCCATCGGAACAAGTGGTCGTTATGTTGACCAAAGGCAATTACGTCAAACGTATGCCAGTGTCCGCCTATCGCTCACAAGTTCGCGGTGGCAAAGGCGTCATGGGCATGGAAACCAAAGAAGAGGATGTGATTGAGCACATGGTGGCCGCGGACACGCACGATGAAGTGATGTTTTTCACTGATCGTGGCCGTATTTTTAAAACCCGGGTTTACGAAATACCGGCGGCATCACGCATTTCCAAGGGCCAAGCAATCGTCAATATCTTGCAAATTTCGCCCGAAGAAAAAGTCACCGCCGTGGTCACGCTCAATAATAAAGATTTAGCGCGATTGAAATTCTTTGTCATGGCCACGGAAAAAGGTGTGGTTAAACGTTCGGAAATTGAGTTATACAAGAATGTCCGAAAGACCGGTATTGTGGCCATTAAATTGAGTGCGGGTGACAAATTAAAATGGGTCAAAACAACAAGTGGGTCAGATAAGATTTTTATGGCTTCTAGTCGAGGACAATCTATTCTTTATAATGAAACAGATATTCGTCCCATGGGCCGCTCCGCGGCCGGGGTTCGAGGAATTGAACTTCGGGGTGCGGATTACGCCGTCGGCGTGGATGTCGTTTTGCCGAGCTTGGAAGAAAAAGGCAGTGTCTTGGCCGTGTTGGAAAATGGTTTTGGCAAACGTACCCCACTGCCGCATTTTAAACTGCAATTACGCGGCGGTATGGGCATTCGGGTGGCGGCTACAACCGAACGTACCGGCAAAGTTATTTCTGTTCATGTTGTTTACGGCGAAGATGCTGATGCGATTTTGGCTTCCAAACAAGGTCAAGTTATTCGTATCCCATTGGGCAGTGTCAAAATCTTGGGTCGCGACACTCAAGGCGTAACTTTAGTTAAATTAAAATCTCCAGATAAAGTGGCGACTGTGACCGTGGTCACCAAATACGCCGAGCCATTAATTCAGGCGGTGGAAGGCGAAGAAGCTCAAGTAGCCGTGCCTTTAGAAGAAGATCGCCCGGTTCAAGAAGTGACCAAATTAGAGGAAAAAGATTCAAAGGACGAGGTTAAAAAGGAATTAGAAGAATTAAAAGAAGAAGAAATAGAAAAAGAGGCGGAATTGGCAGGCGAAGTTGAAGAAGAGCCAGTCGCTAAAGTTGAAGAAAAAAAAGAAAAAAAAGAAATCAAAACCGAAAAAGAGGAGGAACCCGTGAGTGAGGCAACCGAAGGTGCCATTCCGGAATGGGCTAAAGCGCATCGTGATTATGGCCCGGCTAAATTATTTAAAGAAGATGAAGTTAAGGCCGAGGAAGTGTCTAGAAAGCCTACTGAACCAGAAGAGCCTAATTGGTGGGGTGGGGGAGACAAAAAGTGACCTTTAGGTCATCCTCAAGCCGGATGGCAATCAGACATTGAGGATCAAGTATTTAAAAAGAAACCGCTATTGGGCGGTTTCTTTTTTAATAAAAAAAAATCGCACGAACGAAATTGTGCGATTAGTGGGTGGCTCCTTTGAGCACTGTGGCGTAAAAGTCTGGCTCGACGCCAGGAATGGCGCGACAGTGGCTGACGCGATGGACAAGCGTTGTGGTAAAATATCGG
>Ga0247841_10006201_pt1 | contig 18682 bp, 17 predicted proteins | sample LaCruzMarch2015__2_FD_192410 | JGI IMG/M metagenome (GOLD analysis project Ga0247841, IMG submission 192410) | Freshwater microbial communities from meromictic Lake La Cruz, Castile-La Mancha, Spain - LaCruzMarch2015_18m | ecosystem: Environmental > Aquatic > Freshwater > Lake | place: Spain... | reverse complement strand
GATTGAAAAAATTGATTCCCTGCTACCGCAGATTTGCGCTTTGAACCCTGATGTTCTGGTGATTACCGGAGATCACTCCACCCCTGCCGCCATGTCCGGACACAGTTGGCATCCGGTTCCGGTGCTGCTTTCAGCAAAGAATTGTCGGCCCGACGGAGCAACAAGCTTTGGCGAGGGCGCCTGCCTCAGTGGTGGTTTGGGACGTATGCCCATGAAATACCTGATGGGCGTTGCTTTGGCGCACGCCGGTAAACTGCAAAAATTCGGCGCTTAATTTTTATCGGATAAAGCCGCATTGCCTCAAAAAAATGTTGTGGAAAGAACAACAGGCTGCTTCAGTTATAATTAACATACAATGGCAACTTAACTATACTCTTTTTAAAGGATAAACTAAACTTATGATGAATAAAAACAATGCAATTTACCGCGTAAAGAAATTTTTGAACATGATCCGAACGGGCAAGAAAGCTGCTGACGAGTTCGACTGGAAATATTATGCGGAGCTTTATCGGGATGGCCTTAGGGATGTCGAAAAGGAACATACGCTGGTTCTGCAATCCGGTGACTATGTGTTTGAAAACGGCACGTTGATTCTTAAAAAAGATATAAAGCCATTGCACCTCAATTACCATATTATTTATGAAACCATTCTCCAGCTAAATCCGGCATCCGTGATGGAGATTGGCTGCGGTGGCGGTGATCACCTCCACAATCTCAGCATTTTATCCCCGGATATTCGATTGCACGGATTTGATATTTCCGCAGGCCAGATCGAGTTTCTCCAAAGACGCCATCCTGACCTTAAGGCGTGGATTACCACGTATAGTATCACCATTGAACCAAAGCTACTGGACTTACCCGCGGTTGATATTGCCTATACCCAGGCCGTCATCATGCACATTTGCCAGAATCACTTAAATGCCCTGACCAATCTTTTCAGCGTTGCGAAAAAGCAGATCGTTTTGATGGAGAACTGGAGGCGTCATGATTTTATGAACGATATTAAAACCCTTTTTCAGGAAAAGAAACTGCCATGGGACAAACTGCATTTCTACTATCGGGAATCGCCTTTCACAAAAAAACCGCATTTAATGATAGTTTCCGCGCAAGAGCTTCCGCAATATCCGGTTTTGACTGATTATAGAACTCTCAAGGATACTATAGATAAAGACTAATACCAAGTTGCTTTCAAAAAACTATGAATTTTTGAAAGCTTACTTGTTATTATACCAAGTAAATCAACCTTTAATGAGACTCGCTGAAAACGAACGAAGTGAAGTTCGAAGCGCTAGTCGAATTATCCCATGTGCGAAGCTAAGTAGGGATAATGTTTGACAGCGACTTGGTATAACGCGGTGATAAAGCTCCGGCTATTTCTTGCTGGACATTTTTCCCCAAAGCAAATCTGCTGCTGCTGCGTGCCCGGCGGCAGACCAATGGTCGTCAAAATCCAGATAAAACTTCCGCCCATCCGAAGTTCTGCGGACAAAACTTTCAAAATCTATAAATGAAACTGATTTACTGTTGTTGAGGCTAAACTCCCGCAACACCCATCTTCGATTCTCGGCCGTATCTTTTCGAACCAATATTGATTTGTCAGATGTATCTAACAGATAAAGGTGGCTGTTACCCACATCCTTTCGCAGAAGGTTAAGGCAATACCAAGCAAACTCCTTACGATCCTCATCAAAAGTCGATTTGAGGGGCGGCTCGATAGGCGGGTTAAAACTATAACCATCCGGAGTCTTGTCTATACTCAAAGACGTGCGAATTCTTTTACTGAATAATCGCCTGATGACGCGGGCATGATAAGCCTTAAGATAAGAGCTGCGATAAAATTTATTCCACGACCTGTAACCAGGTTGCTGGCGCGCGACCATGGCCTGAAAATTTTTTTCATCATCGGGCTGCGGATGATATTCCAGGTCATACTTAGTTGATGATATTTTTTTAATGCCGCCCAATAGATCGTTGGGGCAAAAAACATAAACCACAGCGACAGGTTTTAAAAGATCTTTATATAATTCAAAAGACCGGATAATCAGATCAATATCCCATCCCGGCATGGCCAGATTAATTACCTGATAGGAACGATCAGTTTTCTGCAGATTCTTTTCCAAAATTTTACCAACTGTTTCCTCCCACTGCACACCCCAGCCGAAAGCAAACGAATCTCCCAGAATAACAACATTTTTCCGGTTTGCCGACAAATCCCAATCCGGACCGCGGAAACCATAAGCGTTTGTGTCCAGCGTGTAGTCGAGTTGCCCCGGATAGGATAACCGGACATTACGCAGATTCTTTTGCAGAGTATAACCAAGTTGTGGGTGGTAAGCGCCGTATATGCCTTGAACGACAGGTCTTCTTGCCTGATAGACAGCTTCTTCGATGTTTCGGCTTTTCATCAAAGGCAAAGTTAATTCCGCGATAATAAGCACAATGAACAGAGAAACAGTTAATATCAGTATATTGATCAATAAATTTGTTATCTTTTTATTAACTGATGATTTTTCCAGATTAGCCACAGTTACCCTCTTTTCTGCTTTAGAGTACTAAAATAATGTATAGATAAAAGGAGCCACTGCCGACCCCTCGGCAAGAATCAGCATCACACCGATCAGCAGCAGGAAAAAGACAATAGGGGCAAGCCACCATTTTTTTCTCATTTTTAAGTAGTCCCACAATTCGGATATTATTGATAATTTACTCATGTCGAATTATACCTCACTAAATTTAAAGTTAATTAAAACTGTCTTTCGTAATCAGCTTTTACCTTTAAAGATTTATCTCTGGCCAACCAATAGCTTTTTTTGCTCTGATCAATCTTCATGTCCAGAAATTTTTTCCCCGTTATGTATGCGATTAAACCGATCGGCGTTACTAACAGGTAAAAGATAATTACCATTATTACTCTGGTCATAATAAAACCCATGACCACTGCCATAGACATCCATGCTTTATAAACATACTTTAGCGCAGCAGGCAGAAGTAAACCAAACATAAAAAAAGCTGCTGCCACGAAAAAAAAGTATTGGAAGTAATCATTCTTTTTCCAAAGTAGGTATAACCCAATGATCGTGAGGATTATGCCCATCGTGATGCCGAATTTTTTCCAGTCTGATTTGCCGCCTTTGATGTTTTTTATTTCTTCGATAATCATAGTGCCTTTAATCGTTCTCGTATTTTTTTAGCCAGTTGATATCTTTGCTCAGAGGCTTTTGATTTTCCTTGTTCAACAAATAATTCCCCATTATCAGATAATCCATATTGGTTCTCATAAAACAAAGATAGGCATCTTCAGGCGTACACACAATCGGTTCCCCGCGGACATTGAAAGATGTATTAATAATTACGGGACAGCCATGTCTTTCTGAAAAACTGGTAATCATTTCATAATACAATGAATTGCTTTCCTTGGATACTGTTTGCACTCTGGCCGAATAATCAACATGAGTTACCGCCGGTATGCTGGAACGTACGACATGTAATTTATCGAGACCGAATAACTCCTGTTCCTTGCTAGTCATTGTTTTGCGAATATCTTCTTTAACCGGGGCGACTAAAAGCATATAGGGACTTTCCTTGTCGATGTCAAAGAAATCAGTCGTTTTTTCCTGAAGAACGCTGGGAGCGAAAGGCCGGAAACTTTCCCGAAATTTAATTTTAAGATTCATAATTTCCTGCATCTCGGAAGAACGGGCATCGCCAATAATGGAACGCGCGCCCAACGCCCGCGGCCCAAACTCCATCCTGCCCTGAAACCAACCTATTGTCTTCTGCCCGTTTATCAAATCGGCAATTCGGATGGGCATTTCCTTAGCAGGCAACTCTTCGTAAGTGATATTGTTTGCACTAAGATAATCGAGAATCTGATCATCGCTATATTCAGGGCCAAGGCACGATGCCTTCATAAAATCTTTTTGCCCGTCAGCGCTCCGCTGATTATCTAAATACTGGTACCACACAAACAGTGCAGCACCAAGCGCTCCGCCTGCATCACCTGCTGCCGGCTGGATCCATATATTATCAAATGGCCCTTCCCGGAGAACTTTCCCGTTGCCTACACAATTAAGCGCCACTCCTCCTGCCAGACAAAGATTCTTCTGTTTGGTTTCATTATGGATATGACGAGCCATGCGTAGCATCACCTCTTCCGTCACATCCTGAACAGAACGAGCCAGATCCATATCTTTCTGAGTAACATCCGATTCCGGTCTGCGCGGCGGCCCGCCGAAAAGTTTATCAAATTTTCGGTTGGTCATGGTCAGACCGGCGCAATAGTCAAAATATTTCATGTTTAACTTAAATGAACCATCCTCTTTTAAATCAACCAGTTCCGAAAGTATCAAGTCCCTGTATTTGGGCTTGCCATACGGGGCGAGGCCCATAACCTTATATTCACCGGAATTGACTTTAAAGCCGGTGAAATAAGTAAATGCCGAATAGAGAAGCCCCAGTGAGTGAGGAAAGTGGAGTTCCGAAAGAATGTTAATTTGATTATTTTTCCCCACACCATAACTTGTAGTCGTCCATTCGCCCACGCCGTCTATGGTAAGGAATGCCGCCTCTGGAAAAGGCGATGCAAAAAAAGCCGAAGCTGCATGAGATTCATGATGCTCCGGAAATATTACCTTTCCTTGATAGCCTAGCTGCTCCTTAATAGTTTCTTTCATCCATAATTTTTGCTTTATCCAGAGAGGAATGGCCATGATAAATGATTGAATGCCGGAGGGGGCAAAAGCCAGATAAGTCTCCAAAATCCGCTCAAATTTTATAAAAGGTTTGTCATAGAAGGCAACATAATCCAATGCTTCGCCTTTAATTTTGCCTGCTTCCAGACAATAATTTATCGCATTTGTCGGAAACGAAAAATCATGTTTTTTTCGCGTAAAACGCTCCTCCTGCGCGGCGGCGATAATTTCTCCGTCACGCACCAAGCAGGCAGCGCTGTCATGATAAAATGCCGATATACCTAAGATGTTCATGCTAAATTTATTTCCAGACTCTATTATTTATCCCTTTTTATCATATTCAACAGACTATTAAAACATCTTTTCCGTTTTCCAATATTTTAAAGTTTAGTTAATTCAAAAATACCGCAGCCATAATGACAACAAAAATTATTACTAATAGAATCTTTATTGATGATTGCATCTTTTACGAGATCTCCTGCGTCATTAACATACGAAAACGAATCGATTTGATAGCGTCCTTTGATCATAGTTAAAAGGTATTCAAGTGAAAATACACGATGCGCGTTGAATTCAATACGCTGGCTCCCTATCGGCACCGAGAAATATAATTTTCCACCTTTTTTTAAAATCTGATAAAGATTTCCCCATCCCAGGATATGTCCCTGATAATCGATTCTGTCGCCATAACGACCGAGGCCGAAATGTTCCAGTGCATGCAGGCAGGAGACAGAGTCGCAATAATCCACGATTTTGAAATTATTATCCATGAGATCAGCCTGGACAAATTTGATGTTGTCGATGGGATTAGTCAATTTTCTTATATCAAAGAATTCAATTTCACGAAAAGAGGCTACGTGAGAAATAAACCCATCCATACGGGAGCCGATATCGACGTGTTTGATGGGGTTATTTTTAAATATTTTACCGGCGACAAGCAGGTCTTGATGAAAATAATGCCCGGATGCCGTACCGCTTTCTTGTGATCGATCTTCAAAACAAGGATGAAAATTCCCGAAAGGGAAATCCGAAGTAAGAAGCTTCGCCTGTCTTTTAAACTTTATATACTCTAGTAAGAAGGCAGGCATTAACTTTAAATATCGGGATAGTCGGGTTCCTTTTATGGTAATTCTTAGTTGCATAATAATTCCTCTATTTTTTAATATTACAATCATTCGATAACATATTTTTCACTAAAGTTCCGCTTATAAATTTGTTTGCCAGAGGGAAGATTATCGGCAATGTGGAATGGGATGACTCAGCATAAAAATAGTAAATGTAATTGACATATCACGGTTTTTTTTATAATGATTTAGCTAAAGTAATTAATAGAGAGATTTATTATGAAGAAAAGAGCTTTAATTACCGGCATTACTGGAATGGTTGGGTCACATCTGGCTGATTATCTTTTAGCCAACACCGACTGGGATATTTATGGAATGTGCCGCTGGCGCAGCCCTCTGGATAATGTGGAACATCTTTTGGACAGGGCTAACCGCAAAGATAGGGTATATTTTATTGAGGGAGATTTATGTGATTATATTTCTCTGCAAAATGCAGTTGGTGAATCTAAACCAGATTATGTATTTCACCTGGCAGCCCAGAGTTATCCCAGAACAAGTTTTACTTCCCCCATTGTAACAATGGATACAAATATACTTGGGACAGAAAGGCTTTTGGAAGCACTAAGGCAATGCAAGGATATTGATCCAATTATTCATGTTTGCTCTTCATCTGAAGTCTTCGGCAGGGTCCCGCCCGAAAAGCTTCCTATCGCTGAAGAATGTTCATTTCACCCCGCATCGCCTTACGCGATATCAAAAATAGGCACCGATTGTGTCGGCCGTTTTCATGCTGAGGCTTATGGGCAAAAAGTTGTCGTGACACGTATGTTTACCCACACAGGACCACGTCGCGGAGATGTTTTTGCCGAATCAACTTTCGCCAAACAAATTGCCATGATTGAAGAGGGTTTGATTCCACCCGTTGTTAAAACAGGTAATCTTGAATCAATGCGGACTTGGTCTGATGTGCGTGATGCGGTCAGAGCTTATTATTTGCTGGTTACGGTAAATCCGACTCCAGGAGAATATTATAATATCGGCGGTTCATATTCATGTACCGTCGGTGATATGCTGAAACATCTCATTTCGATTTCCAGGAGGGAAGATATTAAGGTGGAAACAGACGGCAGCAGGCTTCGTCCGCTGGATGCCGATCTCCAAGTACCGGATACAACGAAATTCAAAAAACATACTGGCTGGGAGCCTCAAATTTCCTTTGAAAAGACCATGCAGGATTTACTTGATTACTGGAGGCAAAGAGTAAAAGCCGGGGAATTATTTTTAACACGCTAAGGATAAATTACTGAATGGTGAAGTTATTTAATGAAAAAAAATGATAAAATTTACATAGCGGGACATACAGGCTTGGTGGGTTCAGCTGTGCATCGAAAACTTGTCAATGATGGTTACAAAAAAATTATCACCAAACACCATAATGAGCTGGATCTGACTAGGCAAGCCGCCGTCGAGGATTTTTTCTGCAAAGAAAAACCGGACTTCACAATTTTGACAGCAGCGAGGGTTGGCGGCATTTACGCCAATAATACATATCCGGCACAATTTATTTATGAGAACCTCTCTATTCAGAATAATGTAATTCATGCAGCCTATTTATCAGGTGTTCAGAAGCTTCTATTTCTCGGGAGTGCCTGCAGCTATCCAAGGGAATGCCCTCAACCGATGAAGGAAGAATATTTGCTATCCGGTTTTCTCGAGCCCACAAATGAACCTTATGCCGTAGCCAAGATCGCCGGTATCAAATTATGTCAAGCTTACAACCGCCAATATGGCACGAATTTCATTTCTGCAGTTCCGACAAACACGTATGGTCCATATGACCATTTTGATACAGAGGATTCTCATGTCATTCCCGCTCTTTTGAGAAAATTTCATGATGCCCGGATGAAAAGTGCTGCGGACGCTACAATATGGGGAACAGGCACTCCGCTGAGGGAGTTTATTTACGTTGATGATCTGGCTGATGCGTTGCTGTTTTTAATGAATAATTATCAGGAATCAGAAATTATCAACATTGGAGCAGATAGTGAAATATCGATGAGGGAACTTGCATCTATTATTAAAGAACTGGTCGGGTTTAAAGGATCAATTCATTTTGATACCTCTAAACCTGATGGTGCCCCGCGAAAAACACTCGACAAAACGAAGTTGTTTGATTTAGGTTGGCGCACTATATTTTCCCTGAGAGAGGGGCTCCAAAAAACGTATCAATCGTTTCTGAATCAATGTCCGAAGACAAAAGAAGATTAAACCATGCACGATGAACAATTAGTGGAGAGATTTTACAGATCGATTTATCGGATTCGTCGGGTAGAAGAAGAAATCGCACGAATCTATCCAACCGATAAAATAAAAAGCCCTGTCCACCTTTCCATCGGTCAGGAATACATATCTGTGGGGGTTTGCGAAGCGCTGAATACTGATGACATTGTTTTCGGTACATATCGCGGTCATGCCCTGTACCTGGCAAAGGGTGGCGATCTAAGAAGTATGATTGCAGAACTTTATGGCAAGAAAACCGGGTGCACTAAGGGGAAAGGTGGTTCCATGCACCTGATTTGTAAAGGAAAGGGTGTTATGGGCACATCGGCTATTGTTGGGTCAACTATACCAGTTTCCGTGGGATACGCCTTAGGTCAAAAATACAAGAATTCAGATATAGTGACGGTCAGTTTTTTCGGTGATGGGGCTGTGGATGAAGGCGCATTCCATGAAAGCATGAATTTCGCTGCTTTGAAAAAGATCCCTATTATTTTTATTTGTGAAAACAACCTTTACGCTATTCATTCCCACCATCTAACCCGGCATCATTCGGATAATATTTGCGAGCGCGTACGCAGTTACGGTATCCCGGCGGAAAGGATTAATGAGAACGATATCTTCTCTATATATGAATTCGCTAAATCGTACAGCGCCAGTATTCGCAAAAAGGAGATTGGTCCTGTTTTTCTCGAATGCCTAACTTATCGCTGGCGAGAGCATGTTGGCCCCAATGAAGATTTTGATTTGGGATATAGAAGCAGGCAGGAAGCCAATTATTGGATAGAAAATGATTCCATCAGGAAGCTAAAAGATTTGCTGACCCCAAAAGTAAGTAATTTAATTGAATCAGAGATTGAGAAAGAAATTGAAGATGCTTTCCGGTTTGCCGAGGAAAGTCCCTTCCCTGATGGAAACGAAGTTTATGAAGATCTCTTTAAGGAGTGATATATTTGTCAGTAGAGCGGATGTTAACATATTCGGAAGCCATTCGTGAAGCCCTGGAGCAGGAAATGGAAAGGGATAAGAATGTCATTGTGTTGGGTCTTGGCGTTGATGATCCAAAGGGCATTTTGGGGACAACTTTAGGATTGTTGGAGAAGTATGGCCCTCAGCGAATATTCGATACACCTCTTGCCGAGGATGGGATGACCGGCATTGCTATCGGCGCTGCCTTGGCGGGGCTTAGGCCAGTGCATATCCATATCCGCATGGACTTCCTGCTGTTAGCTATGAATCAGATCGTGAATATGGCTGCAAAAATGTGTCATATGTATGCCGGTGCGTTACGTGTTCCCCTAGTTATCCGTTCGATTATTGGGAAAAGTTGGGGGCAAGGTGCCCAGCATTCCCAAAGTATATACCCCATGCTGATGAATATACCTGGACTTAAGATTATAGCTCCTTCTACCCCTCATGATGCAAAGGGGTGCCTGATTGAGGGAATTCGTGACAACAATCCTGTTATTATAGTAGAACACCGCATGCTATACTATCAAAGAGGGTATGTCCCGGAGGAGCCTTACACAGTGCCTGCAGGAAAAGCACGGGTATTTTCCCAAGGGAACGATATTACGTTGATCGGCATTTCTCAGATGGCAATTGAGTGTTTACGAGCTCAACAATATCTGAAGGAAGTCGGGATCAATGCCGAAGTCATTGATCCTCTTTCTCTTAGTCCATTAGACATTGAAACAATTAATGCTTCCGTAATGAAAACGGGAAATCTGATTATCGTCGATAATGCGTGGATAACCTGCGGTGCCGGAGCAGAAATTATCGCACAACTTATCGAAGACGGAAGAAAAAATATAAACATTCAACGAATGGGCTTCGCGTTTGTACCTTGTCCAACATCTCCACCGCTGGAAAATGAATTTTATCCTGATGCGCGAAAAATAGCAATTACCGCGCTAAAGATGTTAAATCCAAAAAAGAAAAATTGGGAACCGAAGACAAATCTGCCAATTGAAGAAATAGAATTTAAAGGACCTTTTTGAGCCTTTTTAGGGGATGATTATATAGCACTAATGGGCTACAAAGAGATATGGACTAGATTTTAATATTAATAATCAAGCTCTATCTTTTATTTTTCTAAAAAGTAATAGTATCTGATCTTCCAAAGGATTTGTAATAATAGTGAAAAAAACAACTGACATTGTTCTAATCAATCCTGGTGATAGAAAACAGGTATACCAGGATCTGGCTAATGATTTTTCCGCTAGTGAACCACCTTTTTGGGTTGCTGTGCTTGGCAGCTACTTAAGGAATTGTGGTTTTAAGGTGAGCATTATTGACTCCAATGCGGAGAATATCTCGCCTGTCGAAACAGCAGAAAGAGTACAGGCGCTTAAACCAATACTTGCTGCGGTCATTGTATACGGATCACAACCGTCAGCATCTACACAGAATATGACTATTGCCGGCAAAATATGCGCGGCAATAAGAGAAATAACGAGTTCAAAGATTGCCATCGGTGGACTTCATCCATCTGCATTGCCAGCGCGGACGTTAAAGGAAACGTCTGTTGATTTTGTAATTCAGGGGGAAGGCTTTTATACCCTGAGAAATTTGATTGCAGATTTAAAGGATAACAAGAGTGACTATGCCAGTATTCCGGGGCTCTGGTTTAAGCATAACGATAAAATCATCAGCAATGGTCCGGCTCCTCTTGTGCAGAATCTGGACGATATACTGCCAGTTGGGGCATGGGATCTTCTTCCAATGACAAAATACAAAGCTCACAATTGGCATTGTTTCGACGATCTGGATAATCGTATGCCTTATGGCGCAATATATACAAGCCTGGGCTGTCCATATTCCTGTGTGTTCTGTTGTATAAACGCCCCTTTTGGCAAGCCGGGAATACGTTATCGCAGTCCTGAAATGGTTATTGAAGAGATCGGCCTTTTAGTTGAAAAATACAACATAAAAAATATCAAGATAGTCGATGAGTTGTTTATATTAAATAAAAAACATTATCTGTCTATTTTGAATCTCATAATTGAAAGAGGATATAAGCTTAATATTTGGGTCTATGCGCGTGTTGACACCGTAAAGCCGGAACATCTGGGTTTGATGAAGCAAGCCGGAATAAACTGGCTTGCTCTTGGCATCGAGTCCGCCAATCCTGATGTAAGGGATGGAGCTTCTAAGAAAATGCGGGTACAGGATATCGAAAAAGTTGTCACAAAAATCCAGGATGCAGGAATCAGGGTGATAGGGAATTATATATTCGGCCTTCCTGATGACACGCTGGAAACAATGCAGGAAACATTGGATCTGGCAATGAACTTGAATTGTGAGTTTGCAAATTTCTATTGTGCAATGGCCTATCCCGGATCAAAACTTTATGATATTGCCATCGAGGAAAGATGGCGACTTCCGAAGGAGTGGCATAGTTTTTCACAGCATTCGTATGAAATGTTTCCCTTACCAACAAAGCATATAAGTGCAAAAGAAGTAATCAAATTCAGGGATGACGCCTTTCATAAATATTTTGAATCGCCGAGATATTTGAATATGGTTGAGCAAAAATTTGGGATTATGGTTAAATACCATGTTCAGGAAATGACAAAGACAAGGTTGAAGAGAAAGCTATTAGGTGATTAGTATTCCGGAGCAGAAAGATATACCGAGTAGCGGCAAACAAAAACAACAATGAGACATGATGGAAACGTAAATAATTAGCATGTGTTCAGCTCAATGAGGGAAATATGATTATTACCAGAACACCTTTTCGGATTTCTTTTTTTGGTGGTGGTACTGACTTGCCCGCATGGTATTTCAATAATGGCGGGGCTGTGCTTTCCACTACAATTGATAAATATTGTTATATAAACTGCCGGCACCTTCAACCATTTTTCCCCTATAAACACCGGATTGTGTATTCGAAATATGAGCACGCGACCGAAATCGATGAAATCATTCATCCTTCAGTTCGAGAAACTTTCAGGTTTATGAAGGTGACTGAAGGTCTTGAGCTGCATCACGATGGAGACCTGCCGGCACGGTCCGGTCTTGGTTCAAGTTCTGCATTTACAGTCGGTCTGCTGCATGCCCTTTATGGATTAAGCGGGAAGCTAGTTTCAAAAAAACGGCTGGCATTGGAGGCGATAAATATAGAGCAGAACATGATCAAGGAGAATGTCGGGTCTCAGGATCAAGTGGCTGTTGCTTTTGGCGGGTTAAATAAAATTACTTTTCAAGGCGACCATAATATAGAGGTTATGCCACTAACAATCAGTAAAAAAAGGCAACAATTATTGGAAGATCACTTAATGCTGTTTTTTACCGGTACAACAAGGTTTGCAACAGACATTGAAAAAGATAAAATTAACAATATCGCGCAAAAAGAAAAAGTATTGCATGAATTGTCCGGTCTGACAGAAAAAGCAATAGAGATTTTAAATAACGAGGAAGATATTGCTGATTTTGGGAAATTGCTGCATGAGGGATGGGAATTGAAGAAGAGTCTTTCCGGCAAGGTGTCTAATAAAAATGTCGATGATATTTATGAGTTGGCACTGAAAAATGGCGCTCTGGGCGGTAAATTGCTGGGTGCCGGTGGTGGCGGTTTTATTTTATTTTTTGTTAAGCCCAGTGCAAAGGAAAAACTAAAAGGTGCGCTTGGCCATTTGCTTCATGTTCCATTTCGTTTTGAATTTTTAGGCAGTCAGATTATTTATTATAGAGAGGGCTTTTAATAAATGAGAATTCCATTTGGCACGATTAGCGTTACTGAAAAATCCAAGAAACTGATTGCTGATATTTTAGAAACCAACAGGTTGTCCAGCGGTAAATATGTGCGTCAGTTCGAAATAATGTTTGCTGAACTTATCGGGGCAAAAGAAGCAGTTGCCGTGAGTACCGGTACAGATGCAGATGCCCTGGCTCTGGCTGTGCTTTACGATTTTGGTGCCGAGCGCGGTGATGAAATAATTCTTCCGGCCTTATCTTTTGTTTCCACCGGCAATGCTGTGTTGCAGGCCGGATTTACCCCGATTTTTGTTGATGTTGACAGAAAAACTCTAAACATCGATCCGAATAAAATTGAAGAAAAAATCACAGCTCGAACCAGAGCTATCATGCCGGTTCACTTGATGGGAAAGCCTGCTGAAATGGATGAAATCAATAATATTGCAAAAAATCGTGAAATATTTGTTGTTGAGGATGCAGCGGAGGCGCATGGTGCTGTATATAAAGGGAAAAATGTAGGCAATCTCGGTGATATGGCAGCTTACAGCCTTTATATTGCTCATATCATCACAACTATTGAAGGAGGTATTGTTACAACCAGCCGGGCTGATTTTGCGGAAATCTTGCGTTCTTTGAGGAGCCATGGCCGGGCATGTAAATGCGAAAGTTGTGTTTTGAATCAGTCTTCTTCATATTGCGCCAAAAGGTTTAGTTACGGAGAGGATAAAGATATTCGTTTTATTTTTGAACGCATTGGCTTTTCCGCAAAGATGAATGAGCTGGAAGCGGCTATAGGCATCGGCAATTTGGATATTTATCATGATATATTAAATAAAAGAAGAGATAATCTGTATTACCTCATGGATCAATTCCAAATATTTAACCCATATCTAACAACTATAACAAAGGAACCATATGAAGAGATCGGGCCTCATGCTTTGCCTATCGTAGTTCAGGAAGAGGCTAACTTTACAAGGGACCATCTTGTTCATCATTTAGAAGAAAATGGAATTGATACAAGAAATCTTTTTTCTTCCATGCCCACCCAATGTGCCGGCTTTGAATATTTAAACCATAAGCCCGGTGATTTCCCGAATGCAGAATACATTGGAAATTACGGAATTCACAGCGGTGTGCACCAGGATCTTGGCCGCAAGGAATGTGATTATATCCTTAATGTCATTTCTGATTTTCTTGCTAAAAATAAATTATCATGCAAAGCCCAACTCTAATCGAGATATTTTCTCAGATAGTTTCAATGGGAAAAATACGCAATATAATTATTTTGGATTAACCGGAAGGAAAAGTTATGAAAGCAATTATCCTGGCAGGCGGCAAGGGTACCCGTTTGAGGGAAGTCATTCAGGACATACCCAAGCCGATGGCACTTGTGGACGGAAAACCATTTTTAGAATATTTGATTCTTCAGCTTAAAAAATGGAAAGTAGACGAAGTCGTCCTTTCTGTTGGATATAAAAGAGAAATAATCAAAAACTACTTCGGAAATGGTAATAAACTTGGTTTGAGTATTACCTATTCCGAAGAAAATGAACCGTTGGGAACCGGTGGTGCACTTAAGAAAGCTGCATCAATGATTCAGGAATCACATTTTATAGTTATGAACGGTGATTCAATTTGTCCGGTTGATTTCCATCAATTTTACACCTTCCATATACAGAAAGGAGGCATCCTCTCAATGGTCATTACTCGGCCCCTGCCTGAAAATTCATATGGTGTGGTGGAGGTAAATTCAGAGAACCGGATTTTAGCATTTCTCGAAAAAGTTAACTCGCGAAAAGAGAGTTTCATTAACGCCGGGATATACATAGCCGAGCGTAGAATCTTTGATCATATGCCTGCTAAAAACAGCTTCTCGCTGGAATATGATCTCTTCCCAAAGATTCTTCCTTTGGGTTGTTATGGTCTTCAGACGGTATCACAAGTTATCGATATTGGAACACCCGAAAGGTATGTAAAAGCGCTACGAAAATTGAGCAACATTTCATCTCAATAGACGATATGATCCATCAGTTTTTGTAATTCACGACGCAATTTAGCCTTAATGCGATAAGTTAAAACTTTTTTCCGGTAGTTCCATAATTCATTTTTTCCTACCTCATGAATCACATTCCCATTGCCGTCCCTGAACCGGTGAACAATATTCCCATACAAAAATTTCTCCCGATATTCCCTAACATACCGATCGTATGTTTTTATAACAGAATCCAGCATGTTTTCCAGTGCCTCCTGTCTTTGGTTCCCGTGTGTCCTTCCGAAATAGGAAACCGTCGGGATGAAGTGGGGCAAATATCCCATCGTATTGAGTCGGTAATTAAATCCGGGAGTGGGGTGAAACCTGAAGGGATCTTCCAGCTTGTTTTTGGGGTGACAGGTTTCAAACACATGGCGGCGAAAACATGCGTTGCTTTCCATTCCATGTCCTGTTGCCATCCAGAAGGGTAGAAAATCCATCTTTTGAGGAGGTTGTTGTTCCAGAAATTCCGCCCACCACAATTTTCCTATGCGGCTATCTTCTGTCATATTTTGTGACAGTCCCCATACCCAGGAAATTTCGGGGTCCGCATCCAGGATTTCAACACATCTCTTTAACCACTGCCGGTCTACGAGGCCGTCGGAAACACACAGAAAGATAATATATTCCCCTCTGGACATCGAGAATGCCTGCCAAATGGCGTCGAGTATGGGATTGTCGCCACTTTCCTTCTCCGATACCCAGCGTATTTGAGGATATTCTTTTAATATCTCAATAGTATCATCAGTTGAACCACCATCTTTGATAATGAATTCAAAGTTATCATAAGTTTGTCCAAGCACTGATCCAATCGTTTCCCTTAAGAACTTACCATCATTTAAGCAGGGTGAAATGACTGATATTTTGGGAATTGTTGAGGATTCATTACTTATCGGCATGGTGCATATCTCCTTTATGTTATATACCAATGACAAAGTGTTATTTTAAAATCTATTTCATATTTTCTTTATTTGCCAGATATTATTTTAGCTCCAGTTTCTGTTTTTTGATATGTTCGCTCACGTTTTTCTTTGTCACTAAAACGCCAAAATCATTAGGGGCGTTTTTATCGCTCTCACCAAATATTCGTTTTATAATCATATCGCCGACTGAGTAGCGGTAATGGCTTTCTTCATAATAATTATAATTGTTGAGAGTGACGGAATTAAGTCCGCTAAAATCATAATAATCAGTTAATAGGGCAAGTCTTTGTTTTATCGGAAACAGAGAATTAGCGTATTTAATATACAAATTAGCATTGACGGGATTAAAGAAAAAAATGACGCTAATATTATTTTTTCTAGCTAGTAATATTAATTCCTCGATTCGGTCAAGTGCCTCTTCGGTTATCTTGTCATTTATTACATTTGGCGCATATCCAATCTCATCATTTATAAAAAGAGGTTTTCCTATAATTTTGATTTGACTCTCCTTATTTAACCAAAATAAATTGAGGCCGTTTTGAGACAAAATAAATTTATCTCCCCGTCGATAGTTAAATAACAATTTTTCTCCATTGGCTAGCTCGAATAGTTTTGGTATTCGGAAATAATATTTTAAAAAAATACTGGTTAGACTGTCACCTGTAATATAGGGATGCATTATCCTTAATAATTCATTTTCGTGCTCCCGGGGAGAAATAGCAAAGGAAAATTCGTCCAGCCCAACGAGAATGGATTTCACTTTTATTCCTTTTCTCAGAAAAGCTTTCACCATTGCTAGATGTTCCGCCGGCAAACCCTGGGTATAAGACATGTTAAAAAAACCCCCGCTCTTTATCTTATTGACGTCAATAACTCCGGTACGTGAGGAACCAAAAAGAAAAGAGTCAAATCGATCACTATTGCGGAAAATAAATTCCGGATTAAATATGTGCTGGTTGATATCCGTAAGGCAATTAACTTGCCCTGACGTCCTATTTAAGCTGTATAAACTCAGACGAACTCCGTATGTATCGATATAAAAATTAATGATAACAATAACCAGCAGAAATAACATACCAAGAGATACGGTCATCTTCAACCATCTTGAATTGTTCATAGTACCGAAATTTCCTTTTAGAATTTGAAATATAAAAATACTGTTGCCTGATTCAGTAAAAGTAGTCCGTATGCCATCATAAAAGCAGTAGCCATGGAATTGATCCAGTTCGGCGAATATTTATCCGAAAGCTGATTAGAATTTTTTGTAAGAAGAACAAAAGGGATCAAAGCTAAACATAAAAAATAAATAAAATTTTCCGTATCCGGAAGGTTCGCGCGCCACTGGCCGAATTTGATGCCGAGCACTGTGAGTTTCTGCCAGAAAGGATTATCAGCCTGATGAGGGGAAATAAAAATGCCGTTTAACCCGGCCATGCCTTTTATTATGTTCAGAGCATCATCCCAGTCCTTTGCGCGGAAAAAAACCCAGGCGATATTTACAAAATTAAAAGTCAGAAACCATGCTAAAACTTTATTTAGATGAAATCCTGTTTTCATCCACAAGCGTTGCACAACAAGCGCCGCGCCATGCAGGAATCCCCAAAAGACAAACGTCCATGCCGCGCCGTGCCATAATCCCCCGATTAAAAAAGTCAGCATGAGATTGATCATGGTTCTTGTCTCGCTGCTGCGGTTCCCGCCAAGAGGGATGTAGATATATTCGCGCAGAAAGCGGGAAAGGGTAATGTGCCAGCGATGCCAGAACTCTCGAATGTCCAGTGCTTTGTAAGGTGAACTAAAATTAGCCGGCAGTTTAATATTAAAGACCAGCGCTATTCCTATGGCCATATCCGTGTAACCACTGAAGTCAAAATATAACTGCATGGTGAATGACAGACTGGTGAGCCACGCTTCGGTAAAGCTTAAAGCAGAAACTGCATCGAATCCACCATTGGCTATGATGGCCAGAGTATCGGCAATCGCTGTTTTCTTAAAAAGACCGATGGCAAAGATAAAAAGCCCTTGGCATAAATTAGCGGCATTAAATTTCCCAGCTTTATCCGATTCAAGTTGCGGGATTATTTCCTGATGTTGAGCGATTGGGCCGGAAATAACGTAGGGGAAAAAAGTAACAAAAATAAAATAGCTGATAAAGTTATAACGGAATCCTCCGTGTCTGTAGATATCAACCAGCCAGGCTATTTGCATAAATGTATAGAAGCTGATGCCAATAGGAATGATCAGATTAAGCAAACTCACCTGTGTTGAAAAAAAATAATTAATGTTAGCTAAAAAGAAATTGGCGTATTTAAAAAAACCTAAAAGTAAAATATTGCCGCCAATGGCAAAGACAATAATTATTTTCGTCCGTACATTATTTGCTGTGCTGATTGAATTGGACAAAGCCAATCCCAGAATGTAATTGAACAATACGGAAAATATCAGTACAGCGGCAAAACGAATATTCCATAAAGACATGAAAGCCAGGGAGGAAATCAGCAGGAAAAGGCGTGCAAGTTTTGCTGATAAATATTTATGAGAAAGAAAATAAATTATTATGATCAGTGGTAAAAAAATAAAAATAAAAGAATAAGAATTAAAAAGCACAAATCAATCCTTAAAAAATGTCAATGCAATCAACTATTCGTTACTTCAGAAATTCCACTTCCCTCGGAATTTTATAGGAAGAAAGATACATCCGGCAATGACGGAGTATTTCTTTTTCATCAGTAACTGATCCACTGATAAGGATAATTTCCGCCTTAACAATTTCGCCCCGCATCAAATCCTTTTTGGCTATCACTCTTGCGCTTTTCACTGCGGGATGCAGATTTAAGATATTTTCTATTTCTTTTGGGTAAACATTAAAGCCGCTGGTGATAATCATCCTTTTTTTCAGTCCGGTAAGGAAAATGTAATTATCACCATCCATCTTGCCTAAATCACCCGTGTAGAGCCAGCCATCCTTAATAACCGCTGCCGTAGCCACTGTGTCTT
>Ga0247841_10006200_pt1 | contig 18683 bp, 4 predicted proteins | sample LaCruzMarch2015__2_FD_192410 | JGI IMG/M metagenome (GOLD analysis project Ga0247841, IMG submission 192410) | Freshwater microbial communities from meromictic Lake La Cruz, Castile-La Mancha, Spain - LaCruzMarch2015_18m | ecosystem: Environmental > Aquatic > Freshwater > Lake | place: Spain... | reverse complement strand
ATTCATTATCATCGGAATTTATAAGCTGTTTTAGTACGTTAGGTATTACAAGTGAAATATCAGTGCTTACAACTGCGGTTTCAATAGGTACTTCCATATCTTTGCTAAGCTTCCCGCTCTTAAGGTCTTGCAATAGGGCAAGTGTTGCCATGGCAAAGTATTCCTGCTGGTCTTTTTGTGACATTTTTTGAATTTCTGCATCGTGAAAAGCTAATGAGTAAAAACCGGTCTTTTCGTTAAAATAAACCAATGCCTCATAGTTATTTAACCCTATTGGCAACCTGACAAGTGGCTCTTCTGCGTTTTGGAATGTTTGAAAATTAATGCCAAATGCTTTTATCCCAAGCTCTTTTAAACCCTTAATTCTTGCAATTTCCTGTTCTGAAATATCGTTTGTAACGCGTGCATAGCCCTTGCCTGCAAGCTCCGGGGCATTTTTAACACTCCAATTAAGTTCGCTGGAACCACTAACAATTCCATTTACGGCAGAAAGTACACCTGCTGGGTTTTGCAATGAAACCGTCTTATCCAATCCACTTTTAATTACCTTAGGAGCGTCCTTACGGGTGGAAATAATACTCCTCAAAGTGGATTTGTATATAAAGTTGTATACTAAATGCGAAATAGAATAAGCAATATAAGCTGCCAATAAAGCGTGAGTGAACATAACTACTACGCCGGTGAACCCAAGTATTGCAACTCCGCCGAAGAATCTCGGCTTATCAAGCCATTTGCCGGTTATCCAATCTTTTATCATATATCCCAAATGTAACGGCAGGTCATAGAGAGCAACAAAGGGCGCAATGACAAGTTCGCTTCCTCTTTCCGACATTCCAAGCCATTTACCAAGCGCATAGGTACTTGGCAGTATGAGCGGTCTTCTAACATTAACATCATCCGGCATCAACGGGATACGTATGGTTTTACTGTTTATATCGTTTATATCCGGGGAAGTACCAGCAAGCCGTGGAATATGTGGAACATTAAGCTGTAGCAGCGCATTGCCGGCTTTTTTTGAAAGCGCACTAAGCATCTCACGCTGAAGACGGGCAGGAGCTAACCGTATCTTTTCGTTTGCAAGTAAACTAATAAGATGAGTGAATATTGATACATAGGCAACAGCAACATCCAAGATAGGTTCCCAAACCGAGATTCGGTCATCATCCAAAAGGTCTTCCAGTGCTTTGAGAGCATACTCCTTCCTACCGGATGAAGAATCTTTACCGCCAACTATATTGGCAAAAAAGTAAATGGTGAGTAATGCTTTCCGCTGATCCTGCAGTTCATAGAACTCGGCCGTCTCAAGATACAGCTGCGCTGCTTCATTGAGAGATTGCCAGTAGTGTGTGTTTTTCGTGTTCGGGTCGGTAGCTGGGCCGTCAGCCTGCATCCGATCAGAATAAGTGTCCACCATGTCAGCAATCTCTTGTTGGTAGAAGGACAGGTCTTCACTGCGCCGAGGATATGTAAGCGTACCTGAGTAAACATCCGCAAAAAGAATCGTTCCATTCGTGGATTTGTAATCCACCACCGTAACCCAGGTTTCATCACCTTTTGAAAATATGCGAAAAGAAAAATGTTTACCTGCAGTAATGAATGGCGACTCTACTGCAATAAACCTCGCATTATTCAGGCTTACATCATCAAGCTGCTCACTAGCAATTATGTAGGTAGCATCAAAATCAATTTCAGAACTAGAGTATATGGTTTTCCCTTCTGAAACAATATTCAAAGCTATTTTTGATTTCCCCCGTATCGGCTGTATAAAGAATTGTACAGGGCTTTTCTGTATGTTCTGTCCAATGCCCACCTGCATTGTGGCCGCATCATTGATTCTCATCGTACAATCAGTATTATCAAGATACTTAATCATCGGCTCTGTCGGAAGAGTTTTTGGCGCGTTGCGATGCGCCTGCAGGATGTTACGAAGCTCAAGTGGCACTGATAATTCAAACTTATCTTTCAGTGAATCAGAAATCGTGTCATACAACAAAAGGCCAAATATCAATTGATCCTTGTTTTGCAGCATCGTACGAATTACATCAAAAGAATATTTATGGCCATCATACGATACGGCATCTGACTCCATTGGAGTTGACATAAGCGGCAACCAATTAAGCAACTTTGGCAGTTTGCCAGAAAGAACTAATTTGTTGTAAATGCTGTGAACTTTTATGCTTGCAAATGTAGAAAGAAAAATTATCAAGGAAAGGTTGGCTTCAACTAAAATAGTGTTTAATACGCCAAAGACCGCTACATAAACCACTGGGAAAATAATTGATGGGATGAAGTATTTTGCATCTTCTTTAAAAGAAGAAGTATTAAATACCGCTTCGGCACCGCCCAGTTTTGCACGAATAAACCAGTCGCGAATTATGTGCGCCATTGCAAAAAGAGCAACACTGGCTGCAAATGAAGCCACTAACGCCGCCAAAGACGCAATACCAAGCGAAGTTATAAGTATGAAATAGCCAAAACCCAAAACCACACCGCGGAATAAAAGTTCCTCTAAAATCGGGACCGCAACTACCGTGCTTAAAACATAACTACGGGCTGGCGAACTGCTAAATGGACTTTTTAAAAATTGCCTTAATGCCGAAGCTTTATTAAAATTTGATCCTGTAAAAAAGAAATCAAAAATTGATCCCAAAGGCACGCTAAAATTTATACCACCTTTTTTCATCAATTTCTTAAATTTATTAAATAAAATTTTTAATGCCGCATAACCAAGTACTCTTTCTTTTGACACCTTCAGAGTTCCAAAAACATTGTCCATGTCAATAGAAGAGATAGAAGATATGCTTTTTTGAGATGATTTTTTCGCAAGCTCACGCCAATTTTTTTGTGTGAGAATTTGGTAATACAGTTTAAGTATAAGCCCTGTTGCTTTTTTAACACTAATAGTCTGGTTGCCTGGTTTTGACAGCACTTCTTTTGCCGCAACCAGCATTACCGGCGGGCTAAATGGAATTCCTTCACTTTTAAGTGAATTCATAATTATGGACAATTGTGCTCTTGCACCCTGATGCGCCTCAGTTGCAGTATCACCATCTTTGCTAACCTTTTGTAATTGCGTAAGATAATTAACACGATCTTGGTAATCATTAGCCCTGTTTTCATTAACCTCTTTTGATTGGCCAATCATACTTCCAACAGAAAGTGCAAACAAGTCGGCGAAAAGTTCGTGCATTATTCCAACTGCAAGAATATCATTATTGTAACCGTACTCATTTAAGATTCTATGCCCAAGTTCATGCCCCAAAACTTCAAAGAAAAACGCCGGGTCGTAATTGTGTTTCTTAAAGAAAATCACACCTATATCATTTATATTAACATTCTCGGCACTATGGCTTATTACCATTTTATTTATATGCTGGATAATGCCTAAAAGCTCTTCCTTTGAAGCAAGCTTTAAGCCGTTTTCTAAAAAATAGCGATGTGCCGAGAGCAACAAAGCCATCTGCAGCACTATTACCTCTTCGTTTTGTAAAACCACATTATCACTTAAAATAGCACGAATACTTCCACTATCTGAACTTACTTTACGAATTAGTTGCTGGCATGCCGGCATGCCGCCTTTATTGGCCAATGATACTTTAGAAAATAACTCCGCAAAATTATCAATAAAACCTGCTTTTGGATATATTTTTATATAATCACCATAGACATTTAGAGCATAAATACGAGGCACAATATCAAGAGTGTCATTATCCGCAACGGCCTTAATACATTGAATATCATATTTCTTTAAATACAAAACAAAGTACCCAACTTTTGGAAACCCTTCAAGTTCTCTAAATTTGTTTGCAAAATTTTCAGGGTTTTTTTCTGCAAGTAGGTCATTGACAACTTTTATTATATGCGTTCTTTGCAAAATATCTACAGATTGAGTTAACTCGTTAATTACTATTGACCGGGCAGTTTTGGCTTTATCCGCAAAATTGGTGTTTTTATTGCCGGATATATCTCCTAAAAGACTTAGCGAATCGGCAACTAACGACTTATTTGATGATTTATTTTTTATAATTTCATTTAGGCCGTCAATTATTCTATCCAGCAAGGCAAGGGTTTCTTTTTGTTCTCCCGATTGTAATTTAGCAAATTCAGGCTTTATAGTTGAACGATAAATATTATTCAGCACCGAAATAAAAATATATCCTATGTTATGTTTTGCTTTATCTGCCTCATCAATTTCATTATCTGTCATGGCAATGTTAACTGCCTGTAACTGAGTAAGCGCAAACTCCACAACTGCTTTGTTTGCATTAATAGAGCCAAAACCATTTCCCGACAGCTGATCAAATAAATGCGCTATTAGCGTCTTGCGCAACATAGTTGTGCCATTAACACCGTTATAAGCCCTTGTTAATACAGCTGCCAAAGCTGCATCTGATTTTAAATTTCCTTTATCAAACTCATCATTGGCAAGCTCACCTAAAACTGTCGTGAGTAATGTGGTGTTCCAGTTAGATTCCGCTTGATTTGCCCAAACGCTTATAACAGCTTTAACAAATAAGCCGCCATTATCATTTCTACACATTTCTTGAACAAACCTTACATACGCTTCCTTTCTTGTAAACTTTTTACGAGCAGGTAAAGAAACTTTCGGCTCTTCTATTTTTAAAAGAGCAGTTGCAATAATTTTGCAAATTTCATTTTCTTGTTCTTCTTTTGTTGCAAGAATATATATATCTTCAAGCCAATTGATAGTTGTTTCAACTTGTGCAATAGATATAGTTTCATTATCTAAAAGCCCGGCCACATCAATTACAATACTCTTAAGCAAAGTTGGGTTATTATTGTTTATTGCTCTTCTTATTTTATCGTAAATCTGATCCGGACTGACACCTTTGCCTAATCCTAAAATTAAATCAATTATGTCCTTACTCAAAGTTGGTTGATTATTATCAACGGAGATTGCTTTGGCGCCATAGGTAGTTAATTCTTTTATAGCAGTGGCAAGATCATTGGCTTCTGTTTCAAGCGGTAAATATGATTTGTAGGGCTTCCCCTTTGAACTTGCAAGTGCGTATGGAACAATTATATTTCTATAGGTAAGCTCTGAAATTTTATTTGAACCTTTTTGCCTATTTGAAAACGCAATGGCACGATTTGATATCAACTTGTAAATTTCAACTTCCATATTAGTCGCACGCGAGCCAACCTGGCCAATAAGAGAAGCGTTTGTATAAAAAAACACCTCATTTGGAAAATAATCAGCTATATTTTTAGCTGTTGCGCTACCTGCCCTAAAATACTTATACATAAGGTAGGGTATTACCATAAATTTAATATTCTGCTCCGTTTTAGTTTCTTTTTTTTGAGTGACAAATGGTTTCTCTGGTGCCAAAATTCTACTAACTACTCTTTCCTGTTCAGATATTTCCACTGCATTCGCAAAAATTTTGTAACCGTCGTACAAACCTTCAAGAGCCGATGCCGTATTAGAAAAAACCTCAGACACAGGAGAGTTCCCTGCTATTTCCTTCGTTAGCGCGTTATTGACTCTATGAATAGCAACTACTTCTTTTATAGGATAGACCTCAAAATTAAATGAAAATGCAAAATCTGTTATTTTAAAAGTTTTCGCAAGTTTTGTAGAATCTACCGACTCTGTTATTTTATTTGCTTTGTTTAACAACACACTTGCCTTATCAAAAAGCAATATATAAGAGGTACCGCCATAAGGTTTTGTTATGGCAAGCTGAACTGACACATATTCATCAGGAGTGTACATATCAGCACCATTTTCTTGCTTTGCAAGCTCACTTTTAAAATGCTGCGTGACATATTCTTCGCTGCCTGAAAGTTTTATTTTTTTATATTTCCCATCTTTCATAAATGACGGCGCAATTGAATCTAAATCAATTAAATTTTTGTTGATTTCCGGCTGTTTTTCTGAATTTTTAAAAGATACTCCCCCGATAAACGCACCTGCCGCAAGAGTTGTTCCAACACTATCAAAGCCGCCAAGAAGCGATTGCAAAATAAAACCTGCGCCAAAAAACAAAGCTATTGAAAATAGGTTTTTTAAAAATAGTTTGCCATGGAAGGTTGTTATATATGGGGTTATAAACTGGTTGATTTCATTGGTTTTGGCAATTAAATTTTCTTCTGTTGGCGCTACACCATCAAGTAATGCTACATAACCAAGGTCAATGCGTGCTCGTTTTATTTTGCCTCCTTTGCCACTTCTTTAAATTTTATGGCGCCGCCTGTATCGGCGGCTATGGCAAGCACATAACCTATGCCTTTTATATTAGCTATTACGGGCCCGCTTACTCCTTTTGGCGCGGCAATGTGCCCACCGGGGTTAAGCTCCCACCTTAAAAATCTTCCGTCATTATCAACACGCAATAAAAGCAATGGGTTAAATTTTTCACCTGAACTTACAAGCGGTAATTCACCTTTTTTCATCAACTTCAAATTTTCTCTGGTTGTGTTTATTAAAGCTTTTTTTAATGTATTTTTATTCCCGCTTTTACTGGCCTGCAATGCCATAAAAGGGTTATAAGTAGTAGCCCGCGCGGGAACACTTAAGTGCAACCCCATAAGTGCCGCTATTTGACTTATATTTTTATCAATTGAGTTACCGTTTGCAACACAAAGTTTTGCCATTGCCGCAAGCTTTTCTTTTGAAACATGGGGCTCTATAAAGCCACGCGCCTTTAACTGCTCTTGCATATCAACTTGCATAGCAGACAATTTTTTATCTATCGCGTTAACTTCTTTTGTGTCAGCTTCTTTTTGGCCAAGATTTTTCTTTAACTCTCCAGAATTCTCTTGAGAATTTGTATTTGTAGGTGTTACTTTTATTACGGCTGGCTTACTTTCTACACTAACCTCTTCGGAATAATAAACCGAGCCAACAAATGTTAATGCATCTTCATTTACATTTGCAATGACAATTTTATTTGCCATTGCAATTATTGCAACAATCGGCAATACAGCTGAGACCACCCTTAAAGCGTTTTTCCAGCGAGTTATATTCCTCTGCTTTAATTCCGCAAGCTGTTTTTTGTACTCAGCTTTTGCCAAATCTGAATTGGACTGGTAATAATAAGCCCCTGTTGGTTTTTTTGTTCTTTTTTCTTTACTTTCTTTTATTAATCGCACTACTTTGCCAATCAGGTTTAGTCCAAAGTGCAAACCAAGCATAACAGGATTTATAGGAGAAAACCCGAATGCTATGCCAAAAGCAGAAATTATGCCGGCAAAAATCATATTGATAGAACTAATTTTGCCTGACTGTGTTCTTGCAAAGTTTAAGCCCAAATCAACAGCATGGAGTATGAAAAACGCTTCCCACACAAACACAATTGAGCTTCCAAAACCAATAAAATACGCCATGGAAAAATAGGCAATAAAAGCTATAAAATTTTCAAGTACCGGGGCAATCAGCCAATAATTTTTGTTAAATTTATTTCTTGCCTTCGCATCCTTTTGAAAACCGCTAATAAAGTTTTGTAAGAAAACAATAGTGCCGCCAATATTGCTATTTGTAGCCAAGGCGCTGTAACCAAAAGTTTTAAATATATCAATTATCTTTTCAAGTGATAAAATAAGTACTTTTTTATTGTCTAAGGCAATAAATTTAGTACTTTTATCTGTCATATGTATTGTTTTTTTCTCTTGCAAATACCAAAAAACCACTTTCCATGCTATGCTTCTAAATGCCAAAAATCTATTTTCAGGGGCTCTAAGTAAATTTAAAGTTAATACAAGCAATTTTTCATAATCTATCTTTTTATTGCTTATGCCGGCCGCAACTCTAATTGCCTGAAGCTGTGCTCTTGCGGCATTGTGCGTTTTTTTTGTTTTGTAACCACTTTCTTTTACATTTTCTAAAATGGCTTCATAATCATTCTTTTTTGAAATTATTTCATCACTAAGCCCTATGCGTGAAATAAAAGCGAGGCCATATATATCGGCAAAAAATTCTTGCGCGACAGTACCATCTAAATCGCCTTTGTCATACCCTATTACATTTAATACCATATGGCCCAACTCGTGCGCTACGGTTGTAAGCAAATAAATATCCGCGCTGTTATGTTCCGGGTCACGATCAGCGCTTATTGTAATCATTTGCTCAATGTGCTTGGCCCCAACTTTAATATACCTTTTATCATTAACATCAAAACCTTCAATTTGTTCTTTTAACACTTCCGAATTGTTAAATATTAACGCTTCTGAATTGTCAAAGTTTTGATCAACAACAGTATTTGTAAGTATTTTTGTAACAACTGCAAGTTTTTGGTTTGAAATGTACCCCGACCGCCTTGACATAAAAAGAAAAATGGCAACACCAAGCCGTGAAATTTCGTAATTTCTCTGCGGATAATCTGCCGCCATTTTACGCGCGATACTTTCTTTTGAAACGTATATATCTTTAAAATACTGGTCCAACTTTGAACCAAGAGCATTATCTCGTACGGATATTTCTTTACCTATTGAGTCAAGCTCTGCTTCGTTAAGATCTTTAACCGTAACTGGCACACAAGCCATAATTTCATCTAATGCTTTTTCAACTTCCGCTTTATTTACAACACTACTTGATGGCGGAGCGCGAGTAAGAGAATTGTCTAAACTCAAGTTATTATCAATTGAAGCATTTTTTATTTTTTCTATTCTTGTAATATAGCTATCTAAACTATTTGAAAAGTTATCAAAGAAATTTTCATACTTTACACGCTCTTCTTTAGAGTTTCCTAAAAGCCAAAGCATATTTCTGCCTTTTGCTATAAGCACATCTAACAACTTTGACTTATCACTCGCCTTTATACCTTCATTTACCTGCCTTAAAAACTCTATCCCTGCTTCAGGTGAATCACTCTGCATAATGGCATCAAAAATAAAATCAACATCTCTTGTTCCATTTTCTCCGACAATTCCATATTGGGCCGCCATAATTGCCATAAATATCAACCTATGCTGAAAGTTTGCATTTTTGCCAAATATAGAAAGACGACGGTCGCCAAATATAAAATTCCCGCCATGGGCATCAAGAGGTGTTTCACCGTTTAGCCCAATAGCCATTGACAATAAAACAGATACAATTGCCTTGCGGATTTTAACAGTAAGTGCGCCACTTTTTTCCAACTCTTTAATGGTCGGCCCTTCTATAAACTCTTCAATGTACCAGGTTCTACCATCTGAATCAACAAAATTTCCTCCAAAAACCGGTACTGTTTTGCTCTTTCTATCACTAAGTTTTTTTAGGTTGTGCAGTTCGTGCCCTGTAATATCACCTTTGCTTTTTTCCTTTTTCGCGGCAAGCAACACAGAAATTGCCGTGCCATCTTTTGCTTGGAACTTCACTTTGAAAACATATTTGTTGGCGCCTTCGGCAAAGTATGAGATGTGGGCTTCATTTCCTAAATTATCCCAGGAAAGCGTTTCGTTTTTTGAAACTTTTTTAATTATCTTTAGTAATTCGTCTTGCGAAATACCTTGCAAGAACTTCCTTGACATATCAAGCAATTTAAGAAATTTATCATATTCAACATCTGTGCTTATTTCAGTCTTATCAACTAAAATTTTCAGCTTTAACTGGCCTTTTTCCGAGGCGTTGAAAACAGGGATAATACCTTGCAACTTTGTTATCGCGAGCGTGTTTAACACAGCATGCAATGTTGCGCTTGCGAAACCTGCAAGCACAACACCAAACGGAGAAGATACAAATAAAAACGGCAATGCGAACGCAACCCCGCCTAATGCGCGTGCGCCAAAGTTTTTAGATTTTAACGCACCTAAAAACCCTGACCGTTTTATATCTGCTCTTCCATCTGGGTGCATTAGAGCAAAAGCAAAGCCCCATGCAAGCAATGCCGCTGTGCCAATAGCAACCACAAAAGTTGGGTCAAAAGCACTAAGCATTAACATACTTTTCGCAATGCTTATGCCAGAAAAACCGGAAAGTACTGTTTCAAAACCAAGAGGGTAAAGGCCAAGCGGATATGTGATTATGCTTTTAATTATTACTTTTGGAGGTAGGTTTATAAATCTATTTAAAAATTGCAAAAAAATAACTTTATTGCCGCTTTCATCTTTAAGAAGTTTTTGCAGGCGCTCGGCATAAACTTTAGTATTACCAGCTGAAAGATTTAAGTAGTAAGACATTACCCTTTGCTTAAATTCTTCTTCTGTCAACTCTTTTTGATTACTTGAAAAAATATCGCTATCGTCAAAATCCTGCGGTAATAAACCAAGTTTTTTGAAGAACTCCACATCGAAAAGATTTGCATTTGCCCTGTTGCTGCCACCAGCGATAATATATTCTAATGTATAAGCAAAAGCTTCTGATATTAACTTCTCCGGTATTTCATTTTGACCCTTAAGCAATGCTTCAAGATTTCCATCGCGGTACAAACCTTTCTGCACAAAATTTAATAAAAATTTCTTCTTTTTATTAAAGTGCTCTTTAATTGCAGTCCGCTTTTCTTTCGCACTTTCATCACCAGCATTTGCGGCTTCAATTATGCCATAATGAATATGGTGAGCAAACTCATGAATAAAGGATCTGCCTATTAGCGCATTATCCATGCGATTAGTAAGAAGTGTAATCCCCTTCTCTTCAAAATATTCCCCTTGTGAAGTCCTGTCAAGTATAATCATTCCATTAAAAAGATAAAAGTTACCGGCATAACTTAGATTCAACAAAAATCTTATTGCTTTTTCTGACCTTTTCACGCTGCGCATCAAATAAACTAAGCGGCGAGATATGTAAGAAGCACTTGGAATCGTAAGCAAATTATAGTTTGTACCAGGCTTTAAACTGTTTATGTTTAATTGGCTAACTTGGTCATAAATTAACTTTTTTAGATTAATAAAAAAGTTCCTGTCAATCTCACTGCCATCAAAAGCACTCTCTCTAAATTCAAGAAATCTTTCATTTTCAACTTTAAAGAAATTATTAACATAAATCTTGATTGGTTTGTTATTTTTATCAACAATCACAATCGCATTTATAAATGGTTCAGAACCTTTTTTTATGCCAATTAGAACACCCTTATTTCCATTTGATGGATCCCTGCTAATAATTTTGGCGTTTTTGGTATCTAGCGAAAGTAACCCAATATCTCCACCAGTGACTTCCTTGATATTGCCAATTGAATCTTTTAACATCAATGTCAAAAGATTTTCACCTGCTCTAAAAGCTACCGGAAATATACCTTTTGCTTTTTGCTCTTCCTGCAACTCTTCTAAAGTATTAAATGTCGGTAACACGCCATCAAAACTGGTTATAGACAACAAATTTAATAGGACATGTGTTGAAGTGCTGACCAAGCTTGCAATTGTAATACCTATTGGGCTTGAAGCAAACAGGAATGGCATTGCAAATACTATGCCGCCAACTATCCTTGCGGCAAGTTTGCGCGAGATTAGGACGTTTAAAAACCCTCTCTCTTTTATATCTTTGCGCACATCGGGGTGCATTATGGCAAAGGCAAAACCCAATGTGAGAAGAGATACCGTTCCAAGTAAAACAACTAATGTCGGGTCAAACGATGCCGTTAAAAGCATGGTTCTTATGCCGCTTCCCGCAATGCCTAAAAAAACTGTTTCAACACCGAGAGGGAAGAAACCAAGCGGATGTGTAATTATGCTTTTAATTATTACCTTTGGAGGGAGGTTTATAAATCTTTTTAAAAACTGCCAAAAACTAACTTTGTTGCCGTTTTCATCTTTAAGAAGTTTTTGTAAGTGCTCGGCATACACTTGCTGGTAGCTGTTTTGCACCATATTGTTCGTGGGCATTGTTGGTATTTGTAAGTTTGCCTCGTTATAAGCATCTTTTGCCAAGCTTCCAAACGGAATAATTTCCAGAACCTTATTTGTTTTTTTATCTAAGGTGATTGTCCAACTATACTCATTGCCTTCGCCAAAGGATACCGTTATTTCGTTTTTGACATTACTTTTTGCATTTACATTTGTACCTGAGTTTTTACCCCATTCATTTATTAACTGCGCAATTTTTTCTTTAGAATTTCCTTCCTGAGCGTAGGCATTTGCCAGTGTTTGCGCAAGTAAAACTATTTTTGAGTTTGCCTGTTCTCCTTTTATATTCATAAGTACCATTAACGGTACCTGAAATGCCGACATTAAAACTTCTTTCGGGTAGTAATTACCAACTAAAACGCGCTCATATATTGTTTCGTCAAACTTTTTTGTGGCATTTGGCGTAATTGAAAGGTACGATATGCCCCTTTGACTCAGCATTTGAGATAACTCTAAGTGGTAACCGCCGGCAACCACAATGTAAACTTCGTTAAATGAGTTTAAGTTTTGCAACACATCGGCGTAGGTATTGCTTAATGGGAGTGATTCATTAACGGTGGCGGCATTTTCAATACTTTTGTTAGATATTGCAGAGCCCTTCTTTAATTCATTTTCAATTGCGGCACAAAATATAGCGTTTCTGTTCTCATTAGTATTGTAAAATTCAAAGCAATCGGCTTTTGATAAAATTTTCTCCACTTCCAATGCATCAGCAGGGCTTAAGTACTTACTTAACGCAAGTTGAAAGTTTTTTGTGTTTTTTGAAAAGTACTCATATTCTTTTGGCAATATCTTAAATGTTACTACGCTTTCTAACGCATTGCTCATGCGCTCAAGAAATAAAATTTCTTTATCAGAAAGCGATGAAACCTTACGGCTTATAGCTTCTTTTACGAACAGTTCTTCTTCCTGCATAAGCTGTATTTGGTTTATGGAATAATTTAGGCGCAAATAGCTGAAAAATTTGGCAAGGTTAGGCATGCTTGCGCTAAGCGTTGGAGTGTACGCATCAGCCACATCGGCAAGGCCAAGGTAGTACTCTTCAATTTTTGATTTATCTTTTAGCTTATCTATTAACTGCGCATAAATTTGGTACGGTAAAAAACTTTGCAGTTCTTTTGCGTAAGCCCCCATTTCGTTTGTTAGGCGGTCGTATTTTATTTGATGGTTTAATTGAATCAAATTTGAATATTTTTGAAGGTTAGGGTAAAGGGCAATACCTAAATTAAGCTCTCTATCAAGCTTGGCAATATATTCGTAATACTTATGTGTTTTACCCTTTGCGGTTTTAAGCTTGTTTATTTTTTCTTCAAGCGCGTTGGCACCGCTTGAAAGATATTCTTTTTTTAATATCGCAATTTGCTGTTTTATTCTAAATACGGAAGACAAATTTTCTTGCTTTGACGCCAGCAATTCTTTCGCACGCATAAGGTTTTGGCTGTAAATATCCCAATTTTCTATACCACTTAAGTTATCCTTGTTTTGAGTTACTTCGTAGTACTCGGCACCACTTAAAAGCCCGGCTTCAAGCAGTGAGTTAAGCGCTTTTTGCCGTGCTGTTTCACCCGGTATTGAAGAAAGCAAAGCGGTATCTACTTTCCCTTCCGGTGCGCCTTCAACAAGCACTTTTTTAACACCTAAGCGATTATCAAAAAGTTTGATTATTTCAAAGATGTTTTTTTGCACCTGAGGGTGACAGTGCAGGTCTTGTATAAAAACAACAAGTTTGTTGCCGGCAAATTTTTGCCCATCAGATATACTGCCAAAGTTATATGGAAGAACAAATTTATCTATTTTTTCACTCAATTTTGCTATTTTTTCAGGCGAGTTCTCCTGCGCAAGGGTTATGGCCCCGTAAAGTGCCTGATGCATAACACCGGTATAAACAAATGCTATTAATACCGCACTTGCAATTACCTTTGTAAACCTTTTAATGAACAACATTACAGACCACCCCCCGTTAAGTGTTGAATTATTTAACTGATAATTGTTAGTTTTCTCTAAGTTCATTTATTAACTCTGTTTATTAAAAAAAGCAATAAAAAAACCCTGCTTTAAATTCATCAAAGCAGGGTTCTTAAACGCACTTATCGCGTTACAAATTAAATGGTCTATGGCACTACGAGCATGAATGTAAAACAACTTAATCCTAAAAAGATGCAAAAAGACACATAGGAATAACAAAAAATTTAAAAAGTTTATTAAAACAGTATTGTGAGTAGCGATTGTTGAATATGGCTGCTGTGGGTGAGAAGCAGAAAACTTTAAGATGTTTTTTGCGTCTAAACTAAAACCACTCTGAGGCATTATTCCGCTGGGTTGTTTTTGAGCATCTTTTTCTTTTCTTTCTTTGCTGTTTTGGTTTTTAGGGGTAGTGTCATTTCCGGCGTTAATACCAGAAAGTTGCGCAAGCGTATATAAATTCCCCATCGTGTTTTCACAAACCACGCTGAATAAACCTGAAAAAGTAATTACCTCTCCGCCGTAAAAAGCAGAATCAAGCATAATACTTTTCAGCGGCAAGTTCGCCGCGGAAAGATAAAAAACCTGCATAGAAAGCAAAAAAACCGCAATGAGTTTTCTCATAACTTTTTCTTTATTTACAATTTATACAAGTATTATTACAGAATTGATTTAAAAATTCAATACTTTCTTTGTGAAATAGTTGTGAAACTTTTTCCTGCCATAAAGCAACCAAAAACTCAAAACAAGCCGCAAAATGATAAAAATTTATTTTATCATCGCACGCACAATGTCTCTTCGGGTAATAACCCCGGCTACTTTACCGCCATCAATTACAGGAAAATAGTTAACACCCTTTTCAATCATTAGCGTTGCTATGTCTTCAAGTTCACTATTAAGTTTAAGAGTTACGTGGTTTTTGTCCATTATGCCCTCAACCGTTATTGCGGCAATTTTTTTAAGCTCATCTTCAAAACGCTTTTCACCAATTGTAAGATAACCAAACATCACATTTATAAATGTTGGCAGATGTACTTTTTTATCCTGCACAATTAAACTTTCTTCCAAAACAACACCTAGGTATTTACCAGACGCATCAACCACTGGCGCACCGCTTATGCCTTTTTCAATAAAAATAGAGGCAAGCTCTTTTATGCCCATATTTGGAGCTACTGTTAGAACATTTGAGGTCATTATCTGACTTGCATTCATTTCTGTCTCCCATTTTAGTTGATATTAAACTGTCACGAAACTCTTTTTACATCGATGATTTTAGAAGTCAAAATATTTTTGCCATCCTGCACTTCCTACAATACTTTTACAATCTGGGTTAAATCACCCTCACCTGCCCTTCGGACTTCCTCTCCCCTCGAGGGAGAGGACTGAGGTGATGGGAAACATTTTGCGGATCAGCTAAATTGATATATTTCCCGCTCAAATTTTATATAATAGCGCCATGAAACGCAAACACACAGCCATAATATCACTTATCATTGCTCCACTTATAATCACAGCTGTTTTATTTATTTTTTACATTGGCGTAACAAGCGGAAGAATTAACTTAGGCCTGCCGTCAATAAGTAAGCTTGAAGATTACACACCAATTCAAGCAACAAAAATTTACGATAAAAACGGCGTTCTTATCACCGAGCTATTTACCGAACGCCGCACAATTACACAACTAAAAGATATTCCTGTTGACTTGCAAAATGCCGTGCTTGCAATTGAAGACAACAATTTTTTTAAACACTGGGGTATTTCGCCAAGCGGAATTGTACGAGCAACATTAAGCAATGTGCTTAAAAGGCGCAAAGCCCAGGGCGGCTCAACAATAACACAACAATTGGCAAAAACCATATTCCTATCACCAGAAAAAAAGTTTAGCAGAAAAATAAAAGAAGTTATACTTACCCTCCAACTTGAAAGGTATTATTCAAAGGAAGAAATACTGCAACTTTACTTAAACCAAATTTACTTTGGCTCAGGCGCTTACGGAATTGAAGCGGCAGCAAGAATATACTTTGCTAAACATATCAATGAACTAAACCTTGAAGAGTGCGCAATGCTTGCCGGGTTGCCCAGGTCGCCAAATAGGTACTCACCCTTTAAAAACGAAATAAATGCTCAAAACAGGCGCGCAACCGTGCTTGCAAGAATGCTTCAGCTTAAATACATTACACCAGAACAAGAAAAAGCTGCGAATGCGCAAAAAATATTCTCACAACGCGTTGTAATACCAAGTGCAATAGCACCCTACTTTGTTGAATTCGTACGCACGCAACTTGAGCCAAAATACGGCAAATTGCTTTACCAGGGCGGGCTATCAATTTACACAACAATAGATCTAGAAGCACAGATTGCTGCGGAAAAATCAGTTTCAGAACACCTTAACTCATTTGATATAGAAAGAAAAATTGACTTTGAAATCTCAAAATCAACACCAATACCGGCACAGGGCGGCCTTATTGCATTAGACCCAAAAACTGGTGGTATAGTAGCTATGGTTGGCGGCAGAGATTTTAGAGAGTCACAGTTTAACCGCACTATGCAAGCGCACCGGCAACCAGGCTCATCTTTTAAACCAATTGTTTATACCGCGGCAATTGAAAATGGCTACACACCAGCATCAATACTAACTGATGAACCAATGTTTTTTTTAAATAATGGGCGCGACTGGAAACTAGAATCTCGCGATGCTGATTTTGCAAAAAGCCAGAGTACAGAAACCCTGAAAGACCCAATGAAATACTGGCACCCAAAGAACTACGAAAATAAGTATTACGAAAAAGTACTTTTGCGCTCGGCCTTAGAGCACTCACTAAATGTCTGCTCAATTGAACTGCTTATGGCAATAGGCCCACAACGAGCCATTGAATACGCAAGAAAGCTTGGCATAAAAAGTACGCTTACAAACACACTATCACTTGCTCTTGGTTCAAGCGATGTAACGCTTATAGAGCTTACAGGCGCTTTTGGAGTTTTTGCAAACAACGGCATACTTGCAGAACCATACGCAGTTGAAAAAGTTGAAGATAAAGACGGTAAAATTTTAGAAGAACACTCCCCAAAAGAAGAAAGCGTTATTAGCGCGCAAAGCTGTTACATAATAACAAACTTGTTAAAAGGTGTTGTACAACACGGCACCGGTATGGGCGCATTGGCGCTGAATAGGCCCTGTGCTGGTAAAACAGGAACAACTAATGACTTTACAGATGCGTGGTTTATTGGTTATACCCCGCAGTTGGTTGCCGGTGTGTGGGTTGGTTATGACGATAGAAGCATACAACTTGGTTCCAAAAATACTGGTGGAAGAATATCGTGCCCGATTTGGACTGATTTTATGCGTGATGCATTAAAAGGCGAGCCCAAATTAGACTTTAACCCACCTGAGGATGTAGTGTTTAAGTTAATTGACCCTGCTACAGGGCTGCTTGCATTTGAAAGCACCCCGGGCGCGTATTTGGAAGCATTTATAAAAGGTAGTGAGCCAAGAGATTATTATATGAACAATACACAAAAAGCATCTGTTTTTGGGAAAGACGGAAAAGTTGAAAAAGTAACTGAAATAACAGAAGATACCAGCGGGTTTTAAAAAAGATATTTTAATTTTCAAATACTTCATTGAATTGTTTGACTTAAAAAAGAACGGTTGGATGCTCTTGCATCCAACCGTTCTTTTTTCAACCCTTCTTATTAAACTTTAAATTACCGCAAAAATTATCAGCAACTATTATTTTGAAGTGTAGCTAATTCCTTTCTTCTGCTCAATTACTGCTTGAGCGGCGGCAAGGCGGGCAACAGGAACTCTAAATGGCGAGCAAGAAACATAATCAAGCCCAATTCTGTGGCAGAACTTAACCGATTCCGGGTCTCCACCGTGTTCACCGCAAATTCCAAGCTTGATATCTTTGCGGGTCTTTTTGCCTTTTTCAATTGCAATTTTCATAAGGCCGCCAATACCAACCTGATCTAAAGTTTGGAATGGATCATCTGAGAATATTTTTTTGTCCAGATAGATTTTTATAAATTTGCCGGCATCATCGCGAGAGAAACCAAAACCCATTTGAGTAAGGTCGTTGGTACCAAACGAGAAGAATTGTGCAACTTGCGCGATTTCGTCGGCGGTTATAGCTCCGCGAGGAACTTCTATCATTGTACCAACCATATATTGAATCTTTACGCCATACTTTTTCATTGTTTCTTGCGCTACCGCGTCAACAATGTCTTTTTGATTCTTAAACTCGTTGACATTGCCAACAAGTGGAATCATTATTTCTGGAATAACTTTTATTTTATCTTTTGCAAGCTCACATGCGGCAGATATAACAGCTCTTGCCTGCATTTCGCTTATTTCCGGGTATGTTATTCCAAGACGGCAACCTCTGTGGCCAAGCATAGGGTTAAATTCATGCAATTCATGAGCTTTCCCCATAATTTTTTCTGCCGGAATGCCAATTTTATGCGAAAGCTCCTGTGCATCTTCCATAGTTTTTGGAAGGAATTCGTGAAGTGGCGGGTCAAGGAAGCGAATTGTAACTCCATAGCCCTTCATTTCCTTGAACAGCCCCTTAAAGTCGTCTTTTTGGAATGGCAGGAGTTTTTCAAGTGCTTTTCTGCGGTCAGCTTCGTTATCGGCAAGAATCATCTCTTGCATAAATGGTAAGCGCTCGGCGGCAAAAAACATATGCTCTGTACGGCAAAGGCCGATACCTTCAGCCCCAAAACCTCTGGCGGTAACAGCATCTCTTGGAATGTCGGCATTCGCGCGGACTTTAAGTTTTCTCACTGCGTCAGCCCATTTCATAAATACGCCAAACTCTCCTGAAACGGTAGCTTCCATAGTTTCAACTCTGCCCAAAATTACACGGCCGGTTGCACCATCAAGCGAAATCCATTCACCCTCTTTAACAACCTTGCCGTTAACTTCAAATTCTTTCTTTGAT
>Ga0247841_10006199_pt1 | contig 18684 bp, 17 predicted proteins | sample LaCruzMarch2015__2_FD_192410 | JGI IMG/M metagenome (GOLD analysis project Ga0247841, IMG submission 192410) | Freshwater microbial communities from meromictic Lake La Cruz, Castile-La Mancha, Spain - LaCruzMarch2015_18m | ecosystem: Environmental > Aquatic > Freshwater > Lake | place: Spain... | reverse complement strand
ATGAAGACCAGTATTCGTTCATTGCCTTCTGTATCTCGAAGAAGGTAGAGTTTTGATTCAGGTTATACTTTTTTGCTACTGATTCAGGTATCTGCTGAGCAGATAAGCCGGTGAATGCTATAATCAGTACTACAGATACTAATAATTTTTTCATGAAATATATTTATTTTATAAGTTTTTGAATAATATACTGTGGTCTTATGTTTATATGCAGAAAACCGTTAACAACAATCGCATATAAATTGTGAACACAAAGTATTGTGGATTTTAAAAAAAGTAAAACTGAGTAAAATATACACTAACAACTCAAAATCAAAAATATTTTTTACAAAATACCGCACACGTGTGCGGTTTCGCACAGAGGCAAAAATAGAAATCATTGGTTTTCTAAGTGTTTTTGCAATATTCTTTTTAAATTTGCTTTCTCCTCTATTTACTACGCAAATATTGTGCCAAATATAAAAATTCGAAAATTGGCTGAAATCAGACTATTTATTTAATATGTTTTCTCATTTTGAGAAAACCGGAATATGGGTTGGTTTGGTGTTGACATTAATCGGGCTGATATGGAAAACCAAGTTATAGTTGCAAAGTTCTTTTATCTTTTTGGAGCAGGTACTTGGTGGTTGATGAATTGGGGTATAGTTCAATTATTCGAAACCGAGGTTGGGTCATTTTCTAAGTCGGAGTTAGAGAATTATGTTGGGAAGTATGGATTGGGTATCGATAGAAATTTGTACTTTTAGGAGGTGAATGCGGAAGAGTTATTTGAAAAATTAATTAAAGAAGTCGTTTAATATGACTTCTTTTGTCGATGGTATAAAATTTTATCTAATTTTCTCTGATGCATTTCTAAATGTACTCTGTTTTGGTTTGCTTTCAAAAGTGTGTTTGATGATTTTTGTGTAGAATCGAGAACGACACAACCCAGCGAGGAATTAAGTTGTGGTTTGCTTTTATAAGTGTGTTTGACGATTTTTGTGTAGAATAATATAATAACTTAAGCCTATTATATAGCCCTAAACAAATCAATGATAAGCTTTTTGGGAAGCGTTAAATTTTTGTAAATAAAAAAAGGAGGCGGATATGCAGAGTATTCAGATTATAATTGATAAAGCGATTGGTTATTTTATGCAATATGGACTTAGTTTGGTCTATGCCATACTTATATTTTTTATTGGAAAATGGCTTGCTCGTCTTGTAGCTAAATTCTCTGGCGCTGCCATGCAAAAGACGAAGTTAAATGTAACCCTTGCCTCTTTCTTAAAGAATATTATTTATTATGTAATTTTAAGTTTTGTCGTTTTAGCTTCCCTAAATGAGATTGGTATTGAAACCACTTCTTTTATAGCGATAATGGGCGCAGCCGGTTTAGCGGTAGGGTTAGCTTTGCAGGGTTCCCTGGCAAATTTTTCAGCCGGGGTGATGTTGATTCTTTTTCAGCCGTTTAAAGTAGGAGATAAAGTTGATGCGGGCGGAGCAAGCGGCGTTGTGAAAGAAATCCAAATTTTTAGTACTATCCTGGAAGCCGATGACAAACAACACATAATAATTGTCCCCAATGCAAAGATTACAGCAGATAAAATAGTTATTCATCAGAAATAGAGAGGAGAATGGTATGTCTATAGTAAAGGAATTCAAAGAATTTGCTGTAAAAGGCGATGCAGTGGATATGTGTTAATTCCGATAAATAGTTATAATTTTATCATTTAGTTTTATTCCCGCATCCATTATTATCGTATTCGTCTCTCGCCTTAATGTATTTTTCTTTGTAAAATGAATTTAAGCTATCGTACTTGAGTTTCCGTTTTGCTTCATCATAAATTTCTCTCAGATTATTGCACCTGAGTTTTTTTGCGTATGGACTATCATCGTCTGATACAATCACAAACGCCTTTGGATTGCGTTTGAGATATTTCACTGAATACTTTTCACCGACTGAAGGATACACATAGCCGTCATCCGGGGCAGGGAATATGTTGAAATCGGAATCTTCAAAAGTTGTTTCATACTTAACGCCGTCTTTGGTTTCCAGTATTATTGTATGCTCATAAATCCAATGATGATTATACTGGTTGTTTGTCTGTTTGGTGCTGACTGTAACTGCACTGCCGGTTTCTCCTGCACTGTAAACCAGTTTTCCAATTAACAGAGTACCAAAGAACATATTCGCAAAACCGTATAAGCAAAGAATCACTACAAAAAGTATTGTATATGCTCTTAAACGTTTATTATTCTTCACAAGCGGCAATTTATCAGTGTAGAAAGCAAATGGTGCAAAAGCAAAGCAGATTAAAAGTGTAGTTACTTTATATCCTGCTATTGTGAACAATATCGAAATTATAAATTCAATCATAATATTTTATATTTCATTTCCAAATAATTTATATTATTTAAACAATATTTTATACTCAAAACGCTCAACTTAAGTAAAACAATCAAGTCTTATTTTTTATTGCCGGCACACTGTTTTTCTATTTGATTCCTACTGCGCTGAACACTTTTACATAAACGCCTGTTTTAAGGTTTTCATTCAGAAGTGAACTGATTTCCTGTCCGAGTGCATTGTAAACTTTCAGTGTAACAAAACCGGATTTCGGAATTGAGAAGTGTTAAAAGAAAACCTTAATAATACGGGAATAAAGATTATAAAATGAAAAAAGTGCTAACGAAACTGCTAACGGAGAAATTGGTAAAAAGAAAAAAGCCCTGTAACTTATATAGTTTACAGGGCTTTATAAGAGCGCTCCCAACGGGATTCGAACCCGTGTTTTCACTGTGAAAGCATCACCTTGAAGGACGGAAACAGTGAATTAAGCTGTTTCTAAGGTCTTTGTCTTCCCCAAAGTACCCTATTTTTCGTAAAAGTGCTAACGGATTTTAACTCAATATTCTCTCTTTTTTTCTCAAATACTCATCCGCCATTTCTTCAATCTTCCGATTAGATCTGAGACGATGTTTCAATACAAGTTTATTCAATGTCTCTAAAATCTTAAAGACAGACAGCTTAATTAAATAATTCATTGTATAATAACTATAGTTAGCTAACAATTAACTATACGGCCACATCCGGTCTTTATTAGCAGAACCGGCAGATTTTGCCCAAAGCCAATGTAGTGTTGGCATAACTTGTTTCTCCTTTTATGAAATTATTTGCTTATTTATTAATCGGATTTTCGACATACTCCGTTTAATTTTAATTTCTAATTCATATTATAAAAACTAAAAGATACATTTTCATTGTGTGTAGGTATTTAAATAATTTCACCAATTACTATATCAAACTTTTTAAGGTTTACAGTTAATTACTCCGACAAGAATTATCAACCGTCCCTGCTCTTTGAAGGGTTTCACGGAACTTAAACCAAACGGACGATTTAATCAATTGCTAATTTTATGTAGAAATTGTGGAATTTAATCGTAAAATGCGTATCATTGGGTGATACTTTTATTCGTGGCGGAATTTTTCGACAGAATAAAGAAATGGGATTAAATCAATTCTTAACTTTTTTTCTGCATCTGATGGACAAGCAACCAGCCTGCCCAGATGGAATAGAACAATGAAACAGGACATCCTATATACGATAGTTCCAGTTGAATCACTGACGTTCCTACAATTATATTCCATTGATAAATAAGCCTTAAGAGATGAATTATTCCGACAAGAAAGAAAATCCCTCCTGATACAATCAAATATAATTTCAACAGCATTTTATCCTCCTTTCTACAAATTTAAGAAATTCAATTGTCCATTTCCATCTGAAGCGTTACAGTTGTATCACTAAATTGCTTTTAGTTTTCCGTAAAAGCCTTATTTCTTTATATAAGCATTCAAACCAATTACCACAGGCTTCCCGTCAACGACACATTCTGTGACTACGTTGCCGTGTGTAGTTGCTACGACTAATGTTTTTCCGGACGCACTGAGAGTTGGTTCTTGTAAATCGATTACTATTACTAATTTACCGTCTTCTATTTTTGCTTCCATAATTTATTATTTTGATTTATTTATTTTTTAAAAAATCTCCATCTATAATAAGTAATTTAGCTCCATTGGCGGAAACCGAACGATGAGAACTAAGTTCATCTGATACAACATAAGTATCGCCTTTTGAATGTTTTATTCTTTCGCCTGTACTTAGTTCGGTGATAAATTCTCCTTCTAAACAATGAACAATGTGTCCCTTTTGACACCAATGGTCAGCTAAATAATTATTTGTATATTTAACCAAACGTATTCTTAGTCCACCGAATTGTATTACTTGCCAGTACGCCACTCCTGTTTCTCCGTTAAATTCGACTTTCTCAACAGATGTCCAGTCAATTGTTTGAAAAGGTATAATATTCATAATTTGTTTATTTCATTTTTTAACAAAGTTTTCTACTTCCGTTTTAATGATGCTTCTATCATTCCCTTCAGAACTTTCATATTGATATCCTCCAACTTATTTATGTATAGGCAACCAACTCCAGTTTTATGCTTGCCGAGCTTTTTAAGAGCCTCAGCATGTTCCTTAATGCCTACGCTAATGTACAACGATAGATTCGCTTTACGGGGAGAGAAACCTATCCGGAGCCAATCAACTTCCCTGCCTGTGGCGGGGCTTTTGTATCTTTTAATACCAAAACCGATGACTGAGTTGCTCCATAATATTGGCTCTTCCCCAGTTGCTTTTTTCATCATTTCCAAAAGCACAAAACTGTCTTTACGCTTTTGTTCATCCTTAACGCTATTGATATAATCTTCCACGCTTGCAGATGTTGGTTTTGTTTTTATTTCAACCAGTTTTGTTTTTATTTCAGCCATTTGAAATTATTATTTCTATGACGGTAATCTAACTTTCTGAGAACATAACAGTTTCTCAAAAAAAATGAAACTTATTATTTTACGATAAATAGGTATATAAATCTGCTAATATTATTCGCTGCCCAACAAAAAAATGGGTGGTCACCCACTCATTTCCCACCCAATAGTGCTTCCGCCTTCAGTTTAATCGTTGATTCAATCTGTCCTTTGAAAGGCAAAGCCATAAGCGGCAAGTCACCGGTTATCAATACGTAGAAAACACAAACGATAACACCTCCACTGACACGAAACCTGACGCAGTACCCCGGTATTGCCGTCCCACTACCCGCTTAGGCTGTTAAATGCGTTCGGCGTGCAGGGGTGGCCGAACATACACAGCGACGTATTCGGGCACACACACTAGGAGCGAACAAAATCTATTGGGGGGGCGGTAACTGCTGGGTATACACCACATTTATTTTACTACATATCACGTTCAGATATCACTACTCTGTCAACAGGAAATAATATTTCCTTTTGTTTATTAAGCTCTAAAACATAACCGCAGTCTCCATCTACTCTTGTAAGTTTTGATGGAATCCCAAAATCAAAATCTCTTATCTTATATTTAATATCAGATTCTTTGGTATATTTCTCTGTAATAATAAACGTCAATTCCGGACATCCATTGTATACTTTAAAACCACAATACATACCTATTCGTTTTTCTAGTTCTGTTTTCAGTGACATTCTATTTTATCCTTTCATTTATTTTGTATTGAATCAGCGGAAAATGGACAACCAAGCTGATTTAGATTTGTGAAGTTATACCGTATTTTTATATTACATTCTATTCAATTTAGTTGAGACAAATATTTATCTTCTATCCACAAATTTAAGAAATTCAATTGTTCATTTCCACCCTAAGCGTTACAGTTGTATCACTAAATTGCTTTTAGTTTTCCGTAAAAGCCCTATTTCTTTATATAAGCATTCAGCCCGATCACCACAGGCTTCCCATCAATAACACATTCCGTAACTACATTACCGTGTGTAGTGGCTACCACTAACGTTTTTCCGGATGCGCTGGGGGTTGGTTACTGTAAGTCAATAATGATTATTAACTTTCCGTTTTCTATTTTGGCTTCCATATTGTTTTTTGATTTATTGTAAAATTGAGCGATTTGGGTAATAAAAGCAAGTCGCTATTCGGATAAATTTTATTCTGCGTTCAAGGTTAGTTCCAGCCGTTGGCGCCGGAGTTTCTTTAGAGTTCCAATGCATTGGGTCTCTGCTGAGTTGATTTCATGCAGGAAGTTCGTTAGGTTTACTTCGTTGGTTATATCCATGATTATGTTATTAACTTTAGGGACTAAATATTCCGGTTCCCTTTCTTATATTATATCATAGATATTGGGAATGGATTGGAGTTTTTCAAAAAGCTAATCACTATTTTAAACAGTGTTGCTATTTTCATTTTCTATTTGTAAGTTTTACATAACGGAGGAGTATATACAACTGATTTCCGGACAAGTCACCCCTATCGATAAACCAGTTATATATATAATACAAAACTATTGTCCGGGTTAATACATTTATAAATGCTTTTTATTTGAAGAGTGACAATATGAAATCAAAAGGTAAAAACGCTTTCGTACAACTTCAGATGCCCAAGTACGTTTCTGTTCACGATACTATCATTTCAAAAATAGACTTCTTAATTTTACATAAGGAAATATAAAATGAAAAAAACAATTATCTCTTTTGGGTTAATGATCTATTTATTTTCAGGGTTTTTATCTCTGTCTTTAGCACAGAGTGATGAACTGCAAGGCTCCTATGAAGGTGAAATAAGCGGCAATCTGAACTATGAAGGAACGCCGGTAAATTTCTCGGGAACGGTAAATATCAATATTACTAAGGATGGCGCTGTAGTGATGGATGTAAATTATTCCGGGAATGTCAGTATTGCCGGATACGGGGCTGCAATAAATACGACCGGATATTTTACCGGAAAAACTAATTCATACGGGATCAATGTTACCGGATCATTAACTGAGAAAACTTCGGTGCAGGGAAGTGCTGATGAAGATGTAATGAACGGAGTAAAAGCAACTGCAAAATCCAGTATAGAAACAGAAGGAACTAATAGAAAAATAACCCTTACCGGTAAAATGTATTTAACCGGAGGGCAATATCTTAATTTTTCAGCAAAACTAACCGGTGATGTTTCCAAAAATGCGCTCGCTGTCGAGCTTGTAAGGGGAACGTATCAGATTTACGATATAAAAAAAGGAGAATGGGTTGAGGGAACAAAAAACATCTCAGAAATTGGAATTAAAGATATAATCAGAACCGGAGAAGATACACGTATTGACTTAAAATTCACAGACGGATCAATATTCAAGATAAAATCAAATACTGAAGCGACTATGATTGACGGTGGTTTACAGTTGATGTTCGATACTAAAAAAAGCGGAAACAAAAATTTGGAAGGAAGACGGGTAGATGAAAATGGAAATGTACATATAACGCTACAGAAGCAGGGAAAAAATATGCAAATTATGACGCCTATTTCTGTCTGCGGCCCATTAGGGATAATTAATTCAAACAGAAAATACGGATTATCGTTTACAGGAAGTTTATTGAATTCCGTTAATTTATTCCAAACCGGGGATAAAACTGTAATATCTGCCACAGAAAAAGCTAAGAATTCTTCCGAGAATGTCGAGTTTGAGGTTCTGTTAGACAGAGAAGGTTCGACTACGGTTAATGTTTTTAAAAACGAAGTTCAGATAAAGGCAGGAGGAACAGGAAAAATACTCGTAGTCAAAGCAGGAGAAACCGGCAGATTAACAATAAACGGTTTTGATAATATTAAAAAAAGCGACGTAAAAATTGAAAAAGATGATGATAACAAAGATAAAAAATCTTCCGACAAGAGTTGTTACGGCATACTGATTTTAGTTCTTGTTATATTTTTTGTTTTGGTCTTTATCGTAATTCTTATCGTCGTAATTGTTTTAATAGTCAGGAAATCAAACAAACCAAGGATGTAACTTAGCATAGCTTCATAGGTAAAGCTCTTTTAAAAAAATTGCTTATATCGGTGGGTACAAAAATAAATGTTTCGGACGGCAAATATAAAATCCGTCTCAATTAAAATAAAAGAATTATGGCAAAATTTAATTTAGATCCGGGAGAAAAGGAGTTACATAACCAAACTCTCTTTTATGAACCACCAAAAGCCGGTAAATATAACGGTAAACTAATTATTACGGATAAAAGACTTTTATTCGATGCTAAAATTAATATGTCCGCTAGCGGAATGTTAGAAGAGGTATTTTTTATCAAGTCCGGTTCGGAAGGATTTATTGAAATTCCCAAAAACAGGATTGCGCACACAGAAGTTCAGAAAAGTACGTTTGCAAAAAAAGTTATAGTAACTACCGATGACGGGAATAAACACACTTTCAATTCGGGAATGTTAAATATAGATAAAGCGGCTGATGCAATAAAAACGAAATAAAGGACTTTCAGGTGCATTTATTATTATCGGCATAGATGTTACTATAATTGACGGTATTCCCATTCCTATTAGTAGCTTCGGTAGTGGTCTGCAAACAGCTCTAATACAATGGAATAACTGTTGTTTAGTCATTTTAATTATGAGAATGATTATTAGGGCTATATGAATTCTAATTATCTGTATAATCTTATTCTGCTGAAATTTTTTCAACAAAATAAAAAAACGAGCGTTTTTCACACTCATTTTCTGTTCCACACGAAGAATTTAATCTCTTTTAATGTGAATTTCCCGAATCCTACCTGGATTTAATACGAACCGGTTTTGTAATTGGATACGTCGAATGAATGGTAATGCCAGTTAGCGGAAGCCCATTTCTCAGACAGAACGCCAACGTCCAAACTACCGGTGATTGGATAAACCTGATACAGTGAATTTGAATTATCCGGTACTACCAGACCAGGTTTCTTCTAAATTGCTGATTATGTTGTGGAGACTATTTTCAGATGCTTGTTTTTATTCAGTGCGTATTTTTTTTACACAGAAAAAGAAAAAGAGGGCTTATGGGCCCCCCTTTCGTTTAAAGAAATCAAATCTATATACTCGCGACGACTGATGGCGTTATTTTATTAATGACATCTTCTTTGCTTCAACAAAATCATTTGTTACTATTCTGTAAAAATAAATTCCGCTTGATAGCTTAGAGCCGTCGAATTCATATTCAAAATTTCCCGCGGATAATACACTGTTGACCAGTGTTACAACTTCTTTTCCCGTCATATCAAAAACGGTTAACAATACGGGACCTGATTTTGCAAGAGAAAAGCTAATCTTTGTTGTCGGATTAAACGGATTCGGGAAATTCTGGTTCAGAGTGAACACTGACGGAACAGTTGGACCTATCTGGTTCACGCTGACCATGCCGTTACTCATTGAGTTATACATCATACCTACATTGCCTACACCCGTACCGATTTCACCTACTACGGTGCCTCTGTGCTCTCCGTTAAGGCAAACGCCGTAGAAATGTCTTGTTTCCCCTGCGGGTGAGCCGTTTGTCCACGTGTTGCACAAGTCCAGAGATGTATAAATTAACCCGTTATCACCGCAAACAGTTACAGTTCTGTGGTCATAAGCTGGCGGTCCGGTTTTAATCATATCAATTGACCTTAAGTGCTGTGAAGTGAATGATGGTTTAACTATCCATGTGATGCCATGGTTTGTTGTCCAGACTATTCTGCCGTTATTTCCGCAGATAAATGCGATTTCTTTTGATGCAAAAACGACATCATTCAGGTAATCATAGACACCGGAATTTCTGAGTTCGGGTCTGACGACCCAGTTAACTCCGTGATTTGAAGTATTCCAAACGTATCCGTCCGTACCTGTGATAATACCGTTTAAATCGTTAGTAGCGGAAACATAAACGTAATCTATTGAATGCATAGTCCAAGGTGTAACATCGGTTCTCTGTGTGAACGTTGCACCCGCATCGTGAGTTTCAAAATATGTTCCTGCGTATCCGACGAATGTGACATAGTTATCATCATAAGCCTGACTGACGCCGATTCCCCTGAAAGTATGGAGCGGCGTATCATAAGCTCTAATCACTGTCCATGTAACGCCTGCATCAACGGTTTTAATTATGACTCCGCCCATCCCTGCGGCATAAGCGACGTTTGCCGTAGACCATTTTACATCATTGAGCCATATATTAATGTTCTGATAAACGAGAGTCCATACACCGCCTGCGTCTGTGGTTCTTAAAACCGTACCGCCCTGACCGACTGCAAGACCAACCATATCATTACCTGCTGGAGTGAGGTCATTTTTATAAAAATCCACTGCGAACAGCGAATATGGAACTCCCGTTGGGTATTGAGTCCACTGGTTCGGCGGCGGCGGCGGGGGCATTGCATTCACGTCAGACCCGTATGAATTATAATTTGTTCCGGAGCATATTGTTTTCAGTACAGCCGTGTTTGTATAATCGGGCCTCGTAGCGTCAGTCACTTTCACTTTAATCTTGACCATATCTTCTTCATCGGCAGGACCAATCGGATCTGTTCTTGTCCATTTATAAGTGTTTCCTGTCAGGCTGACTGCCATCATTTTAGCACTGCTCGTCGCCGAGACGAACTCTGTTCCGTCAGGAATTGTATTATATAACTCAATATTTGTAAAAACATCTGCTCCGCCACCTGTCTTCTTATATTTTATTTCATATTCGGTTTCCTGGTTCAGGTTTGGCATAGTTGTTCTGTGGTCGTCGGCTTCGCAGTAAATATGTTTTTCTTCTGCAGTGGCTTCTGTTGTAACCGCACCGCTTTTTACGTGCCATGTGAGCGGCGTACTGAACGGTACTTCAAACAGGTCGTGATGTGTGCCCGCGGTGAATGATGTAGTCTGACCTCTGTTTTCGGGGGCGGGGATAAACTTATTATCCGCACCGACAGGAATGTTTTCATCATGGTCAAACTTATATCCGAAAGTTGCCTTGCAGTTTCCGGGACCGTAAATCTTCACAAGGTCAACGAATGTCCGTGTGTTCTCATCCTGCGAGTATTTGATGGTATAGAAATCATTTGACGTTGCTCCCATACTGACCCCGCATACAATCACATTTCCGTACGGGTCAAGAGATAAAGTATTACCATAATCATCGCCATTGACAATTGAGTTATTATATCTTATCGCCCATTTTTCATTGCCGGCTGCATCATATTTTACTGTAGCAAAATCAGCACCGGTTCCTGTTCCTACGCTGGAGCCGGTTATATAAACATTTCCGTCATCATCAAGCACTAATAAAGAAGCTCCGTCGTTATTATTCGCGGGTCCGTTATATCTTTTAATCCAGAGTTCATTACCTGCGGCATCGTATTTTATTGTTGCATAATCATAATCAAGCGAACCGCCCGTACTTGCACAGACACCGGTAATATGGCAATTTCCTGAATTATCGACTATTATACCGAGCGGGATATCTTCCCTGTTACCGGGTCCGTTAAACCTTTTAGCCCATAATTCATTTCCTGCCGCATCATATTTTACGGTTGCATAATCATTTCCTGTACCGCTTCCGGCACTTTGCCCGGTTACAAAAACATTTCCTGCATTATCAACGGCAAGTTTTCTTATCTCATCGGAACCATTTGCCGGTCCGTTATAACGGCTCGCCCATAACTGATTACCCGCCGCGTCGTATTTTACGGTTGCATAGTCAAATCCGCCTATACCGCGGCTTCTGCCTCCTACATAAACATTTCCAGAGTTATCAACCACGACGCACCTCGCCTCATCCCATCCGCTGCCGCCGTCATAAGCTCTAAGCCAAAGTTCGTTACCCGCGGCATCATATTTTATAGTTATGTAGTCACTACCGTTAGTTCCGGTAACATATACATTGCCTGAGTTGTCAATTGCAAGAGATAAGCCGTAATCGTTGCCGCCGTGATATCTTTTTACCCAGAGTTCATTACCCGCGGCATCATATTTTATTGTCGCGAAATCATACATCGTACCGACTCCCTGGCTGTATCCCGAAATATATACATTGCCGGAATTATCAACTGCTATGGAACTGGACGGGTCATAACCGTTTCCGGGACCGTTATATGTTTTAAGCCATAACTGATTACCTGAAGCGTCATACTTTACAGTACCATAATCGTAAGGACCGGATACTGTGTATGAACCGGTACCATATATATTCCCTGCGTTATCTACTGCAGACGCCTGAATACCATCATGTCCTTCGCCGGGTCCGTTATTTCGACGAGCCCATCGCTCGCTGACCTGAGAATAGCAAACATCAGTAACTCCTGCAATAATTGCTAACAGTAAAATGAAATGTACTAACCTTGTTGACTGATAGAATAAGGAACGCAAAGAGTAACTTAATTTTTTCATAATTACCTCTTTGTTTTTTATCTTTTTAAAAATTTCTCTTTATGTGTTACTGTTATATAAACCAATCCGGGCAGGCAACCCGTTACGCATAAATAGAATTTCTTAGCGCAATTTACAATTAATCTTTTGTAATGTCAAGAGTTTATTTTGCTGACGCAACGGGGCGGGGGCGTTCTAATGTTATTGCGGCAGAGTATCCCGTACTTACATCAGCTCAACTTGCACCGTTATTCGCAGAAAGAAACGGTCCGTATCCCTGTGACCCTGCATATATTTTTGTTCCGCTCAGAGCAAGGGAATAGCCGGCTCTGTTATTAAAAGGAGTAGTAGTCCGAGTTGCACCTGCATCGGTGGATTTATAAATTCCGTAAACCATCGATGGCCATAAATTTAATTGATATAGGGATGAAAAGAAAAAAGCCCTGTAACTTATATAGTTTACAGGGCTTTAAAGTGGCGCTCCCAACGGGATTCGAACCCGTGTTTTCACTGTGAAAGAGTGGCGACCTAACCCCTAGTCGATGGGAGCGAAAATAACGACAATTATAAATATACCAAATAAATGCATTTCAATCAACAGAATTAATTGTCCGCGTTTCGCACTTTTAATACATTCAAAGTGAATTTATTTTTAAGTAAATTGAACGAAATTGAATATTATTTGAAAAAAATACTATCTGTCGTAGGTGCAAGGCCGAATTTCATGAAAATGGCTCCTTTGCACAAGGAATTACTGAAATACAGTAATAAAGTTACACATAAAATCGTACATACCGGACAGCATTACGATAAACAGCTATCTGAAGTGTTCTTTAAACAACTCGAACTTCCTAAACCTCATATAAATCTCGGAGTCGGCTCGGGTACACATGCATCGCAGACTGCGGAAATTATGGTGAAATTCGAGCGTATTGTACTGAAAGAGAAACCTGACCTCGTAATCGTTTACGGAGACGTTAATTCTACACTTGCCGCAAGCGTTGTCTGCGCTAAAATTCTGCTGAATGGAAAACCCGTTCCCGTTGCCCATGTCGAATCGGGACTGAGAAGTTACGATATGACAATGCCGGAAGAAGTCAACCGCCTCGTTACCGATTCACTCGCAGATTATCTGTTCGTTTCCGAACCGGACGGTATTAACAATCTTGCTAAAAGCGGAATACAAAAGGATAAGATTTTCTTTACCGGCAATATTATGATTGACTCTCTGGTCTCTTATACTAAGAAAGCCGTAAAATCAAAAATTTTGTCTGAACTGTGTCTGAGCAGAAAGAACTACGCGCTCGTCACACTGCACAGACCTTCGAACGTTGATAAGAAAGAAACTCTGGAGAAAATCATAAGAATTTTTGAGAATATCAATAAGATAAATCCGGGACTCGATATCGTATTCCCCGTGCATCCGAGAACTGTGAAAATGGCTGAGAAATTCGGACTAAAAAAACGTCTGGATTCGGTTAACAATCTTCTTTTAACCGAACCTGTCGGATACATAGATTTCCTTTCTCTTCTTATATCCGCAAAATATGTCCTGACGGATTCGGGCGGTATTCAGGAAGAGACCTCATTCCTCGGAGTACCATGTCTCACGCTCAGGTATAACACTGAAAGACCCGTAACTATTTTTGAAGGTACAAGCACGCTCTGCGGACTTAACGAGAAACTTATTTATTCAAGCATTCAGAAGATTGAATCCGGTAATTACAAAAAAGAAAAAAAGATTAAGTTCTATGACGGGAAAACAGCGCCGCGAATCGCCAAGATTATTTTAAATAAAATTTTTAAATGGACATAGTGATGCTGAAACAATCCCGAAACGATGCTGAAAAAAGTTCAGCATGACAAGGACAGGACAGAATGTCAATACCGCTGAAGCGGATAATAAACAGATTCGCCGCGTAACGGATAAACTCGATGAATTATATGAAAGCAGGAATAAGCGGAGTAAGAAACCGGGAATACTCGATACGCTGATTGCCACAAAGCTTTCGCAGAACACTACTGATAAGACATCGTATAAAGCATATTTGAACCTCAAAGAAAGGTTTGCTTCGTGGGATGATGTCGCTAAGGCACCTTTGAGCTCAATTAAAAGCGCAATTAGAATCTGCGGACTTGCAGATACTAAGTCAAAAGATATTAAGAAAATGCTTAATGAAATAATTGCCGAGCATGGCTCACTGAATATGAATTTCCTTATAAAGAAATCCGATGATGAGATTTACAAAGTACTCCTGAAATACAAAGGTATCGGGGTTAAGACGGTTTCATGTGTTCTCGCGTTTTCAATGGGCAGGAATGTATTCCCGGTTGACACGCATGTTCACAGGGTACTTAACAGGTTGGGGATTACGGAGACCAATACCCCAGAACAGACTTTTGAAGCGGCGAAGAGTTTAATACCGGACGAGAAGAAAGTTGCATTTCATATAAACCTGATTAAGTTCGGAAGGAATATCTGCAAAGCACGAAATCCGCTCTGCGGGTCTTGTCCTGTTTATAATGACTGCGGATTCAGTGAGAAATCGTACTTTAAAGAACATCAGAAAGACAGCACGGAAATCCGCTCCGCTATACAAGAAAATAATTTTATTATACTGAATAGTATCTGATAAGAACAACTGATTGAAGATCGACAAAAACGAAATACACCGCATACTTGTTATAAAGTTCGGCGGAATGGGGGACATACTTTTATCCACTCCCGTTCTGCCGAATTTGAGAAATTATTTCAAGTCGGCGCACATTGATTATCTCACTCTTATCCGCAACCGCGACATTCTGATGGATAACGAATACATTGACCGCGTCCTGACTTACGATTCATCCATTGATAAATCCTTCGACTTGCTCCGGCACATTCGAAGTAAAAAATATAATCTTGTTATTGATTTGTTCTGCAATCCGCGCACTGCACTGCTGACTTTCCTGTCAGGCGCGAAATACAGGGTGGGCTTCAATTTCAGGAACCGAAAATACGCTTACAATATTAAAAAAGACGGCAGAGGAGCGGAAATTCACAATGTTGAATTTAACCTCGACGCTCTCCGCTGTGCAGATATACCGGTTGTACATAATCATTTAAATTTATCGGTTAACATCGTACATGATGAATTCGCCGATAAATTAATAGCGGATACAAATATCGGCTCTGAAATTCTTTTCGGAATTGCCGTAACCGGCGGATGGGAATCCAAACGTTATAAAATCCCCGATTATATTGAATTGATGAAAAAGATTCTGAGTAAATTTGATATTAAATTCCTGCTTATATGGGGCAATAAAACCGAGAAAGCCCAGTGCGAAGAGATTAAATCCGCATTACCCGGAAAAACAGTCTTAATCCCTGACTGCTCAATCAGATACCTCGCGGCTCTGATTCAAAAATGCGCTCTCGTTATCGGAAATGACTCGGGACCACTTCATGTGTCCGTTGCCGTAAGAGTACCTGTCTTAGGTATATACGGTCCTACGAACCCGTTACTGCAGGGACCGTACGGCGAGAGAAATATTACCGTTCAGAATACTAAACTCGAATGCCTGAGCTGTAATCTTCTCGACTGCAAAATCGGAAATATCTGCATGACGGAACTCTCAAAGGATTATATACTCTCGAAATTAGACGAGCTGATAGAAATAAATAAACTTGTCATACCGAAAAAGAGATAATACAGAACCAGGAATTTTCTGACACAAATTTGCACTAATTATAATTAATTAAAAAACTAATTTTAGAATAAGAGATAAGAGATTTAATAAACAAATTGGGAAAAAGAATATTAATATCACGCACGGACAGGGTAGGCGACGTCGTTATGATTACACCAATGATTCGCGAGATCAGAAAAACTTATCCCGACGCCTTCATCGCGACACTTACACAGCCGGCTACATCCAAAATTCTTGAAAACAATCCTCATCTCGACCTGATAATCACAGATGATTTGTCAAAGGAATCTTTTTGGAAGGTTTTAAAGAAAATACGTTCTGAAAAATTTGATTATGGTCTGCTTGTGTTTCCCACAGAGCGCTCAGCATATCAGATGTTTCTCGCCGGAATCCGCACCAGGATAGGTGTCGGCAGGATTCTGTATGAAGTGATTACATTTATGAAGAGTGTCTCAAGAAATAATTATATCCCGCTCAGACACGAAGCGGATTATTGTATGGATCTCGCCCGCAGAATCGGTGTCAAAACAGATAATTACAAACCCGAAATTCACATAACACGCGAAGAAAGAATATGGACGGATAATTTTTTCAATTCAATCGGCGCGGGAAACGATAAATTCCGAATGATAATCCACACCGGCTCTAAAAACTCAGCGCCGAACTGGAGTGAAGAAAAATATTTTGAGCTTATACACGAAATTTTATGTAATTTTCCGTCTGGAAATTTTGTAATTTTACTTACGGCTTTTGAAATGACCGAAGGATTCAGAGAAAAAATTAAATCCCTGAACGACGGCAGAATTATTGATATATCAGAAAAAATCGGAGACCTGAGAGAACTGATAAAAGTTATTTCAGGGGTTGATTTAATGATTTGCTCGTCAACCGGTCCTGCGCATTTATCTGATGCTCTCGGAATCCGAAGCATAGTAATACACTGCCGCAGGGCTATGAACTGCGTAAAATACTGGGGTATTCTGAACGGAATATCCGTCAATCTCGAAGTAACGAAGGAGTACTGCGACGCGAATTGCAGTACTGATAAGAAGAAATGCAATTTTGAAAACGGAATATCTGTTAAAGAAGTTATAATGAATATTAATTTTAATGTCTTAAATGAAATTCAGCGAACAAAGAAGTTACACAGAGGTCACAGAGAAGACACAGAGGTCACAGAGAAGAACTTTTTTTCATAATAAGAACGTGGGAAATGTTCTTGAAATACCTGAATGCAAGAATTTTTCGGGGTACAAACCCTGTAAGCCTTACGAGAACTGCCTCGAGAACGGTTGTCTTCACGCAGACGACAGCTCCCGCATCGGTACTAAAATACTCATAATTTCGCTCGATGCGCTCGGAAATGTGCTTGATAATACTCCCATACTATACGCGTTAAAAAGAAAATATCCCGTAAGTACTATACACTGGATTACCATGCCCAACGCAGAGAAGATTATGGTTAATAACCAGCTTATAGATAAACTTTTCCTGTGGGACGATGAAAGCAGGATGATTGTGAGAAACATTAAGTATGATTTCGCTCTCAACGCTGATAAATCTGTTTATGCCGCGGCTTTCATAAACGAGGTTAATGCGGATAAGAAGCTTGGCTTTTTACTGAACGATGACGGCAAAATCGTCCCGGCAAATGAAAGCGCAATGTACAGCTATATCCTGGGAATTGACGACCAGAAGAAATTCAGGGAGAATACGAAGTCCGGAGTCGAAATTATACACGAGGTTTTTGAACTTACATACGAACGCGACCCGTATATCTTTAATTTTTCTGAAGACGAAAAACATTTTATTGAAGATTACAAGAAAGAAATCATTTACGACTCTGATAAAATTTATGTCGGGTTTAATACGGGATGTTCCGAACTTTTTCCGAATAAAAAAATGACTGTCGGACAGCACATAACTCTCATTAAGGAAATGCTGAAAAATGATGAACTGTTTATACTACTCCTGGGAGGACGTGAGGATACAGACAGGAACGACCGGATTTTCAACTCCTTCGCCTCTGAAGACAGGGAAAGAATTATTAATACTCCTACGACACACGGCATAAGAAAAGGCGCATGTTATATGCAGTTAAGCGATATAGTGGTATCGGGTGACAGTTTCGGTATGCACCTTGCCATCGCCCTTCAGAAATATATAATATCCTGGTACGGTCTTTCCTGCCATCAGGAAATTGAGTTGTATGACAGGGGTATAAAGCTTTATCCGAAAGACCTTGCATGCTCACCGTGCTGGAAGCGTGTTTGCCCTTATAATCTGGAATGTATTGATATGATTGACCTTAATAAAATAATTGAAACAGTAAATAATTATAAAAAATAATATGGGATTCAAAATTCCTTTATATATTCCCCGGCTCGGAGGTAACGAGAAAAAATACGTTAATGAATGTCTCGATTCAACATGGATTTCTTCCAAAGGGAAATTCATAAAAGAGTTCGAAGATAAGTTTGCGGATTACACGGGAGTGAAGTATGCAACTTCCGTGACTAACGGAACAACGGCGCTTCATCTCGCGCTTGAAACGCTCGGTATTACAAAAGGCGACGAAGTAATCGTCCCCACGTTTACTTACATCGCATCCGTCAGCGCGATTATATATACGGGCGCAACACCTGTCTTTGTTGACTCACTTGAGTCAACATGGCAGATGGACCCGGAAGATGTTAAACGCAAAATTACACCGAAAACAAAAGCAATTATGGCTGTTCATCTGTACGGTCACATGTGCGATATGGACGCGCTGTGCAAAATTTCAGATGAC
>Ga0247841_10006198_pt1 | contig 18687 bp, 13 predicted proteins | sample LaCruzMarch2015__2_FD_192410 | JGI IMG/M metagenome (GOLD analysis project Ga0247841, IMG submission 192410) | Freshwater microbial communities from meromictic Lake La Cruz, Castile-La Mancha, Spain - LaCruzMarch2015_18m | ecosystem: Environmental > Aquatic > Freshwater > Lake | place: Spain... | reverse complement strand
AGCCTTTTGCCTTGCAGGGTGGCGACGGTTCGGTTAGCGATGCTTGGAAGACTGCGATTTGCCTTTTGTATTCTAACGGGCTTGAAAGCGAGATAACTGATGATAGATTTAAAATTATTAAGCCTGCCATTTTAAATAAAATTAATGTAATGCAAACCTCAAGCATGGGCAGATTATTTGATGCAGTTAGCTCATTGCTTAATATTTGCCATATCGCCTCATTTGAAGGGGATTGTGCAATTCAGTTAGAAAACGAAGCGAAAAATAATTCGCAAAAATGTGAGAGCTATGACTATGAAATTACAACGCAAGATGATAAAATGTTAATAGACATTAAAAAGTGTCTTGTAGGGATTTATGCCGATATAAAAGCAGGTTATGAAAAAAGTTATATTGCCTATCGTTTTCATTTAACGGTAATTGATTTTACAGTAGCAGTTTGCAAAATACTTCGTGAAAAATATAATATTAATTTTGTGGCACTTAGTGGTGGGGTTTTTCAAAACAAAATAATTATAAGTAATCTATTAAAACGCCTTAAACAAGAAAGCTTTGTAACCTATATAAACGAGCAAGTGCCGACTAATGATGGTGGAATTTCATTAGGTCAAGCATACTTAGCACAGTTTAAAATATAGGAACGGTCAAGACCGTTCCCTACAAATTGTGTTTGCAAAAAATTGCATTGTAGGGAAGAGTCTTGACTCTTCCTAAAAACAAACTGGAATTAGTATAAAGGAGTGGAAAATAATGTGTGTTGCAATCCCTGGTAAAGTAATTGAGATAAATGGAAATATTGGAAGGGTTAGCTTTGGTGGGAATGTTGTCCCTGTGGAGCTTGGCCTCGTTGGGGCAAGGGTTGACGATTATGTCATAGTCCACGCTGGACTCGCATTAGAGGTGCTATCCGAGGATAAAGCTAAGGATATGATAGAATTATTTGCCGAATTGGAGGCACTTCTTAATGATTAATATGCAAACTGTTTTAAGCGAGCTTAAAAATTATGATGGCCCAGTTGTTAGAATAATGGAAGTGTGTGGCACGCATACAAATAGTATTCATAAAAATGGGATACCAAGCTTACTTTCAAGCAAAATCAAGCTTATTTCAGGGCCTGGTTGCCCTGTTTGTGTTACTGGTAGTGGTTATATTGACCATATTTGTGAACTTGCTAAGCAGGAAAATACTGTTATATACACATTTGGTGATATGATTCGTGTGCCTGGAAAAGACACTTCGCTTGCCGAGGTTAAAGCAACTGGTGGACGTGTAGAAATTATGTATTCGCCAAGCGAGGTTTTTGAAAATGCGAAGCTGCACCCAGAGCTTACTTTTTACGTTGCCGCTGTTGGCTTTGAAACGACAATTGCTGTTTATGCGATGTTGTTAGACAAAATTGTTAATAATAATGTTAAAAATGTACGTTTTCTTACATCGCTTAAAGCAATAATTCCTGCACTTAATTGGCTCTGTGAAACTGACCATAATATAGATGGGTTTATTGGCCCTGGTCATGTTAGCGTAATTTTGGGTAGCGACGTTTACAGGCAAGTATGTGAAAAGTATAAAATTCCTATGGCGATTGCAGGGTTCGAGGCAGAGCATATTTTGCTTGCAATTTATGACCTTGTTTGTCAGCACAAGAAAAAAATATCGGAGGTTCATAACCTGTATAAAAGTGTTGTAGGGGAAAATGGCAATGTGGTTGCACATAAACTAATTGATAAATATTTTGAACTTAAAAAAACCAGTTGGCGTGGGGTTGGTAGCATTGAAGGCTCTGGATATTTTTTAAAGCCTGAATATGCTGAGTTTGATGCAGGCTCAAGAATTGCAGAAACAGATGAAGTAATTGAAAATGGCTGTATGTGTGGTGCAGTGATTATTGGCAAGGTTACGCCAGACAATTGCCCACTATTTGGCACAGTATGCACGCCACTACGCCCAAAGGGTGCTTGTATGGTTTCATCAGAAGGAACGTGTAGTGTTTTTTATCAAAATGGGGTGAGAAGATGAATAATGAAACTAAAATAACTTTGGCACATGGCAGTGGTGGTCACGCCACGAAAGAGCTTATAGAGGACGTTTTTCAAGATAAATTTTCAAATGAAATATTAGATAAAATGGAGGATTCAGCAGTCCTAACCCTTAGTGGCAATACAATAGCATATACTACTGATTCCTATGTTGTAAAGCCAATATTTTTTAAGGGTGGCGATATTGGCAAGCTTGCAATATGTGGAACTGTGAACGACCTTTTAATGCAGGGTGCGACGCCGAAATATTTAACAGTTGGCTTTATTTTAGAAGAAGGCTTGCTTATAGAGGATTTGAAGAAAATAGTAAATTCTATGAGGGATGCAGGAGTTGAGGCAGGGATAAAAATTGTTGCAGGCGATACAAAGGTTATAGAGGGAAACGGTGGAATATATATAAATACAAGTGGTATTGGCGTTGTGGAAACAAATTTAAGCATAAGCTCAATGAATGCTTGTGATGGCGATGTGGTAATTTGTAGTGGGTTTTTAGGCGACCATCATGCATGCATATTATCCAGCCGAATGGAGATTGAAAACAGCATAAGGAGTGATTGTGCACCACTTAATGAAATGGTGAAAAATGTGCTTGATGCCAACATTCAAGTTCACACTATGCGTGATGTTACACGAGGTGGAATAGCAACCGTCCTTAATGAAATTGCAGATTCTTCAAAAGTGTGCGTTAATATTCAAGAAAACTTAATCCCGGTTGACGAACAAGTAAAAGGTTTTTGTAATATTTTAGGCTTAGACCCACTTTATATGGGCAACGAGGGCAAGTGTATTTTTATTGTGCCAAAGGGCGAGGCAGAGAAGACAGTAAATATTATTAAAAATTCAAAATATGGTAGGAATGCAACAATAATTGGCGAAATAAAAAAAACCGATGGACTTCCATCTGTAACCATAACAACAAACTATGGTGGAGTAAGGCGTTTGGATATGCTTTATGGTGAGGGGTTACCGAGAATTTGTTAGTTATAATGAAAAAGCAAGGTTTGATTTTCATTAAACCTTGCTTTTTCATTTATCCATTCATTTCTTCTCGTAACCTTGCGATATCTTCATTTTCAAAATATTCATCAAAGGTTGTTTGTCTATCGATAATTCCTTTTGGGGTAATTTCTATAATTCTGTTTGCTATTGTTTGCACAAATTGATGGTCATGTGATGCAAAAAGTGCTGTGCCTTTATAGTCCATAAGTCCGTTATTTAGTGAGGTTATAGATTCCAAATCAAGATGGTTAGTTGGTTCATCAAGTATAATTACATTTGCACCACTTAGCATCATTTTTGATAGCATACAGCGAACCTTTTCTCCACCAGAGAGAACTTTTGCCTGCTTTTGTGATTCCTCACCAGAGAATAACATTCTGCCTAAGAAGCCTCTTATAAATGTTTCGTCTTTTTCTGCTGAATATTGGCGAAGCCAGTCAACAAGGTTAAGCGAAACACCGTCAAAATACTCGTTATTATCCTTTGGGAAATATGCCTGTGAGGTTGTAACACCCCATTTGTAATCACCACTATCTGGTGTAAGCTCATCCATTAAAATTTTAAATAGTGTGCTTTTCGCAAGGCTGTTAGTTCCAACAAAAGCGATTTTATCACCCTTGTTTACATTAAAGCTAACCTTGTCTAAAACCTGCTCACCATCAATATTCATACTAATTTCGCTAACCGTAAGCAAATCGTTTCCAACCTCACGCTCTTGCTTAAAGTTTACAAATGGATATTTTCTTGATGATGGTTTTATATCCTCAATTACAATTTTATCAAGTAATTTTTTTCGTGATGTTGCTTGCTTAGATTTTGAAGCATTTGCACTAAAACGCTGAATAAATTCTTGAAGCTCTTTTATTTTAGCCTCGCTCTTTTTATTTTGCTCGCTAACCTGCTTTAATGCAAGCTGGCTTGATTCATACCAAAAATCATAATTTCCCATATATAGCTGAATCTTGCCATAGTCAATATCTGCAATATGAGTACACACTTGATTTAAAAAATGCCTGTCATGTGATACAACAATAACTGTGTTTTCAAATTCACTCAAAAAGTTTTCAAGCCAGTTGATAGAAGCAAGGTCTAAATGGTTAGTAGGCTCGTCGAGAAGAAGAATATCTGGGCTTCCGAAAATAGCTTGTGCAAGAAGAACCTTGACCTTATCTCCACCGTCTAATTCACGCATATATTTATAATGAAGCTCCTCGGAAATTCCAAGCCCGTTAAGTAGAGTTGCAGCCTCTGCCTCGGCTTCCCAGCCGTTAAGCTCTGCAAATTCACCCTCTAATTCAGCAATTCTCATTCCATCTTCATCTGAAAAATTCTCTTTTGCATAAATTACTTCTTTTTGCTCAATTATTTCATATAAACGACTATGCCCCATAACAACAGTTTGTAATACTTGGCATTCGTCGTATTCAAAATGGTTTTGTTTAAGAACAGCAAGGCGTTCATTAGGAGGAATTATTACATCACCCTTGTTTGCCTCGATTTCGCCAGAAAGTATTTTTAAAAATGTCGATTTACCAGAGCCATTTGCACCAATTAAACCATAGCAATTGCCCGGTGTGAATTTAATGTTTACATTTTCGAATAATGCACGCTTACCATAGCGTAGAGTAATACCACTTGTGCTAATCATTGTTAAAACCGCCTTTATATATAAAATCTCACTTGGGATATTATAACACAAATACAGAAAAAATCAAGCAAATATCTTTTTGCAAATATCTTTAATGCAACATTCGTCGCATAATGGTTTTTGCGATTTGCAACATTTTCGCCCATGGGCTACTAATTGGTGGCAGAAAACCATTTGATAATCCTTTGGAATTATTTTGAGTAGGTCAAGCTCTACCTTATATGGATCTGTGTTTTTCGTAAGTCCAATCCTTCGTGCTAACCGTCCTGCGTGGGTGTCAACAACAATTCCAGGCACGCCGAATATGTCGCCAAGCACTAAAATTGCAGTCTTTCGCCCAACGCCCGGTAGCTTTAACAAATCCGTCATATTATTTGGCACTTTACCATCAAAATCTTTTATCAACATTTTACAGGTGTCTATAATATTTTTTGCTTTGTTCCTAAAAAAACCAGTAGAATGTATGTCGTTCATAAGCTCGGCAAGGTCGCAATTTGCATAATCATACACATTTTTGTATTTTTGAGTAAGGCTTTGCATAACAATATTAACTCTTGCATCTGTGCATTGTGCGGCAAGCTGGGTGGCAATTAGCAGCTCAAGAGGGTTTTTATATTCTAATGTACACGTTGCATCATCGTATTCTTTATTAAAAATTTTCCTTATTTCATCAATTTTTTTACTCATTTTCATCACCTCTGTATTAATTGTATAAAAAAACTTGAAATTTGTCAAATGAACCTATTGTCAAAACAGTAAAAAAACAGTATAATAATATGGATAATGATGAATTCAATTAACTAGGAGTGATTTTTAAATGTACGATAGGATAAAAAAGGTAGATCCAGAGGTTGCAAGTGCCATAGAACAAGAGGTGTCAAGGCAACGCTCTAAGATTGAGCTTATAGCCTCGGAAAATTTTGTTAGTGAGGCTGTAATTGAGGCTATGGGAACACCACTTACAAATAAATATGCAGAGGGGTACCCAGGCAAGCGTTATTATGGTGGCTGTGAATGTGTTGATATTGTTGAAAATTTGGCGATCAAGCGTGCCTGTGAAATTTTTGGTGCCGACCATGCAAATGTTCAACCACATTCTGGTGCACAGGCTAACCTTGCTGTGTTTTTTGCTGTACTAAATCCTGGCGACACTATACTTGGTATGAACCTTGCTCATGGTGGACATTTAAGCCACGGTTGCCCAGTAAATATATCTGGTAAATATTTCAATGTAATTCCTTATGGAGTTGACGATGTTACACATAGAATTGATTATGATAAGCTTCGCACCCTTGCAATAGAAAATAAGCCCAAAATGATTATTGCTGGTGCAAGTGCTTATTCTCGTGAGCTTGATTTCGAGAAGTTTTCAAGCATAGCAAAAGAGGTTGGGGCATATTTAATGGTTGATATTGCACATATTGCAGGCCTAATAGCAGCAGGACTTCATCCAAACCCAGTGCCATACGCTGATTTTGTTACAACAACAACACATAAAACCTTGCGTGGCCCTCGTGGTGGAATGATACTTTGCAAGGAAGAACACGCTAAGATAGTTGACAAGGCTGTATTCCCTGGAATACAGGGTGGACCTCTTATGCACGTTATCGCTGCAAAGGCTGTTTGCTTTAAAGAGGCACTTACACCCGAATTCAAGCAGTATCAACAGCAAATTGTTAAAAATGCTGCTACGCTTGCAGATGCACTTATTAAAAACGGCTTTTCGCTTGTGTCTGGTGGTACAGATAATCACCTTATGCTTGTTGACCTACAAGCTTTTAATATTACTGGTAAATTGGCAGAAAAACACCTTGATGAGGTTGGAATTACCTGCAATAAAAACGCAATTCCAAACGACCCACAAAGCCCATTTATAACAAGTGGTATCCGTCTTGGAACTGCTGCTGTTACCTCTCGTGGAATGAACGAGGCTGATATGGTTGAAATTGCAGAGCTTATCGCACTTGCAATAAAAGATTTCGAGGGCAATGCCGAGGCTGTAAAGGCTCGTGTAAACACACTTTGCTCTAAATATAAATTGTATGAATAATCCACTTGCTGATAGGGTGCGTCCACAAACGCTTGATGATGTAGTGGGGCAAAAGCATCTACTTGGTGAGGGCAAGATACTCCGACGTGCTATTGAAAGTGGCAAGCTAACAAATATGATTTTTTATGGTCCGTCTGGAACAGGCAAAACAACCGTTGCAAATATTGCCGCAAGTGCCTCTAACAAGCATTTTTATAAACTGAATGCAACTAATTCATCGCTTGCAGATATAAAAAAAATAATTGCAGAGCTTGGAAACTTTTCGTCGCAGGAAGGCGTTTTGCTGTATTTAGACGAGATTCAAAATTTTAATAAAAAGCAACAACAATCATTGCTTGAATTTATAGAAACTGGGGATATTACCCTAATTGCAAGCACAACAGAAAACCCATATTTCTACGTGTATAATGCTATTTTAAGCAGAAGCACGGTGTTTGAATTTGTGCCGCTTACGCCTAATGACGTTGCAAATTCGCTCAAAAGGGCTGTTGAAATAATTCAAGGTGATTTTCCAAATAACAAGATTATCTTTAAAAATGATGCAATAGAGCATATTTCACTTATGGCAAATGGTGATGTACGTAGGGCGATAAACGCTGTCGAGCTTAGTGTTTATAATGCTATGCCGAATGATAATGGAGAGATAATAGTTACACTTGATGATGCTGAACAGTCAAGCCAGAAAAAGGCAATGACCTATGATAAGCTTGGTGATAATCACTATGATATACTTAGTGCTTTTCAAAAAAGTATTCGTGGAAGTGATGCTGATGCCGCCGTGCATTACCTTGCTCGGCTTGTTGCCGCAGATGATTTAATTTCAATTTGTAGGCGACTTATGGTGATTGCTTGTGAAGATATTGGAATGGCATATCCTATGGCTGTTACAATCGTTAAAAGCTGTGTTGATTGTGCAATCCAGCTTGGCTTTCCAGAGGCAAGGATACCACTTTCGCAGGCTGTTATTTTGCTTGCTACTTCGCCAAAATCAAATTCCGCCTGCACAGCTATTGACTTAGCACTTGCTGATATTTCATCTGTGGGAAGCGGGGAAATTCCAAGTGTGCTTCGTGATTCACATTATAAAGGTGCTAAAAAATTGGGGCGAGGTGAGGGCTATAAATATCCACATAATTACCCTAACCACTATACGGAGCAACAGTATTTACCAGATAATCTTAAAAATTCAAAATATTATACTCCACAGGATAACAAATTTGAAGATAATATTAAGGAATACTGGAATAAGATAAAGAAAAACTTGTAAAGCTATTGACAAAGAAAAAATAGTAACTTATAATATAAAAGTTGGCGAATAAAGGTCGCTTTTGCTGACGTAGCTCAGTAGGTAGAGCACTTCCTTGGTAAGGAAGAGGTCGGCGGTTCGATCCCGCTCGTTAGCTCCATAATAAACATAAGAAAAACCCTTGCAAATCATCGTTTGTATGGGTTTTTGTTTGTCTTTTGGGTTATTCCCAGTCAAATGTGTATTTCGATTTTAAATGACTTTATAATTTCAAATAGTAATAGAATTCCTTTTAAATATATTCATAATATAATCATAAAACAAACAGTTGGCCTTTAAATTATTGTATATAGTTTAAATATACTTGAAATTATGTGAAAAAAGTCGTATAATGTAATAATTAAGAATTATATGCCTATGGGAGGATAAGAATTTGAAAAGGCTTTGTTTGATATTTATTACTATAACATCTATGCTATTCACTCAAATGAATGTGTTAGCACAGGATAATGCAAATACTCCATCAGTAAATGGGCTTATTCCATCTGTTTTAAACCTTAGATATGATTACAACCAACAAACCTCAAGGATATTATATAGGGCAAGTAACCTTCCAACTACATATGACCTACGCTTGCTAAATCGTGTAACGTCAGTAAAAGATCAAGATTCTGACAACACCTGCTGGGCATTTGCATCTACTGCCTCGGCAGAATCCTCGCTTTTAAGGGGTGGTATGACCGATACAAATGTTGTTACTGCCTCGCCAAGACCAACATTAAACCCAGGTATATTTGATTTTTCAGAAAACCATATGAAGCAATCAGTACTTCCAAGTGTTGGGGATTGGGGTTTTAGTTGGCAGATTAATGAAGGTGGAAACCGTGAAATGGCAACTGCATATCTTGCACGTGCACAAGGTGAGGTTTTAGAGAAAAATGACCCATACGAATATGGAAATAATCTGCGTGACAATTCAATAAACAAAAGCATACCAGCTGATAAATATCTTGAAAAAGCATTGTTTTTCCCAGAGCCTTCGTCAAGCTATTATATGCGTAATGTTACTTATAGGGATAAAATCAAGCAAGCAGTTATTGATTATGGAGCAATCTATACAGGAATAAGGAATGACAGTGCTTCTTATAATTATACAACTCATTCTTATTATTATTCTGGAATAGAAGATTACGGAAACCATGCAGTCTGTATAGTCGGTTGGGACGATAGTTATCCTGCAAGCAATTTTTCAACAAATCCTGCTGTTGATGGGGCGTTTATAGTAAAAAATTCTTGGGGTTCGGATTTTGGAGATAATGGATATTTTTATGTATCCTATGAGGACAAGATATTTGGTCAACAATCTACTGCATTTGTTATGTCACCTGTAAAGCGTTCTTATAAAAACGTCTATCAATATGACCCTCTCGGTTGGGTTAATTATTTTGGATTTGGCAATACTACTTGGTTTGCTAATGTTTTTACTAAAAAATCTTCAAGTGAAAGCCTTACAACCGTTGGCTTTTATGCTACAGCTGTAAATACATCATACGAAATTCATTATGCTGGTATAGCTGAAGGCGAAGACATAAATTCGGCTGTTCTAACCAAATTGACATCTGGCACAGTTCCATATCCAGGGTACTATGCAATTGATATACCTTCTCCACCAAGCATTAATACAGATAAATTTGTTGTAGCAATTAAGGCAAACACACCAAATTATAATTATCCTGTGGCATATGAGTATGTGTATCCAGGTTATTCTGATAATGCTATTGCAGAAGCGGGGCAAAGCTATGTTAGTCCTTATGGAACACTTAATAGTTGGAGAGATTTTACAACCTATGAAGATAATGGAAATGTATGCTTGAAGGCATTTACAACAGATAATGCTGAATATCGCACGGTATTCAAACAGCAATCTCTAACAACAGGGCAGGTTGATTTTAGAGTGTATTGTGATAATAAGCTTGCAACTGATCAAAGCCCTAAGATAGTAGTAGCATCTTTGTTAGATAATGAGCTAATTTACTCTAATGTATTTAATCATACGTTTCCTTCTAATGAAAAAAGCTATATTGATTTTTCGTTTTTTAATACTTTCAACCAAGGGACAGACCTTTGGAAAATTACTACAAAAATATTTGTTATTTCATCGTTTGAAAGTACATTCGCCCCACTAATGCGATACTCTGAAGAAATGAATAAATAAGGCATAAATATTAAAAGTCAACTTTATTTGAAATGAGGATAAAAGATGGATATCCTAAGCGTAATAGTTCGGTTTATGATAAGCATTATTCCTGTGGTATCTATTTTATATGTCATAGTAGGAATAAGATTTTATAAGCACAAATGGAGAAATAGTATAAACTGCTTTTCGCCGTTTATGTTTGCAGCTGCAATTTATTCTTTAGGATATTTTTTAGAAGTTAATAGTATTAATCCTGAAACTGCATTTATGGTTCGTAATTTTGAATATTTGGGTGTTGCTTTGATTCCTACATTTTGGATTTTATTTGTCTTGGAATTAACAAAAACACGTAAACCAACAATAATGTTAGTCGATTTTTTAACGGCAATTTCTTTAACATTATGGGTATTATATTTAACAAACCCAATTCACTTTCGGTTCTATAAGGACATTGAGTTTGTAGTTAGTACATATGGCGGTGCTATGCTAACAGTAAAAGGACCCGGCTACTATTTGTTAATTGCATATTATGCCGTGCTTTTAGTTTTTTCAAGTATAATGCTACTAAAAGCATATAAAACATCAAACAGCACTAATAGCAAAAAAAGTTTTCGGTTTTTATTATACTCGTTTCAGTTTCCGTGGCTTTCTATAATTTTTATTTTAGCAGGATTTGATAAATATGTTGACCTTTCACCATTTACTATAATGATAATGTGTGGTTTGTTTGCATTTAATGAATACAAAAATGATATGTTCGAGCTGCAAATGAACAGATGGGAAAATGTATTTGCCAAAATTGATGAACCAGTATTTTTAATTAATGATGCTGGTGAAATAATTTGTTCTAATAATAGTGCAAATATTTTATTTGGTGAGCTAAATGAACCATTTAGTAAAACGATTAAAGACCTAAATAATAGTGAGCAGTTTAACAAACCAGCATTTTTTATAATAAATAATACAATCAGATGGTATGAACTTAAAAAAACTGAGTTCGATTCAAAAAATAAACTTATAAATTATATGCTGATTAATATTACTAACGAAAAAAATATCTCTCTGGTTGCCGAATCATTTTTTAATTCAATAGAAGATTTTGTTTTTATTGGCACAGAAGAAGGGGAAATATTATTCGTAAATAATGAAGTAAAAAAAAGGCTTGGGTATTCTGATGAAGAAATTAAGCAAATGCACATTTTCGATTTTCGTCCAAAGGAAGTAAGGAAACAAGCTGAAAGTAGCTTTATTAAAGCTATGGAGCAAGATAATAATAATTGCAAGTTACCTCTACAAACGAAAAGTGGAGAACATATTTCTGTTGAAACTCGTGTGTGGATTGGGAATTGGAACAATAGACCTGTGGTGTATTGTATGTCTAAGGATATTACAGAGAGAGAAATAGCCTATGAAAAAATTAGAAGCAGTGAGGAGCAATTCAGACTTTTGGTTACCCAAATGCAACAAGGGCTTGCTGTTCACGAAATAATATGTGATGATAATGGAGAGCCAATTAATTATCGCTTTATTAGTGTAAATAAAAGCTATGAAAGGATAACAGGGCTTCTTGGTAAAGATATTATCGGCAAAACTGTATTAGACGTTTTGCCAAACACCGAAAAATATTGGATAGAAAAGTATGGGAAAGTTGCACTTACTGGCGAGCCATATCAATTTGAAGATTATTCTGCTGAATTAGATAAATATTTTGGTGTTTCTGCTTACTCTCCACGGGAAAAGCAGTTTGCGGTTATCGTAACCGATATTACTGAAAAGAAAAAAAGGGAAGCCGAAATTGAATTTTTAAGCTATCACGACCAGCTTACAGGCGTGTATAATCGCAGATATTTTGAATATGTAGTACAAAGGCTTGACGACGAGGGGTATCTTCCATTAACTCTTGTTATGGCAGATGTAAACGGCTTGAAGCTTACAAATGATGCCTTTGGTCATAGAACTGGTGATGTTTTATTGCGAAAAATTGCCAATATTTTAAAAAGAGAATGTAGGGCAGATGATATTGTTGCAAGAATAGGTGGGGATGAATTTGTTATTTTGCTCCCAAATACTAATGAACAAGCTGTAAAAAGCTTTATTAAACGTATCCATTCGGCTATTGCAAATGAAAAAGTTGACAATATTATTTTATCAATCTCAATCGGCTTTGCAATAAAACAAAACTCTTCTGATGATATGAATGAAATCTTTAAGTTAGCAGAGGACGATATGTATAGGCATAAGCTTTCTGAAAGTTCAAGTATGAGGAGCAGTACGATTGATTTGATTATGAATTCGCTATACGAAAAAAACAATAGAGAAATGCTTCATTCTAAAAGAGTTAGTGAATTTTGTGAGGCTATTGCAATTAAAATGAATTTTCCAAAAGATGATGTTAGTCAAATTAGATTAGCTGGACTTATGCACGATATAGGGAAAATAGGAATTGACGAGCGAATTCTTAATAAACCGCAACAATTAAATAAAGATGAATGGAATGAAATTCAAAGACATTCGGAAATAGGTTATAGAATATTAAGCTCGGTAAATGAGTTTTCGGAAATAGCTGATTTTGTGCTTGAGCATCACGAAAAATGGAATGGTAGTGGATATCCAAAAGGAATTAAAGAGGAAGAAATATCCTTGCAAGCAAGGATTATTATGGTTGCAGATGCGTATGATGCTATGGTGTCAGGTAGGACTTATAAAGAAAGTTTAAGTGAGGAACAAGCCGTAGAGGAAATAAGGAGATGCTCTGGAACGCAATTTGACCCTTTAATTTCAAAGGTGTTTGTTGAAGATGTTTTGGGAAAACAGTGGTAATGTTATTAATTTAAGGGATTAGGCGTATTATCCAGTAGAATGTTTAAATTTAATACATATTATATATTAAATAAACATTTACAAAAAGGAGATACGTTATGCCAAGCATTAATTATAATAGAGATAAAGCAGTTTTATATGCACACAAGTGGGCATATAAAAGAAATCCTAAATACTATAATTTTGATGCCTTGGGGGGAGATTGTACTAATTTTGCATCTCAAGTTTTATTTAGTGGTGGGCTGCCTATGAATTATAGGGTGATATTTGGTTGGTACTATACGAATCTGAATAATCGTACGCCCTCGTGGAGTGGTGTGGAGTTTTTATATAAATTTTTAACAAAAAGTAATGAGCCTTTTGCAAAGCGTGTTGATGTCTCTGATATTATGTATGGAGATTTAATTCAATTGTCCTTTTCGGGAGGGGTATTTCGTCATACTCTTGTTGTTGTCCAAGCAGGCACTCCTGCTGATATTAATAATATATTAGTTACAACACATACATACGATTCGGATAATAGACCACTTTCAACCTATACTTGGGCAGATATTAGGTTTTTGCACGTTATATGAAAAACGCAAACTAAAAGGCATAAAAAGGGGATAAGCAAAATGTTAAAACCAAAGTTATTTTCTATATTAAAACATAGAAAAACAGAATTAAGCAAAAAACAATTTATAAACGATTGTGTATCAGGAGTTATAGTAGCAATTATAGCCCTCCCACTATCAGTAGCCCTTGCAATTGCGTCTGGAGTTTCACCTGAAAAAGGTTTAATTACAGCAATAATTGGAGGGTTTTTAATTTCCTTTTTGGGCGGTAGCAGGGTGCAAATTGGAGGGCCAACAGGGGCTTTTGTAATAATAGTATATGGAATTATACAAAAGTATGGTATGGAGGGCTTAACAATTGCAACAATTATATCTGGTGCATTATTAGTTCTTTTTGGCTTATTAAGGTTCGGTAGCATAATAAAATACATACCATATCCAATTACAACAGGCTTTACAGCAGGTATTGCTGTTGTTTTATTTTCAACACAGGTGAAGGATTTATTAGGGCTAAAAATCGAGCATATTCCCTCTGAATTTTTCGAAAAATGGGGTAGTTATATCGCAAATCTCCATACAATTCAATTAGAAACTTTAATCGTGGGAGCATCTGCACTGCTAATTATTATCTTAATGCCAAAGGTAAATAAGACTATTCCCGGCTCGTTAATTGCGTTAATATTTACAACCATTGCTGTGCAAGTCTTCCATTTGCCAGTTGCAACGATTGGTAGCATATTTGGGGAAATATCATCTTCAATTCCACTTCCAAGGCTTGTAAGTATTGATATAAAGATGATAAGCGAGCTAATGCACCCAGCAATTACAATTGCAATTTTAGCAGGAATAGAATCACTTCTTTCAGCAGTGGTGGCTGATGGTATGATAGGTAAAAAGCATAATTCTAATATGGAGCTTATAGCACAAGGTGTCGCGAATATAGCCTGTGCAATTTTTGGTGGAATTCCAGCAACAGGAGCAATTGCAAGAACTGCCGCCAACGTAAAAAATGGTGGCAGAACACCAATTGCAGGCATTGTACACTCGGTTGTGCTTTTACTTATAATGCTAATATTTATGCCGTATGCAAAGCTAATTCCAATGACTACCCTGGCGGCAATTCTTATAGTTGTTGCATATAATATGAGCGAATGGCGGGCATTTAAAGGCCTGCTCAGTTCAACCAAAAGCGACATATCTGTCCTTTTAATTACATTTTTACTTACTGTTATATTTGATTTGGTGGTTGCAATTGAATTAGGTATGATTTTCGCATTATTCCTTTCTGTCAAGAAAATTGCAGATACCACACAGATAAATGAAATTAGTCCACTTTTAAAGGATATGTCCGAGGACGACGAAAACGAAGGAGAATATTTGGTAGATAACAAAACTGCTGTAACACCAAAGCAAATTCTTGTTTATGAAATTAATGGGCCACTTTTTTTCGGTGCAGCAAGCACCTTTATGGACGTAATGAGTGAGGTTAAAAGCACAGCAGATATTTTAATTATAAGAATGAAAAATGTACCTATTATTGATGCAACAGCATTAGATGTGCTTAAACGAATTGACCTACGTTGCAGAAAACACCACATTATGCTTTTGCTTTCCGAGCTTCAACCACAGCCCATAAAATTATTAGATAAAACTGGGTTTACTTATAAATTAGGGAAAAACAGGCTTTTTGAAAAGTATGATGATGCACTTAGTTTAGCACGCTCAATTGTAGATTTTAAAAATGAAACATCTAAAAACAGGAATAAAAAAACAGTTGCAAATTAAATAATGGAACTTTTTACTATGTAATTCGTCTATATAAATATACTAATCCACCCTGCAAATGTCCGTTTGAACTTGTCTTTTTCTGGCTATACCTCGTTGCCTGAACCACGCCAATACGTACGGTATTGGCGGAACCCGTCGCCTTTTATAACGAAAAAAATTCTGCGTTGAAATTCGACATTCCAAAGTGGATTAGTATATCAAATTTTTTAAGGAGGAATATTTATGAAACGAATTAGAGTAATGTTTGTTGTATTTTGTATGCTACTTACCCTTTTTGTGCCTTCAGTAAGTGGTGAGGCTTTGGACACAATTGAGATGTATGTGGATAGTGGCAGGGCAATTGTAAATGGGGCAGAGTGTTACATAGACGAGGATAACAAGGCGGTTACCCCAATTGTAGAGAATGCACGAACGTTAGTTCCTGTACGCTTTATAGCAGAGAGCCTTAAAATGAATGTATCTTGGAATGAGTGGAATAAATTAGTAACTATTACAAATGGAAATGCAGTTGTTAAATTTACTATTGGCAGTAATGAAATGATTGTTAATGACGAAAAAAGACCAATTGATAAAGATAACGATAAAATAATTGCAAAAACAGAAAATGACAGAACATTAATTCCAGTTAGGGCATTGCTTGAAGCAATAGGCAAAAAGGTGTTTTACGATAGAGGACTTATAGTTATTAGCGACAAGGAAAATATTTATAATGCCGAAACTGATAAGGCTATTCTTGATGGAATAATTGCTAAGCTTAATGTTTTGCCAACTGTTGGAAGTGCTGAAAATTTGGAAAAGTTAATCGGTAGTGTTGATGATGGCATTAGGTATTTTGGTGGTGCTATTTCACCTACAATGATGGAAAAAAGTATAAGTGCAGATGTTGCCACAACAGGTGCAAATATAAAAAGTGACTATTCACAAACCAACACACAGGTAAATGGTGTAGATGAGGCTGATGTTGTTAAAACTGACGGTGAATATATCTATCAAGTAAATAATCAGAGAATAGTTATTGCGAAAATTAATCCAGTACAGGAAATGAGTGTAACTGGTATAATTACAAGGGCGAACGAGCAATTTAACCCTATTGATATGTATGTAGATGGTAATAAGCTTGTTGTTTTTGCAAATATAATTAAAAATTATGACCAGCCACAAATTATTGATAGTGCTGATATTAATACAAAAATGATTAGACGTCCAGATTATTATAATGACAGCCTTTTAGAGTGTGCTGTGTATGATATTACAGATAAAAAAGCACCAAAGCTTGAAAGAACACTCGGTATTGAGGGTGGATATATATCATCACGAAAAATTGGTGATGTTGTATATATAGTTGCAAATAAAAATATAAATTATTATTATGGCGGCGACATAAACCCACTTTTGAAGGGTGCATTAACATATACGGATAGTGCAACGGCAACCCCTGTTGATGTTGGGTTTGACAATGTTCGTTATTTCCCTAATTTTCAGGAAAAAAATTATTTAGTTGTTGCATCAATCAATATCACAAAGCCAGATGAAAAGGCAAATGTTGAAACAATGCTTGGTGGAGGGCAGAACATATACGTTTCTAATCAGAACCTTTTCGTCACAACGAACAAATATAATAATGAAAATAACACGCAAAGCACACTCATATATAAATTTTCATTAAACAATGGTGGAATAACTTATTTAAGCAAGGGCGAGGTTGCAGGAAGCATTATAAACCAATTTTCAATGGACGAGAATAAAGGTGATTTCAGAATAGCTACAACGGTAAACGGTGAGCAACAATACAACAACCTTTATATTTTAGACGACGCTATGAAGCCTCGTGGCAAGATTGAAAATATAGCACCTGGGGAGAGAATTTATTCAACTCGTTTTGTAGGTGATAGAGGGTATATGGTTACATTTAAGAATATTGACCCTCTTTTTGTAATGGATTTATCAGATATTGATAACCCTAAAATTCTTGGTAAGCTAAAAATACCAGGGTATAGTGATTATTTGCACCCAATAGATGAAAATCACATTTTAGGTTTTGGTAAGGACACAATAGAGCAACAGCAATATGATAGTAATGGAAAACCGATTGGTAGTTCGTTTGCTTTATATCAAGGAATGAAAATGTCGCTATTTGATGTAACTGACGTTGAAAATCCAATTCAAGAATTTGTAGAATTAATTGGGGACAGAGGAACAGATTCTCCACTACTTCAAAACCATAAGGCACTTTTATATTCACCAGAAAAAAAGCTTCTTGCATTCCCTGTTACAGTTAGGAAAATTGCGGGAGATACCACACAATTAGGGCAATATGGAGAGTTCGCTTTTAGCGGTGCGTATGTGTATAATTTTGATGCTGATACAGGCTTTAAATTAAAAGGAAAAATAAGCCACCTAACAGTGCAGGATTTGCTAAAAGCTGGTGACTATCCAGATTATCGCAAAATGATTGACCGAATTTTGTTTGCTAACGATAATTTAATTACGACCTCGCAGGCAAGAATTGAAGCACATTCGATTGCTGATGTAAAATTTATAAATGGTGTAGATATTACACAATAAAAACTTGACCTTCCTGCCAATTTCTGATAAAATTACAGAAATAGGCAGGAGGTTTTTTTATGGCTGAGGTTTATACATTTTTATCTTCATTGCTTAAATATATTTTTATAACAATTATATATCTATTTATCTTTGGCATTATTCGTATGATATTTTTAGACATCAGAAAAAGTGATACAATGCATAAAAAAAACGAACTACCAAAAGGGATTGGTTATTTAGAGCTTAAATCTGATAAAAAGTCTTTTTATTTTGATGTAGAAAACCTGTATCCACTTGATAAGGATGTTGTTGTTATTGGGCGTGGTGCGAACTGCACAATTTCAATTGATGACCTTTATATGTCCACCGAGCATGTTCAGCTATGGCATGAGGATAATGAATGGTACATAGTAGATATGGGAAGCACAAATGGAACATACGTAAATGGCAAAAAAATGGACGATAAGCCACTCATACTTGATAATGATGATGTTATTAAAGTAGGCCAAGTTGAATTTTTGGTGGTGATATAATGAAAAATTTATTAAGTATAAAAAGACCAATAAATATGTTAGTGCTAATTAATGTGCTTGCATTTGGTCTTTTGTTTTTTTATCGCACGCCACTTGATTATATAGTGCTATATGTTGGTGGCTCTATTCTTGCTTTGTCTGTTATTACATATTCAATAATATATTTTAACCATTTAGGTGATGAATATTTATTCTTAATTGTTTCAATGCTTGTAACAATCGGTGTTGTAATGCTTTGTAGGCTTAATTATACTATTGGAATTAAGCA
>Ga0247841_10006196_pt1 | contig 18689 bp, 18 predicted proteins | sample LaCruzMarch2015__2_FD_192410 | JGI IMG/M metagenome (GOLD analysis project Ga0247841, IMG submission 192410) | Freshwater microbial communities from meromictic Lake La Cruz, Castile-La Mancha, Spain - LaCruzMarch2015_18m | ecosystem: Environmental > Aquatic > Freshwater > Lake | place: Spain... | reverse complement strand
ATGAGAAAAACAAATTAAGTTGTTGACAATCATTTGTTTATAACTACGTCAAAAATGAATATGTGTAACTGTTATTATAAATTAAGTTAGTCTAAATTGTCCCTCCGACTTTTCGGAGTGGACTCAATCTTCAAATCTTCAAATCCTCAAATCTTCAAATCCTCATTTTTCAATTTTAAGGTATTCATTCGCCACTGTACTGAGTTTATTGTTCCAGTGTTTACTTGCTGCTTGTGCATACGCAATGGTTTCATCATCACGATACTGAAGTTTTCTGAGAATAGTAAAAGCATTCATCCGGGTTTCAAATTCAAATTTCGGACTGCAGTAACTGATCAGTTCTGGTAAAAATTCCTTTTGCCCGCCATTTATGCTAATCTCAAGCCATTTCATCCTTATATTTTTTCCTCGCCATCCTTCCATTTCCCTGGTAATTTCCAAATATGATTCTTTGCTTTTTGGAAAGGAACCACATAAGGCGTCCAGTGCCAGTTCAACATTCAGATAACTCGAATCATGCAACATGCCTTCAGCGGTACTCTGCAAAAGATCTGGAACCGGATTCAGATTTTTAAGCGCCGCCTTACGAACATTTGCATCTTTGTCGTGCAAGGCTTCACGAAAGAGCTCCATAACCTCCGGGGAATAACCAACGGCCAGCTGACCAAGAATCTCAGCCTTTATCAGCCAGAATGATTCTGCATAAAATGCTTTAATCTGCAAATCCACTTTTTTCTCAGCAGCGGCACTTCGCAATGCTAACCATGCATCATAACGGTCAATCATATTTTCAGCTTTTACAGCCTGGGCAGCCAATTGTTCAAAATTTCGTTCAAATGCTGCCTTTTTCAGAATTTTCCGGTTGGGATCAAACAATATGAATTCGACCGGCCGCCGGCCAGGATTGGGAATTATGACTTCCGTGTATTGTTTCTCGATCCATTTTATTATTCTCGCAGAGGAGCCATCGGTGTAATGTACCTCAAACTGAATGGGCATTTTAAACAGTCCGTTGAGTTCATTCACCTCCTGTGTTTGCCATACTTTAATATGCGTACTTTGATTTCCAAGAGAATCTATCGAAACAGAATCATACACTTCATACTCAGGCTCCCCTCCTCTTAAAATCCATTCATCGAAAAACCAATTGTATGGCTTGCCGCTTGTTTCATAAACACAACGAATGAAATCGTTGGTTTCGGCATAGCCAAACCCATATTTTTCAAGATAATGTTTGATGGCATCCCTGAATTCCCGTTCGCCCATTACATCCCTGAGCATATCCAATACCAGCGAACCTTTCTGGTATATTCGCTGCACGCCTCCGCGGGTTCCTCCCACAGGGAAACTGTTTTTCGCAGCAGCATCGAACGACAAAAGCATCTCGTCGTTGCGGATGTTCTGGTAATAGTCCTCTCCATAAACACTCTTTTCATACATCTTGGCATAGTATGTTCCAAAGCTTTCAGTAAGCCAGACATCCCGGTTAACAAAATGGGCCACGTAATTCCCAAACCACTGATGAGCCAACTCATGAGCATTCACATTCACATAGTTACGCTGCCACCAGGCACGGGGATCAATCTGCATAAAATCACCAAACACCGTGCTGGTGGTGGTTTCCATGGCTCCATACATATAATCTATCACCGGGGCTTCACGATAAACAGGGTATGGATATGGAACCCCCATCTCCTTTTCGAAGAAATCGAACATCTGCCCAGTGTATTTATATGTCGTGGCAACTCGGTCGGGCATATCGGTATAGAACCAGTACTCAAGGGGTACCCCACGGGAAGTTTCATCACTCATATAATCATAATCACCTATTACCAAAGCCGTGGAGAAAAAAGGATGGTCCTTTTCCATTGCATAATGCCAGGTGCTGGTGCCATCGGTATTTGCCTCAATCCCAATTCGCTCGCCATTCGAGAATACCTTGTATTTTTGATCGAAAGTGATGTACAAATCCATCGTAATGCGTCCCTCCATAAAAGGTATCCAGCCATGTGGCCGGTGAGCCCAGATTTGTTTGCGCTTGCCGGCCTCTTCCGGTCTCCACCCGATAAAATAGATGGCGCCGGCGGGTGGTGTAGCGGTGTACGAAATTGAGATCGTATCGCACAGCTCCACGTTTTGTGCTCCGGGTATAGGGTTTTGTGTCTCTAAATCAGCAATCGGTATTTCGGATTCGCTATTTTTTAATTCTGGTAGGGCGTTCCCTGATCCGGGCTTCTGACGCATCGCAGACCCGGGATAGAGTATGAGGTTTATTCCGGATTGACGGTATTTTATATCCTTACTATTGATTTTTACTGATATTATCTGAAAATCAGGTGTATAAAACAGGATAGAGTCAGTTTGATAACGGTTCGGAATAATGGTAAATTCAGCAAGTCCAATAATCCTATTCTGTTCAGGCTGAAATGAGACCCGGGCAGTAAGGTGCTTCAGGGTCACTGGCAGATCAGTGGGTATTGAAGCCGGATCGGCATAGTAGGTTACGGTTTTCTCCTGAGCATTTAATCCGATAGTCGTGAAGAAGAGTATCAGTATTGAAAGTACCAGGGTAACAGCGAAAATCAAATTACGTGATTCTCTTATAAATCTGTAGGACATAAATACATATTTATTATGTTTGCTAACGGTTCATTTTCCCATGGGAAGTGAAGAATTCAAAATTAACAAAATTCAATGAAGATAATCCTGCTCAGCGAAAAACTCATCCTGTACTTTGTTTTGCTGGGCCTTGGCGCTATTATAATCGTCAGCACAGTCTCTTTCTTTGGTACAAAAAGCGCCTTGTTGAACCGTACTTTCGATCAGCTCACCTCTCTCCGCATCATAAAAAATAATCAGGTTGAACATTTCTTCAATGACCGGATTCGCGATATGCAGCTTCTTGCCGGTGATGATGAAACAAAAATGCTGGCTTCTGCAATTTTCCAAAATGGACAGGTTGACAAACTGAAAGACAGGCCTCTGGAGAAGATCGACGGGCTGGTTAGCAGGTACCTTTCAAAATACAAATTGTTCCAGTACCATTTCATTGGTTTTTACCTTTTTTCCGATCCTGAAAAAAGCATTGGTCAATATTTTTCTGATTCCATTTTTTCAGGAATTCAGCCACTTCCTGTTTTTTTAAGGAACGTTGATTTCCATAACAGCTCTTACCCCTTGCACGTGACCATTACCGATGAGATTTTTGATGTAACGACGAACAGGCCCAGGATGTTTATTTCGACCCGTGTCATGACTGGCAGCCCGGGTCATGAAAGGAGAACTACAACCCTGATTATGGAGGTTTCAATCAATGCCATCGACACAATCATGCTTAACAACGACCCTTTGAGCGGACTTGGGTTAACTGGTGAAACTTACCTTGTAGGATCCGATTATAAAATGCGTTCAACTTCCAGATTCAAACCTGGCTCAATTCTGAAAACAGTGGTTAAAACACCTCCTGTGGAAGCAGCGATCGCAGGAAAGGAAGGATGTATCATCACCTTTGATTACCGTAATATTCCCGTACTTTCCTCCTATAACAAAGTTTCGGTTCAGGGACTTGACTGGGCGATTTTAGCTGAAATCGATCTAAAGGAAGCCATGATTCCAATCTATGAAACACGTACCCGCATCTTACTGCTCAGTGTACTCATTCTTCTTGTTTTCTTCGCCTTTGTTTTTATGATTTCCCGGCATATAACCAAACCTATCATCCGTTTGAAGGATGCCACCATTAAACTTGGGCAGGGAAATTACAATATGGTTCTTCCTGTCGAATCAATGGATGAAATTGGCATGTTAACCGAATCTTTTAACATCATGTCGCGCCAGATCAGAGAGAAAACCTCCGAACTTCAGCAGGAGCGATTCGGAAGTATGCGATCAGTGATCGATGGCGAAGAGATGGAAAGACAGCGCCTTTCGAGAGAGCTTCATGATGGCATCGGACAGTTACTCATCGCGATCAAACTGAGGTTGGAAGGCCTTTTATATCAGGACGTGAAGGATATAAAAAACTCCATCCAGGAGTTGAAGAAATATTTCGATCAGATCATTGACGAGGTTCGCCGGATTTCAAATAATCTGATGCCATCGGTACTTGAAGCTTTCGGGCTGGCCATTGCATTCAGGAATCTCTTTACCGATACAGAGGAGCTCAGCGGACTAAGGATCCATTTTGAAGCAAAAGGCGACTTCGACAACCTCGATAATAAGGTTAAAACCTATATCTACCGCCTAACACAGGAAGCCCTGAGTAATATCGTAAAACATGCTGAAGCCCGCGAAGTATGGGTTAAACTGAACCGTGAAGGCGAATTATTATCACTGATGATCCGCGATAATGGAAAAGGATTTTCTCCTGAAAACACAGGAAAAGTCGGAGGAAACGGTATTCATAATATGCGGGAACGGGTGAGTTTGCTCGATGGACGAATAGAAATCAGATCTGAAGCCCGGCAAGGCACCACCATCAAAGTAACTATTCCAATAATTTCACATTATGCCAACAATCAGGATTTTCCTCGTGGATGACCATCAACTTGTGCGTGATGGCATCAAAGCCTTATTAATGAGCTCGAATGACATCAACATTCTTGGAGAAGCCTCCACAGGCAAGGAGTGTTTCGAAAAAATTGCACTTACTTCCCCCGACATTCTGATCCTTGATATCTCACTGCCCGATACCAATGGCATTGAGATTACCCGGAGAATCACTGCAGAATATCCCGAAATTCGGGTACTCATACTCTCCATGTATACGAATGAAGACTTTATTTTTAATTCGGTAAAGGCCGGGGCTAAGGGATACCTGCCGAAAAACACTTCGCGGGAAGAGCTTCTCAGTGCGATACATGCCATTTATGACGGAGAAGAGTTTTTCTCTGATTCCATATCGCGCATCATGCTGAAAAGTTACGTTCGTAAGGCAAAAGAAGATGATTTAGTCTCCCAAAGCGGCCCTATTCCACTCACTACCCGCGAAATCGAGATACTGAAACTCTTTGCCGAAGGCTTTATAAATAAAGAAATCAGCGACCATCTCGTCATCAGTATTCGTACAGTGGAAACCCATAAAAACCACATTATGAAGAAACTCGAACTGAAATCGACCGTTGAACTGATCAAATATGCCATCAGGAATAAGATTGTGGAGATCTGAAAGTAAATTTGAAAACCGAAGCGGAAAGTAACACCAAATAACCGTGCTACATCTGGATATCATTGTATTGTTCGCGATGAAAAAAATTCAGACCGTCAGCACTTATACCTTATAAGAAATACCCGTAACACACACTATGTATTTACCTAATTAAAATTCAGTAGTTTACGGGATTGCAAGAAATGTATGAGCTCCTTAACATTGCATGTGAAATAATTAACAAAACACATTGCAATGAAAAATCATTTAACCCAAATCTGCACTTTTATTCTGGGAGTCCTTATGATTGCTCAGACAAATAGTGTGTTAGCCCAACTGCAGGATGAAGATAAAACTGAAGAAAAGACTGGCGCTCCGGCAACCTTCAGTGTAGGCGCCGACCTGGTAAGTCGCTATATATGGCGAGGCGCTGATTATGGAAATTCACCGGGGATTCAGCCTTCGGTTGCATTCTCTGTGGCAGGTTTTAAAGCCGGTTTCTGGGGTTCCTATGGTTTAGGCCAGTATTCAAAACAAATCAACGACACCGTAGTTGTCAACATGGGCAACTATTCGGAATTCGATTTCTACCTTTCTTATACATTGAAAGGTTTTACAATCATGGCCTACGACTATTTCCTTCCCAATTCTCTCGATCCAAACAGTGGCAACCGGTATTTTGATTTCAAAAACAACACAACCGGTCACACCATTGAAGTTTGTATTTCATGGGCAGGCCCCGAAAAGTTCCCTTTGCAGCTCTTTGCAGGTACGCTGGTATATGGCGCTGATAAAGGCAAGGATTCAACCGGAGTATATGGGGCCGGAAACGACAACAATTTTTCAACCTATTTTGAAGCAGCCTATCAGTTTAATGTAAAAGGGTTTGGGGTAAAACCTTTCATCGGCGGTATTCCGTTTGGATCATCATGGTATGGTCCCTCTGCAGGAATTATCAACGCCGGCTGTACGGTTTCAAAATCTATTCCTATCACCAAAGATTACTCACTTCCTGTCTTCGGATCCATCATAACCAATCCTCAGGCTGAAAGTGTGTTTCTGGTGTTTGGGATCTCATTGTAGGTATCGAAGTAGCGAAATAGCGAAGTAGCGAAATAGCGAAATACGAGGCATTCAGGAACACCCGAAAAAATAAATACGATCATGCGTCAATTTCGAAATCAATAAATTGAAATAAGCATACCAAAATTTAAATCGGAAATCTAAAATCATTTTTATGGGAACAATTGATGTTGGTTCAACCGGGTTCATGCTGTTATCAGCAAGCCTGGTCATGTTAATGACGCCTGCGCTGGCGTTCTTCTACGGTGGTTTAGCAACCAAGCGCAATATTTTGGGGATAATGATCCAGAGCTTTGCCTCGTTGGGCTGGACAACTGTATTATGGGTTACCTTCGGATACTCCTTGTGCTTCAGCGGCGGTGAAGGCGGAATATTTGGAAATCTTGATAAAATTTTCCTCAATGGGGTAACCATTGATTCAATCTATGCAGGAAATGGAAAAATTCCTGAAATCGTTTTCATCGTATACCAGATGATGTTCGCAATCATCACCCCAGCCCTGATTACCGGGGCATTTGTCAATCGCGTCACATTCAGGTCGTACATGATCTTCCTCACGGTTTGGCAGATTATGGTATATTACCCGTTTGTGCATATGATTTGGGGAAACGGACTGCTTGCTCAGTGGGGAGTACTTGATTTTGCAGGCGGGATAGTGGTACATGCCACTGCAGGTTTTGCAGCACTCGCTTCAGTATTGTATGTTGGCGCCCGAACCGATAAGAATTCGACGCCAAACAGTATTCCGCTTGTTGCCATCGGAAGTGGATTGCTTTGGTTTGGCTGGTATGGATTTAACGCAGGAAGTGAACTCCAGGTAGATAAGATCACTGCACTTGCCTTTATAAATACTGATGTGGCTGCCTCATTTGCTACTGCCGCCTGGGTTGCCATCGAATGGATCCGTGAAGGGAGACCAAAACTACTTGGTTTGCTGACTGGCTCTATCGCCGGGTTGGCAACCATTACTCCCTGCGCCGGGTTTGTTCCGATGTGGTCGGCGCCTATTATCGGAGTTGCAGCCGGGGTAACATGTTACCTGGCCGTACAACTGAAAAACAAACTAAAATGGGACGATGCGCTTGATGTTTGGGGGGTTCATGGAGTAGGCGGATTACTTGGCACCATCCTCCTTGGTGTTTTTGCCACCAGTACAATCAACCCGGCCGTTATTTCTGAAGGATTATGGTTCGGACAAGGAACGTTTTTCTTCAAACAACTGATAACGGTTATTGCAGCCTCTGCCTACGCTTTCATTTTTACTTACATCATGCTCGCATTGATAAACCTGATAACACGCGTCAGGGTTACTGAAGAACACGAAAAAGCCGGTCTGGATATAGCTTTGCACGGAGAAAAAGCATACGACGAGGGATCACTCTGAATGAAATCCTGATCATTCGGATCTGAAGAAAGGTTATCACATTGACCATGTGGTAGCCTTTTTTTTTATTTCATGCCGCGAAAGAGTCACAATTTCTGTATCCGGGAAAATAATTTCACTTTTGAATCAATCCTTTTTTTGCACCTTTGCATGGAGTCTCGAAAGCGATCCTTCAGTTGTTTTCAAAATGAAACCGATGAAACAATTTTCTAAAATCATCGAAATACAGGAATACCTGTGCAGTCAATCGGATATTGGGAAGCGGATCGGTTTTGTCCCGACAATGGGCGCATTGCATCAGGGTCACCTGGCCCTGATGAACCGTTCGAAAACGGAAAATGACCTTACCGTTTGCAGTATTTTTGTTAATCCTATCCAATTCAACAACCAGGAAGATCTGGCAAAATATCCACGTACACTGGCCTCAGATATAAAAATGCTGGAGGACATCGGGTGTGATGTTTTATTCGTTCCTGACACGTTGGAAATGTACCCTGAGAATGAAACCTACATCTTTGATCTTGAATTTGGCACGCTGGATAAAGGATTGGAGGGAAAATTCCGGCCAGGACATTTTAAAGGCGTTGCCATTGTTGTTAAAAAATTATTTGACATTATCAAACCGGCACGTGCCTATTTTGGAAAAAAAGATTTTCAGCAGCTGGCTATTATCCGTTATATGTCTAAAACACTTCAGATCCCTGTTGACATTATTCCCTGTGCCACAGTCAGGGAGCCCGACGGATTAGCCATGAGTTCACGAAACATGCGACTGACGATCGCTGAACGTACTATTGCTCCGAAAATATTTCAAATCCTGTCGAAGGTAAAAACAAAAGCGGGGAAAATGCCAGTTCAGGAATTGAAAGAATGGGCAATAAAAAAAATCGAGGAAAACCCGGCTTTTCGTGTCGAATATTTTGAAATCAGCGACAAGGATAGTCTGATGCCTCTCAAGAACTGGAATCAAAAAGCGCAAGCGGTTGCATTAACCGCCGTTTTTTTAGGGGATGTCCGCCTGATCGACAATATTGAACTTTTTTCGTAATTTTGCCGCATGATGCGGTTCAGGGATTAAAATCGAAGATCCAACGTGCCGTTTTTACCAGCACCGATATAAATTCAACCGACAGCATTATGATCGATGAAGCGGTACTAACTGCATCCTAAACGATCATGGAAATAGAGGAAGCCAAAACTTGAAGCCATCCACTGCATTTGCCAATTTAAAAAACAAATTCGACAAGGTTAAAAAATACAGGAATGACTGAGATCCCAGCGGAAGAAACACCCCGTACCAACCCGGTAACAACTTTTATTAAATTTTCGCTATTCCTGGGCTTGGGTATTGTTATCATATGGCTATCGTTGCGTGGTCTGACTCCCCTCGAGCGAAACCAGATACTGCACTCATTTCGCATCGCCAACTATAATTGGGTTATTCTTACCATTGTGATGGGTGTCTTCAGTCACATACTCCGCTCCCTCCGCTGGATGCTCTTTTTTGAACCCATGGGTTACAAACCATCCCTGAAAAACACCTTTTTCGCGGTGATGGTCGGATACTTTGCTAACCTTGCTTTTCCGAGGCTGGGCGAAGTGACCAGGTGCGGGATCCTTGCCCGTTACGAAAATATTCCCTTCAACAAATCATTTGGCACGGTGATCACCGAAAGAGCGATTGACATGATTGTTTTTATTCTATTGTTTTTTCTCATGATAATTACTCAGGCAGGAAACATCGGACATTATTTAAATACAAATATTTACCCAAAACTGGCAGAAAAATTTCAGAACCCGATTTTCAGCAGTGTTTTTATCATCTCTGGTGCGATACTCGTCATTGTCGTTTTTACACTTCTTTTCCTGATGCGGAAAAAGATAGCCGCCTCAAAATTTTTTCTGAAAATTAAAAAATTGATCCTCGGATTTTGGGAAGGATTAAAATCACTAAGCCAGATTCGTAAACCTGGTCTTTTCATTTTTTATTCTATCGCCATCTGGGGTTTGTACTTTTTAATGCTTTACGTTTGTTTCTTCTGCTTCACCGATACGAGTAACCTTAGTCCCGGCGCCGGGCTTTCATCGCTGGTTTTGGGTAGTGTCGGAATCATGGTAACCCCCGGAGGGATCGGACTCTATCCTGCAATCATCCAGGAGACACTCATGTTATATGGTATATCACGTCCAACCGGACTGGCGCTGGGATGGATTGCCTGGACAGCACAAACCGGTATGATCCTGCTTATCGGGGGCATTTCACTGATATTACTTTCATTCAACAAAAAAACCAATGGAAAGACTTAAAATAATTCAGTCAAAAATTTACACGTGGGATCACATTCAAAGACAGCTTTCGATTTGGCGTTTTAAGGATAAAAAAATTGTGTTCAGCAACGGATGTTTTGATGTGCTGCATCTCGGACATATTGAATATCTTTCCAAAGCCCGCGACATGGGCGATATACTGATTATTGGACTCAACTCCGACGATTCGGTCCGCCGAATAAAGGGAGCCCATCGCCCGGTGAACAACGAAGAAGCTCGTGCCATTACACTTGGGGCATTGTCATTTGTTGATGGTGTTGTTCTTTTCAGTGAAGATACGCCATATGAACTGATCAAACTTGTTCAACCTGATATTCTTGTAAAAGGTAAGGATTATGATAACAAGGAAATCGTTGGCCGCGATGTTGTAAAAGCCAGAGGTGGCCTGGTGGTGACCATTGAACTTACAAAAGGATATTCAACAACCCATACGATCGAACTTGCTCAGAAAGTGCACCTTTAGTAATGACAAATGACGAATTACAAGTGACAAATAGTACGACTCGTTAGTCTATTCCCTTTTCACCTGTTCACCTGTTCAACAGTTTACCCGCATTCTAGCTCATAGACATGTCTAAAGTTAAAACCGCATTTTTCTGCCAGAACTGTGGCGCCCAGGCTCCCAAATGGATGGGTAAATGCAATGCCTGCGGAGAGTGGAATACCTTTGTTGAGGAAGTTATTCAACGAGAGGATAAAGGCTCTGTAAAATCGACATTCAGTGACCGGCGGTCAGTTGTTCCTGTAAAAATATCCGATGTTACATTTAACCTGGAAGCACGTTTGAATACTCATGACCAGGAACTGAACAGGGTGTTGGGTGGCGGACTTGTTCCCGGATCACTCACACTTATCGGGGGAGAACCAGGTATTGGTAAATCAACACTTATGCTACAGGTGGCGCTCAAGTGTTCGGATCAGAAAATTCTATACATTACCGGGGAGGAGAGTGACCAGCAGATCAGGATGCGGGCTGAAAGATTGGGAATCAGGAATGAAAACTGCTATATCCTTACCGAGACCAATACCCAGGCCATATTTCAGCACCTGGAATCACTGCGCCCCGGCATCATCATTGCCGACTCAATCCAGACCCTGCAAACCGATCATATTGAATCATCTGCCGGAAGTGTTTCTCAGATTAAAGAGTGTGCGGCTGAAATGCAAAAATATTCGAAACTGACCAATACCCCGATTTTTCTCATTGGGCATATAACAAAGGACGGCAGCCTGGCCGGACCCAAGATCCTGGAGCATATGGTCGATACCGTACTGCAGTTTGAGGGCGACCGGAATTATGGCTACCGGATCCTGCGTTCTTTGAAAAATCGTTTCGGATCAACCTCCGAACTGGGCATTTATGAGATGAACGATACCGGGTTACGCGAGGTAACCAATCCCTCGGAGATATTGCTGAGCCAGCGAGACGAAGCAGTGAGTGGCATCGCCATTGCGGCAATGATGGAAGGACAGCGCTCCATGCTGATTGAGACACAGGCGCTGGTTAGTACAGCCGTTTATGGAACACCTCAGCGATCGACCACAGGCTTTGATGTGAGGCGTCTCAATATGTTGCTTGCCGTACTTGAGAAACGCAGTGGTTTCAGACTTGGTCATAAAGATGTTTTTCTCAATATTGCCGGGGGTATTAAAGTGGAGGATCCTGCCATTGACCTGGCCGTTGTGGCAGCCATACTTTCATCCAACCAGGACTTCCCACTCGATTCAAAGAGCTGTTTTGCTGCGGAGGTGGGCCTGAGTGGAGAGATCCGCCCGATAAACCGCATCGAACAACGCATTTCGGAGGCTGACAAACTGGGGTTCGAACGCATTTTTATTTCCAGATATAACACCAAGGGCCTGGATTTCAAGCGGTATTCCATTCAGATAATTCCGGTGGCAAAAATGGAAGATGTTTACCGGCACCTGTTTTCAGGACAGGGAGCACGCGATTCGGCCCATGAGAAGGTTGATTGAACTGCTATTCCAGTTCTTTTAATATTCGTGTTACCTCTTCTTCGGTCGAAGTGAGTTTACTTTTACAGATCCTGATCAGCAAGGCAGCTCTCTTAACCTTTTCTGATAACACATCTACAGAAATAGCTCCACCTTCTATTTCAGATACTATTTCCTGAAGTTCTTCAAAGGCTTCAGTATAATTAGGCTCCTTCTTCATGTTTTTCTGTTTTATTTACTGATTGTGCAATACTCGTTATATTTCCATCAGCCAAAATGGTTGTCAAAATCGTACCCTCGCGAAGATTTTCAACCGTTTTCAACACATTGCCATTGACCAGGGTGATGCTGTATCCACGGTTGAAAATATTAACGGGGTTTAAAAGTTCTATGTTCTTTTCGATTCCTGCAATGACCTGATCTTCCGTGCGGATGAAGGTGCGTGCCCTGTTTAATATATTAACACCCATTGCGTCGATTCCCGTAATTTTTAAAACTAACATCCGCCTCGAACCTTTTTCAATCAGGATCAAATTTTGATGAATGTGTTTTTCCCGCTGTTGATGAATGAAATATTTTGAATGCTGATGCAACACCTTAATTTCATTTCCGACTTCCTGGCTAAACCTCGCCAGCGCAGACATGGTAACCGACTTATAGAACCGGACCGTATTCAGCATCTTTGCTTTTTCATCCTGCATTAACCTGCTGAAGAATCCGGTTATGGTTTCAAATGCTCGCTGAACCGGAACAGAAAAGTTGTGAAATTTCTGAATAAGATAATCTGCTGATTCAGTCGGGGTAATCGCATTTTTAAAAGCAATCATTTCAGCAACCGTTTCATTGGTCGAATGGCCGATGCCGGTTATCACAGGCAACGGGAACAAAGCAATTGCCTTTGATAGTTCATAATTGTTATAACAAGTCAAACCCACATCCCCGCCTCCGCCGCGAATGATTGCAACCACATCGAAATGATGCTTTACCCTCCTGATTTGCTCCAGTTGGCCAATAATGGATTCAACTGCATTTTCCCCCTGAAGCAAGGCAGGAAAAAGCATGTGAAAAAAATTGTATCCCCATTCATTTCCATCAATGATTTTACGAAAATCCGCGTATCCTTTGCTGGTTTGAACCGATATCACAGCAATACGCTTTGGGAGCAATGATAACAATAATCCCTTGTTTGCATCAAAAAGGCCCTCTTTGCGTATTTTTTCAATTGTCTGCTGTTTTTCCTTTTCAAGTTCGCCCAATGACCATGACGGGTCAATATCGATAATCCTCAGGCTCAGTCCATATATCGGACTGAAGGATATTTTTGCACAGAAAAGAATATTGATTCCATTTTTCAAGGGCTCATGAAGGATATTCAGAAAGTTATCATTTATTCTCTGAAAATCATCTTTCCAGATGGTGGATCTGATTTCAGCAACTATTTTGCCATCGGTTTTTTCGACAAGGTCGGGATAACAATGCCCCGATTGAGGGTAATGATTCAACTTGTTCATCTCCGCTTTAATCCAAAATGAACCTGTATAGCGTTGCGATAAGGTTTTTTGAATGCTGAGTGTGACCTCCAGCAGCGAAAAAATCGTTCGATCATTGACCTTCTCCGGCATTTTAATTTAGAATGAGAGACCAGGGATTCTATGTCAGTCAAATTTACAACGAAACTCAAATTATTTACCTTTGCATAAAATTTTTATTCACAATTTTATCGATATGCCATTTATACTAAGGTTATTTATTACCGCTATTGCCATCCTGCTGGGGGGGTATCTTCTGCCGGGTATCCATGTTGGTACCTTCTGGACCGCCATGCTTGTTGCTCTGGTGCTCAGCCTGCTGAATATATTTTTAAAACCTTTGATGATCCTGCTGACTCTTCCATTTACCATCTTTACCTTTGGACTGTTCCTGCTCGCTATCAATGCTTTCATTATCATGATTGCCGGGGCCTGGGTGCCTGGGTTTGTTGTAGATGGTTTCTGGTGGGCATTACTCTTCAGTATTATCCTTTCGTTGATTTCTTCATTACTGGAAAGCCTGGTTAAACACGATGAGAGCACGCGCAATTACTGAAAACAAGGAGTTCGTTGAGATCATTCAACGATGCCAGTGGTGCCACCTTGCCATGACCGATCTCGAGGGAAATCCTTATGTAATCCCCATGAATTTTGGCTTTAAGGATGATGTGATCTACCTCCATGGTGCACAACACGGAAAGAAGATCGATATCATCAGGCAGCATCCGGCGGTGTGCATCAATTTTACTGCTGATCATCTTTTGCGGTACCAGAATGAAGAGGTGGCATGCTCATGGAGTATGAAATACCGAAGCGTTCTTTGTTATGGAGAGGCCGAATTCATTACCAATCCTGAAGATAAGATTGCTGCCTTCCATATCATAATGGCACATTACGCAGAGAGGGAATTTAAATTCAATCCCCCGGCAATCCGCGAAGTAAATGTTTGGAAAGTCAAGGTATTAAAACTGGAAGGAAGGGCTTACGGGTATTAAAAACAAAGTGATGACTCTATTTCAATTTGAAAACGACCCCGATATTTGCATAGGTTGAATTAAACCCTACCTCGCCATTGATTCCAATGGACTTCGTGAAAAAATAGGAAGCGCCAAGAAATGCCCCAACGTATGGGAAAACCGGCATTGACCCCAAACTTCCATTCTGATCGTCACCGAAGTTCGCACTAAACCCTATTCCCAGTGGGATTCCTCCATACGTGTCCAAACCTTCAACATCCCAGCCATAATGATAAGCGCCACGCGCGCCAAAAATAAAATTGATCCACGATTCATGCCAGTCCTCTCCATAGCGGTGGCTGAAAAATGAAAAGGTGGCTTCACCACCCAGGGTAATTACCCCGGGACCAAGATCAAAGAGACCTGCTTCAAATGATCCTTTCAGAGCCGGGCCAAACCCAACCCCATTCCCAAAATAATGCGTGCCAGGCCCAATTCCTGCATTAACTACCCACGTTCCCAATCTCACCGGATCAAGCGGTCCCGTTGCAAAAATACCTTTAGGGGTTGCTACAGCAACCAATAATAACAATAAAGTGATTTTCACTGTCTTTTGCATATGAAAGGTTTTATTTGATGACCGAACTCAATTGAATGATGTAATTGTAAAATTCTCGTGATAGGAGTCCGATTTAGTATTTACTGCTTCAACAAAGAATATAAACCGGTTTTCATCCAGGTCAATAAGTACAACGAATGAAACAATAGCTGGATTACCTGTTCCGGTCAGGTTGATTATAACGTAAATTGTGTCTGAATTGTTTTAATCCCGGTGATTTTTTATCCGGGTTTGTTGAATCCCTCTGGAAATATACCACATGGTGAGGATCCCAAAACCCCAGCCGATCAATCCGCCGGCAATCCATCCTCCAATAATATCACCGGGATAATGTACACCCAGGTAAATGCGGGTGTAAGCCATGAAAAAAGCCCATGCAATAATGAATGGAGAAAAGTACCGGAACCTTTTCTGAAAAATGCAGATCAAAAAAACGGCAATAGCAAGATTGGTGGAAGCATGAGCGGAATAAAACCCAAACTGACCGCCCAGGTAACCGTTCACAGTATGTATGATGGGCAAACCAGGTTCATAGGTGGGACGGGGTCGGGCAACCCAATCCTTGAAAATATTAGACAATTGATCACTTACAATGATCATCAATGCAGCAAACATTAAAATCCAGAAAGTTTGCCATTTATACAGCCGGATAACGAGGAAAAGTAAAAAAAGATACAACGGCAGCCATACCAATGACTGGGTTCCCCAGTACATAACCAGATCAAAAAAAGGACAATGAAACCCGTTCAGAAACAGAAAAACAGTTTGATCTATATACTTTAAACAATCAAGCATACATAATTACAGTATATAAACCGCTTCGCCAGTTGTAATTTGTAATTCGTCATTCGTAATTCGTCATTCTGTTCAGCTCTTCCCAGAGAATGTTTTTCAGTTTCTCCAGACCTGTCTGTTTATGTGAAGAGATAAAGACCGTTGGTATCTCAGGCAAATCCTTTTTTAACTCCCGGATAATCTCGGCATCTGCAAGGTCAGATTTGGTTATTGCCAGCACCCGGGTTTTATCCAGTAATTCCGGGTTGTATTGTTCCAGTTCATTGAGTAAAATCTGATATTCCTTGCGAATATCCTTCGAATCGGCTGGCACCATGAACAGCAGCGTGGAGTTGCGCTCAATGTGCCTTAAAAAACGCAGTCCAAGTCCTTTTCCTTCATGGGCTCCTTCAATGATGCCGGGAATATCGGCCATGACAAATGATTTATTGTCGTGGTATCGCACTATACCAAGATTCGGAACGAGGGTTGTAAAAGGATAATCGGCAATCTGTGGTTTTGCTGCTGAAATAACTGACAGCAGCGTTGATTTCCCGGCATTGGGAAAACCTACAAGCCCCACATCGGCCAATAGTTTCAACTCCAGAATTTTCCAGAATTCAAGCCCTGGTTCACCCGGTTGTGCGAACTTGGGCGCTTGCCTGGTTGGGGTTTTAAAATGGTCATTCCCAAGACCACCCCGACCACCGGGGACAAGGATATGGGTTTGTCCATCTTCAGTGATTTCACACTCAAAATCGCCGGTTTCGGCATCACGTGCAACAGTACCAAGCGGAACATCTACAAAAACATCCTTCCCATTGGCGCCATGCATGAGCTGTTTTGATCCGGCGCCCCCATGCTCGGCTTTGAGATGTTTGGTGAATTTCAGGTGAAGTAAAGTCCAGAACTGACTGTTACCCTTAAGGATGATGTGACCTCCACGCCCTCCGTCGCCTCCATCGGGACCTCCGTGCGCATTGGTACGGGTACGCATAAAATGCCGCGACCCGGCACCGCCGTTACCGGAGGCGCAATGGATCTTTACATAATCAACAAAGTTTGAATCAGACAAAATGGATTGACGATTAGACGATTTACGATTTACGATTTGGGTATTTGTTCACTTTTCCAGGATCAATTTTTTGTTCGCTGAATCTGCGTGAAAATCAGCACAAATCGGCGAGTATTATTTTATGGTTTGATCACGGAACAAAGCTGACCAAAAATATCTTCAATCGTTCCCACTCCATAAACCTCCTTATATAGATTTTTACCAACGTAATATTCAATCAAGGGTTTGGTGTGGTGATGATATTGAACAAGGCGGTTTTTAATCACCTCCTCAGTGTCATCTTTGCGGCCCTGATCCTGTGCGCGTTTCAACAAACGGGTAACAAGTTCCTTCTCATCAACCTCCAGTGCGAGCACCAGCGTAACCTCCTGACCATGTTTCAGGAGCATTTTATCAAGTTCCTGCGCCTGGTTCAGCGTACGGGGAAACCCGTCGAGCACAAAGCCCATCACCGAAGGGTTATTGACAAATACTGATTCCATGATTTCAATCAGTAACTCATCTGATACAAGGTGGCCTGCTTCCATCACAGCCTTAACTTTCAGGCCCAATGGAGATCCCTGGCTCACCTCTGCACGCAGAATGTCACCTGTTGAAACATGCTTCCAGCCAAATTTTTCAGCAATTTTTATTGCCTGGGTACCTTTACCGGCACCCGGGGGACCAAAGAGGATCAAATTAAACATATGCGAAGAATTAAAAATGACAAGATAATAAAGGAATTACACTAACGAAATAATGAGGTAATAAAGTATTAAAAGGTTTGATGCAGTAAAATAATACCGCATTTTCACATTTTCAAATCTTCAAATTATTTTACAATCCTGTAAATTTCAGGAAAATTCCTTCCATGTCCATCGTAATCAAGACCATATCCCACTATGAAATCATTGGGAATGGTCATTCCAAGGTAATCAATCGTAAAATCCTTTTGAAATGCCTCGGCCTTGAAACAGAAACAGGCAACTTTTACATCCACCGGATTTTTCTCACGTACATCGGTAAGTAATTTGTCCATCGTAATACCTGTATCCACAATATCCTCAACCACAATAACATGCCGCCCTTCAAGTTCTTCATTCATGCCGATCAGTTCCTTTACATTTGTGGTAGAAATTGTTCCGGAGTAGGAAGCATATTTGACGAAGGTAATTTCACATGGTACCGTTATTTTCCGCATCAAGTCAGAGGCAAAGATAAATGCACCATTTAAGATGGCCAGAAGCAAAGGATTTTTCCCGGCATAATCGCGGTTAATTCCATCTGCGACCTTCTGAACTGCCGCATCAATCTCTTCTCTGCTGATGAACTTCTCAAAAACCAGTTCCCTGACCTTCACCTTTGTCATATTCGATAGCATATTACCTGCATACAAAAGTAACTAAAATATCTCTACTTTTGTAGCATAACATTAAATACCCGTCAAACCGTTCAGGCTGCACCTTGATTTTAAGAGAGGTATCTCCGGTCGGGGAAGAGCCAGCCGTTTCACGATTGAAACAAAAACAATTTACTCCTGAATTCACACAACCCATGGAACCAAAAGTAAGTATTATCATGGGCAGCACTTCCGACCTTCCGGTAATGGAAGCAGCAGCCAAATTCCTGAATGACATGCAGATTCCATTTGAGATCAACGCATTGTCAGCGCACAGAACACCAGAAAAAGTTGAAGCATTCGCAAAAAATGCCCATCAGCGCGGGATCCGTGTTATTATTGCCGCAGCCGGGATGGCCGCTCACCTGCCGGGTGTTATTGCGGCCATGACTACCTTGCCAGTAATCGGTGTCCCTATCAAAGCCTCCTTAGAAGGCCTTGATGCCCTCCTGGCTATCGTC
>Ga0247841_10006195_pt1 | contig 18694 bp, 26 predicted proteins | sample LaCruzMarch2015__2_FD_192410 | JGI IMG/M metagenome (GOLD analysis project Ga0247841, IMG submission 192410) | Freshwater microbial communities from meromictic Lake La Cruz, Castile-La Mancha, Spain - LaCruzMarch2015_18m | ecosystem: Environmental > Aquatic > Freshwater > Lake | place: Spain... | reverse complement strand
CTGTTACTTGTTAATGGTTGTCCAATCCTCGCCTACCTCCAGTGGCGGTTGTTAAAATTATGGATCGCGCAATCCCTGAGATTGCAATCCGATTGCAATCCCTCTCCCTGCAAACAGGGCGGGAAAAAAGAGGACAATATAAATATATATGGTATATAGTAAAAAACAAGGGGAAAAATAAAAAATATTCAATTTATTTTTGTAGGTTTCTTGTTATATTCCTGTTATACAGGTTACAATCTGATTGTAATCTGCAACCCGCACGGATTCTGGTCCAAGATTATGCAACCGAGTTCTTCCCGTTCGTGGTGATTATTTCGATTAGTACGGTATCATCCTGCCCCACGTTGCCCCTCATAATAGTAGGGTAGTGTCAATATACCCTGACACTATTGCCTACCCTCTACATGATCTTGGTCCAGAATCCGTGCAACGATGAAAGCGGAGTCAAAAACCTCCCCTAGCCACGGATATATCTCGCCATTGGGGTCAAAGATACGATGGCTCTTTGAGTCCCAGGCTACGGCATGGTGGCTATTGAGGAGGATCGCGTTGTGTTTGCACCCCTCTACCCATCTTAATAAATTAAAATGTCGATCAGCCCTGATCACGTGATCTGTATCGTTACCCATCCACCATTCGTTATCGAACTGTGTCACCGACCATCCTCGTTTCCATAGTTCCCTTGTGATCTCCAATATGTGGAAGCCACGAAAACAAAAGGGGATTGGGCAATCAGGCCAGATTATCTCTGTCCCGTCATGTCCAATCCCCGAAAGTAATTCGTCCGCTTTAATGTCGATGGCCATCGCAGCCGCAAACACAAGACAGGATGCCCTATCAGGTTGAATTTGCATCTTCATTTTCTAATTCCTTTCTAAATCGTTCATCATATTCATGTATCTTTTTATTACGGATAAATCCTCGATTGTGCAATCCAATCTTAGTTCCCCAATCTAACATCTTGTTCCATTGCTCTGGAAAATACTGGTAGAGTATTTTTAAATTAGGTATGGGTTGTAGTGGACAGCAAAAACAAGAAACTCTTGAGAAGTAATTGTATAGACCTCCCCATTTGAAACCACGTGCATAACAATATTTTAAACAGTCATACTCTGTCATGTCCCAATCAACTAATGGATAAAGAAATGTACCAGACATCTGAAGCAGATTCAATGAATTTTTTCTCCAAGCCTCATCTGCTGCAATCCCAATATATCTCACTGTATTTTTACAATAGGCGTCCAGTGTTTGTCCCTTCTCCCTAGTACACCATCTTCTTAACTGACTGGGCCAGCCATTACCCTTATGTCTAATTTTCCCTCTGTCATCACCTGCTTTAATCGTCACTTCATGTTCAGTTAAAAGATACTCGAAAGATTCTTTTGGACTCAAATAAGTTATCTTCCTACCCAGGAAGGCTTCGACTTCGATTATGTGATCATAGACCTGAGGAAATTCCCAACCTGTGTCGAAGAATACAATCTCATCTAATGGCCAGTTTTCTTCTACCAGTCTAATAACCATGGCGGTAGAGTCTTTACCGCCTGAAAAAGAAGCTACTCGTCTTACTTCTTCTTTTGTAGTTTCTTCGAGTTCTTCATACATGTCAATAAGAGAGGTCATCTATATATCCTTGTTATGTTATGTTGTTTAGCGTACTGTCGAATCAATTTACAATGAGTCAAGTGGTCTATTTTGTTTGCAGGCTGATACTTGAGTTCCAACGTCGACGCATACGTTACGTCGCCATTCATACAGGCATCAAACGCCAGAAAGATCACGCGATCATATCCCCACTTCTTGGCGAAGTGCATGGCAACGATGCAAGCTGGTTCTATTGGTGATAGCCCCATAGCTACACGATCATAGAGCAAGCGTGGATAGTAGTCAGGGAAGTAGTGCTTCGAGACCTCCGACAGCATGAGTGTGCCTCGTTGTGGTCTAACCATACACCTTTCCATGCCGTCCTGTTGCAAACTATATAGCGGATTTGCTATATCGAGGGATTGCACGATCCTCACTGACTCATTCAGTGCGATCACTGGTGCTGATCGATCCTCGAAGGTCTCCTTCGTCACCATGTCAAGACTCGGACCTTTCCCTACGACATAGATCATGGCTTTTCTCCTCCCTCTTTAATCTGATATGCTATCTCCTGCGCCTTTTCCATTTCGATGAACTCGTGTGCCTCCTCCTTCGACGGCATCTCCTGGAGCGGGCAATCCGGTGGCCTGGCACAGGAGCTAAACACCTCGCAGTCGTAACATCCTTCCGCCGGCATTTTTTTTAACGGATAGATATTCATTTCATTCCCCTTTCATTTTATCTAATAATTTTACCAATTTAATCCTTTTCCAATCGCTCTGGCGCATTCAAACTCCATCAATGCAAACATCAGAATTGCACCGACTACGATTAAGAGGATTGCGCCCCCTACTATTCCCAACATCCATAATAACCAAACAGGAATTGTGACCGTCATAATTATTTCTCCTTAAATATTTCAATGGTTTTATCTGGTTGTGGTATTCTCTTCTCGTAATGCTCCCACCCATACCACTTGATTTCCTTGGTTATGCCGTCGCCCATGTCTTTGTAGATGTGCTTGGTATATTCGGGATGCTTGTCCTCATGGCAGTTATTCATACTTATGCAACCCGTTAAAAAACATTGACATAATGCAGATTGTGATTTTAAACAGCTGTGACGGCATTTTATTCTCCTTTAATTTTTATGTATGCTTCGACTAGGGCGGAGAGGAGGTCGGCATTCCAAATTGTTTCCCATCTCCATTCTACAATCCATTCGCTTCTTACTTCCGAATAACGAAACGCAAGCCCAATAACTTTGTTTTTCATCTCCTCCATAATCTCGGAGGCGGAGGGTGTATCTATTGTTTCCCAATTTTCGGTGTCCACAAAAACACGGAAGGCATATTTCCATGTTGTATAGCCAGCAGGGTTAACGTCTTCATAATAAACTATGTTACTTTCCCCCTGCGGAAACCCCGCCTCTTTCAGTGCTTTTGATTGCTCAAGCGTTGTGAAGATGTTCATAAGTCTCCTTCCATTTCCTTGTTTTCTCTCTTATTTCGCAACAAAAATGACAGTCACAATCTAGTTCTGTTAAGTCTGGTACTGTTTCAGCGATTGAATGTGCAAATTTCGTAAGCAACACTGGTAACTGAATCTTAACTTCCCATGATGCGACACTTCCATCGCATAGTTTTAATATTTCTTCTCTTATAGTCATTTCATCACATCCAAATAAGCAGTCCAATTAGCTGGACCTTTTAGTTTTAAGATTTCAGAATCCCTTTCCGAAGTCAAGACCCAGACGCCTACGCCCGCAGACATGAACAACGGAAACCAATGCAGTTGGGCGGCGGTAAAACGATAACCGACTGGCCGTTTCACCTCCACCCAACGTATGCCCCATGTGACGTGTGCGCAGAACAAATCAGGGAATCCTGACTGATACATATTACCGTGTGTTGACTTTACTAACCAGTTCAGCGACTTGAGTTTGTGTGTAATCGCTTCCTGTATTTGTTCTTCTGGGCGGTTGTCCACGTAGCACCTCTCTAATTGTTAATACTTTAACGGCGTTTCCTACCAGTCGGGATTGCGCGATCGGATCAAGCGACACATCTGCCGCTTTGAGTAGTTCTATTGCTCGTTTGAGAAAGAAAGACTGATCACCTATCTCCGAGAACAGTTGATAGGCGTAGTCTTTCTTGGGATCAAACGTCCATGTTGCTAGTTGTTTCTTAATATCTCTTGTATTCATGTTAGTATGTCCTTTTTATTGCAGAAGGTCTTTTCTTCCATTTCTCCATCACTACCTTCTTCGCTGTCTTGAGCATCTTCCATTCGACTGTATCTGTGAGATCAAGCATCTCGTAGTTAGCCCAAGTTGATTCAGGTAATAATGTACGGACATATTGATACTCACGGATTTCGCAATCTATGAAGTCAGTCATCCAGTTCATAGCCTCCTCAAGATTCTTAACAGTCTGATCATCTGAGGGTTTGACAGTTATAACCCCACCTAGTATCTTTTCCATTACTGGTGCAATGTCCCTGTTGAATCTCTGGATCACGAGTTCGATTGTTTTTGTTTTTGACATTTGTCCGTCTCCTTTTTTATTAAATTGTATAATACTGGCTTGGGTATGTTTGTATAGTTTGGAATCTTTAATGTCTGTGCCATCTTTCTCAACTGACCTACATTTTTACTTTCAAGATCAGAATACTTATGTGTCAATGATTGCGTAATCTCATTGAACTTGTTAAGAGTACCTTCAGTAGCTGCTTTCTCTACCTCAATCCTTTCATGTTCTGTTAATTTTTCAAACAATTCCTCCAGTCGTATTGAGTCTAACTGATAATTAATACTACGAAAGTCCAAATATCTCATATGAACTACTTCTTGGATCTTAGCTATTTTTCGATTCATTTATACCTCCTTACATTAATAAAATAAAACCATTTGCGTCAAAAGAACCTTTTCCGGATTCTAACACAGCATAAATAGGTTTCTTACCTATTTTTGTTATTGTAGCTATTTCAGTATGAAACATATTCCTTGACTGTTTGGTTGTTGACGCAAGAACTTCTAGTAATTTTAAAGATTTCATCGGATTTTGAAATCCTACAATATCTTTAAAAATCCGGCAATTAACATGACAGAAACGCAAACGATACTCCGAACTTACATTGCATATTTGCTCATGTACTAATCGTCTTTGTGCTTCACGGTGTTCTTGCAAACTTGCCTGTATTCCTAGTCGCAATAACATTCGTTGTGTCGCTTGCATTCTACTTAGATTGGACTGTGCCAAACAAATTCGTCTTTCTTTTATTTCTACTGATGCATCAGCGTCAAAGAATGCTGATAGAAAACCACGATAAAAATCAAAAGAATCTGATTCAATATGTCTATTTATTAGTTTCTCTTGATCTAGTCCATATTGTCTAATTAGGTGTGCTAATTGATCTCCATCAATATAATGACAATCTGATGATGCATTATATTTAACTTTTCTTTGGAGTATAGTTTCACAGTAGCTAATTAAGGCTAAATCATCACAGTAAAAGTCTAATCTACTACTGTTTAAACATTTTTCAACTATAGTGCCATCTCCAATGAGCCAACCAATAATATAACCATCTTCAAAGGAAGAAAGACCATCCCATCTATAGTTAAAGTGATTGTGTAATCCTATCAACTTTTCATTTTTAAGATTAATTCCCTCTGACCATAGAATTAATTGTTCCTTTGAATTAAAGTCATAGATTGCCTGCATAGGTTGATTTTCAGACACTTGAACAGAATAACCTTGTTTAGTAACTATCTGAATAACTGGCAATGAATCTATTAAGAAGAAACCTTGTACTTTAATTTCCTTACCATTAGAAACTAGAGTACACGGTTTTCCTATTAAATCCTTTACCTGTTGTGCACCTGCTGAGGTAACTGTCCAAACATCACCGGGTACACCATATTTCATTTCTGACCCCATGTATTTATCCTTTCTTTCCATTTCATTTTTATAAGAGGGATTTTCTCCCTGTAAGATTCGATTCCCGCTAGAACAGTCTCTTTCACTTGTTCAGTGTGTTCATTCTTCACTACTACCTCGATCTCATCATGTCCATTATAGGGTTGCACGATCCAAGGGTTAATGCCTACTGGTTGTAAGTCCCATATTTTACGTTGAATGTTCTTGGTTATTTGTGCGCCTGTCGACTGGATACGATGATTACATGCCGCTCTCATATTTCCTGCTTGAATCTTGAAAGCTGCACCGAATAGTGCTGACTGAACTGCCCCACCTACTGTCTGTTCACGATCTCGTCTTACAATCTTCATCTTAAGTTTCTTCCACTGGTCAGGTGGATTCTCTCCGAGACGAAATAATGCTTTCGTAATCTTATTCTCAAGTGTGAAGTACCTACGGAAACCTAACATGCTTTCGCAGTAGTCCGCGGGATCTGCCCACTCGACCTTAGTTCCGATCCCTTTAGGTTGACGCATGGAACAGAAGGCTTGCGTAACCACCTTCCTAGCTTCGCCAACTTTCTTATAGGTGCTAATGAACTTCTGATAAGCCTTCTCTGCGTTCTCCTCGGAAACACCTAGACGGGTCTTCAGCGTGAAGGCCTCTCCACCATATAGTAAGGCGAAGACTGCGCTTTTACACTTGATATACTTGTCGTCGGCTGTTCCTTCGGTTGCGAGAATCTCGTCATGGGTCATGTTAAACACATACTGTCCGAATAGGGCATGGATCTTCTTCCCAGATAACAAGGCAGCTCGTAGATCAGGATCATTATACTCGGCATCTGCTAATACTACCTCGAACGCTGAGAAGTCACCACCACACAAACAATACCCAGGATCATTTGTGAAGGTGAAACCAGATCGTACAACCTTCGTGCGTTTGATACCTTGCGGATTCAAGCCATCAGTCCCTGCCATCCTAGTGGATAGCGTACCAATGACCTTGAATGACGCATGGAAACGCCCAGCCATTAGGAGCTTGTCATATAGTTCGATCTCTTTATCAGCTCCACGAGCTTGTATGATCTCTTGGGCGCGCACTGCAGCCTCGTGTACACCGTCTGCGGTGTTCCACTTGGCTATCTCTGCTAAGACTGCGCCCTTCGTACTATCCACAATCATCTGTTCCATCTCGTTGAGCTTCTCATAGAGATAGATCTTAGATGCCTGTGGAGATGTAGGCACTTTAGTCTTTTTAGCGATGGCTTGATCACGCAATCCAGTGACATACTCCTTATCAATAGTGAAGCCTTTCCAACGTACAGCCGCGACGCATCCTGCAAGCTCGGAATCATCATCACCTGGCTCTGGTCGTCCAAAGAACTTCCATAAGTCACGTGTGTAGATGACATCCTTCTCCGCATAGGTGCGTGCGATGTGGTTATGTCCCCAATGAGCGATATGATGGTGGATCACATCTGGCCAAGTACCACGCCAGTTACCTGGTCCAACCTTCATCAGATATTTCTTACCACTTTTAGTTTCCTCATATACTCCCGCAGTTGCGAAAGGTGCATAACCATATTCTTTAGGATAGACCACGCGATCTAGCTCCACATCCTTGTAAAAGGTAACTTCTGTCTGCTTCAGTGCATCGATTGCTAGTGCCTTCAATGCCGTCGAAGGAGCAAACATCAACACGACATTCTTGAACTCTGGATTGATTTCATTGAACTCATTCCTAACATCCAAGACATGCCACTGTGTTTTGTTACTACTCTTAGCAAAGTAAATATCGGGTAGCTTGATCATTTCATTCAGTTTCGCGGCTAACTCATAGGCAAGAGCTGTAGGTACTCGCTTAATCCGTATCTCCTCACGATCCATCGTAGATTGATATGGACCTTTACGAGCATGTAGCATCAGATCACACGATCTCTTGGGCTTCAAACAATAGCCATCTCTCGCACCAGCCTCCAACATAGCTAGCTCATCAATAATGTCGACTGGATAGGCATCGTAATCAGGATACTTGGCAAATATATTATATAATTTGTTCAAGTGAAACTGATCAAACGCCAGATTGAAACCGACGACATCGTTAGCCATGAGTTTCTCAATCAGAGACAACGATTCTATGATCGGACGTGTCCAGAAAGGATGAAGGACTACGTCCCCATCATCCTCTGCATACTGTATGAGTACAGCTACGCCATGCAATCCGCATGTCTCTGTATCATAGAACATCATTTGTTTCTTCTCCTGTGTGACTGAAACAATCATTCTTAGGTCTCTTGAATATGCATCCCTTCTCATCGGCCATCTCTCGTATATCCTCGATCAGTTCAGCATCCGTGATCTCACCACAGATCCAGGCCAGGCAACGAGTAACAATGCCAGCGCCAAATGTCTCACGAATGACTGTTTGCAGTTGCATAATCTCAGCCTTGTTCCTTAATCTCTTAGTCTCTGCTGATTTCTTATTGGCACGTGGTTTGACTGTACGGCCACCTGCGGCATGCAGATCTTTGCATCGTCTCACTAAGCCATACATCTCGTCCTTATTTCCTCTCAAGGAATATAAGTCACGGATGTTGACCTGCGAGAGATTACCTGCTTTGGCTTCCTGTTGTATATCTTCTGGTAGTTCAAGCAACATGAAGCGTACTTGAATCCAACCACGGGACTTGTTAAGGCGTTCTGCTACCTCTACTTCTGTGAGTCCACATCCTTTGAGAGCTTTGATTGCGAGAGCCTCCTGATAGATGCTCAAGTCAGACCTCTGTAGATTCTCAGAAAGATTAAGCAATCTTGAATCAATCTCCGAGAGATCAGGACGTATCATGCAGGGGATGGTGGTTTTCTCAAGAGTCAAGAAAGCCATGTGACGACGATGCCCCGCAACGATACGATACTTCTTGTCTGGTGGAAGTCCGTGTGACTCGTCGGCAGGTTGAATGATGATGGGGCTGTGCAATCCATTCTTCTTAATGTCGTTCATCAGTTCCCATACATCTATAGGTACGATAGTTCCACGGCAATTGAATAAGGGATCGGCATAAATTTCCTTGATTGGAATGTCTATTACTTTATATTTATCTTCCATGTTAGTCTCCTTAGTTATTGAAAAAATCATCTTGACACTATTCTCTAGCTGAAAACTCATCTCTGAACTCGCCCATTCTTACCTCCTTTCTACAGAATGGACACTTTTTATTTTCTACTAGCTTAACTTCCTTTGGAAATATAGATCGTACAATCTCTTTGTTCATTTCATGTACTCCAACACCATAGCTATCCATAGTCCGAAACCGATAACTATTACTCCTAGGACTAACGTCCAAAAGAGCAATACCTTCATGTACTCACTCAGATACTTGTGCCTTCTCGTTACACAATTACTTGTCATGCAATCCTCCTATAGTTACTTGATCATTTGTTACTTTACACCTACAATTAGGACATTCCGACATGTTGATATAAAACTGAAAGAAACACTGAGAACACTGTCTAGTGGGCATTTCTTCCTCATACTTCTTGAAAGGTCGATCACGCAATCTCTCTGCTAGTGTTTTCTTTCGAACCTTCGGACAAATTAGTTCAGCGAGACTTGTCTGAACTTCTAGTATCCTGAGCATTTCCTTCGCCCAGATCTGAGGGATTAGGTAATCCGTGTTGTTCTTGACGACGATCACTGATGGTTGTTCCTTTTCTTTGAAGAACTTATCCCACCAGTCTTTACACATCTTGCTTGTCTTGATTGTCCAACCTTCAGGAACATAGTCATAATATTCGTTTTTCATTACCATTTTCTATCCTCATCTATTGTATCGATGTCAAACTCACTTAAGAAATCACCATAACTATCCGTTGGTAGTCCACCCATGAACTCGTCGAACTTATCCACTTCGACTGGTGGAGGGAACATCTTGGCTTCGATTCCGCAACCTTCCTCTACCTCGTGGAGATTGTACCACCATGTCTCATCACGATGTTTCCCACCACCTTTCTCAATATGAACTAGTTTTCTACCAGGTAATTCTGGAAGGACTAATTGTAACTGACGATACGATGGCTTAACAAGCCAAGCAGAGACAAATAATTCTCCCTGCCACTCATAGACGTCGCTCTCCTTAGTTAGTATCCATAGTTTCATGTTTTCTTGTCTCCCTTCATATAGTTGTTAAGTTCGATCATTGATAGTTCTTGTAACTCTCTCTTGCGCTTGAGATTATCTAGGATTGCACGATCCGTAGGTAGATGGATGAGGTCTATGATCGTAGCACCTCTATTGGCATCCATACCTGGCCGATGTATGCGATCCTCAGCCTGTATGCGACTCTCCGCATTGAAGTCATTACTATAGAAGATAATGACTGGAGACGCCGTCAGAGTGAGACCCATGCCTGCCGCCCCAGGTTGTCCTATGAATACCATCTTAGGACACTCGTCTGTTGGTGTCTGGAACTTCTCAAGCATCTTCACAGGATCAGTTTCACCTTCGCAGTACCACCCTCGACCATCTACCTTGAGGGTTGCCCAACCTGCTCGGACGCAGAGATCGACTATTTTATCAATCGTTCCCTGGAAACCACCGTAGATAACTACCCTGCCGACGTCCTCGTACTCCTCCAATAGATCCCTCAGGCAATCGTCTTTCGGAGTTTTTCCAGTGATGACTGATCGCACGATCTTGGACGTATTACCTTTTCCACCGCACGCAGGGCAGGTTGCATAATCTGTGCCTTCCTCGAAGGAGATACTCTTACCCGACCCGTGACACGTACCGCACTCAGTTTTCTCATCTGTTTTTACATCCTTATATTGGAAACCATCTGATAGTTCTCTAAGATTTATAAGAGCCGTCGCAGCTCTTGGCGATGTCTGCGTAATAAGATTGGCTAATCTCACTACTTCCTCAGTAGGTTCAAGCACTATCTCCCTATAAATCTTCTCTGGTAAGCTTAGGCAATCTTTCTTGAACTGGACAAGTGTAAGTCCACGCATACGTTCACCAAGTAACTTGACCTCATTAACTGATCGTGTATATTGATGACCGCCTGACATGATGTCATGTTGACCCTCATCCTCACGCAATCCGCAACGCTTGCATAGTTCCTCATTATCAAACCACGTGACGAGATGGGGATAGACACCTCCAGATAGAGACTCCCTCTCCTCGATGAAGCCTAAACGACGCTGGAACTTATGAATGTTACCTTCCTTAATGAAACCTGGACAGGCTACTTCTGTCAGCATGAACCAGTCAGAAGGATTACGTGGTGCGGGCGAACCCGACATCTCGATGATGTAACTCTCAGCATTAGCTTCACGCATGCGATCCGCTATAGTGAGAGAAGCCTGTGATCGTTGTGCCGATGGGTTCTTGATCTTGGAACACTCATCGAAGACTATGCCTTCTGGAACACGATTCGCGGTGACTAGATTACGCAAGCTGTCATAAGTGCAGAACTGAGGCCATATGCGACCATTCCACTTACGAAACTCCATCTGTACCGCGGCCAATGCGCTTTTCGGACCGACCCACAACCAGTCGCGGATGTTTGCTTTCATGAACGCCCATTCCATTGCTTCGATACAGGCGAGTGTCTTACCCACGCCCATCTCGGCTGCAAGTATGCATTGCTTGCGAGTAATCATGTGCCTGACCATCTCGACCTGATGATCGTACAATCCGCGTGTTGGGTAGAACTCCACCAGTGGCCACTCGTAACGTTGGAACACTGGGATGCCTTGCATATACATGAGGTTGAAGCGATTGCGCCCTGTGTTCTTGACCGACCATGTCTTGTTCTCTGGATTCCATTTCGCACCATCCATCGCCTTGATGTCGACCAGCAAGTTAGGATCATAACGAAATGAGCAGATGATAATGTCGGGCTTATAAGTTAGCTTGGCAGGGACGAATCGTCCACCTGATCTTAGTTTGACGGATGTTTCCATTGTAATGTTCCTTGGTTAATGATTACATAATCTTGTATCATAGGTGCAATCTGTTTGAAACAGTTAAATAGTTGAAGTCCTTGTTTCTCGTTAGGTGTCTCGACGCAGTACGTGAGCCAGGCCATAATTGAGCCAGTGCCGAGGATATAACCTTTAGTGGTTGGTGTGATCTGCACATAAGCAGCGAGGTGAGATAGATCAGAGTTGTCAAGATATTTGACGATCGCTGACACAAATATATGGTCAAGTATATTTGCACCGTAAAATAGTTCTTTGAAGAGGATCGCACAATCTCTTAGAGATTTGTGACCAAGTGTAGCATCGAAAGAGTGCAAGGCACTCTTGTTATGTTCAAGAGCAAAGGTAGCTAGCTTTTCAATGTCTAATGTTGTGTATGCTATAAGCATGATGTATGTCTCCTGGTTAAAGAGGGACAGGTGGCCATCCACCACCTGTCCCTGAGTACCTGTCTACTATCGAGCACGTTCCGTTGTATTGACGGATTCCGCAATCAGTTCCTCATGTTCGTCAGGATTGAGAAACTTCTCGATGTCTTTCTGCACTGACTCGATGCCTGCCGCGATGACTATCGCTGCTGAACATTCGTTGACTTTAGGTGCGTGCCATGAGAATTTCTTACCCTTAACGAAATGAACTGAGAAAGTTACTGGCTGAGACTTCTTCAAATAGCCTCTGAGAACTTCGGCAATATATCTCGCTGACTTGTTAGACAGGAAATAAGTTGCAACGATGTCTTTCTCAGGAAGATAGAGAAGGAATTCTGGGCCATACATACAACCCGAATTAGGTTCTTCAGCCTGTTCCACGATGTCTTTGAAGTCCTGGATTGTGTGATCATAGAAGATCTTGATCTCGTTGTTGGCGACTGACATGGCTTTAGGTCTCCATGCAAGAGGCAGAGCTTCGAAAGATTCTCCAATGTCCTGTGCATCCTTATTTATTACCAGTGCGAAGTGACCTCCAGGAAACTTTCCAGATTTCACAAGCTCTGAATTGAATCCCATCAGTTGCACACGTGCATAAATAGAAGAATCCACCATCTCGGAAAACGCGACATCATATGTTGCTTGTTTGGTCATGAGTTCATCATTCATATTACTTTTATCCTTATGTTAATAATTAGGGATGCTTTGCTCTGAAACATATCCCTGACAAAGTCCTAAATAGGAGACTAGATTATACGACCTTAGCTGGAGCAGCTTTGGCTTTCGCGCCTTCCGCCTGAACCTTCGCAGCTTCATTAGCGGCCTTCTCAGCAGCCTTCTTGTCCTTCTCTTCCTGTCTGCGAGCTTTAGCTTCCGCAAGCGCAGCAGCACGAGCATCGAACTTGGCTTTGGCTTCTTCGACCGAATACTTGTCCATGTGAAGTATCCAATCCAAGCAAAGTGACCAACCGGCATCAGCAGTCTTAGCGCCAAATTCCTTGCAGAATTTCTTGCCGATTACGACTTTTGCGCGTTCGTCCTTCAGCTCAGTGAGCTTACGAAGATGTTCGACAGCCTCGAAAGTGACTGGCTTGACTTCTTTGCCTTGCCTTTCGGCCTCACGAACTTCTTGCACACGTGCTTGAACGGCGGCAGCAAAGACATCAGGCTTCTCGGTGATTGCGCGATCCAGGAAATTCTTCTGTTCCTCTGGTTTCAGCTTGGCAAGTGCATAAGCATTGGAAAGCTTGAGTTCGCCGGAGTTAACAAGTTCCTGTATCTTCGGATCAAGCTTGAGCAATCCGAAGCGATCCGAAAGCCACGTGACTGATGCACTAATCTTGTGAGCAAGATCAGCAATAGTCATGGTCGGATTGGTTGCGAGAAGCTGACGGAGAGCTTTAGCATATTCGACAGGACGTGTCTCAATGCGATGAAGGTTACCGACGATCTGTGCTTCACGTGAAGCAGCTTCATCCATGTCGAGAACGTGACAAGGAATGTCTTTCAATCCTGCCGCGTTTGCTGCTGTGAATCTGTGCAATCCGTCACAAAGAATGAAACGGCCAGGTTTCTCAACGCTTTCACGGACGACTATCGGATTGAGGATGCCTTTGGCGATTACGGAATCCACAAGTTCCTTGAACTCGACGGATTCCACATTGACTGAACGGAGGGCGACTGGAGATTCTTCAATCTCTCCAAGTTTCAAGGTGATCTGCTTACCCATGTCCTGACTCCTTTTTAAATGTTGTTGTTTATGGATTATGTAATCCGATCACTGACTAGGATTGTGCAATCCCTGCGTTAATCCCAGATTGCAATCTGATTACAATCTTTGCACGATTTCTGGACGAAACTTATGCAAAGTCTCTACCCATATACAATACGGAAAAACAGGCATATTTATCGGCATAAAACAAAAAAAGATGAAACTTACTAAATTACAGACTTACTATTTTTCCCTATACATGGGAATAAAATAAAATTTTCACTTCAATAATAGACTTTAGCCTTTCCCGTCAGTAATTTAGTAATATGCCAATATTTTCCTGGCATATTCCGTATTATAGTGTAGAGATGACATTTAACATTGATTCCCTGCCATTCTACCCTATCAAAAGACATTGACCTAGTAAATACCCATTAGAACATCAGACCGCCAACGTTTGCCTCTATTTGCTTATCATAAAGTTCGTCCAGAAACCATGCAACATACCAGATTGCAATCAGATTGCAATCTTTATAAGGAGAAAAGATTGTGCGACCCGATATTATAGAAACTTTCTTGAAAACCAATACTCATTCAGACTTAGCTGGATTATACAATCGTGGGATGCAATGCCACGTCGTTGTTAGTGCTGATGGTGGTACGAGATCAGACAATCTGACATGGACGAATGGGATTGAATCCTGGTATCCGTTCGTGATAAGTGACGAACAATCTGCATCGAAGGATATTCACTATAACTTTGATAAGCACGTTGAAGGGATAGGACTAACGGGATGGGACTGGATTAATAAACACACTATATGGGTCGCCTTCGACTTTGATTCTATCATTGGGCATAAGCATGGACTAACTAATGTCGTTCTCGACGAGATTATGAACACTTTAATGTCGATCCCCTGGGTTACTGTCAGGAAGTCCACGTCTGGTCGTGGTTTCCATGTTTATGTCAGATTGTGTGATCCGATAGAGACAGCAAATCGTACCGAACATGCCGCGGTTGCACGTGCTATCCTTCATAAGATGTCGGCCTTGACTGGTTATAACTTCAAGGATAAGGTAGATATCTGCGGTGGTAATATGTGGATCTGGCATCGCAAGATGACCGAAGTAAATCAAGGATTAGTCACCATTAAGCAAGGTGATGCCCTCGATGAAATACCTGATTGGCAGAGTCAGATTGATTGCGTGATCACTGGGAGACCTGCTAATACACCTATGGATGCCTTAATCTCCTCGAAGGCTCATGTTGGTCTTGATCTGGAACATCGCAAACTAATTACTTGGTTGCAAGAACATGGTACTAGATGGTCGTGGGATGCTGACAAGAATATGTTGGTAGCCCATACTTATGATCTTCTCCAAGCTCATTTGGAGATCCCCTTGAAAGGTATTTTCCAGACTAAAGCCACTGGTAAGAATAATCCAGACATTAATTGCTTCTTATTCCCCTTGCGTCATGGCGCATGGGTTGTTAGGCGTTTCGGGAAGGGTACTAGTGAGGAACAGACATGGGAGCTTGACCAATCTGGATGGACTCGTTGCTACTACAATGTCGATGTGGATTTGGCAACCGCCTCCAGGCTTTATAATGGTGTTGAGCATCCGACTGGTGCTTATATCTTCGCGTCTGCTGAACACGCGATCCGTGCCTTGTCATTGCTAGGGATCAATCCCGACCTACCCTCGGCATCTCATTATTGCCGTACGTCCATCAAGGAACACAAGGATGGTCGCCTAATCATTATGATCGAAGATAAGGAATCTAAGCTATCGCCTATGATTGGTTGGATCAGGGAAAAGTCACAATGGAAACGCATCTACTCTAAGAATAAGACTAATCACGTCAATGAAGAACTATATCAGTATGACGAGCTAGTTCGTCATTTGATTTCGCAATCTGGAAACGATATGGGTTGGTCAATCAACATAGGGGATAGTTGGCATGCGGAAAGTTTAATCCATGTCAGATTGGCGCTCGAATCCTTCAAACTATCACAGGACGACGTGAAGAACATACTAGGTAATAGTGTACTTAAATGTTGGCGAATAGTCAATGTTCCCTTCGCACCTGAGTATCCAGGTGATAGACGTTGGAACAGATCAAGTGCTCAATTAGCTTTCTCGCCTTCGATGGAAGTACCAGTATCCTTTTATGAGGCTTGCCCAACCTGGTTCAAGATGATGGCGCATTTAGGTGAGTCTCTTAATGACGTCCTCAAGACTAATGAATGGGCAATTCAGAATCATATCTACACTGGTTTGGATTACCTGATCTGTTGGGTATCGTCCCTGTTTCAAGCACCACTTGAACCATTGCCTTACCTATTTCTCTGGGGACCGCAATGTAGTGGTAAAACTATGTTCCATGAGGCTCTTGCTACTTTGATCACTAATGGATATATGAGAGCTGATACGGCCGTAGTCAATAAGTCTGGTTTCAATGCTGAACTGGAGAGTGCTGTTCTCTGTATTATTGAGGAGATCAATCTCAAGAAGTCCAATGAAGCGGCGAATCGTATTAAGGATTGGGTTACAGCAAGGTCGATTTTGATCCATAGAAAAAATCAAACTCCTTACATTGCTGCTAATGTGTCCCATTGGATACAGGCAAGTAATGAATTCGACGCCTGCCCTGTCTTTTTTGGCGATACAAGGGTGACTGTGATGCATGTGGATGCGTTGATGCCCACTGAATTGATCTCCAGGAAACTAATGATTGATAAGTTGAAGGAAGAAGCACCTAACTTCCTTGCTTATGTACTTAGTTATCAGATTCCGCAATCCAATGATCGTCTCAATGTTCCAGTAATTCTAACTAGTGATAAGCAAGCCATTCAAAATGCTAATAAGTCAAGTCTGGAATCCTTCATATCGGAGAATTGCTTCCCTGTTGAAGGTGCTCTCACGAAGCTAAGTGATTTCTACAATCACTTCGTCGAGTGGATGGGACCGACCTTAGAGCATTGGAGTAAGATACGCGTGTCGCGTGAATTACCTCCTAATTTTCCGAAGGGGCGGTTACCTAAAGATGGTCATTTTTATATTGGCAATATATCATTAGAAAAGGAGGTCGAGAAGGCATCAAAATGGATGCTAGCAGGTGAGTTTTTAATTCAAAATAAAGGAGAATAACATGATCTTAAATTCTAAAAAGATCGAGATCAAGCCAATCAATGATGGTAAGGAGTTCGAGGTAAAAGCAGGTGGAAAGGTATTCATCTGCAAAGAAGTCAAGGTTCTTATGGACAATTATGTCGAGTTGAAAGAACCTAAGGAGGTAAAGAAATGACGATTACAAAATCCATCAAAGAACATATAAGAGTAACTGGACGTATGGATGAGGTTAAGAATATCATTGCTTATTGTCATAAGCATAATTATCAGATCACGCGATCTGGTCCTCGTCGTTTTAACTGTTTAAAATGTCTTGTAGTAGGAGAAAAGGAAATTCAAAAATGAAAATTATTTATGATATCTTCATCTATTTTAGGACAAATAAGCATCCTGATTGTTCAATCTATGGATTAAAGAAGCGTCCTGTTATTGATGCCACTAAGCTCACAATAACGGACACAAATGATGAACACTGGATAATTTATCCTCTAGATTGTATTCAAAGAATAAATATTTTTAAAAGGACGGTCAAATGAAAACTATTTATATCGCCGGCCCAATCTCGGCCACTAACTGCATTGATTACTTAATTAATGTGCGCTCAGGTATCAAGGTTGCTACCTTCCTACTCAAGGAAGGCTATGCACCATTCTGTCCTCACATGGACTTCCAACTCGGATTGTGTGATCATATCCCTCTCGCGCAATATTATGCTTACTCAATCGCCTGGCTTCGTAAGAGTGATATGATCTATTTCATGCCAGGATGGGAAGGTAGCGCAGGATGCCAGGAAGAATACAATGTCGCTGCGGAACTTAAGATTCCTATTTATTTTGATATAAGGGACATACCTAAATGAAATTAGCTACGATTTGTACAATCATTAAATGCTATAATGAAGCCTATTATGTCGAGTGGGTCGAGCACCACCTCAACATGGGCTTCGAGCATATTTATGTTTATGATAATGAGTCACCTGTCAGATTACCTAATCATAAGCAAGTCAAGATCATTCCATTCCCTGGACATGTAATGCAGATGCCTTGTTATCATGCCTATCTTAATACTTATGCAGATAGATCAATCTGGACGGCCTTCATAGATGACGACGAATATATCTGTCTTGACAACTTACATGGCGTTCTCAAGCAGTTCCATAGTGAGAATGGAATCAGTATTAATTGGCAGGTATATGGGTCTGATGGCTGGCTATTTTCCCCCAAATCTCGATTGACGGGCTTTAGATTCTATAATCCTAGTTTGACTGGCATCAATACTCATGTCAAGACGATCAGTCAAAATAGACGAATGATTGCACAGAAGCATCCACACTTCGCCCTCTATAAGAATGGTGGGTATGCAGTTGATCTTGAAGGAAAACCAGTTGAACAGAAAGCCTTTCGTGTTCCTGCACTTGATCCAGCTCTAGGACATATCAAGCACTACTTCACTGGTAGTTGGGAGGATTGGGTGAATAAATGTGCACGTGCGAGGAGTGATACTGGACAGGCATATAACTATGCTACGTGGCAAAGTACATTCAACGAATGTGTCGCGTGCGACTTGGAGCCAAGTGCACCTATATTAGAACCGATTAATGTCGATCAGGGATCGCACGATCCAAATCAATTAGAATTAGATTTTAACAAAAGGAGATCATTATGGGAAAGTCTAAAGACTGTTATCAGACTGTGAAAAAATTTAATCTACCTGATGAGCATTGTCCTAACTGTCATGATGAGGAGGACTACACAATGCCTTGTACAATAGGAGAGGTTGAATATAATATTTGTTGTAAGGTAGCAAGAAATCTATGGAAGGCTGGTATCATACCGAAAAGTGTTGCGCAAACTTGGACCTATGTCATGAGAGGTGACAAATGACCTGTGCAGATTGTAGATATTACATTGATAGTAGGTGTCAAGATCCC
>Ga0247841_10006193_pt1 | contig 18704 bp, 21 predicted proteins | sample LaCruzMarch2015__2_FD_192410 | JGI IMG/M metagenome (GOLD analysis project Ga0247841, IMG submission 192410) | Freshwater microbial communities from meromictic Lake La Cruz, Castile-La Mancha, Spain - LaCruzMarch2015_18m | ecosystem: Environmental > Aquatic > Freshwater > Lake | place: Spain... | reverse complement strand
TATCAAAATACAAAATCCGCGACTGTTTTATTCTTGGTTTCTTTGTCGGCAAATCTCGCCCCCCATCGAGATTTGCCGACAAAACACGCCGAGCCCAGCAGGGCGAGGCGAGCCATCAGAAATTCCGTTCAAAATAGGTTCGAGCTTCGTCGAGCAAGTTCGACCAGACGACTAAGATAGTATTGGAGGAATATGAGCTTACAACCACCAAAAGGTACAAGAGATTTTCTCCCAGACGAGATGAATATCAGGGAAGATATTTTTGAAGTTGCCAAAACTTACTATCAATTATACGGATTTCAGCCGTGGGATGGCCCAGCGTTTGAAAATATAGAAACCCTAACTGTTAAAAGTGGTGATGCAGTCAAAGATGAAATTTATGCATTTCGCGACAAAGCCGATCGGCAGTTGGGCTTGAGATTTGAACTCACCGGTTCGCTCGCACGCATCGTAGCATCCAATCCCCAGCTCAAGAAACCTCTGAGACTCTATAATATCGCCAAAGCTTGGCGGTATGAGAGACCTCAATTTGGAAGATTTAGAGAGTTTTTTCAATCCGATACTGATATCTTTGGTACAAAGAGTCCAAATGCCGAAGTTGAACTGCTAATCATGGTCTGCAGAATTTTGGATACTCTCAAGATAGAAAATTATGAAATCTTGATCAACAGCAGAAAAATTCTTGATTTACTGGTTGAAAAATTTGGTGTCGTGAAAGAGAAAAAAACTGAGGCATTTAGAGCCTTGGACAAACTCGCCAAAATTGGCGTCGAAGGGGTAAAAGAAGAATTTACTTCCCGGGGGTTGAACAGTAATGTTATCGACGAATTAAAAGAGTTTTTTGATCTTGATGCTTCAAACGAAGAAAAGTTCGCCAAGATCAAACAGATTGCCAGCGACGAACAGATCAAAGACATCGAATTCTTGCAAACAGTCGTTGGGCGCACCAGCAAGATTATGCCGAATAACAAAATAAAAGTTGATTTTTCGCTGGTGAGAGGACTCGACTATTACACCAGTACGGTATTTGAGATAAGATCAACCGATATTAGTAATATGGGCAGTTTTGCCGGTGGTGGACGCTATGACGACCTGATCAAGCTCTACGGCGGACAGGACACGCCTGCCGTTGGTATATCACTCGGCGTCGAGAGAATTTATGAGATTATGAAAGCGATAAAGGATAGGCAAAAAAGACCAGCAGCCAAGGTAATGGTTTGCTATACGGACGGTATGATTGATGAAGCCTATATGGCAGCAGAGAAACTGCGTGATAACGGAATATCGGCTATCGTTGATATGGACGGGAGAACCCTTACCAAACAACTCGATTATGCCGATTCCGTCTCCGTCGAATATTGTTACGTCATTTTTTCAAAAGACGAAACGAAACTCAAAGATATGATCAAAAAAAGCGAAAAAGTTTGCGGCTTGCAAGAAGCGATAAAAGAAATTCGCTAAATAATGGCTCTAATTGAACAAGTATCTAAGTTGGGAAAAGCGGATTTGCACATCCACACTAATTTTTCGGATGGAAAAAATTCAGTTGAGGAAGTTTTGAGCTATACCCAAGATTATACCGACCTAGATGTAATTGCCATCACAGACCATAACACGATCGATGGAGCTCTGGAGGCTAGAAAAATTGCGCTAAAGAATAACTACAGATTTGAAGTCATCGTGGGCGAAGAAATTTCTACAATGCACGGCCACATAATCGGATTATTTTTAGACTCCAAGGTAGAGTCGGGGATGTCAGTCGAGAAAACGTTAAAGTCAATCAAAAAACAAGGTGGTCTTACTATCGCTCCCCACCCGTTTTTTCATACGAGGATGAAAACAAATAATGGTTTATTGATGGACGGTATCGGCGTCGTGAGATTAATTCGCGAGAAATCATCAATCGACGGAGTTGAGGGAATTAATGCCACCCCGTCGCTTGCACAGGAGAATATTAGAGCCCAATTTGTGAATAATGCATTGATTTTCAAGGCCGAAATAGGATCAAGTGATGCGCATATCAAAGATATTATCGGGAAGGGGCGAACATTGTTTGAGGGTAAGTCTGCCGAAGAATTAAGGGCCGCAATCGAAAACGGGCAAACTAAAGCAGTCTCTGAGCGCAAGAACTTTTCAGCAATTTTAAAATATGGATTTTTCTTTTTACCTAAAGGCACGAGGATGTTTTTTTATACACTTTTTCATGGCCGAACCGCCAAGCGCCCTAGAATAATCGGCATCGACAAGAAATCTTTTCATAATATTAAAGACGACAGATAAACATCTTGAAACTAAAAACATGGCTAAGAAATTCCTAGCCATGCCGTAGTGCCCAAACAACCGAATCACTCTAATTTTTAAAGCCAAGCTTCCTTAGCCAGAGCAACAAGAAGCCATTTGAGACGAGGCTAATTATAAAAAAACACGCGCACTCTGTCAAGGTTAAGGCCTGTCAGTCTAACGTGGCTTTCTTGTCACCGCCAATACAAAGAAAACGGCCGAAGTGACGACAAGAGCAAACCCGACTATGAATCCTAAGGTAAAGATCAAATATTGAGCCTGTGAAGCAGTCAAGGTATCGGCCGAAATCGATCCGGTATAGTAGCTAGTGGCCAGAGCAAAAAACCCCGCTACCAGAAAAGAAGTGCCCACGTTAAAAAATTTTTTGTTCATTCCCCTCCGACTTATAATTTTCTTTCCACAAGATTACCAGTATATTCTCAATATAAATTTATATTTGTATTTTGTAAATTCTGATTTAAGCCATTTATCCAGTCTCCTACCATCGGCAAACCACCCAGCGATCTTAGCACAAAGCCCAGAGTCGCTAATACAACAGCTACGCCGATCGTTGCTCCCAAACCGTAGCAAACTCCAAGAGCGAAGCTTCTAAAATATGTCTTATGATCGTTCTCGATAAGCTTGCGTAAATTGGCAGACAACCTCTCAATTAACTCTCTGTCTTTATCCACAGAATAATTATATCATGTATCCTATATGACTGGTAAAACCCACCAAATACTCGGCCTATCTAGTGGAATCACCTATGTTTTGTTGGCACAATCCGCCTCATATGCACCGGCAACGCTCGCTGCCACCATGGTGGCAGGCCATCTTGCCGCATTGGTTCCCGATTTAGACGAGTCCACGGCTCTAATTTGGGACAAAATGCCTTTCGGACACGTTTTTGGCGGAATTGCCGATCCGTTCATAAAGCATCGCAATTTTACACATTCAATATTGGGTATTGGTTTATTTGCAGTCGGTGCACATTGGATATATTCATTTTTTCCATCATATTGGGGTATAAACTCACAGATATTATTTTTTGGTTCAGTCATCTCCTACGCCAGCCACATTATCGCCGATATGTTTACCCAAGAAGGAGTACCGCTCTTTTTTCCTTTTAGCAAAATGATCGGGATTCCGCCCAAACCTCTGGACGGCATTCGCATCCAAACCGGCGAATGGTTTGAAAATTTAGTTGTTTTTCCGGCATTAAATTTGTACCTGGTTATTTTTGTCGTCTGGCAATGGGACAAAATCAAAATTATCCTCTTTAAATAGCAACAATTTATGATAGGATTCAAACTATAATGGCAAGAAAAATCTTTATTGGCGTGGCTTGGCCATATGCCAACAACTCCCTTCATTTAGGACACGTTTCAGCGCTACTGGGTTCTGACATACTAGCAAGGTATTTTAGACTCAAAGGCGATGATGTCTTGATGGTTTCTGGAAGTGATTGTCACGGAACCCCGATCGTTGTTTCAGCCGAAAAAGAAGACAAAACTCCTGCTGAAATAGCTGATAAGTATCACAAAGAATTCCTTGAAACTCTCGTTAAAGGGATGAATTTTTCATACGACAACTACACTACAACTCTAACCGAAACTCACAAGAAAACCGTGCAAAAGCTTTTTCTCGACCTTTTGGATAAAAAATATATTTACAAAAAAACCGAGGATTTGCCGTATTGTTCGAAATGCCAACGATTTCTCCCCGACAGATATATCGAAGGAGAGTGCTACCATTGTCACTATTTTGATGCTCGCGGTGATCAGTGTGACGAGTGCGGAAATTTGATTGATCCGAGACTTTTGATAAATCCGAAATGCAAAGTCTGTGGAAGTATTCCAACATGGAAGGCCTCAGAACATTTTTTCCTCAAGCTTACTGATTTTCAAAAGAAATTAGAGGTATGGTCGGTCAAGGCTAAGTTTTGGAGACCAAATGCAGTCGGCTTTACTAAAAAGCTTTTGACCGAGGGGCTGCACGATCGAGCAATTACCAGAGATACCGACTGGGGCATTCCGATTCCGATCGAAGGTTTCGATTCAAAGAGAATCTACGTCTGGTTTGATGCCGTTAGTGGGTATTATTCCGCATCAATCGAATGGGCACAAAAACAAAATAAACCTGAGCTTTATAAAGATTTTTGGCAAAATAAAGAAGCAATCCATTATTATGTCCACGGTAAAGACAATATCCCTTTCCACACAATCATCTGGCCGGCAATTTTAATGGGTGAAGGTGGCCTCAATCTCCCAGACAGAATAATTTCAAGTGAATATCTTACTCTAGAAAAATCTCAATTTTCCAAAAGTCGCAACCACGCCGTTTGGCTACCCGATTTTTTGGCCAATTTTGACGTCGATACATTACGTTTCTTTTTGGTCATCAATGGTCCAGAAACATCTGATGCAGATTTTTCTTGGCAAGAATTCAAAGATCGCACCAACAATGATCTGATCGGCAATTTAGCAAATTCTATCAATCGCACAGTCCATTTAATCAAAAATAATTTCCCCGATGGGCTGAATGCAGACCACGACAAAGGAATAAATGAAATCGATGATCAATTCGACACGGTAGGAACACTGATTGAGCAAGGAAAATTTAGAGAGGCGCTTAAACACGTAATGCTCGTTAGTGAACAGGCCAATAAATTCTTGGCGCAAACCCAACCGTGGTCAGCAGTCAAGACAGACAAGAAGAAAGCTGAAGATGATTTGTTTATTAGCGCTTTATATAGTCTGACGATCGCGAAGCTTCTTAATCCATTCTTGCCAGCCACTAGCGAGAAGATTGTTAAGCTCTTCTCAAGTCAAATCGATCTTGATTGGCAACCAATCAGACTATCAAAAATTTCCGTTTCAAAAACAGACCCACTCTTCTCGAAAATCGAGGATTCGCAAATCGAGGCGCAACTCAAAAAGATTTAACCATATAAGTGTTTTTTAGTTCGTATCCCAACGCCCTGAAGTATGGTCTGGCGCCAACTCCGGCAATAACAGAAATCTTTTTGCATTTTGCGTCTCTGGCAATCTTCTCCGCCAACCGCACCAGCTTCCTACCCAATCCTTTATGTTGAGCAGAAACTGTGTCCAACTGCGAGATAGATACAAGACGACCGTACACATGCAGTTCTCTCACGATGGCGGAATCATTTAAAATCTTAATAAAATTATCCTTCTGTCCGGGGAGCCGAAGACGAAGAATGGCGTAGAGATCTTTGCGATCTTTTGACTCGATACTCAAAAAAGATTCGCGCGATCCAGAAGAAATAAAATCCTCCCGAAAGGTTTCTAAATCTTTGTAATTTTGGTTTTTTCTAATCTCACGACACCTCATACATTTGCACCACACTCCCTGCTCGCGCATTTTTTCATGGATGAGTTGGCGCATATTGGATGTCTTACAGCCAGCCATAATGTATTTCGCAGGGATATCCCTTATGACTCGTTCAATGCGGCACCAATATGGCACTATCTGCTTGATTTTGATAATTAAATTCATCAATTCTTCGTTAGAATAAATTTTAAATCTTTTCTCTTCATATAATTTATAAAGAGGGGCTTCCTTCATAACCGCCAAAGGATAGATTTTAAGGTGGTCTGGCATATATTCTTCATTAGAAAAGATTTCTTGAAACATTTTTTCATCACGAATAATGCTCGATCCGTATAAGTTGGGCATCATTTGATAAGAAACTTTGAAGCCCGCATTTTTTAGCATTTTTGTTGCATTGATTGTGTCAATATTTAAATTTCCGCGGTTATTTTTCTTCAATACATCGTCGTGAATTGACTGTACCCCCAGCTCGACTTTTGTAATTCCAAGCCATCTCAATCTCTTGATTTCATCATGATTTATAAAGTCTTGGCGTGTTTCAACGCCCATTTCGACAACTCTTCTTACAGATTTCTCATTATCATCCTGGGCTTGGCAAAGCGAAACTGGCATAGATAATGTCGCCGGAAAATCGTTACAAGCCTGAAACAAACGGCGGACAAACCACGTTTGATACCGCTTACCATAATATGACCACGTCCCGCCAACAATTCTGATTGAAATCTTACCGGTTTGATGGCCAATAGCCTCAAGCGCTCTGATTCGCGATTGCACCTGCATATATGGATCAAAATTGTTTGCCACCGCGCGCTGCACAGCCGGTTCTTCTTTGAGATAACTTTTGGGCATTCCGGGTTGATTGGGGCAATATAAACAATGGCCGGGACATTTATATGGTTTGGTCAAAACTGAAATCGAAACAACCCCCGACAGCGAACGAACAGACCTAACGCGAAGTAATGATTCGACTAATTTGTCAGATTTTATCTTGCCCTCTTCGACAAGATTATGATACTTTTTAATAAGTAAATCTTTTCTGAAAAACTGTTGGTGATATTCTCTGGCATATTTTCGCTGCAACGCAAAAAATTTTCGCTCGCTAGCGATTCGATTGTCCAAAAGGTCTTTAATAAATCTTTCTTCAATATCCATGGATAACATTCTAGCACATAAGATAGTTAAAAAGGTTCAGCGAGACTATAACAAAATAGCTGAAGAGTTTTCAAATAGAAGGACAGGGTTATCTGATGATATTTTGGCCTTCGGTAAATATATCTTGCCACACGATCGTGTATTAGATTATGGTTGCGGAAATGGCCGGCTTTATGAGCTGATCCAAGCTAAAAAAGCTGAGTATCTAGGCGTAGATAATTCTGTTGGCATGCTCGACCAAGCCAAGAAATCCCATCATGATGCAAAATTTCAAATGATCTCCGAAGAAAAACTGAATTTTGCCAATGAGACTTTTGATGTTGTATTGGCGCTGGCAGTTTTTCACCATGTTCCTTCGCTTGCACTTCGCAAAAAGTTATTGCAAGAAATCGCCAGGGTTACAAAATCCGGTGGTAAGATCATCCTCACTGTTTGGGATTTAGAGGTGAATGATGAGGGAGTTGAAAAAATGCCCGGCACAGATGAAGGTGATATTTTACATGATTTTAAAAATTCAAAAGGGGAAGTATTGGCAAAAAGATATATTCATATTTTTAGCGCAAATGAATTAAGAGATTTGATTGAGTCGGCCGATCTTGAAATTCTTGAGCTTTACCAGAATGACCGCGGAAAAAGAAAAATAAGTCACAATTTAGTCGCGATTGCTCAGAAAAGATAATGTCTAGAATCTTAACGCGAGAACGGTTATTCGATCTTTAGAAAATTGATTTTACCTTTTTGCAGAGTTGATCCACTTTTTATTTCTGCCAAGATATCTGTCACAACTTCTTCGTTAATCTTGACCCCTCCCTGTTCAATCACTCGACGGGCGTCAGAACGGGATGCCACCAATTCGCTCTCCACAAGAACTGAAATAATATTGTAATTACCCGGTTTAAATTCACGAATATCAGTCGGTGTCGCTCCTTTTGAAAAAGTCTCAATAAAATATTTCTCTTCGCTGTCGGCTGTCTGCTCATCGCTAAACTGCTTCACAACCTCATGCGCCAATTTAATTTTGTAATCCCTTGGATTCGCCTCTGATTCGATGGCGTTTTGATAATCGTGGATTATTTCTAGATCAACCCTGGTCGCAAGTTTAAAATAATCAATAATAAGCTCATCTTTTAACGACATAACTTTGCCGAACATGTCCCGGGACGTGTCAGTTAAATTTATTGTATTACCCCAGCTCGAACTCATTTTACGACCGTCTAGTCCGCTAATTAATGGATTGGTTATAATATTTTGAGGGTCTTGATCGTAATTGCGTTGCATGTCACGTCCAGAGAGAAGATTGAATCTTTGGTCTGTTCCACCAAGTTCGACATCCGCTTTGATTGCCACCGAGTCATAGCCCTGCATCAAGGGATATAAAACCTCACGAAGCGAAACTCGCTTCCCTTCACCTAACCTCTTAGCAATATTTTCTCTTGAAATAAAATCATTTACGGAGAACATGTCGGCTTGACGAGAAATCTCTCTGTAATCAAGATCTTTTAACCACTCACTATTATAGCGAATTTCGCATTTTTCAAGATCAATAATTTTGCCGGCCTGCTGCGAATACGTTTGCATGTTCTGTTTGACCGTCTCTTCGTCAAGCATCGGTCTTTCACTCGCCTTATCGGAAGTATCACCGACCAGACCGGTAAAATCACCGATAATTAGAACAATCTTATGACCGAGCTCTTGAAAATCTCTTAGCTTAAAAATCGGAATTGCTCTTCCTAAGTGCAAATTTGGACTTGTTGGGTCGATCCCCAACTTAACGCGGAGTTGCTCTCCGGATTTTAGCTTCTTTTCAAGATCGGCTTTATCGATCGCCTCATCAACACCGCGGCTTAAAAGTTCTGCAATTTTTTTCTCGTCGGTATTCATTGTTTCCCTATTTTTATTCTTTTTCACTTGAGTCAAATGTATCAGAAAATCTACTGCCAAACAATCAAAAAAATGGGATCGAACAAATTCAGTTTTAATTCAAGCAATTCTAGAACGAATTTTTTTGGCCACTTTGTGGCGCTCGTTATCCGAAGTCTCGCGACCCGGCCATAATTTCAGACCATCGTTGGAAAATCTTGGCATAACGTGAAGATGTACATGGCCTACAACCTGGCCAGCAGCTTTTTTGTTATTCATCCCTAAATTAAATCCCTTAGCACCGACTGCACCATATAGAACAGACCCGATTTTTTTGGCGGCTTTGATCATTTCACAAGCAATTTCTTCGGGCGTTTGTTCAAGGTTATCAAAATGATCCTTGGGGATCACCAACGTATGCCCTAAATTAACCGGATTAATGTCGAGAAAGGCCAGGATTTTCTCGTTTTCATAAACTCTATTCGCCGAGATCCCCCCACTAACTATTTTGCAAAATATACAATTTTTCATAATAACCCTAGGATAAATATAATCTCGAACAAATCAAACGTCAATTATAATTACACGGCGAGGGGTTAACATAATCGATAATAGTTGATATATTTTGTTTATTCATGAAAACTAAGATAAACCTTAAGATCCTAACCCCCACCACACTACTTGTATTATTGCCAGGAAAGTCATTAGCGTTTTGTCCCATTTGTGCAATCGGTGTTGTCGCCGGTGTCGGACTCTCAAGATGGCTCGGAATTGATGATACCATCACCGCCACGTGGCTTGGAGCACTCACCCTTACTTTCGTTGTCCTTACAGAACGTTGGTTTGATAAAAAAAATGTGAAATTTTTCGGTAGATGGTTCATTGATGCTCTGATCTACTACGGCCTAATAGTTTACACACTTTTTCACTGGAACATTATGGGTCATCCGCACAATAAGATCATGGGTGTTGATAAGCTCTTATTTGGCATGGTGGTTGGCACGATTGCAATCTCAATTGGATACTTTTTGCACGTTTTTCTAAAGAAAAGAAATAAAAACAAATCATACTTCCCATTCCAAAAAGTTGTTTTTCCGCTGGCACCTCTTGTAATATTAAGCGTAATTTTCTATTTTATTACCAAATGAATAATGATATTGATTTAGACAAATTAATCAAGAAGATCAACCTTTCTAAAGAAGGTAAGCTGGATTTGTCTCGCGATGAAGACCTATCAATCGCAATTATGAATCTAATCTCAATCGAAGAACATTTTTTCTTTACCGCACAAAAAACCGGTAAAGACGAGTATTACGATATGTTGAAGGATGTCCGTGAAATTAGAAAAGACTTACTAAAAAAACTGATTAAAGAATACGAGGGTGAGGTTTGGTGCATTTCAAAACATCTTTTAGCTGCCTCAATGAGGCTGATGGAGGTTGGCACAAAATCACTCTCGCAGGATAAAAAAGCTGATGCTAAGGACTATTTCGACAAGGCTTACACGCTTTACAATCTTTTTTGGGCAATTAATCTCAAACTAATAAATGTCGGCGAGATTAAAAAAATTGGCGACAAGGATATTTCCAGAAACAAGAAATCTGGCAAGGTTTTCGATCGGCTCGGAGAACTAATAAAAAAAGCGATTGACTGCTGTATAGAATAATCTCAGCGTTGGCTATTGGGATTTTTTCTTCGAAAAGTTTAACTTTATTGTCGTTATTTTGTCTGAAGAAAAAATCCTTGCAGCAATAAAAACAAAAACTAGGAAAAACATAAATTGATAAACGATACCGCCCAAAACCAGTGCGTAATTTTTCATGAATATATTGGGCGCAGCCAAAAAAGGATGCGAAAAAGGAATGGCATAAATCAGATATTTAACGCCCTGGCCGACAGAATTGAAATCAACGAGTAGGGTCAGGAGGTATGGAATCATTACCAAGACCATTAGTGGAGAAATGATACCCTGAACTGCCTTAGTGTCTTCAGCGAAGACACCCAGAATCATAGCAATCGACAAAGCCGAGAGAATACCAAAAAACAAAGAGCCACCAAGCATCAGGTAGCCGGATAGATCCAGCCTTAGCCCAAGCACACCGATCGCTTGTTTCATCTCGGCAGTAATGTTTGTGGCTTGTCCACCAGACAATCCGTCAATGTAATATTTAAAACCAAACATATAGACAGCGGCCATTAGTAACGCGACGATTCCAGCTCCAATCAACTTTGTCGCCACAATTTGACGACGGCTAATCGGTAAGCTGAGGAGTGTTTCGAGAGTTTTGTTTTCTTTTTCGCTCGCAATGGATGTGGCTATCATTTGTGCCGCCATAGTAATAACAATAAACAGTATTATAGGGATGAAAGTAGTCTGTTGTGTTACAAAGCCCAGAACAGCATCCGGAGAAACAGCCGCTAATTTGTCACCTACGACCACGTTGTCAATTGCCGTAACGGGATTTTTTAAGTTAGAGACATTGGCTCCACTAATTTTTGTCAAAATCAAATAATTCGAAACTTGTTCATTTATGCCCGCCAAGAATATCTTTGTACTCGTAATATTTTTGGTCCCCATCGATGAAAAGCTTCTGAGTAAATAATATGACTCAATTTTTGCGTCATCGCCAGATGCAACCAGAGCAGTAAAATTGCTTGGGAAAATGAATACGGCCTTGACCGTGTTGTCATTTCTGGCTTTTTCGAGCGCTTTTTGAGCGCTCATTCCCCGAACAATCTCGGACTCAAATTTAGACTTAGCCGACTCTGTTAGCTGCTCTACCAGGCTGCTGGTATCGTTCTGGACAATAATAACCTTTGAAGGTTTTTCGGCCTTTTTTGCCTCCCTACCGACAAAGCTTCCGATCGCAGCGAACAAGATCATCATCAAAATAAGCGGCAGAATCATCTGCGGCGTTAATAATTCTCTAATTTCTTTTTTTAACAATGTGAAAAAGTTTCTCATATTTTCGCTAACTTAATAAAGACTTCTTCCAGATTTTGGGCCGAATTGTCTTTTTTTATCTTATCGATTGTTCCAAATTCAATAATTTTACCCTTGTCGATTATCGCCACACGGTCAGCCAAATATTCAATCTCCAACATATTATGGCTCGAGAGCAAAACCGACATCCCTTGATCCTTTAGCCCTTTAATGATATTTCTCACCTCCATAGCGTTGATAACATCAAGACCACTGGTCGGCTCATCCAAGATTGCTAGTTTCGGCTTTGTCATAATGGCGCGCGAAATCAGAAGTTTTCTCGTCATGCCCTTGCTGTAAGTTGAGACTTTATTTTTTAGCTTGTCACCTAAGCCACAAATTTCTTTAGCAGAATCTAAAAACTTTTTTTTCTGCACCTTATTATCACTGTAAAGCGAGGCCATAAAGTCGAGATAACCAAGACCAGACAAATTCTTATAAGCCCCAGCTTCTTCCGGAAGATAACTGATCATCTCTCTAACTTTTTCGGGTTCTTTCTTTAGATCAAGCCCACAAACCGTTATGTCCCCTTTGTCAAAAGACAAAATTGTCGCGATTGTTTTAAGTGTTGTTGACTTACCAGCTCCGTTTGGTCCGATGAGGGCAAAAATCTCATTTGGGGCTATCTCAAAACTCACACCGCTCACAACGACAGTTGAGCCATAACTTTTATAAAAATTTTTTACTTTTAATATATCTTGCACAGCCGACTAATTATTTGATTCGATTCATACTTTTGATCTGAAAAAAAATCTTTAAAAAATAATTGGCCGAGGAGCAAAAATAGGCTTCAGCATAATCGCCACATGCATACATACCGGCACGGTACTTGTTTAAACCCCTAATCGCTTCTACATAATTACGCGATGCCAGCTGTGATTCATGTTTTCCAAGCGCCTCAAATTTTTTTTGCGCCTGCTGATCGATTTTTAGAATTTTATTCGCCACAAGCGGCATCCAAACTTCATAGCAACATATTCTTGCCTGAGAATCAGTAATCCTTAGGGCTTCATATAACATTTTTCCGGCCTCAATGTGATCCGGGTGATCATCCAGGGGAAATGGACAGTAAATGATATCCGGCTTATAGGACAGAAGTAAATTCTCGAGTAATTTGATCGTCGTCTTGTTCGTCTGGATCGCGCCATCTTTAAATCTCCAAAAATTGATATTTTTGACCCCCATGATTTTCGCGGCTTTGGTTGCCTCGGCTTCCCTTTTCTTCGCCATTTCTGCTCTTTCCGATGCGCTCGGCCTAACTCCCTGCGGAAACCCCAGCGACCCATCGGATAAATAGATTATCGCCACTTCGTCTTCCTGTTGAACATGCTGAATAATCGCCCCGCCACACCCAATAACATCATCATCAGGGTGCGGGGCAATAATCAAAACCTTTTCCTGAGGCACATTTTCCAATATTTCGAACTCCAAGCCAGAACCAACCAATGCCCTGAAATTTTTGTAGCCAAAAAGGCGCAGAAAAACCTTACTAGATGAAATACCTTCTTTAATTTTCTTAATCATTTTCCCTTTCTAGATATTATATAAGCAAATTTCCGCCTAAAATAAAACGGTGATAGAATGAAGCTATGCCGACTCCAAACAAATATTGTACGCAAAATGATTTGGCAAAGATCCTTTGCCGCAAAGAAAAAGTTGATCGCAAGACCGCTGAAATTTTAACGGACGGATATTTTAGGATTATAAAGGATATGCTCCTCGGGCAAAACTCCGTCAAACTAACCGAATTTGGCAATTTTTCAGTAACAGACTGGAAAGCACAGGAAGTTTTTGACATCAATACGGGTAAGAGGATACAGACACAAATCAAATCAATTAAATTCAAACCCTCTGCAGCGCTCAAAAGAAAGGTGGTTGAAGATTAAATCACCAGCGAAACACGCTCAATCCCAACCGCGTGACCACTTTTTTCGTCGATATCTATCACAACCCCATTGACCACAGGACCGCCATCGCCCGGCTCAAATACAACTGGCATTCCGCTCGTGAATCTTTTGATAGACTGTTCTTTTTTAACCCCAATAACTGAGTCACTCGGGCCACAAAATCCAGCATCACTGATAAAGGCCGTTTTTTTGTCAAGTATCGTCTCATCCGCCGTCTGAACGTGGGTATGAGAGCCGATGATCGCACTGACACGGCCGGCAAAATAGTGCCCAAAGGCATACTTCTCGCTGCTCGCTTCAGCGTGCAAATCGACAAATATAACCTTGGCACTCGTCTTCTTGATTAGCTCGTCTACAACTTTAAATGGCGAATCTAGGCCTTCCGTAGTCCACACCCTTCCCAGCGCCGAGATGATGGCAACCTTGGTATTTTTTACTTCGACTTCTATCAATCCTCGGCCAGGACAGCCTTCAGGGTAATTAGCCGGACGGACTAATTTTGAAGATCTCCCCTCTAATATTGTCGATGCTTCTTTTTGATCCCAGATATGATCACCACAAGTGAGAATATCAATTCCGCTTTCTAGAAGTTCCTCATACACGCCAAGCGTCGGTCCTCTGCCAGAAGCAGCATTATCACAATTTGCCACGACTAAATCCGGCTTAATAATTTCTCGTTTTGACTCGAGAAATTTCTTTACACCAGATCGACCCGTTCTGCCGAAAATATCACCAAAAAATAAAATTCTAATCATTTAAACACCAACTATTTGGCAAATTCTTCCGATCTTGTCTCGCGAATTACATTTACTTTAATCATGCCCGGATATTGTAAGTCCTGCTCAATCTTTCTGGCAATATCCTTCGAAAGTTTAATTGCTTCAAGATCTGAGATTTCTTCAGGTCTCACAATGATCCTCACTTCGCGGCCAGCCTGAATCGCAAACGACTTATCAACACCCGAAAAACTATTAGCAACATTTTCCAGATCCTTAAGCCTCTGAACATAATTTTCGAGTGTTTCCCTTCTCGCTCCCGGTCTCGAGCCGGAAATTGCGTCAGCGGCTCTTACCAAAATTGCCTCAACAGTCTGCGGCTCGACGTCATCGTGGTGAGCCATGATTGCGTGAACTACATCTTCTGAAACCCCATATTTTCTAGCAATCTCGGCCGAGATGTGGTGATGCGAACCCTGCACTTCGTGCGAAACAGCCTTACCGATGTCGTGTAAGATTCCGGCTTTTTTGACAATATTGACATCGGCGCCAACTTCTCCAGCTAGAAGCGCCGCAATATTAGCGACTTCATTGGAGTGGGCTAAAACGTTCTGTCCGTAAGAAGTTCTAAATTTTAGATTCCCTAAAATTTTAATAAGATCGGGGTGAAGACCGTGAACGCCAAGATCAAACGCCGCTTTTTCGCCAGCCTCCTTGGCCTCTTTTTTCACATCCTGTTGCACTTTTTCTACAACCTCTTCAATCCTGGATGGCTGAATCCGGCCATCAGAAATCAGTTTTTCAAGAGCTACTTTCGCAATGTGTCTTCTGACCGGATCGAAAGACGATAAAAGTACTGTGTCCGGTGTTTCATCGATAACCAAATCAACTCCGGTTGCTCTTTCGAAAGCCTGGATATTCCTGCCCTCTTTACCGATAATCCTTCCCTTCATTTCATCAGAGGGAATATGAACCGCCATTGTGACATGCTCGGACGTAAATTCATTCGCAATTCGATTGATCGCCGTCGAGATTATTTTTTTCGCTTCTTCTTCAGAATTTTCCTTAAGAAGCTCCTTCATCTCGCGGACTTTTTTTATGATTTCGCTCGAGTAATCCTTCTCAATTTCCTTAAGAATTAAATCTTTTGCATCTTCTTTTTTAAGCTTTGAAACCTTTTCTAGCTCTGAGATTCTTTCTTGCCGCAGATTTTCGATCTCCTCTAGCGTCTTTTTGACATCAGCGGCTTTGATCTCATTTTCCTTTGTCTGATCTTCAATTTTTACCGCCCGCGACTCCAAAATCTCCTCGCGTCTGACAAGGGATTTTTCTCTCTCTGAGATCTCGCGTAGCTTCTCAGATTTCTCTCTTTCGGCGTCTTCTTTTATCTTGAGAGCATCATCCTTTGCATCAAGAAGAAGCTCCTTTTGCTTGGTCTCGGCATCCTTGATTTTCTTGGTAAGCGTCGATTGACGAACAAAAAAACCGCCGGCAGCTCCCACTACTAGTCCAATAATTCCATACAAAAACAAGCTCATGATCAGTTCCTTTCTTTGGGTGGATTAAATTAAAGAATTGTTTCATCAGAAAAAAATTATACTCCAAACGCCCCAAAAAGCAACGGATGATGGTTGGCATTTTGACAACTTTTTGCAATAAAAACATGTGATGCTAGACTAGCTTTTATTGACTTTTCAAACTTTCGAATTAGCAGGCGCAACAATAAATAGTTGTCCGTGCAAAAGTTAGTTAACATATTGGACTCCACAGAGCACAAATAAGTGGAGTCAAATGAGACAAATATATCTTCAAAGTTTCTTTCGAAGCGGTTACCATCGCTTTATGAACTATATCTATAATATCTCCAACCACAAAAAGAAGGAGGAGATCGAGAAACGTCTAGAGATTATCAAGTTCTTCGACAAATACGGTCAAGATGCAACCCAAGAAGCTTTTTTGAAGAAACGCTCGACCATCTACCTATGGAAACAGAAGCTCAGGAAGGAGGGCGGGAAACTTTCTGCCTTAGCGCCAGGCGACAAGGCACCAAAGAACAGATCGAAAAGAAAAGTGACAACCGGGATGATTGAATTTGTCAGATTATACCGGATTTCTCATCCTGGATCAGATAAAACCACAATCAAACCAGCCCTTGATGTTTACTGTGCCAAGAATAATCTCTCCTTTGTTTGTGAATCAACTATTGGCAATATCATCAAAGAGCTCAAAGACAATAACAAGTTGCCAGATTATTATGTCAGAACAACAATCAATGGTGTAACCGGCAAACTAAAGTATCGGAAAATAGGCCAGACAAAGAAAAAGAAACTGCGGGTAGGTAGCTTTGTTCCACAGAACCCAGGCGGTCTTGTCCAGATAGACGCGATGACCTTTTTCCTGCTCAAAACCAAAAGATATATCATTACCGCCATTGATCTCAAAACAAGATTCGCTTTTGCTTATTGCTACAAAACCCTCTCCAGCTCGTCAGCTAAGGACTTTATACAAAAGCTGGGAGTTGCCCCGTTTGAAATCAACTCCGCCCAGACCGATAACGGGAAAGAATTCGCCAAGCATTTTGACGATTACCTCAAACAAAGAAACATTACCCATTATTGGAATTATCCTAACTATCCCAAAGCCAACTCATTTGTTGAAAACTTCAATGGTCTTATCCAAAGACAATATATTGGTTGGCACATGGACGATCTATATGACGTAGATTCATTCAACCAAGGTCTGATTAGATACTTACTTTGGTACAACGGCGAGAAGCCTCATCGCTCTATTGGCAAACTACCGCCTCTTTTGTATTATGTGAATAACTTTATCAGCTCTCAAAAGTCCAATATGTCACTAGCGGGCGCAGTCCGTTGAAATAGGACGGACATTTTGATACAATCCCTTCAGTCAGTTTGGGGTGGTAGCCTGTCTGCCGACAGGCAGGCTCAAAGGTTAGAGCAAAATATCCGTATGTATATTGTATATGCGATTAAGAGCATAGAGCACAAGTATATTTATGTCGGATTTACTGCTAACTTGGAGCGTCGCCTAGATGAGCATAATCTTGGTCGAAACAAATCGACAAAACCATATAAACCTTATAAGATAATATACACCGAAAGATTTGACGGTAGAAAAAAAGCGAGAATTAAGGAGAAATATTTAAAATCTGGTTGCGGCAAAGAGTTTTTAAAGAGTTTGGGGTGGTAGCTCAATGGTTAGAGCGTCTGCCTGTCACGCAGAAGGTTGAGGGTTCGAGCCCCTTCCATCCCGCCAGTTCGTATGAGAAGTTTTCTGAAATAAAATACCCCACGGATTTTCAGGTTTGAGAGCGACAATTCCCGCCCTGACAAGACGGTTCGAGCCGATCTTTTTCAAAAGCTCCGCTTTTGCCGCAAAATTTCCTGATGTTTGTAAATTACTGGCTTGGCGAACCTCGATGACCCAATTTTCAAGCGGTTCGAGCCACAAATTGCCCTTGCGATTAAGACGGGTGATTTTTTGTTTCAGAGCGACTTTCTGCTCGACGAGTTCCGACTTTTTAGTTTGATATTCTTCGGCTTCCAAAAGTCCGTCTAAATGAGCGTCGAGAAGTTTTAAAAGTCGTTTGTTTAATGTTGCAAGTTCTTTTTCGACTCCCTCTATCGCAAGGGCAGATGATTGGATATTATCATTTTTCCATATTTCAATTTGTTTTGGCATTTTATTTGTCCAATCATCCTTCAAAGCCACTTTTGAAAATACATTATCAACCTGACTTATCAGTTTTTCTTCACGCACAAACTTTTGTGAGCAAGTGCTGTTCTTTTTGGTGCAACGATAGTAGCGAAAAACAAGCCCTGATTTTTTGATCTGGCGTTCTCCAGTGATCGCCCGACCGCACTCTCCGCAATTAAATACTCCGCGAAATGGAAAATATAAAAGTTCTTTTGTTTTTCGCGGGCGACTTCGGTTTTCTAAGACCTGTTGCACCAAATCAAAAGTGGCTTTGTCAATTAGTGGCTCGTGTTTTGCTTCGTAGATTTCTCCGCCATAGCTAAAAAGCCCGATATAAAATTTGTTTCGCAAAAGTTTTTCCAAAACAGAGCAGGACAAGCCGACTCTTCCTCGTTGGCTTTTTAGCTCCAAAGAAAGCGATAAAGTTTCCAAATCTTTCAGAGAATATTTTCCCGTTGAATATCGAGAAAATATTTTTTTGATTAGCGGGGCTTTTACTTTATCAACTTCGATAGTGTGATTTCGCAAATTATTTGTGTAGCCGATCGGCGCCCAGCCGGGCCACTCGCCCCGGCGGAGTTTTTGTCTTATGCCCCGCTTAACATTTACAAAAAACAAACCACCAGCGTTAGCTGGTGTGTACGTTTGAAGCGAAGCATCGAATTTGAAAAAATAAAATCACCCCCAACGGTCTAGGAAGGAGGTGATTTTTGTGTCTCGAACACGCTATAT
>Ga0247841_10006192_pt1 | contig 18705 bp, 21 predicted proteins | sample LaCruzMarch2015__2_FD_192410 | JGI IMG/M metagenome (GOLD analysis project Ga0247841, IMG submission 192410) | Freshwater microbial communities from meromictic Lake La Cruz, Castile-La Mancha, Spain - LaCruzMarch2015_18m | ecosystem: Environmental > Aquatic > Freshwater > Lake | place: Spain... | reverse complement strand
TAAGTCTTACGAATATAAATATATTATTTATTATTTATTATTTATTATTTATTATTTATTATTTATTATTTATTATTTATTATTTATTATTTATTATTTTACACCTTTTAACATTTCAAATACCGGTTACAATTTTTCATTATTTAAAAACCATAAACCTTGAAGAAATGAATCTGATAAATCATCTTTCTTTTTATGTTTCTTAAAGTATTGTTCATGTTCACTAAATCTAAAATCAGTTGAAATTATTTCTAAACATTTTGAAATTCCTAGTTTTTTTCTATCACTATATTTTGATTTATCTTTTATATCACAATCTTTCAATTTATTTGAAGCAGATATAAATTCTATATGCTTAACATTTAAATTTGACATAATAAAATACTGAACTAGCATGCCTTGTATTGTTTTCATTCTGGTGGCAATAGGACTTATTTGATTTTCAATTATAACATAATCAATTACACCTTCATCTTGAAAATGTTTATTAAATTTAGTTTTAATATTTACACCTATATTAAATAAATCAACATCAGTTGCTTTTGTACTTTCGATCATTTGTAAGTAATTAATATTTATGTATTCATTTATAATTTTAATTAATTCTATTTTTTTAGTTTTTGTTTCATATTTAATATTATGTTTATCTGCTATTTCATAAAGCTTTTGAATTTTTTGTTTGTTAATAAATGAAGCCTTTTGTTCTGATCTTGGAATTTGACTTTGTTGTTTTTTTGAATGCTTTAAACAAAAACAAATTTCATTTTTTTTAAATTTTGCTGGTTTATTACAAATTTCATTTTTTTCAATAAATCCACATAGTATATTATCTTCTTGTTCTGATATATCAATAATATCCCATTTTGTTACCTTAAAATGTTGTGCTGTAGGACTTTTTTCAAAAAGACAAAATGCTAAGTTTTTAATTCCAACATCTATGGATAACACCTTCATATAATAATAAATTATAAAAACTTATTATTAAATTGTTTTCATATAATTACATTTTTCATACAATTACATTTTTTTCATATTTTTATAACTTTCAGGATTACACAGACCGGAAAGAAAAATGAGACAAACTCATCCTAAATTTCGGTGGCTGGAAGCATTACCTTCCGTAAAATCAACTTATGGTCTAACTTTTTCCATTTCTTCTTTTTTATTTGAAATGGTGAAAGACGAAATACAAAACTCATTTGGTCTTTGTTGTTTGTATATCCAACATTTTCCCAAATTCATTATATTTATTGAAGAATTTGCATCTCGTGTTCTAAATACGATTTTTTTGTTTTCGCAACTCACGCAGTTAGAACATACTAAAAGACGAAATTCCTCTTTATTTTCTTTGTTTCTGTAATGTTTCAAATCTTGGAAACAATCACAGCATTTCTTACTTGTATTACATTCATTGATAGTAATTGTATCATATCTTTTATGTATCAATTTTCTTAATCCTTTATTCATTGTAGGCATAAAATGTTTCATTTGAGAAGTCCTACTCCAATTTCCATAACAAATTAAAATATTTTCTCCAAATGTTTTTTCTATATTATTCAAAAATGTATCTATGGATTTATTACCATACGAGTATTGCCTAAATTTCATTTTTCTCCATACTTCCTTTTTGTAAAATTCTATTGTTTGTTTATTTAACCTATCTTTCTCAACTAAATAAGATTTGAAATTATTGTAATTTACTGATTTGCTATTTTGTAAAGACAATACATTTTCATACTCATTTATCTTGTTTAGATATTTCTCTCGTTGTAATATTTTTTGATTTCGTTTCGCCATACTTTCCTTTTTTCTTTGAGGTGCTGTATATTGTAATTTATTGCCTTCTCCATCCATCATATAAACCAAACTTCTTTTTCCAGGGTCTAAACCAATTATATTTCTTGATTTCAAATTTTCTAATTGTTGATTATCCAATTCTTCAATGCTAATATAATCATAATCTTCGCTATTTATTTGTTTGTTTTTATTTTCTTCTCCTTTACAATCTTTCCTAATAAACAATAAAGAACAACTAATACCATCTGTAGTTATTTCATTATGAAAAGTATAATGTTTATTTTTGAATAACTTATGTTTCATATTCAACAAACTACACCATAATACATTTTGATAATTAGTAATCTTTTTTAGAACTTCACCTTTCTTTTCACCTTCAGGACAAAATAATTCAGCAATACAAGAACTATCAAATTTAATATTTTTTGGTATAATATTATTTCGTAATGGTAAAGGTTGAAATAACTTATTTTCTTGTATTTCTAACACAGAATTCATATACAACAATCCTTTCAAATATTCAAATTGAGTTGATTTTACATCATAGTAAATAGATTTTTTAATATTTGTTGGTAAAATATTAGGTAAATGAGTAAGTTTCCATACATTAAATTTTTCATTTGTTTCTTCTAACATAAGCAATTTATGCTTAAATTCAAACAATTCTTTTTTGTCTTCTGTGATTTCATTTGTAGTTTTATTGATAAAACGAAGAAAATGTTGAATAAAATGTTCTTGTATATTTGTAGAAATACAAACTTGAATTTGCTCTGCTATAATATTTAATAAATGTGATTTATTCACTAAATTTATTTTGGTGTGATTTAGTAAAGGTTGGTATTCTTTTGTATAAAATTCTTGTAAAGTATCTAAAAGTTGTGTATCTTTTGATTTTCTTCCACTATTAGATTTCGTTCCTAATGTTTTGATACAATATTTTACAAATGTAAATTTATCATCAAAAACAGGAAATGCTAAATGGTTATGAAAACAATACAAAATATATAACCTAATAAATTGATAAGTATGAATAACCAAATCATTTATTTCAAATACTAAATTATTTATAAGAGGTTGAACATCATTATAATTCAATAAAACAGTTTTGAGTGTTGTTTTGATAGTTTTGAATTTAGATTTCTCTAAATTTCTAAAATTTTTGAATGTTTCTTTCTTTTTCTTCTTCGACATTCTATATATTTACTAAAGATTTTATTTTTAAATAATTTACCGCAATTATTTAATTATTCCTAAATATAACATATTTAATAGTTTTTTTTGGAATATTATTTATTTTTATTGTATAATCATTTCCAATAAAATTGTAATTTTGTTTCCTTAATATACTTCTAATAATATTCAAATAAGGACGCTTACAATCAAAATTTGGTTTAAATGATGATATGGTAGAACAAGCAAAATATTTCTGTATTTCTTCTTTTAATTCAAGTATTTTATTTTGTTTTTCTATATCATCGTCTAATTCGTATAATAAAAAAGTATTATCTTCTTTTAATTCTAATATGGTAATAATTTTATTACATATTTCTTCTCTTTCATTTTGATATTTATCACTTAATTTAATCCTCATTATATTAAATTAAACATATTATCTTTATTATATTTTTGTCTCATTTTTCTTTCCGGTCGGTGTAATAGATGGTGCGATCAATCTAGAATTTAATTGTTCACTAGTTAAATAAGGGTTTTTTAGGTCACTGTTACAATATCCAAATCCTGGTCTAGTGGTATCAAATATACCTTTAAACTTATATGGTACATTATCAGAAGGTGTTCTATCAGTTTTTACGTGAGGGTCAAGACCTAAAGTATAACAAGATTCTTGAGAATTATAATTCATAATTTTAACACCATTTTGCTGTAAATATTGACGATATTGCCAATTACTTTTAATACCTTCTTTAACCTGAATTCTCTCATTAACAGCAGCATCAGGTTGCCATTGGCTCCATAATCTTCCATCTGCCATTTTGGCTGGAGAATTGAAGTTATAATTATTACTGGCAGAATAACAATTTTCCCATCCATATTGTTTATTTTTATTATCACTATAACAAGTTAAACTTGACATTTATATATTTACAATATATAAAACTTATTCAACTCCAAGTAATTTAAGTATTTCATTTTTTTTTAGCTTTAAAGTATCTGTAGATAAACCTTTTTCAGTAACAATACTTCTTAACTTTTGTAATGATAATTTTTTATATTCTTGTGAATCATGTTCAGATTCTTCTAAATTAATATTAATAGTTTTAAATTCTGTTGAAGAGATATTAAAAATTTCAGTTTCTTTTTCTTGATTTAAATGTAGATTTGAATCAATAAAAGATAGCTCTGCTTCGCCTTGTTCTGTTGATAATTCATTGTATTGTAAGTCATGTAATTCCAAACTATTACTTTCGGTTAATTCATCGTAATTATTATCTTGGTTCATATTTATTTTTAATACCTTCACATAATCTTGTTTATTGTCATGTTCTTCGTCTTGATATTCCATAACTGACTCTAAAAGATATTCATTATCACTAGTATTTTCTTCATTGTCTTCCTCTTCCTCTTCCTCTTCATCGTCTTCTTCATCGTCTTCTTCATCGTCTTCTTCATCGTTTTTATCTTCATCTTCATCTTCATCTTCATCTTCATCTTCATCTTCATATTCATCTTCATCTTCTTCTTCATTATCTGATACTTCGATTAATTTTTTTGATTCAGGAAGTGTATAAATTTCTAAAGGTTGTTGAAAATTTTGTGAAGATGAACCACCTATTTTAGTGATTACCAAATTATTAATGTTCATTTTAACTCCATTCATATCTTCTGCTAAAGTAGAAACAAGACTTAACATTGAGGCAATTTTGTGATTTTGATCTCTCATTTTACTTTCAAAGTAAACAATAAGAAGTGCTGTAATAAGCACTAATATTCCTAAAAATATAAAAAAAGTGGGATTGAAAAACTCTGCTAAGGATGCCATTTTATTACAAAAACATTATATAAATTAATTAATTAACTAACGAATTACTTTATACATATATTTTTTTTATGTAATGTTCCAAAAATATAATCTATCCAATATTCACCATAATTATATTTAATATATTTATGATGTATTAAATGATGGTCACATACTAAAAAAATAAACTTATTATCATGTATCATAATACCACGAATATTTATAAAAACAATTGAACATATAAATTGATAAATATATAATTTATGTAAATAAATTGCTAACAACAAACCTAAACTTGTTAGTGGTAATTCTAATATATGAATTGTATAATAATCATAATATTCTGGATTTATTTTTTTGTGATGAATTTTATGAATTGGATAAAAAAATCTTGTATGTAATAGTCTATGTAAAAAATAATAACAAAAATCGTAATACAAAATATATAAAAAAAATTCTTTCATTTACACTAAATATTTATTACTTTTTTATATAAATTATATATTTTATATGTAATTATTTTCAATTAGATAAATTTATAGTATTCTCAATTATTTCCTTTGGATAATTCATATCTGTCAATACATTAATTCCACCTTTTACTTCAGAAATCCCAATGTCTAATTTATATGTATAAATTAGCTTATTATTAATTTTTTTTGTTACCATTTTATAGTTTTGTATTCCTTTAACTTTATCCAAATTTTTACAAACTTTTACAAAATGTGTTGTAAGCATAGTTGAGACATTTTTATATTTTTGTAAATAACACATAAATGCTGTAGCACTTGTTTCAGCTTCTTCTGGGTTTGTACCTGAATATAATTCATCAAATGCGCAAAAGTGTGAATCGTTTTTGTTATCACTTATTATATTAATTATTTCTTTACATCTTCTAGCTTCCGCTTGAAATAAACTATCGCGTCCAGATGTATCAGGAATATTTAAATAACAATGTAAATGCTTAAATGGTGTGAATTTAGCATAACCATAAAATCCACAACCAAATTGTTGAGTAAATATTATATTTATTAAAGTTGATTTAATAATTGTAGTTTTTCCTGAAGCATTCGGACCTGATATGATTATATTTTTATTTAATTTAACTGTGTTTTTAATAGGGTTATTATCTTTTAAGCAGGCATGATAACTATTCTTAAATATTCCTTTCTTTGTTGTATTGCTAAATGATGCGAAATTCATTTTTCTCTCTAAAATATTTTTTTGTAATCCTTCGATACAATCTATGTAACCATTGAAACCTATTGAATATAAAATAGCTTCATCATATTCTATTTCGCTATGTAATTCATAAAAGTATCTTAATACTTTTCCTATTTCTTTAAATTTACTTATATTATATAAACTATATTCAGTTATTGATTTTAATTTTTTATTAATATTTTTAAGTGTTATTATTTTTGTCGAAAGAACGTTATTAAATTCGTTATGGCTTGTCAAATCCTTTGAATAATTTATATAATTTTCCATAGAATTTATAGTATTATCTAAATATAAAATTATAACCTTAAAATGATTATGTATTGTTTTCATATTATTATTAAACTTAATACAAACCATAATGTTTTGGTATATTGAAAATAAATAAAAAGCAGCAGAAACTAATATATATATTCTCTCGTTAGCATTTATTTCAGAAAAATTAATAGTAAATAATTTTCCGATAGCATTTGATTTTGCTACTTCTTTTAATACATTAATATATTCATAAATATTAATTGTCATTCCTTTCATTTTTAATATAAAAAATGGAATGATAAGTATAATAATAGGAACCATTAGAGAGAAAATTGGAGAAAATAAATTATATAAACTAATAAATTGTAGAAAAAGTTCGGATTTATTTAAAAATTCAATTGTATCCCAATCAATATAGTAATATTTCTCTCTAAATCCAGATTCAATTTTTAATTCATTCCATATATCAATTATATTTTTATAGTTTGGTGATATTTTTGTATATCTTGTTTCGGTTGAAACATATTCCTTAATAAGTTTTTGATTATCCTTTAAGAAGTTAATATCAGTTGTATAATAATTTATTATTTGTTCTGTTATTTTTTTTGATACATCATTATCAGTATTAAAACAATATGAATAAATTGGATTACAAGAACCATCAATTGTATTTATTAATTCTAAATCAGTTGAAATAATTTTATTGAGTTCATGTTTATCTTTAATATAAGATATTGGCATCTTAAAATATTCATTAATTTTTGGAATTATACTAGAACTAATTGAATCTTTAAATTCAGTTTCTTTCGAAACTTTGTCACTATAATCTTTTTTGTTCATTATATTTACATTTATAATAGAAATATAATGAATTAATTATACGAATATTTTTACATAATTCAATATAAATATTATCATTATATTATAAAAATGTTATGTCAATATAAAAATATTTTTGGAAAAGTTGGTGAAGGATTACATTCATATAGAATATTTAATATAGCATTTGTTGATGTAATCTTAACAATATTATCAGCCTTTATTATTTATTTATTTATTCCAAAATATAATTTTTTTATTATATTATTATTTCTATTTATATTAGGAATTGTTTTACATCGTATATTTTGTGTTAGGACAACTATTGATAAATTATTATTTGAAAAATAATATTTATGTTTTTAAGAAATCTATATTAGCAGGCATTTCAGTAATTTGAGTGCTATAATGTTGTTCAATTTCTTTTAATTTAGCAACATCACGTCTAGTAATTAAATTAATACCGACGCCTTTTCTACCCCATCTTCCAGAGCGTCCAATTCTATGAAGATAAGTGTTAACACATTTAGGGATATCAAAATTAACAACAATACTAACTTGCTGAATGTCAATACCACGTGCGGTAACATTAGAAGAAATAAGAACTCTAGTAGTTCCAAATTTAAATTCGTTAAAGGCATCAGCTCTTTCATTTTTTTCCATTCCACTATGAATTCTACATACAGAAAATTCATCTTCCCTCATAGCTTCGTATAAATCTTGTACACGTTTAACACTATTACAATAAATAATACATTGTGACATAGCAATAAATCCAAAAATATCCTTCAATGTTGAATATTTTTGACGGTCATCATCTACAGCAATATAATACTGTCCAATACCTTCTAATGTTAACATATCACGTTTAACACTAATTCTAATAGGTTTTCTCATAATTTTATCAACAATAGCATTAATACTATCAGGAAGTGTAGCACTAACTAATGCTACCTGTATATTATTACTTAATTGTTGAAAAATGTTATAAACCTGTTCCTTAAACCCAGAAGATAACATTTCATCAGCTTCATCAAGTATAATAAGTTTAATTTTTTTTGATGAAATTTTATCTCGACGCATCATATCAAATACACGCCCAGGACAACCGCAAATAATATGAGGAATTTTTTTATTTGAAAAACTACTTCCTTCTTCCACAAGAGAACCACCATATAATGCCTGAACTCTTAAACCTTCCATCATACTTCCTAAACATTCAAAAACCTTTGCTGTTTGAATTGTTAATTCTTTAGTAGGAGATAAAACCAAAACCTGTGTATTATTATTTGTAACGTCAACGTTAGCTAATGCGCCAATAGAAAAAGTAGCTGTTTTACCTGTTCCAGATTGTGCTTGTATAACGATATCTTTTCCCATAATTAATGGTTTAATAGCTTGTTGTTGTACAGGACTTGGTTTCTCAAAACCATACGCATAAATACCTCTTAATAACTTAGTATTTATTTCTAGTTCATCCCATGAACTAATTTTAAATGAAGCATCTATTAATGCTTCATTTATATCACACACAGCAATAACTTCAGAATCACCATTTGACATATTATAATATAATATGTTTACATCTATTTAAGTGTATTTACAATTATTAATATTATATTTTAAAAAATTGATATAAATATTAGATACTATAATATAATATTATAGGTATATTATAATGTCAAAGGTAATGAAAAGCATTTATACTCTTGAAAATATTAATGAAATTTTATATCAAGGTTTTGAATATAACTTGCCAAATGAAATTCTAGAAAATATTTCTAATTTGTCAACACAAGTAGGATCACCAGATTATATTAAGACACCTGTTTTTCAAAAAAGAGAAAATTACATGAAGGTTGAATCAAATAAAGATTTAGTTACTAAAGAAATAAGTGGATTTAGAAAAAATAAAAGAGGAAAAGGACAAGAAATAATTAATGATGACGATTGGGAAACTATTAGAACATTTCAACCTTCTAAAATAGAAGAAAAATCTATTGTTGATTCTCAAATTGATAATATTAGGAGTATTTTAAATACATTATCAGATAAAAATTATATTGACAAATGTAATAAAATTATTGATATTATAGACAAATTAATTTTAGAAAATATTGCTTCTGAAGAAATGAAACGTGTTAGTTCTATTATTTTCGATATTGCTTCAACAAATAGATTTTATTCAAAAATGTATGCTGATTTATATTGTGATTTATCGTGTAAATATGATATAATGAAAAATACATTTGAAATGAATTTTGAAAAATTTGTTGATTTATTTAATATTATTGAATATATTGATCCAAAAGTTAATTACGATAAATTTTGTGAAATAAATAAATCAAACGAAAAAAGAAAGGCATTAGCATCGTTTTATGTGAATTTAATGTTTAACAATATTATTAGTAAAGAACAAATAATGTTAATAACTAAAAATCTATTAACTCAACTTTATAAATTTATTTCCCAAGATGATAAGAAAAATGAAGTAGATGAACTAGGTGAAACTATAGCAATTTTATATAAGAAAGAAATTTATGTTAAAGATAATAAATATGATTATATTCAAATTGAAGGCTATACTATTACAAGAGTTATTGAAAAAATAGCAAATTCTAAGGTTAAAGATTATAAAAGCTTAACTAATAAAACACTATTTAAATTTATGGATTTAGTTGATATGTAAAATAATAAAAATGAAATTATACATTTCTACTTGATCAAAATAAACTACAATATTGTAAACAAAAGACAAAAGACAAAATATATGGTTTATTTTCATCAATACAAAATGATAAAATTATCAAGAAATATGTGTTACACCGATGAAAAAGAAAAATGAGACAAACTAATTTGAAAATATAATAAAAAACATATAAATATTTTTTTATTATATATAGTATCGTAATGGATTATGAGGAAAGAATAAAAGAATTAGAAGAAGAAAATTCTAATCTAAAAGAGGAATTACAAGAAACCAAAGAGCATCACAGGGTTAAGTAAGACGATAGGCAATGAAAAGGTTGCCTATTGATTTTACACCACTTTAATTTTAATGGGATTTTGTCTCATTTTTCTTTTTGGTCGGTGTAATGGTAAACAAATAATTATTATATATATTTTTTCATCTAAATATAAAATATTACATTAAATTATAAAATGGTATTATCAAAATTAAATAGTGGAGTAAGTTATCCTGAACTTAAAAGTGTAGATTCTGAAGATTTAAAAACTGAAGCTAATTTGTATCAATTAGAGATAAAAGAAATTGATGTAATTGTAGCTATTGGAAACTCAAAAAATACTTTTGAAGATAAAAATATTATATATTTTCCTATTTATTTAGTTAAATACAATAATAAAGTTATACAAATTGGTATTTATGAAATAATCGCAACAGAGTATTTAAGTTATTTGGATGATTTTAATAACCTTGATGTAGAGAAAATGGAAGAACCTTTATTATATTCTTTTTCTACAAAAGAATTTATAAATAAAATTCATTTAAAACCAGATGTTCCTCTTAGAAGAATTAAAGAAATAGATAAAAAACAAGGAGAACTCAGTGATTCAGAAGAAGATAATGAAGAAGAAGATAATGAAGAAGTTGAATATAATGAATATTATGAAATTCCAAAAGAGAGAGAAGATATTTTTATTATAACTAAAGGTGTTCCTGTGCCTCCATTATTAAAAGAAGAAACAAGAAAACAGTCAAAAGATTATATTGATAAGTATCATGAAAAACCTACAGATAATTGGATTGAAAAGTTTTTAAAGAATAACAATTATACTATAATTGATAATGAAGGTGGCGGTGATTGTTTATTCGCAACAATTAGAGATGCTTTTTCAAGTATAGCACAACAAACTTCAGTAAATAAATTAAGAAAAAAATTATCAACTGAAGCAACTGATAATGTTTTTTTGGGATATAAAGATCAATATGATATGTATAATTCAGCTATAATTAGAGATACAAATGAAATTAAAAGATTAGAAGGTGAATACACTATGTTAAAACAAAGATTTACTGAAGTATTAGATAGAAATGAACAAAAAATGATTTCCAGTGAAGCAAAAAAAGTAAAATCAGAACATGATAAACTTGTTGAAGAGAAAAAAGTAACAGCTGATATATTGAAGGAATATAAATTTATGAAAGGTATTGATACACTTGAAGATTTTAAGAGTAAAATAAAAAAATGTGATTTTTGGGCAGATACTTGGGTTATATCAACATTAGAGAGAATATTAAATATTAAATTAATAATATTATCAAGTGAATTATATAAAAATGGTGACATTAAAAATGTTTTACAATGTGGACAATTAAATGATAAAATTCTAGAACAACGTGGAAGATTTACTCCTGAATTTTATATTATGATTGAACATACAGGTAATCATTATAAACTTATTGGTTACAAAAAGAAAATGATATTTAAATTTTCAGAAATACCTTATGATATAAAAAAAAAAATTACTGATAAGTGTATGGAAAAAAACGCTGGTCCATTTGCTATTATTCCTGAATTCCAAAAATTTAAAGCAAATACAGTTAAAAATGTAATTAAAGAATCACAATATGAAGATATATCTGAAAGTAAATTAAGAGGTTTATATAATGATGATATTGTATTACAATTTTATTCTAAATCAGTTGGAAAACCATTACCCGGTAAAGGAAGTGGTGAGAGAATACCTAATGAAAGATTAAAAGAATATTCTGAATTAGCTACTATACCGGAATGGCGCAAAAAACTATCAAATTTTTGGGTAGAACCGTTCTCATTAGATAATCATCAATGGGCTTCTGTTGAGCATTATTATCAAGGTTCAAAATTTAAACAAAATAATCCTCAATTTTATTTGAGTTTCTCTCTTGATTCTGGAACTGATTTGTCAAAGGATCCAGCAATGGCAAAAGCAGCAGGTAGTAAATCTGGTAAATTTAAAGGAGAATTACTAAGACCAAATGAAGTAAAAGAAGATTCTAATTTCTTAGGAAAAAGACAGACGAGAGAATTATACAATGCTCAATATGCCAAGTTTACGCAAAACGAAGATTTAAAAAAACTTTTATTAGCAACAAATGACGCTAAGTTAACACATTTTGTAAAAGGAGCTGAAGCAATTGTATTTGATGAATTAATGTTGATACGTGATAAAATTAAACGTAATGAAATATAAATATTTTATACAATTATTATACTGAATAAAATATTACAAATTTATTTATGTTTTATTAAATTAATAAAACAATTTAAATAATTAGTTTTATTTTTTAATTTAATCGTTTTTGGAAAACTTAATAATCCTACACATGAATCAACTAACTTATCAAATAATTCTAAAAAACAAATATTTTCATTTATTATAGTTCTTGTGTCTAAAATAAAATAACGATATATAAATTTAACAAGATATGAACATAATACAGGTATTTTTTTCTTCTCTATTTTAATATATTTATTTATGTAAATAATTTCATATATTTTTTCAATTATTGAAATAAGATATGGTAAATCATTTGAATCAATCTTATTATCCTTAATAACATTAATAAATGATTTTTTTATATCGTCTAAAAATGTTGAATTCGAATCAACAATTTTTATTAGAATATCAATATATTCTTTGCTTAAATTAATATTATTTTCTTCAAATAGTTTAAATATTTTGTTAATTTCAAAAGTTGCTATATTTTTATCTCCTTCTATAACATCTTTAATTTCTGTAATAATATGATCAGTTATTTCTTCTTTAAATTCTTCTTTAATATCTTCATTAATAATTTCTTTTTCTTCAAAAATTGAATTTTTTCTTGAGAGTGTTCTAAACAAAAATAAATCATCATTATTTATATCATTATTTATATCATTATTTATATCATTATTTATATCATTATTTATATCATTATTTATATCATTATTCTTTTCAAAAATATTAGTTGTCATTTATATATAAAAATATAAAAATTTTATTTTATTTTATTTTATTTTATTTTTTACACACAATTACTTCCTTGTTGATCAATCTTTGAAGTAGTATTATTTGGACAACATCCATATCTAGTTCCAGAACAACCACCAATAGGATTTCTAATTGGTACTATAGGTGTAGGATTTACATAATAACCTGGAGCTGGTCTATAGCCAGGACAATTTGTTCCGTAATAATTTATTTTAGAATCTACACCATTAGGACAACAACCAAAAGATGTTTCAGAACAGGAACCCTGTTGTGTTGATGATTTTTCTATATTTATTGTAATATGATTTAATAAAATAAAAATTAAAAGAATAATTGCTAAAACTGTAATTATTGATCTATCCATATATATTTTACATTTAAAAAAATATTAAGACAACTTATTAAAAATAATTACAACAATATATAGTATGAAGTTATCAAAAAATAGTAAACAACTTATGTTATTTTTTACGCAAAATAAACATATTAATAATGTAAAACAAACTAAACAGACTGATAATATACTTGAAGAAATATATCATGAAATCATAAATGCTTATAATTATTTAAACAAATTAAAACAATCTGGAATATATTTTACAGTTACAACAAAAAAAATTTTATCAGCAATACAAATATCAAAACCCCAAATTTTTAATTCAAATAGTTTTCCAGAATTAGTAAGAAACTATATTGATGAATTAACAATGTCTGAAATAACATATAATTTTTCTCTCTATGGTATAAAAATCAAAATACATTTTATAGTTGAAGAAGATAATGTTGAATTAAATTTAGACACTTATAATAAACATGTAGATTCGATGATTATGTGGTTACATATATTAAATCAATACGCATCTAGACAATGCGTTAATTCATTAGTAGTATATTTATACTTTACTTCTCTCGAAAAAAAACTTCCAAATTCAAATATTGATATACTTGATGAAATAAATGTAAATACCGCATTCACAACAACATGTCCAAAAGATTCAGAAATAGTAGTATTTAGAAAAGAAGAATGGTTTAAGGTTTTTATACACGAAACATTTCATAATTTTGGTTTAGATTTCTCAGATATGAATAATAATGAAGTACATAAATGTATGTTAAATATTTTTAAAGTTGAATCAGATGTAAACTTATATGAAGCATATACCGAATTTTGGGCTGAAATTATGAATTCATTATTTTGTAGTTTTTACTCATTAAAAAATAAGAACAATATTGATGATTTTATCTTAAATGCTGAATTCTTGATTAACTTTGAAAGAACATTTAGTTTCTTTCAATTAGTAAAAACATTAGATTTTATGGGATTAACATATAAAGATTTATATTCAGAAACAGAAAAAAGTAGAATAAATAGACTGAACTTATATAAGGAAAAAACAAATGTGTTATCTTATTATATTATAAAAACAGTATTAATTAATAATTATCAATCATTTTTATTATGGTGTAAAATTAATAATCTTTCTCTCATACAGTTTAAAAAAACTATAAAAAATCAAATTGAAATCTGTAAATTTATAGAGAATAACTACAATAGTAATAGCATGTTAAATGGTATTACAGAAGCTAAAAAATTTTTTTATGATACTCATAAAAAAAGAAAAAAAAATAACTTAAATTATATATTGTCAAACTTACGTATGAGCATTTGTGAATTAGGATAGAATAATATTATCATTATTTATCATACATAAATGAGATTTACAATAATCAACACTTGGCAAGCATTTATAAATACAATTTTTATTATTTTTATTTTTTTTAGAACATAAATATTTATAACTTCCATTTCCAATGCTTTTTTTATTAGATCTCCATGCTTTACTTGCTTCGTCGAAGTCAATATTAACTTCATAAATTGATGATTTTATACTTTTAGTTTGACTTCTAGTTTTAACTGTCATTTTATTAGATATATTATTTATAATAAATAATAAAAAAGTATTCAATTATATTTTTTATTATTTATAAAATAAAATTGAAAATAAATATTCATATATAAATTATACAAATACATAAAATTATACAAATACATAAAAATATACAAATACATAAAATTATACAAATACATAAAAATATACAAATACATAAAAATATACAAATACATAAAAAAATTATAAAATGGGAATTAAACATTTAAACCAATTTTTAAAAGAGAACGCAGGAAAATCAATAAAGTTTATATCTATAACAGATTTATCTGGTAAAAAGATAGCTGTAGATATAAGTATTTATATGTATAAATATGCTTCAGAAGAAACTTTAATTGAAAATATTTATCTTATGTTATCAGTATTTAGACATTATAATATAATTCCAATATTTGTTTTTGATGGTAAACCACCAACTGAAAAAAAAGAACTATTACAAAAACGGCGCCAAAATAAGAAGGAAGCTGAAGAAGAATTTAATAACCTTAAAAATAAATTAATTAATAATGATGATATGGATGATAATGAAAAACAAGATATAATTAATAGTATGGATATACTAAAAAAAAATTTGTTAATATTAATAAAACTGATATTGAAAATGTTAAAGAATTAATAAGAGCATATGGTGCTACTTATTATGATGCGCCAGGTGAAGCAGATGAGCTGTGCGCTATGTTAACTATAAAAGGCAAAGTTTGGGCGTGTTTAAGCGAAGACATGGATATGTTCGTTTATGGTTGTCCAAGAGTAATTAGATATCTTAGTTTATTAAATCATACTGCTGTTATTTATGATATGAAAGGAATTATTGAAAATTTGTGTATAACTCAAAAAGAATTGAGAGAAATTTGTGTATTATCAGGAACAGATTATAATAGTTTAAATGACATTAATAATGAAGTAAATTTATATACAACATTAAAATATTTTAAAAAATATAATAAACAAAAAAAAAACAAATATTTTACGGATTTAGGATTTTATGATTGGTTACTTGAAAATACTGACTATATAAAAGATGTAGAAAACTTAAAATATATATATAATATATTTGATTTAACTAAAGGGCATTATAATATTAAATTATTTGAAAGTATTAAAATTATTAATGGTCAAATAGTAAAGGAAAATATAAATAAAATCTTAAAAACAGAAGGGTTTTTATTCGCACAAAAATAAATTATAGTTTTATTTTATTTACAATTAAAGACTATTATAATTATTTATATAAATGTTAGATTTATATAATAATCAATATGATAGACAAACTTTAAAGGATAATATTTACGCTGTTAACTTAATTGATATTTTAAAAACACAAAAAATTGATGTTACATTTGCTGTCCGTTATATTTTAAATCATAAATATCAACTAAATAATCTGGATAATAATATAACAGCATCAATTGTGTTAAAATATCAAAAACATATTACACATAACGAGTTACAAAAAGCTCTCTATGAATATGATCCAGATGATGATAGTATAGATGATTTTGAAACTGTCTCTAATAGAGGAAATAAATAAATAAATAAATAAATAAAAAATTAGATAAAGATTTGTGTATCAATATCAATAAAGTTTCCAGATGAAAATTGTGGTATTTGTGTAAATTGAGATGTCTTAAGTAAATTACGCATAGTCTTAACAAGTTCTCTCCAACTTAATATTGGGGTATTTTTTAAACTTTCTAATAAAGCCCAACTCATAGCTCCATTTGGTTTATTATTAAATACAGCATCAGCACTAGTTTGATTATCTGTACACCCACTAATCATAAAAACGTTACCAAGAGTTTCTAATTGTTTAGAGTTTTCTGTAAATTTATCATAATTAAGCGAATCCATAAATTGATACTTAAGATCTAAAACAGAACCACTAAAACAACTATCAAACATAGCAAATAGTGTTACATTTGGTTTTAGATAAGTTTGAATTATTGATTTTAATTCATCATCAATTATACTCTGTAAATCACATGATATTATTAATTCATCACGACCATCTAATTCATCTCCATTTCTATCAATAGTATAAGAACCATGACCACTATATAAAAAAAATAATAAATCACCTGTTTGAGACTTGATAATAAAGTTTTTAAATTCTTCTAAAATATTATTACGTGTAGCTTTTTTATTAGTTAAATCAGTCATAATATTTATATCATTAAAACCTTGTTTAGATATTCTCTCTTTAACTGAAGATGTATCATTTATACAACCAAATAATTCATTTGATGTTCCAGTATAATTAATTCCAATCAGTAGAGCTTTTTTCTTTGTAATTATTTTTATATTTTTTGGAGTATAATTTCTAATACTTATTATACTTTTATCTAAATTTATTTTTAATATCTTAATATTTATGTAATATTGATTAATCAAGTTATTAATTTGTTTTTGTTTTACAGTATTAGTTTGTCTAGAATTTTGTATATTTCTAATATTTACAATTATAACTGAATATAAACGCTGAATAGTTGAATTAAATATTGAAATATTCTCATTAATTCTATTTTTTTTATAAATTTCTAAATCACTACTCATATTTATATTATTATGTAAATATAATAAGTATTTCAATAAATTTAATTATAAATTATGTTGTCTATAAAGACAATATAATTTTTATTATGTTTTATAATTTTTATTATGTTTTATAATTTAATAATTTTATAATTTAAGCAACTACTACTTCAACCTTGATAGCTTTAGCGAAGTGAGGAGACATATACTTTTGTAAGTTAAAGTAAGTAAGTTCATCAGTCTTCTTTAATTTAAGAAGAGTAGCTAGTTTGGTATCAGGAATGATTTTGCGTCCATTATCTTTATCTTGTAATTTATGAGCACGGATATATGTGTTAATTTCACGAGTAACGTCTGTGCGTGCCATTTCAGTTCCCTTTTCTTTTCCTAGGAAAGAAGCTAGTTCATCAGAGATTTTTGTAGGTTTAACAAAACCTGAAGGCGCACGATTTCCTGCTTTTCTCTTTCTTTTACTTGATTGTTTTTGTGCAGTCTTAATTTCACGACTCCATTTCTTCTCAAGAGTTCTATATTCAGCTTTTAAAGATGAAATAAGGACACCAAGTTGTTGGAGCTTGGCAAGGAATTCAACAGATTGTTCAGCAAGAGGAGCTTCAGCATCAGGAGCAGCAACAACTACATCAGTAGAAACATCAGTAGCAGTTTCAACAGGAACAACAGTAGTTTCAATAGGAGCTTCAACTTTTATAGCTTTTGGTTTTTTAGCTTTCTTTTCTACAGCATGTGGAGCAGATTCAACAACAGTGTTAATAGCAATGACTTGTTCAGTCTCAGTTTTAGAAGAAGTTTTCTTTGGCATCTTATTATACTATATAGTAATAATTACCTTTTAAGTAGTTTTTATATTAATAATATATATTGTTACGATAATATGATAATATACATTTATTATTTTAATTATTACATAAAAAATTAAAAGTATCCAAAACTTTGAAAAAGCCAAGGTATTGATGTAGCAGCCTCTTCATTAACTAATGTTAAAGAACCTAATACATAACATGCTCCTAAGGTTTTACTATCTCTATCTACACCCATGTTTACCAATTTTTCTAAAACTTCTAATATAACTTTTCTAACATTGTAAATATTTGATTCTGTTATAATATAATTCATATTCATATTTCGAAATGGGTCCCCATTTGGTGGACAAAT